>PDWJ01000562.1_pt1 | contig 107654 bp, 114 predicted proteins | sample 1430881 | NCBI WGS metagenome assembly PDWJ01 (sample SAMN01162460, study PRJNA174530) | Oral metagenome, whole genome shotgun sequencing project. | biome: Marine environment; feature: Marine mammal; material: Swab sample of the gingival sulcus; isolation source: swab sample of gingival sulcus... | reverse complement strand
TGGCGGAGACGAAGGGATTCGAACCCTCGAGACGGTTTCCCGCCTACTCCCTTAGCAGGGGAGCGCCTTCGACCACTCGGCCACGTCTCCGCTGACGGCTATACAGCGGAGCTCTACCGGAAAACAAGGCAAAAAGCTCATCAAAGGCAGATAATTTCACCCGCCCCCCTGCATCAGATAGATCAGCACCGGAAAAGCCGGCACCGAAAGCACCAGTTGCCAGTTCAAGATGATGGCGTAAAGCTCGGCATCTCCGCCCATGTGACGCGCCACGATATAGCCGTTGGTCGCCGCGGGAGTGGCCACGGCCAGAACGGCGCAGAGGCTTTGCATCGGGCTGAGCCCGAACAGCAGGCTGAGAGTATAAGCAATCAGTGGAGAAGCGATGAATTTGATCCCCACCGTCCAGATGACCTTCCAGTTCAGCAGGATCAGCCGGCGTAAATCAAACCCCGCTCCAATACAGATCAGTCCCACCGCCAGCGCCCCGCGGCTGGTCATATCCAGCGCCTGATCAATCGCCCAGGGCAGCGCGATGCCCGACAGGTTCAGAAACAACCCCACCGCGCAGCCCAAAATCAACGGGTTGGCGGCGATATTTTTCAAAATCGGCAGCAAAGCAAAGCCGCTGGCATTCAGCACCGACAGAACCGAGATATTGGCCACATTGATCAGCGGCACCAGAAAAGCCATGGCGATGCCGATCATGATCAGCCCGTTTTCCGGGTAGAGTTGATCGGCGATTGTCAGAGTGATCAGCCCGTTCCAGCGGGTGCTGGCCTGAAACATTGAGGAAAGCTGTGGGTTGTCGACCGTGGCCGCCGGCAGCACCCGCAGGGCCAGGGTCAGCAGCCCGGCCCCCAGCAAGGCCAAGATAATGGTCAGCACATAAGGCCCGGATGTGGACAAGGACAAATCCGAACGGGCGATGGCCTGCACCAGCAGGGCGGGGATCATGATTTTGAAGCTGAAACGCTCGATCCCCAGCCAATCGGATTGCGCCAACAGCCCCGCCCGCGCCGCCACATGGCCCAGCGCGACCAGCAGCATCAGGGGCAAAATGATGTAAAAGGTGGCAAGCATCAGCGATCCGACGGGTGGTTGACCCCTTCCGCCCAAGGCACGTCGCCCAGATCACGCGGGTTGATGCCTTCGAGCGCGCCGGCGTTGACGCCATACTCATTGGGGTTTGAGCGGCGCTGATGGTGGGTGTAAATGCCGCAGACCGAGCAGAAATAGTGCTTGGCGGTGTGGGTGCCCCATGTGTAGAGGCTCAGTTGATCGGCACCGCGCACAACCTGAAGATCGCCCAAATTAACGCTGACGGCAATCGCGCCGCGGCGGCGACAAAAGGAACAATCGCAGCGTCGGGCGGTGTTGAAGCCATCGGCCAGTTTCACCGATAGCTCAACCGCGCCGCAATGGCAGGTCAGTTTGTGGGGGGGCGTTTGGGGGGTAGTCATTTTGGGACTCCTATGCGGGGGATGCGGGTTTTGGTCCATCGGTATTGGGTTTGCGGATGCGGCGGGTGCCCGTGGTTTTTGTGCCAAAATGCCGGGCCGCCACGGCGCAACCAGAGCGGCCAGATTGCCAGAATGCCAGCGACAAAACCACCGAAATGCACATCATAGGCGATGCCTCCGGCGGTGATATCGGTGGTGGCGATGCCGAACAGCTGCAAGGCAAACCACACCCCCAGCATCAGCCAGGCCGGCACGGTAAAGACGCGGAAAAACACCACCAAGATCAGCAAAATGTCGATCCGGGCCTTGGGAAACAGCAGCAGATAGCCGCCCATCACCCCGGCAATCGCGCCCGAAGCCCCGACCAGAGGGATCACCGATTCCGGGTTGGCCCAGAGATGGACATAAGCCGACACCACCCCGACAAACAGGTAAAACAACAGGAAACGGACATGGCCCAGCTGCTCTTCCAGATTGTCTCCGAAAATCCATAAAAACAGCATGTTGCCGGCCAGATGCATCAGCCCACCATGCAGAAACATCGAGGTGAACAGGCTGTGATATGCCCCGAATTCGTTGACAAACGCCGGCACCATGGCCCAGTCGGCATAGAGCTGCCGGGCAATGCCGGGGGTCTGAAATGCCTCCCAACTCAGCAGGAACACCGTGATATTGACGGCCATCAGGGCATAGGTGACATAAGGGGTCTGCCGCGAGGGGTTGTGGTCTCGAAGGGGTAACATCGGGCGAAACTCGCTCATTCCCCGGATTTGGTCAAGGGTGTCTGCATGGTTTCGGGCCGGGGCTGAGCTGGGGGCTCAGATATGCAGCGCCCGGCTCCAGAACCGATACATCAGCAACACGCCTGCCGACATCAGGCCGACCACCAGGCCGATCCAGACGCCGACCGCTCCGAACCCCAGCACGAAGCCGAACAAATAGCTGCTGCCCAGCCCCAGCGGCCAATAGGCAATGGCGGCGATCAGCATCGGGATTTTGGTATCCTGCACCCCGCGCAACAGCCCCAGCGCATTTACCTGTGCGCTGTCGGCAAACTGAAACAGCGCGGCCATCGCCAGCAGGTTGACTCCGATCGCGGTGATGGTGCTGCGCTGCGCTTCCTCCGGGTCCAGAAACAGGCCGATCAGCGGTTCGGGAAGGATCAGAAAGGCCGACACAACCAGCACCGAAACCGTCAGCGCCAGCAGCAGCAGCACTTGTGCGCCGCGTTTCAGGTTGAGCGCATCGCGCAGACCATAAGCGTGTCCGGCCCGCACGGTTGCGGTGTTTGACAAGCCCACCTGCGCCATGAAGGTCAGCGTGGTCAATTGCATGGCGATGCCATGGGCGGCCAGCTCGGCCGTGCCAATCCAGCCGACCAGCACGGCGGCGGCGGCAAACAGACCGCTTTCCGACAGGTTGGTCAGCCCAATCGGCCAGCCCAGCCGGAACACGGCGGCAAAGGCGGCCCGGTCCAGATGCCAGAACCGCTGAAACAGCGTAAAATCTGGCAGGGTGCGGGCGATGTAGAGCGCCAGTGCCACAAAGGACAGGGTGTTGAGGATCAGTGAGGCGATCGCCGCGCCGCGCACGCCCAGCTCGGGGGCTCCGAAATGACCGAAAATCAGCGCGTAGTTCAGCATGGCATTCAACACGAACGCGGCCAGAGTGACCCACAGCACGATCCCGGCTTTGCCAATCGCCGCCAGAAAGTTTTTCAGAACCATCACCAACAGCGCCGGCAAAGTGCCCCAGCACATGATGCGCAAATAATCTTGCGCCAGCGCGGCGATGTCGGGCTCTTGCCCCATGGCGATCAGCAGGGGGGCAGCCCAGAACATTGGCGGCAACACGCAGAGACCGTAAAGCAGCGAGATCCACATCCCCATGCGGGTGATCCGGCGCATCTGCTGCGGCTGGCCGCTGCTCTGGGCGCTGGCCACCATGGGTGATACCGCAAAGGCAAAGCCCGAGCCAACGATGAACAGCACAAACCAGAACGACCCGGCCAATGTCACCGCCGCCAGCGCTTTGACATCATACCAGCCCAGCATCAGCATATCGGTCATGGTGATGGAAAACTGCGCCAGATGGCTGCCGACCAAGGGCAGGCCCAGCACAAGGATCGCCCGCAAATGCGCGCGATATGTCATCGGTTCGATGGTCATGGATCAGGGTTAGAGCACAAGCCCTGCCCCGGCAAGATCACAAAGCCGCGTGGGCCCGTTTTGTTGCAAGCAAAGCCACGGCTGCTCTGGCAGAGGTTTCCAACCGGCGCTGCACGGGTTGAGATTTGAAACAGGCAAAAGGCCGGGGGTAAAGAGCCCTTTTCGCAAGCTATAGCCAAACAACACAATTCTGATTGTGCCTTTTGGCCATAAGCCTCTGATTTTACGCTAATGCTTTGTGGATTCTGGGATCAACACCCACTCCCGTCAGCTATAGGCTCTGCACACAGACCAACAGGGCAATCATATATTGCAAATCCCCCCGGCCACAAAAAATGGCCCGCGCCACAGCCGGTCAAGAGGCCGATGGGCGCCGGCCGGTGATTTAAAAAGCGAGACCCTGATCCCGGAGAAACCCGGCCTATTTGCCACCCTTGCGTTGCTCAGGGTGCAGAGAAGCCCCCAGAATATGCTCGGAATTGTGCAGCACATGGCTGGCACGGCCAACAATCAACGGATCGGGCTGGCCGACAACGTCCATATCCTTATCCGGGTAATCCACCGAAGACAGGAAATGCCGCATCGTGTTCAGGCGAGCGCGCTTTTTATCGTTGGATTTGATGATCGTCCAAGGCGCATCGGCAGTGTCTGTGTAGAAGAACATCGCCTCTTTTGCTTCGGTATAGTCATCCCATTTCGACAGCGACGCCACGTCAACCGGCGACAGCTTCCAGCGTTTCAGCGGGTCATCCTGACGGCTGTCAAAGCGGCGCTTCTGTTCGTCTTGCGTGACCGAGAACCAGTATTTGTAGAGCTGAATGCCTGAACGCACCATCATCCGCTCAAAATCGGGCGTCTGGCGCATGAATTCCAGATATTCCGACGGGGTGCAAAAGCCCATGACCCGCTCAACCCCGGCACGGTTATACCAAGACCGGTCATAGAACACCATCTCACCCTTGGTGGGCAGATGACGGATATAACGCTGATAATACCACTGACCACGCTCTTTATCAGTGGGCTTGTTCAGGGCCACAACGCGGGCTTCGCGCGGGTTCAGATGCTCCATAAAGCGCTTGATCGTGCCGCCTTTACCGGCCGCATCACGCCCCTCAAACAGCATAACGATTTTCTGCCCCGTCTCTCCGACCCACTTCTGCACTTTCAGCAGCTCGGCCTGCAATTTGGCCTTTTCGGCCTCATAAACCTTTTTCTTCATCTTGGTGTCATAGGGGTATTTGCCGGACTCGAAATACTCTCTGATGTTGTCGCGATTCACCACCGGAAACGAACCCAAACCTTCCTGAATGACCTCAGTGCTTGGTTCGGCCACCTTTTCCGGGGCCGGTTTGACAGCGGGCCTCGCCGGAGCTTTGGGGGCTGGCTTGGCGGGAGTTCTGGTTCTCGGGGGTGTTGTCATGCTTGCGGCTCCTGAATTTTATAACTGCGCTAGTATTGTAATCTTAAATCAAGGTTAACACTTTGACACATGTCAATAAAACAGCCGATTATTGTCCCCTGTTGCCATAACATTTTTAGCCTGAGGCCCGAATGCCCCCCATTGTGATCAAGCACGGATTTTGGGCGATTCGCGGCTTCCATCAGAGCCCCCGAGCCCCATCCCGCCACGACCAAAAACGCCCCGTATAAAACACATCCGTCAGACCCTTCTGCCCCGAAACAATGAGCCGAACACCCAATTCCGGGAAGTTAACCATGCTCTTCATGCTGTTCGATCAGACGGCTGGGCAGCAGCTCGCCGGCATCGCGTAAAATCGCATAGGCCACCATGGTCGCCGCCGTGTTGATTTGCTTGAGTGCGCGCAGGGTTTCCTGATGAAAATTACTGGTCTCGACGCTGTTCGGATTGCCTGTGCGCAACCGTTCAAGATGGCGCAGCTGCAACCTCTGCTCGACCTCGCGCACGGTTTCTTTTTCTTCAACCAAGTGCCGGGCCGCATCCACCCCGCTGATCATCATTACATTCAGCGCCAGCTGTAAATTCGACAACACCTGATCGTGAAAATCACACAGATCCCGCCAGCCCTCGGGCGAAAATTTCAGCTTTTTGTTGTTGATCTTACGGGCAATCGGCAGCAGATTTTTCGAAATCACATCCCCGGCGGCCTCGAAATTGATCGCGGTTGATGATAGCTCCATGCTCTGCTTGGCCTCGGCCTTGGACAGCTTGTTTTCGTGCAGCCCGGCCAGATAGAGCTTGGTTTCAAAATGCATGGCGTTGACGCTGCGCTCATGGTTCTGGATGTTCTGAGCGGTCTCGTCATCCCAGTTCCGGTAGAGCTGCATGATCGGGGCCAGCATTGTTTCAACGGTTTCGCCCAGATGCAGCACCTCGCGGCTGGCGCAGACCAGCGCCCGGGCCGGATCGTCCAGCGCGTTTGGGTCCAGCGCACTGATGCGCTCGCTGCTCGGGGCAGGATGCGCAGGGGCGTCGATCACCTGTTCCAGCAGCCGGGTCAAAGGCCCGCTGGCCAGCATCCCCAACAGCAACAGCACCAGATTATAACACAGATGCAGATGGATCGCCTGCCGTGCGGCCGTTTCCCCCAGATACTGCACCGGCAGCGCTTGATTTGCCAATAAAATCAAGCAGATCACCGCACCCGAGCCCCGTAGGATCAGATTGCCGAACACGATCACCCGCGCGGTGGGTTTGGCGCCGATGGTCAGCGTCACCGGGATCACCGAGCCCCCCAGATTGGCCCCCAGCACCATCGCCAGCGCCGCCGGACCGGGCAACAGCCCCTGCGCGGCAAAGGTGACAAACATCAGCACCGCCGCCACACTGGAATGCATCGCCCAGGCCAAGATCCCGCCCAGCACAAAGGCCGAGAACAAATCTTTGGCCAAATAAGCGCTGATCGGCGCAATCGCGGCGCTGTCTCGGATCGGATCGGTGGCCAACCGGATCATGTCCAGCGACACCAGCACCAAAGCCAGCCCGATCAATATCCGCCCGCTTTGGCGCAGTTTCGGCTGTTTCGCCTTTAAAAAGATGCTGATCCCCACCAGCAGCAACAGCGGCACCAGCCAATTGGCCCGCACCAGCAGGATTTGCGTCACAATGGCCGAACCAAAATCCGCCCCCAAAAAGATCGCCAACCCAACCGCCGCGCTCAGCCCGCCCTTATTGGCAAAATTGGCCACCAGAACGGCCACCGCGGTCGAGCTTTGCAGCAATATCGCCGCCACGATCCCGCTGCCCGCCGCCAAGGTCACATGCTCTGCGCTGCGACGCAGCCAGATGCGCAGCTGGTTCTTATAGGCCCGCTGCACCCCGGTGCGGATGATCCTGACCGACCACAGCAACAACGCTGCCGCCCCGGCAAGATTTAGAATGAATGAAAGCAACTCGGCTTCTTTCTTATTTTTTTCTTATTATAATGCGTTGTTCCATAGAGTTAGACCGCACGCTTTGCAAGTTCTTGCGCCTCCGGGGCCGCAGTTTGCACCCTTGGAGGCTTAGGGCTGGATGAAATTCACCCCCGGGATGATCTCAATATCCTGCAAATCGGTCTCATAATTGTCCGAGAGCTGATCCACGATCTCCTGGGTCAGACCGGGAACGCTTACCTCATCCTCCAGCTGGTCTTTCAGGGCGAATTTATCCAGAAACGCACTGATCACCCGGCTGTGCTGCAAATGCGTTTTCAGCGGATGGGAGTTGATGTAATGGTAATAGCTCTTTAACCCCTCAGGGCGCATGATCTCGGCCAGCAGATCATCCTGCCCCTCAAGTTCGATCTGACGATCCACGCCGCTGAGCTCATAGAGCAGCTGTGACCAGATCAGCGGCGTGTCTTCGTTGCACCAGACGGTCAGCGGGACCTCGGGGCAGACCGCGCGGATGATATGCACCAGAGAAGACCATCGGATGCTGTTGAGTTCGGTGCGCTGCATGAAATCGTCAAACAGCATGTTTTTGCATTGGGCAAAGGTTGAAGGCACAAAACTGGCCGGGTTGCGCAGCGCCAGATGAAATTCGATCTCGCAGCCGGGAAACAGGGCCGCAAGCTCGGGCAAGCGCTGTTTGGCGGATTGGTACAATTGCCGCCCGGCGAAAATCTGCGCGGCAAAGCCCATGAAATTGGCGTTTGACAGGATCAGCCGTTTGGTCTGCCCCTCTTCAATGATCCGGCTGTGCAGCGAGTCGATTTCGGCCTGAGTCAGCGGCTGACCATCGGAATTTGCCAAAAGAGTGCGGATATATTTGCGATAGCGCCCGGGCCCGGGAATGGTGACGCCATGCGGCTTCAGGATGGCGCAGTTTTTCAGCAGGGATTTCAGCAAACGGTCTTCATCCGTGCAATGCGCGCCCAAGTGAAAAACAACCTGCATGTTCATACGCCCCTGTTTCTGATTACCCGTGCTTATACAATATGTTGGGGGGATATGTAAGATATCTCTGCAAAGACCTCTGTATGATGTGGCATGGCTTTGGTCTGTGTGAAGCCGGCATCTGCGCGTTACAATATCTGTTTTCTGGACAGATCGGCCGGTTTCGGATAGGGCGTTCACCATGACCGCGCAAAATACTTCCGCCTCCGCCTCCCTGATGACGACTCCCAGACGCACCTTGCGGCTGGATTTATGGTCTGCCGGGTCAGTGTTGATCGCCGCGCTGGTGGTGCTGCCGATTTTGGCGGTGGTGTGGATTGCCTTTCACCCGGTCGAAAATATCTGGCCGCATCTGATGGCCACCACCTTGCCGCGCTATTTGTTCAACTCGGCGCTGATGATGGTCGCCGTGGGGGTGCTGGCAGCGGTGATCGGGGTCAGCACCGCGTGGATGGTGGTGATGTATCGCTTTCCGGGCAAAAGCTGGCTGCAATGGGTGCTGCTGTTTCCGCTGTCAATCCCGGCCTATGTCGGTGCCTATGCGCTGGTGGATTTTCTAGAATATGCCGGGCCGGTGCAAATGACCTTGCGCGAAATTTTTGGCTGGGCAGATTCGCGCGATTACTGGTTCCCGCAGATCCGTTCCCGCGGGGCGGCGATTGTGGTGATGGCGCTGGCGCTTTACCCCTATATCTATCTGCTGACCCGCGCCGCGTTTCGTGAGCAATCCGGCAGCATTTATGACGTTGCCCGCGCCTTGGGGGCCGGGCCGTTTGAGCGCTTCTGGAGGGTCGGCCTACCCTTGGTGCGCCCCGCGATTGCCGCCGGGATGGCGATTGTGATGATGGAAACCGTCAGCGATTTCGGCACGGTTGAGTATTTCGCCGTGCAGACCCTGACCACCGGGATTTTCACCGTCTGGCTCGAGGCCAACAATGCCGGCGGAGCCGCCCAGATTTCCGGGGTGGTCTTGTTGATGGTACTGCTACTGGTCGGGCTTGAGAAAACCAGCCGCCGCAAGCAACGCTTCCACCAAGGCGCACGCAACAAACAACCGATGGTGCCGATTCAGCTGACGGGGGCGAGCGCCTGGCTGGTGACTCTGCTCTGCCTGTTGCCCATTCTGGCCGGGTTTGTGTTGCCGGTGGGGGTGATGATGTCTCATGCGCTGACCAACACCAATTACTGGTCGAACCCGCATCTGATCAGCGCCCTGACCAACACGGTCAGCGTTGGAAGTGCTGCGGCGTTCAGCACGGTGATCGCGGCGGTGTTTTTGGTCTATGGCGTGCGCCTGTCGGGCAAACGCATTCCGCAGCTGATGATGCCGCTGACCACCATCGGCTATGCCGCACCCGGAGCGGTGCTGGCGGTAGGCATCCTGATCCCGATGGCGGCGATTGATCATGTGGTGGCGGATTTCGTCGAATGGGTCAGCGGGGTGGATATCGGGCTGGTGATGACGGGCTCGGGCTTTGCGATTGTGTTTGCCTATGGCGTGCGGTTTTTCGCCATTGCCCAGGGCGCGGCGGATGGCGCCATGGGGCGCATTTCGCCCAGCCTGCCCATGGCGGCGCGTTCTTTGGGCTGCACGGCGGGCGGCACTTTGCGCCGGGTTTATGCGCCTTTGATGCGGGGCTCTTTGCTGACGGCCTTGCTGTTGGTGTTTGTAGATTGCGTCAAGGAATTGCCGGCGACTTTGCTGCTTAGACCGTTTAATTTCAATACCTTATCAACGCTCGTCTATGAGCAGGCCTCGCTGGAAAATATCGGAGAATCTTCGCCCGCCGCCCTGATGGTGATCGGGGTGGGCATGGTTGCGGTGCTGTTTCTGGCCCGCAGCAGCCGGTAGGGGCAAAACCGGCCCGGCCGTGGCTTGCCCTGTCATGGTAACTCTGTTTACGCTGGCCCAAGCCAACCGGCTGACCCAGAGTCTGACAAGACTGCCCATGTTCTCATCTTTCCGAAACGCGCTGATCACCAGCTATGCCATTGCCTTGGGACTGGCCACAACCGGTTGGGCAGACTCGCAGACAACCGCCCCGCTGCCAATGCCCGATTGCACCGTCAAGGGCAAGCCCGGCTTTCAAATCCTGACGGAATGCGTGGCCGCAGACGAGACTGTCTTGGTTTTGAACCGCCCGCATCTCGCAGAGGCGTTCCCGTTCAACACCCTGACCTCTCTGGACAAGCCTCTTATGGGTTACCCGTCGATTTCAGACCTTTCCCGGCTCAGCGACCTGACCGCGCTGAGATGGCTGGATCTGCGCGATGCGCCGGTCACGGACCTTTCCCCCCTCAAGGGTCTGCCGAACCTGAACAGCCTCATAACGCCAGATGGCAAAAATCACAGCAGCCGCACGGAGGCAGAGGCAGCGATTGCGGCGCACAGCCCCCGCCCATAAACCCGGATTTCTGCAAAACGAAATGGCCGGAGCGTCACTAAGAACGCCCCGGCCATAACAATAATATCGCTCCAGATTTGCCGCGACAAGCCCCCTTGAAGCGCAGCATTCTATCTGTCAGCCCTAGTTCTTGGCGTAGAATTCCACCACCAGATTGGGTTCCATGATAACCGGATAGGGCACATCGCTCAGTGTCGGTGTGCGCACGAATGTGGCGGTCATTTTCGAGTGATCCACGTCGATATATTCGGGCACGTCACGCTCGGGCAGTTGGGTGGCTTCCAGAACCACGGCCAGCTGCTTGGAACGATCACGGACCTCGATCACATCGCCTTCTTTCACACGGTAAGAGGGGATGTTCACCCGCTTGCCATTGACCCGAACATGGCCGTGGTTGACGAATTGACGGGCGGCAAACACTGTGGGCACAAATTTGGCGCGGTATACCACAGCGTCCAGACGGCGCTCCAGCAGGCCGATCAGGTTTTCACCGGTGTCGCCTTTAACACGCTCGGCTTCGCCATAGATGCGGCGGAATTGCTTTTCGGTCAGGTCACCGTAATAACCCTTGAGCTTTTGTTTGGCGCGCAGCTGGATGCCGAAATCCGACAGCTTTTGCTTGCGGCGCTGGCCGTGCTGGCCGGGGCCGTATTCGCGGCGGTTGATCGGGGATTTGGGGCGGCCCCAAATGTTTTCGCCCATGCGGCGGTCAATCTTGTACTTGGCAGACGTGCGTTTGGTCACGGCTGGTCTCCTTCTGTTTTATGCGCCCTTCGCCCTGCCCATCCGAAAACCGAAAGGACCAGAGCGGCCAGCGATGAAGGGCGTTGTCCTCTCCCGAACCGAACGATCAGCACGGGCGACAGGCATCTTATTGCTAAGGCCATCAACACCAATGAAAGACCCAGCCGGTGAGGGCTGGGAACTCGCCCGCGTATAGGCGGCGCGGATCGGGCTGTCAATGGTGAATGACGCTGTCATATTTCATTATTTCAGCCTCGGACGGGGACAGGTTGCGGCGGACATAGGCACCATAGCTGTGCGGATCGTTTTGCAATTTGGGATACAGATCAAGCAGCCGGGCGCGTTGATCGGGGGCAATCGCATCCAGTTTGGTGCCAGCGGGGTGGAAGCTTTCGGTTTCGACTCCATTGGCCCAGACCACTTGATGATGGCTGAGCAAAAGATGCACATATTCAGTTTCGCGCACGCTGTGATCGACCAGCACATCCCTGTCATTGATCAGGTCCTTGGCGGCCACCAGAACTTCGCTGGCGTTAAACAGCGCTGTCGCCACTGGGCCTTTGATCAGCAGCCGGTGATCCGGGGACACCAACAAATCTTCGTCTGGCTCGCCATGCGCCAAGGCCCCTGCCCGGATGCGCACCGGACGCAAATGCGGCAAGGCGTGCATCCGCGCGCCGGTCATCCGGCGTTTGCCGATCCACAGAATTTCCTGCGCACCGTCATCCTTGGTCTGAATTTTGTCGCCCTCGGCCAGTTCTTCAATGCGCTTAACACCATCAGGGGTGCGGATTTTGGTGCCGGTGGTAAAGCAAATCACCCCGCCAGAAGCCGGATCATCCGGCAATCTCGACGGGCGCTTTGCCGTTTTGCTGACCACCCACATATCGGTATTGGCCGGAGGAATGTCGTTTAAAAACAGCAGCAATGGCGGAGAATCGTCCGATAGCGCAACCAGAGAAACGGCAAAGCTGCGATGGCCATCCGTTACCACAAAACCGTTGCCCAGCACGGGATCTGTATCAATGGAATCAGGCAAATCCTGCCTGCCCGAGGCACCGCCTAGCCCGATCAGCCGACACACATTATGCGCCGCTTTTGCTCTCAGGTTTGCTTTTCCATTGCCACCGCCCAGAAGCAACAGCTCCGCTGGGCCATCGACCCGCACGAGCTGACCAGACCAGCGCCACGCAGAACCAACGGCAATCTTATCGGTCGCCGTGATGCGCTGCCCATCCACCTCTGTTTGCGACCAAGAAATAACAAACGCGCCCTTAAAGCCCGTTTCCATATCTGAACGCCCACCTCAATTTAGACTTTTTATTTTTTATTGGAGGCAGGTTAACATAAAACGAATCAACCTGGAAAGAGGCATATTTACTTTTCGCCCCAGTTTCATCCGGGTTCTGGCATCACTGTGACCGACAGCTGTGCATTTCTGGTGATCTGCGGTCACACCCCGTGTGACCCGCCCCAAAAATCTTATCAAGATTTTTGCCAAGGTTTTTGGGAAAAACCTTTTTCAGGTCGCGCCCGGCCATAATCGACACCGCTTTGCCCCAACAAACCGGCTACCGAACCGCCCTGCCCCTTGCCCCTTGGCCCACAACCGCCTAAACATCGCTGCAACAATCTTTCAGGGAAGAGGACGCGTGGTGAGCAATCTCAAGAAAAAAACCAGTAATGTGTTGGTCTGGATCATAATGCTGCTGCTGGTCGCCGGTCTTGGCGGGTTCGGGATCAGCAATTTTGGCGGCTCCAATGCGGCCATGGCCACGGTCGGCAAGACGGATGTCACCGTCAATGATTATTACCGCGCCCTGAATCAGGAGTTGCGCAGCTATCAGGCGCAGCTCGGACAGGGGCTGGGGCTGAGCCAGGCAATTGCCTCCGGTTTGGATCGCAATGTACGCACCCGTCTGATCACCCAGGCGGCTCTGGAAAACGAAGCCACCCGCATTGGTCTTTCGGTTGGCGATGGGCGGGTCAGAGCCGAAGTTCTGGCCTCGCCCGCCTTTCAGGGCATTGATGGCAAATTTGACCGCGCCGGTTACAAACAGGCGCTGTCGCAAGCCGGGTTAACCGAAGCCGAATATGAGACCAAAATCCGCACTGAGACCGCCCGCACCTTGCTGCAAAGCGCCGTGGTCGAAGGGGTTGCTGCCCCGGCGGCGATGGTGGATATGTTCGTCGATTTCAATATGCAACGGCGCGATTTCTCGCTGATCAAGCTCGACCAGAGCAACCTGCCCGAAGCGCTGCCCGAACCCAGCGACGCTCAGTTGGAAACCTATTATAAGGACAACGCCGCCCGCTTCACCGAACCTCAGAAAAAGCAGCTCTCTTATATCTGGGTAACGCCCGATATGATCGTTGACGATATCAAAGTCAGCCCGGAAGCGCTGCAAAAAGAATATGACAGCCGCAAGGATGAATTCTCCAGCCCCGAAACCCGGCTGGTCGAGCGGCTGGTTTACCCGGATGAGGCCACAGCGAAAGCCGCCAAAGCGCGCCTGGATGCCGGAGAAGCCAGCTTCCCCGATCTGGTCGCCGAGCGTGGCCTGACCTTGATGGATATCGACTTGGGCAACGTCACCGCTGACGAGTTGAAACAGGGCGGAACTGAGCTGTTCGCCATGGATGCCCCCGGCGTGATCGGCCCGTTTCAAACCGGCTTGGGCCCGGCGCTGTTTCGCATGAACGGCATCATCGCCGCCCATGAAACCAGCCTAGATGAGCTGCGCGGGCCGCTGCGGGCCGAGCTGGCTCAGGATCAGGCGCGCCGTCATATCGCCGGCGAAATCGACAAGATCGACGATCTGCTGGCCGGCGGCGCCACTCTGGCCGAGGTGGCCGCAGAAACCGATATGCAGCTGGGCCAGATCGACTGGTGGCCACAAAATAGCGACGGCATTGCCGGCTATAGCGCATTCCGCGAGGCGGCTTTGGCGGCTGAGCTGGGCGACTATGCCGAGGTGATCAAGCTGGATGATGGCGGCATTTTTGCGCTGGAGTTCACCAAGGTGATCGACCCGGTTCTGCAACCCATGGATCAGGTGATCGCCGCAGTGATCGCCGGCTGGGAGGCCGAGCAGATCAAGGCTGAGCTGGAAACTCTGGCCGCCGATCTGCAAAAGCAAATCAGCGAGGGCACCGCCTTCGACGCCTTGGGCTATGAAGTGATCCCGGAGCCAAACATGCTGCGCAGCAGCAACCTGCCCGATTTGCCCGCCGAACTGATGCGTGCCGCGTTTGAAATGGACAAAGGCGAAACCCGCAAACTGTCTCTGGGTGAGGATGTGTTTCTGATCCGGCTTGATGACATCAAAGCACCGGATGCCGAAAACCCCGACCTGGCCCAGACCCGCGACATGCTCAAACGCAACATCTCGCAAGCCTTGGCGCTGGATGTGTTCGTCGCCTTCAACAGCGCCCTGCAACAAGAAGCCGGAGTCTATGTCAATCAGGCCGCCGTCAACGCGGTGCATGCGCAGTTCCCGCAGTAAAAGCGGGCCGTTACAGAAAGCGTTTCCCATGGCTCTGACCCCCGGTTTTGACGATTTTGCCCGCCTCTATCAGGCGGGTGAAAACCAGTTGATCTATACCCGGCTGGCCGCCGATCTGGATACGCCGGTATCGCTGATGCTGAAACTTTCAGACGCCCGCAAAGACAGCTTCATGCTGGAATCGGTCACTGGCGGCGAAGTGCGGGGGCGCTATTCGATCATCGGCACCAAGCCCGACCTGATCTGGAAATGCCACGGCCAGAACAGCCAGATCAACCGCGACGCCCGCATCGACCCCGAGGCCTTTGAGGCGCAAAGCGGCGATCCGCTGGACAATCTGCGCCAGCTGATCGAGGAAAGCCGCATCGAGATGCCCGACGATCTGCCCCCGGCTGCGGCGGGGCTGTTTGGCTATCTGGGCTATGACATGATCCGGCTGGTCGAGCACCTGCCCAATGTCAACCCCGACCCGCTGGGCCTGCCCGATGCGGTGCTGCTGCGCCCCTCGGTGGTGGTGGTGCTGGATGGGGTCAAGGGCGAAGTGATCGTGGTGGCTCCGGCCTGGGCAAACAGCGGGCTGTCCGCCAAGGCCGCCTATGCGCAAGCCGCCGAGCGGGTGATGGATGCGGTGCGCGATCTGGAACGCCAGCCGCCCAATGCCGCGCGCAATCTGGACGGGATGGACCCGAACACCGCCCCCCCTGCCCCCGAATTGCACAGCAATTTCAGCCATCAGGGCTATAAGAACGCCGTGAACCGGGCCAAAGATTACATCCGCGCCGGGGATATTTTTCAGGTGGTGCCCTCGCAGCGCTGGTCTCAGCCCTTCCCACATCCGCCCTTTTCGCTCTATCGTTCGCTGCGCCGCACCAACCCCTCGCCTTTCATGTTCTATTTCAATTTCGGCGGGTTTCAGGTGATCGGGGCCAGCCCGGAAATTCTGGTGCGGGTGTTTGGCCGCGAGATCACCATCCGCCCGATCGCCGGCACCCGCCCTCGCGGCGCGACCCCGGAACAGGACCGCGCGCTTGAGGCCGATCTGATGAGCGACGAAAAAGAGCTGGCCGAGCATCTGATGCTGCTGGATCTGGGCCGCAACGATGTGGGGCGGGTGGCGAAAATCGGCACGGTGCGCCCGACCGAGCAATTCGTGGTCGAGCATTACAGCCATGTGATGCATATCGTGTCCAATGTGGTGGGCGAGCTGGCCGAGGATCAGGATGCTCTGTCCGCGTTTTTTGCCGGGATGCCGGCGGGCACGGTTTCGGGGGCGCCCAAGGTGCGGGCAATGCAGATCATTGACGAGCTTGAGCCGGAAAAGCGTGGCATTTACGGCGGCGGGGTGGGGTATTTTGCCGCCAATGGCGATATGGATATGTGCATCGCGCTGCGCACGGCGGTGCTGAAAGGGGAAACACTCTATATTCAGGCCGGTGGCGGGGTGGTGCATGACAGCAACCCCGAGGCCGAATATCAGGAAACCGTCAACAAATCCAAAGCCATCCGCAAAGCCGCTCGGGATGCGGGTCTGTTCGGGTGGCGCGGTCATTAGCCGCAGGCTAAACCCGGTTGGGAGAGCAGAATTCGACAGAGGCATGTGATGCCCGGTTATTGTCGCCCGAAAGCGAGCAGTTCTACTCCCCATCTCCCCATTTGGACCGGCGCTATTCCAACCAAAATACCTTACCAAAATAATCAGATTTGACTTTCCTGATTCAATTTGTCAAACAAGGGTAGGGATTCTGTTGCTCTTCCCGGGGTGCTTGGAATCTGTCTGAACAAAATGAGGTCTGACATGCCAAATCCAACCCGCCTTACCCCCCGCACAGATGATGCGCGTGAAACGGCTTTGGGGCTGGACCTGTCAGAGCTTGTCGATTTTTTTATACAGGGGCTCTTTCCCGATGAACGACGGATCGGCTTTTTGCTGGACCGCATAGAGGGCACAACATGAACGCGCATTCACCCATGACAGCAACACCAAAGCAAATGCAACGCACAGAAACACTGCCAACCTATGACGCCAAGGACCTGACACAGGGCGGCGTGCAGGCGCAAATTGTTCTGAATGATCAGACCTATTTCCTGCGCATCACCCGGGCGGGCAAGTTGATTCTGACGAAATGAGCCCGCACACGACTGCCCGACACCATCGCGGTGCCGCCCCCGTTGGGGTGCTGGCCGAGATGGACCCGGTCGAGTTGGCGGCGATCCGCCATCTGCGGCTGTGGTTTTCCGGCAAACAGGATCACATCTGGCACGATTTTCACAACCGACTGGACCCGCAAGAGGCCGAGCAAGCGATGCTCAACCTCGAAACCCTGATGGATGCGGTGCAATATGACTGCCGCCGTCCGGTGATGCGCCATAGCGAGAGTTGCGACTGTGTCGGCGGCGACGAAAGCGCCTTTTCGCATTTCATCGCTGCGGCCCACGCTGGAGAGATGCAGGAGGCGTTAACCTTCGGCCTGCTGCTGTTCCGGGGCTCTTCTGCGCATCACCTGCTCGAACCTGCGGCCCATTGTGGCCGGATATTTGCCTGTCTGGCCGATCTGCACATGCCCCGCAGCATTGCGCAAACTGCCAGCCCGACCCATCCGATGCCCAAGGCCCGACAATGATCCGCCCGGGTGGAACGGCGCTCACAGATTTGCATGGTTTTTCAAGTCAGGGCTGCGGCCGATCCCACCTGAGAAACGCCAAAATGCTTGACCTTTTTGATCGGAAAGACTATTGCATGGCCAATCGTGACGCAAATACTCAACTATTACATTCATTCATCGAACAACTTCACAACCTAACCTAAAGGGATCTATCCATGAAAAAACTAATGGCCGCCGCACTGACGGCAACAGCACTGACAGCAATGCCCGTTCTGGCTGACAAAGCTGCAGTTCTGGACACTTATGCAGACATCGCCCAAGCCGGCTATGCCGACAGCTTGGCCACTGCCAAAGTGCTACAGGCCGCGATCAAAGATTTTGTTGCCAACCCATCGGCCGAAACGCAACAGGCCGCAAAAGACGCATGGCTGGCCGCGCGTGTGCCTTACCAACAAACCGAAGTTTACCGTTTCGGCAACGCCATGGTTGACGACTGGGAGGGCAAAGTAAACGCTTGGCCGCTGGACGAAGGTCTGCTGGATTACGTTGACGCCGCTTATGGTGGCCCAACCGACGAAAACCCGCTGGCGGCTCTGAATCTGGTTGCCAACCCAATGTTCGAAATCTCGGGCAAGAAAATCGACGCCACCACCATCACCGCTGACCTGCTGGAAAACACCCTGCACGAAGCCGCCGATAACGAAGCCAATGTGGCCACCGGCTACCACGCCATCGAGTTTCTGCTGTGGGGTCAGGATGCCCATGGTTATGATCACGGCGCGGGCGAGCGTTCCTGGACCGATTACGCTGCCGGCGATGCCTGCACCAACGGCAACTGCGATCGTCGTGGCCAACTGCTGAACGTGCTGGCCGATCTACTGGTATCTGATCTGGAATGGATGACCGCGCAATGGGCCGATGGTGGTGCCGCACGCGAAGCCGTCACCAAAGACGAAACCGCTGGTCTGACCGCAATGCTGACCGGCATGGGCTCGCTGTCTTATGGCGAAACCGGTGGTGAGCGCATGAAGCTGGGCCTGATGCTGAACGACCCGGAAGAAGAGCATGATTGCTTCTCGGACAACACCCATAACAGCCACTTCTATGACGGCATCGGCATCCGTAACGTCTATGTGGGCGAATACACCCGCGTAGATGGCACGACCGTTTCCGGCCCATCGCTGGCCTCTCTGGTTGCCAAAGCTGACGCCGCTGTGGATGCCGAGCTGCAAGCCAAGCTGGACGCCTCGCTGATCGCGCTTGGCAAAATCAAGACCGCTGCCGAAGCCGGGTTCTCTTATGACTCGATGCTGGCTCCGAATTCCGAAGCCGGTGCTGCGCTGATTGATGGTGGTGTGAATGCGCTGGTTTCGCAAACCCGCTCGATCGAACGTGCGACTGCCGCTCTGGGCCTGAAGCCTCTGGAAGTCGAAGGTTCTGACAGCTTGGACAACCCAAAAGCCGTTTTTGAATAAGAAACAGCTTTGATCACTCACGGGGAATGGCGGTGCGTTTGCGCCGCCATTTCTTTTTGTGGCTTTTGGGCCGGAGGTGCCGGGTCATGGTGCCCCTCCTCAAGCTGTTGTGTCCGACAGCCCTATCATCCCCGGTGATGCAGAGGTCTTTAAGCGCCCACGCCCCGAAAAGCCCTCGGGACAAAAGGAAAAGACTCGTCTTTTTGGCAGTGCTGATTTATCAAACGCCCACAACGCGCCGCCGACCTCAAAGGATCACCCCGATGACATTGCGCCCGCTTCTGCTGCTGTTGGCCACCACTTTTGCCAGCGCCCCGCTCGCCAGCCCGTTTTCTGCGCCGCTGGGGCAGGATCAGCATCTCGACCCGACCCCGCGCACCGCTTCCGAGCAGGCCCGCATCACCGCCGTCACCCGCCCCACCACCGACTTCAGCAAAGCCGAGCGCTTTGAACAGCTTTCCGCCGGCGCCGCCTCCAGCCCGGCGAGCGCATCGGAAAAAGTGTTCAAGCTGCCCTCGGCCAATATGGCGTTCGAGCGCAAAATGCAGTTCGTGCTGGGCGAAGCGCTGTTTGAAAAGCTGTGGGTGTCGTCGCCCTCATCAACCAAAGCTTCGGACGGAGTCGGCCCGCTCTATAACGCACGCTCCTGCGCCCGCTGCCACCCCGGGGCCGGGCGCGGCACGCCGCCCCTGCCGCAAAAACGCGCACGGTCGTTCTTTTTGCGCCTGTCGATCCCCGGCGGCACCGCGCCTGAAGGCATTGATGGCTACATCCCCGATCAGCCCGAGCCCACCTATGGCCGTCAGTTGCAAAATGTCGCCGTCGGTGCGCTGCCCCCGGAGGGCCAGCCTGCGGTGCGTTACGAAGAGACCCTCATCGAGCTGGCCGATGGCACCGTGGTGCATCTGCGCAAGCCGCATTATCAGGTCGACGATCCGGGCTATGGGCCGCTGCACCCTCAGGCGATGCTCTCGCCCCGGGTGGCGCAGCAGATGATCGGCTTGGGCCTGCTGGAAAGCATCCCGGCACAAGCCATTTTAGACCATGCCGACCCCGAAGATGCCGATGGCGATGGCATTTCCGGGCGGGCTCAGATCGTGACGTCGGAAATCTGGGGTGAACCGATGCTGGGCCGGTTTGGCCACAAGGCCGGTGCCGCCACCGTTTACCGCCAATCCGCCGGCGCTTTTCACGGCGATGTCGGCATTTCCTCGCCGCTGTTTCCGCAGGGCTATGGCGAATGCACCGCCCAGCAGGTTGACTGCCGCACCGCCCCGGATGGCAATTCGATCGCCAATGACGGACTGGAAATTGGCGGCGACGCGATGGATGCGGTTTCGTTCTATGCCGAAAATCTGGCGGTGCCGATGCGCCGCAAGGTCAACGACCCCAGCGTTTTGCGCGGCAAAGAGCTGTTTTACCAAAGCGGCTGCATTGCCTGCCACCGCCCCAAATTCGTCACCCACCGGCTGGAAGACCGCCCCGAGCAATCCTTTCAGCTGATCTGGCCCTATACCGATCTGCTGCTGCATGATATGGGCGAGGGGCTGGCCGATCACCGCCCCGAAGCCCGCGCCAACGGTTATGAGTGGCGCACCGCCCCATTATGGGGTATTGGTCTGACAAGGCAGGTGAGTGGGCACACTTATTTTCTGCATGATGGCCGAGCACGCAATCTGCTCGAAGCGATTTTGTGGCACGGGGGCGAAGCCAGTCAGGCCCAGCAGCGTGTCATTCAGATGCCCGCCGCCGACCGAGACGCCCTGATTGAATTCCTGCAAAGCCTATAATCTGCGAAAGTTAATAACATGCGTAAAGCCCTTCTCTTTTGTCTTGGTCTGCTGGCCGCCCCGGCTGTGGCCGATATTGACACGGTGATTGACGACCACATCCTGAAAAACACCGCCGCGTTTGCCCAGAGTGCTGCCGATCTGGCACGGACTGCGAACAAAGATTGCACCCCGGACGGCATGAAAGCGGCCTATCATCAGGCGTTTGATGCCTGGGTGCGGGCCAGCCATATCCGCTTTGGCCCGATCGAGAGCAATGGTGAAGGGCTGGCGATTGCCTATTGGCCAGATAAAAAGGGGCTGATCCCCAAGCATCTGAAACGGGTGATCAATGCGAAAGACCCGGTGGTGTATGATGCCAAACTTTTTGCCGGATACTCGGTCGCCACCCGCGGGTTTTTCGCGCTGGAACAGCTGCTTTTTGATGACAAATTCTCGGACTACACCACCGATGACTATCGCTGCGATCTGGTCAAGGCGATCTCAAAGGATCTGGCGCGGGTGTCGTTGCAGACCCATGCTGGCTGGGTGAATGGCTTTGCCGAAACGCTACGCAATGCCGGGGCCGACGGCAATGAGGTGTTTCTGACCGATAAGGAAGGGGCGCAGGCGCTGTTTACCAATTTGCTGGCCGGGATGGAGTATATCTATGCCCAACGCATCGCCCGCCCGCTGGGCAAATTCGAGCGCCCCAAACCGCGCCGTGCCGAGGCGTGGCGCTCAAACCGTTCGATGCGCAATATCGTGGTGTCTTTGGAAGCGTTGCAGGAAATGACCCTGATGCTGGCTGATGGGCAAGCTTGGGAAACGGTTGAGCTGTTTGACTCCCTTCTCACTTACGCCAAATCTCTGGATGATGATATTTTCCAGCATCTGGACGAAAATGGAGCCAATTTCAAAGTGCAATCGCTGCGCGAAATGGTCGCCAATGTGCATGAGGCGATCAATGCCGAGGTCGGGGCCCATTTGGGGGTTGTGGCTGGCTTTAACGCGCTGGACGGCGACTAAGATGCCAGCGGGCAACAGCCGCCGGGGCTTTCTGGCCGGGTTGCTGGCGGCCACGGCGTTGCCTTCGTTAAGCTGGGCGGATGCGGGCAGCCCTGCCTATCTGGCGGCGGCGCGTGACCGAGTGGGTGGCTTTGAAATGGTCGGGCTGGACCGCGCCGGCAGGGATCTGTTTACCATCCCCCTGCCCGGTCGCGGCCATGCCGCCTGTGGCCATCCCAGCGCCCCAGAAGCGGTGGCTTTTGCCCGCCGGCCCGGCACTTATGCGCTGGTGATCAACTGCGTCACCGGCCAGATCAGCGCCCATCTGCAAGCCCCAAACGGGCATCATTTCACCGGCCACGGGGTTTTCCTGAGCGACGGAGACACCCTCTGCACCCCGGAAAACGATTTCAACGCCGAGCGCGGCGTGATCGGGTTTTGGTCGCGCAAGGCGGGGTATCGGCGCGTTGGCCAAATCCGCAGCGGCGGGGTCGGGCCGCATGAGCTGCGCAAATTGGCGGGCAGCGATGTTCTGGTGGTGGCCAATGGCGGCATTCTGACCCACCCGGATCGGGGCCGAGAGAAGCTGAATCTGGACGTAATGCAACCCAATCTGACCTATCTGGATGTGCAAAACGGCGTGCTGGAGGTGGTGACTCTGGCACCCGAGCTGCACCAGAATTCCATCCGCCATCTGGACATTCACCCGGACGGCACCGTGGCCTTTGCCATGCAGTGGCAGGGGGCACCCGGCGAAGCGCACCCGCTTTTGGGCCTGCATAAACGCGGGCAAGGGGTGCGGCTGCTCTCGGCACCGCTGGCTCGGCAAATGGGGATGAAGGGCTATGCGGGCTCGGTGTCTTACAATCGGGCTGGCACCCAGCTGGCGATCACTTCACCGCGCGGTGGACAGGTGCATTTTTATCAGAGCAATGGCGACTATATCGGCCATTGGCAGCGCCGGGATGTGTGTGGGTTGCGCGATCTGGGAGATGGGTTTCTGGCCAGCGATGGCAACGGGGCCCTGCACAAAATCACCCCCCAAACCGCCCGTCCTTTAAGCCTCAGCCCGCGGTCCTGGGATAATCACATCGTTTCGATTGCGGTTTGAATCAAGCGCTCTTGGTCATGTCGTAGAGTGCAAAAAGGCGCCGGGCGGAGCCTGCCTGGGGAGGCGCGAATGCGCCTGCCGGGGGGCAGGCAGGCGCAGCCCGGCCTATCGGCCGGGCGGGACTATTCGGAAATCTATACCCCTATCCAGAAAGCTTTTGAACCCGGTGAACCCGTTTCAACCCGCCCCGTATAACGCCTTGGCCCGGTCCTCAAAAGCGCGCATGGTACGGCGCACGGCTTCGGTGAACACCACCCCGATCAGCTTTTGCAGGATCAGATTTTTAAACTCAAAATCGACGAAGAAATCCACCTCGCAGCCGCCCCCCTCTTGGTCAGTGAACTGCCAGTAGGATTGCAGATATTTGAACGGACCATCCAGATATTCCATCTCGATCCGGTGATCCTGACGGCGCAACACCACCTTGCTGCCGAAACGCTCGCGAAACACTTTGAAGGAAATCACCAGATCGGCCAGCATCACCTCGTGATCGTCCACCACCTGATGCGAGCGGATCCGCGAAGCCGAAATCCACGGCAGAAACTGCGGATAAGCCGCCACATCCGCGGCCAACTCATACATCTGTTCTGCACGATAGGGCAGGATCTTTTTTTCACCTTGGGTTGGCATGGGGCCTCGTGTAGTAATGTAGGCCAGTGTTATGTATGCCATCGCGGGGAAATCAAGGGGAAATCCATGCCGACACGACCTTATGTCATCAAACAGATGATCTCAGCCAAATCCATTGCCGCGCGCATCGAAGAGCTGGCGGTTGAAATCCATGATGCCTTTGAAAACACCGACAAGCTGGTGGTGGTCGGGCTGCTGCGGGGCTCGTTTGTGTTTATCGCCGATATTGTGCGCGAGCTGGATTTGCCGGTTGAAGTCGATTTTCTGGAAGCCTCGTCCTATGGCAACAGCACCCAATCCAGCCGCGAGGTCAGAATCATGAAGGATTTGCGCGGCGAAATCGGCGGGCGTGATGTGCTGCTGGTCGAGGATATTGTGGATACCGGGCACACGCTGAAACAAGTGATCGAGATGCTCAAGGCGCGCAAGCCGGCCAAGCTGAAAACTATCGCCCTGCTAAACAAACAATCCCGCCGCGAGGTGGACATCACCGCCGATTGGGTGGGGTTTGACATCCCCGATGAATTCGTCGTGGGCTATGGCATTGATTTTGCGCAGAGAAACCGCAACCTGCCCTTTATCGGCAAAGTCGAGTTCACCGAAGCTGAGCCGCCAGTATTATGAACATTCTTCACCTGCTGCGCATGTCCAAATGGGCCCGGCATCCGCCTTCGGCGCGGCGGGTCAAGCTGGTGATTGCGGTGATTCTGCTCTGTGTTCTGCTGTTTGCGATTGAGCGCTATCTTGGACGGCCCGATTGGATCTCGCCCGATCTGGCCAAGCATCGGCATTTCAAACCCTGACACGCGTCAATACCGGCCAAATTCCGCGCTGATTCCTGCACTGGCCAGAGTATCAACCTGCCTGCCCATCGAATTGTTGTGAGTGAATGCAATGGCAAATGCCAGACACACCGAAACCGCCCCGGCGGCCAGCACAACCCAATCCGCCGCCAGATTTCCGCCTTCTGCTTTTGCAGAATCAATCACCCTCTTGAACATACGGCAAATCCTTTTATCAATCCCACAAGGCTTGGGATCGCAGAACAATTGGGCAGAAATTGGGAGCGGATCGTGCAATTTTCGGGAATCATGCGACTTCACCGCCCACCCGGTTAAAGGAGAGTTTATATGACGGATGCACACGGGCTGGGCCGCAAGGTTGAAAACTGGCAGCCGCCCAAACGCCCAGATGGGGAGGTTCTGGAGGGACGCTATGCCCGGCTGGAGTTGCTGGATGCGGATGCCCATGCATCACGGCTTCATGCCGCCAATCGGCTGGATGATCACATCTGGGATTTCCTCGGCTACGGCCCGTTTGCCAGCGAAGCCGAATACCATCAATGGGTGCAGCAAATGACATCCGGCGATGATCCCCTGTTTTACGCGATCAAAAACCTGCAAAGCGGGCGGTTTGAAGGGGTGGCCAGCTTTTTGCGTATCCATCCAGAGGCGGGCTCGATTGAGGTCGGACACATCAATTTTGCCCCGCCCCTGCAACGCAGCCGCGCCGCCACCGAAGCGATGTTTTTGATGATGCAATGGGTCTATCAGGCTGGTTATCGGCGTTATGAGTGGAAATGCAACGCCCTGAACTTGGGCTCGCGCCGGGCGGCGCAGCGGCTGGGGTTCAGCTATGAGGGCATTTTTCGTCAGGCCGCAATCAGCAAGGGGCGCAATCGGGATACGGCGTGGTATGCCTCGATTGATCAAGAATGGCCGGCGCTGAAAGCGGCCTTTGAAACCTGGCTGGCGGCGGATAATTTCGATGCCAAGGGCCGGCAAAAGCAGAGCCTGTCAGAGCTGACCCGCCCCATCCGGGTGTGTGACGACCCCGCCCTGTGAGCGGTGGCCCGTGCCCCCCGGCGGGCTGAGCTTTTGCCCCGGTCAGACGATTTCCCGCTCTTGCAGGCGATCCTCAAACATACCGCGCAACAGCTGCACATCCTGTTTCACCGATGCCCCAGCCGCGCGATCCCGGGCGAGCGCCTTAGCCGCGGCCTCGAGCCGGTTGTCATGGGCGCTTTTGGCAATGCCTCGGGTGAAATGGGCCACATAATCAAGCGTCTTGCCCTTGGGCCGTTTGCTCAGCACATCTGCCGCATGGGCAATGTCATCGTGAAAGGCCACCAGATCGGGGCTGATCCGATCATCATGGACAACCCGCGGCCCGCTAGGTTTGGCATCATCAGGCAAATGCGCCAAAATCGCCTGTTGAAACAGCGCCAGACTTTCGACCGGCTTGGCCAGAAAGCCATCTGCGCCGGCCTGCAGCGCCTCGGCCTCGCGGCTGGAATCGCCGCTGATACCCAGCACAACATTGATGCGCGGTCGGGCCCGGTGCAGCTCGGCAATCAGATCGGCGCCGGTGCCATCGGGCAGCCCCATATCCACAACCACCACGCAAGGGCGGTAAACCTGCAAATGCCGCCGCGCAGACGCCAGACAATCCGCGCGCCGGATCCGCGCCCCCGAACGCAGGCATAACAGGCGCATCGCCTCGCTGGTAAAGCGGCTATCCTCAACCAGCAGAACTGTCATCCCCAGCAGCGGGCGTTCTGCGGTGGGTGTGCGCAGCATCATGAAACTTTCAAAATCATCCATCAGACATCCCCTTCCAGTGCAACTTCTGATTCGTAGTAAAGCTGAAAATTGGCTAAGGAGCGGTTAACGCCGCGCAACAAACCCTGAACTGTGTGCTTGCAGAGCCGATTTTCCCACGGCATAAGTTGGAAAAACTTGAAAAAAGGATCTCCCCGATGATCGGACGTTTGAACCATGTTGCCATTGCTGTGCCTGATCTGGAGGCCGCCTCGGCGCTTTACCGCGACACTCTGGGGGCCAATGTCGGCGCACCGCAGGACGAGCCCGATCACGGCGTCACCGTGGTGTTTATCGAGCTGCCCAACACCAAGATTGAGCTGCTCTACCCGTTGGGCGATGACAGCCCGATCAAAGGGTTTCTTGAGAAAAACCCGGCCGGCGGCATTCATCACATCTGTTACGAGGTCGATGACATCCTTGCCGCCCGCGACCACCTCAAAGCCTCCGGCGCACGGGTGCTGGGCAGCGGAGAGCCCAAGATCGGCGCCCATGGCAAGCCGGTGCTGTTTTTGCACCCCAAGGATTTCAACGGCACGCTGGTTGAGCTGGAGCAGGTTTAACCCCGCTCCGGCCAGACGGGGCTATTGCTCGACCCATTCAATCAGGGTCTCGACATCCGGGCGGCGGCGGTCGGAGGGAACGGTGGTTTCGCTGCCGATATGGATATAGCCGGCCACGGTTTCGTCATCGGCCAGCCCCAGCCCCTGCCGGATGAACTCCCGGTCATGGCTGGTCCAGCCGGAAATCCAGTTCGCCCCCCAGCCCGAAGCCTGCGCCGCGTTCATCAGCGACAGGCAAGACGCCCCGGCGGAGTAGAATTGCTCGACCTCGGGGATGCGCTCAAGCGAATGCGGGGCAGAAACGACCGTGACGATCAGGCCGGCATTTTCAAACATGGCGGCGGTTTTGGCGACTTTGTCGGGGTCCATGCCCAACTCGGCACCACGGGTTTTGGTCAGCTCGGCCAGACGTTTCAACGCCGCCCCACGCAGCACGATAAACCGCCACGGATTCAGAATGCCGTGATCGGGCACCCGCGCTGCTGCGGTCAAAAGCGGGCGTAGCTCGTCATTGCTGGGCACCGGAGTGGTCAGGGTTTTGTAAATCCGCGAACGGCGGTTTAGCAGAAAATCCATAACGGTTGGGTTCGGGGTCATGTCGCGCTCCTGTTGTTTTGCGGAAACTTGCGGCATTTCACCCGGGGGATCAAGGCTCAAATGCGGCCCGAGACAGGCTGATTCTGTGTCAGAAACCTTCTGCGCAATCTTTACCTATTGCGCCGCAATACTGCGCCATTGGCCGGGTTGCAGGCCATCCAGACTCCAGTTTCCAATCCGGCAACGGATCAGCCGCAAGGTTGGATGCCCGATCGCCGCCGTCATCCGCCGCAACTGCCGGTTGCGCCCCTCGGAGATGCTGATCTGCAACCAGCAATCGGGCACGGTTTTGCGAAACCGCACCGGCGGGGTGCGCGGCCACAGGTTTTGGGGCGGCGCGATCAGACTCGCCTTGGCCGGAGCCGTCATGCCATCTTTCAGCCGCACCCCACGGCGCAACCGATTCAGGGCCGCCTCATCAGGAATGCCCTCGACCTGCACCCAATAGGTTTTCTCCATCTTGTGCTTTGGATGGCTGATCCGCGCCTGCAAGCGGCCATTATCGGTTAACACCAGCAAGCCTTCGCTGTCTTTGTCCAGCCGCCCGGCAGCATAGACTCCGGGCAGGTCGATGAAATCCGACAGGGTCTGGCGCGGGCTGGCCGCACTGCCCTGATCGGTGAATTGCGACAGCACATTAAAGGGTTTGTTAAACAGGATCAGTTGGGTCATTGGCTCTGGCTTTTCTCTGCCCCCGTTCATAATGTAGCCGGGTGGGGAAAATCCAGCCTCTCCTTTCAAAGTGAGTTTTCGGGATGCAAAAAGGCGAATTGGCAGAATTGGCGGTGGAGGGAACAACGCTTGCGGTACGGGTGACCCCAAAGGCGGCGCGGAATCGGATCAGCTATCAGGATGGCGAGATCCGGGTTTATGTGACCTGCGTGCCGGAAGGGGGCAAAGCCACGAAACAGGTGGTGAAATTGCTGGCCCATGCGCTGGGAGTGCCGAAATCGCGGCTGACGCTGCTGCGCGGGGCGACATCGCGTGATAAGCTGTTTCAGATTTGCGCTTAACGCCGGGGTGGCAAAACGCTGCCGGATGCACCGGCGGGGCTGGCCTTTGCCGCAAAGAGTGTTAAATTCCACCGACAACGCATGGATAAGGGAAACGAGATGAGCAGAGCATGGCCGATACTGGCGGGTTTGATTCTGTCGGGCTGTATGACGCTGGAGCAGCCCCCCACCCCGGCACCGGTTGACGCTGGCCCGCGGGTCAGCAAAGCGGTGGCGGCACGCAATTTCCTCACCGTATTGCGCCGGGTCGAGCCGGTGGCCGAGGCCGAGTGCCGGGCAAGAATGGAAGTGCGCAACTGCGATTTCAACATCGTGGTGGATGAACGCGCCGGCCAGCCGCCCAACGCCTATCAGACGCTGGACAAGGCCGGACGGCCGGTGATTGCCTTTACCACGGCCCTATTGGCCGAGGCCCGCAATCAGGACGAGCTTGCCTTTATCATGGGCCACGAAGCCGCCCATCATATTCGCGGCCATATCCCGAAAACCCAGCAAGGGGCGGTGGCCGGTGCCGTGGTTGGCGGGCTGCTGGCCAAAGCGCTTGGGGCGGGCAGTGCCGCCATTGAACAAGCGCAAAAGCTGGGCGGCGCGGTGGGTGCGCGCGGCTATTCCAAGAAATACGAACTACAGGCCGACCAGCTGGGCACCATCATCGCGGTGCGGGCGGGCTATGATCCGGTGCGCGGCGCGGCGTTTTTCACCCGTATCCCGGACCCGGGCAATCAGTTTCTGGGCAGCCACCCGCCCAATGCAGAGCGCATCGAAACGGTGAAACGCACGGTTGCCAATATGTAGTGGAATAACGCCGGGGATGCTGGGCGGTGGGGCAATTCGCATCAGCGCTCATCTCGTCGCGTCTTCTGCCAGTGAGTCACCAAGGTCGAAAGGATTTCCGCGAAATGGGATCGGGGGAGGGCATGCCCCAGCGTGTCTATTTCCACCAAACTCGCATTTGCAAACAGGTCGGCGATGTGGCGACCGTGGGGTGGTGGGTTGAGCGGATCATCTGCGGCCTGAATCACAAGGGTGGGGACACGGCTCGCCTTCAACTCGCGCCCGCGTTCCAGAGGGATCGGCTGGGCCATCGCATGAGCAAACGGCGCCGGGATCACCCCCGAATGGTCGATATCCGCCGCTTCACGCGCCGCGTAGTCTTCCGCGTCAAAGGGCATCCGGGGCGAGGACAGGATGCGCCATTGCTCAACCCGTCTGGCAATCTCCGCGTTTCGCTCGGTCAGCGGGGCCTTGAACGCCCTGACGACCTCGGGTTTTGGCCCGGGCAGATCGCCCGGGGCGGCCTTTCCTTCCAGCGCTGACATCCAGTTCGTCCCAAAATCAACATCCAGCGCCGCCGCCATCATGACGGTGAGGCTGAGCAGCCGGTCGGGGTGATCCAGCGCCAGAACCTGCCCGATGGTGCCGCCCAAAGACATGCCCACAACATGCGCCTTTGCGATGTTCAGGCCATCGAGAACGGCAATGGCATCTTCACAAAGGTCCACCACGGAGTAGGGCGTCTTCTGAAAATCCAGCCGGTCAGAACGCCCGGTGTCGCGGTGGTCATATCGGACGACCCGATAGCCCTGATCCACGACCCTCTGCACAAAGGCACCCGGCCACATGAAGGCAGACGCGTTCGCCCCGGAGATCAGCAACACCGGCTCCCCTTCTCCAGACTGCTCTGTCCAAAGGTGAACGCCGGTATTGGTCTGGATTGTTTTCTGGCTCATGGCGGCCAGCGTAGCAGGCGGTTACACCCCCCGCAAGGCAGGCAGCTGGGCCCCCACAGGCAGGATCATGCGACCCTGCCCCATAGTTGTTTTCTGCGAATACCCTATTGATCCAAAAACGACCGCAGCTTGCGCGAGCGGCTGGGATGTTTGAGTTTGCGCAGCGCCTTGGCCTCGATCTGACGAATCCGCTCGCGGGTGACGCTGAATTGCTGGCCAACCTCTTCCAGCGTGTGATCGGTGTTCATGCCAATGCCAAAGCGCATCCGCAGCACCCGTTCTTCGCGCGGAGTCAAAGACGACAGAACCCGGGTGGTGGTCTCTTTCAAATTCTCCTGAATCGCCGAATCCAGCGGCAACACCGCGTTCTTGTCTTCGATGAAATCACCCAGCTGGCTGTCCTCTTCATCGCCAATCGGGGTCTCAAGGCTGATCGGCTCTTTGGCAATTTTCATCACCTTGCGCACCTTATCCAGCGGCATTTGCAGCTTTTCCGCCAGCTCTTCGGGCGTGGGCTCGCGGCCGATTTCATGCAGCATCTGCCGCCCGGTGCGCACCAGCTTGTTGATGGTTTCGATCATATGCACCGGAATGCGGATGGTGCGGGCCTGATCGGCGATTGAGCGGGTAATGGCCTGACGAATCCACCATGTCGCATAGGTCGAAAACTTGTAACCGCGGCGGTATTCGAATTTGTCCACCGCCTTCATCAGGCCGATATTGCCTTCCTGAATCAGATCAAGGAATTGCAACCCGCGATTGGTGTATTTTTTGGCAATCGAGATCACCAACCGCAAATTGGCCTCGACCATCTCTTTTTTCGCCTGACGGGCCTCTTTTTCGCCCTTTTGCACCTGCTGCACGATGCTGCGAAATTCCGGGATGTCCAGACCGATATATTGCCCGACCTGCGCCATCTCGGCGCGCAATTCCTCGATCTTGTCGGTGGATTTCTCCAGCAGAACCTGCCAGCCGCGACCGGTCTTTTCACCCATTTGCTCCAGCCACATCGGGTCAAGTTCGTGATCGCGATAGGCTTCGATGAATTCGCGCCGGTTGATCCGGGCCTGATCGGCCAGCTTGACCATGCGGCTGTCAATCGACTTGATCCGCCCGTTGACCCCGTAAATCTGGTCAATCAGCGCCTCGATCCGGTTGTTATGCAGATGCAGCTCGTTCACCAGCATCACAATCTCGGCCCGCAGCTTCTGATAGGTCTTTTCCTCTTTCTTGGTGAATTTGGCATCCTCGTTCAGAGTGGCCGAGATCCGGGTATCCTGCATTTCCGACAGCTTGGCATAATCACGGGCAATGGTGTCGAGCATCTCCAGAACCTTTGGCTTGAGCGCGGCCTCCATCGCGGCCAGAGACAGGTTGACCTGTTCCTCTTCGTCGTCCTCATCGTCATCCTGAGCAATCGGGTTCCCGTCTGCATCCAGCTCAGGCTTGCTGTCGCCAGAGGGGGCCGCCGGGCTGGCCCCGGTCGGAGCCACCACCGGTTCCTGTTCGTCCTCCTCGTCCATGGTGTTGCCAAAGGTGGTTTCCAAATCAATCACATCGCGCAGCAGGATGTCTTCGTTCAGCAATTCGTCGCGCCAGATGGTGATGGCGTTAAAGGTCAGCGGGCTTTCGCACAGCCCCATGATCATGGTGTTGCGCCCGGCCTCGATCCGTTTGGCGATGGCAATCTCGCCCTCGCGGCTGAGCAACTCGACCGAGCCCATTTCCCGCAGATACATCCGTACCGGATCATCGGTGCGGTCCAGCTTTTCGCCACCGGTGACGGTAATCGCCACATCGCGTGCGCCGCCGGTGGTGGCGACCTCGGTCGAAGCTTTTTCCTCTTCTTCATCCTCGATGATGTTGATGCCCATTTCCGACAGCATCGACATCACATCTTCGATCTGTTCGCTGGTGACCTGCTCGGGCGGCAGCACCTTGTTGAGCTGCCCATAGGTCACATATCCTTGCGCCCGCCCATCGGCGATCATCTTTTTGACGGCGGCCTGGCCTGTTTCGGCAATTTCTTCTTTATTGTCGGTATCTTTTGCAGCCATCTGGATGGTCCTTTCGGGGGCAAAGGCGTTCGGATTAAGCGATTCGCGCATTTCAATAGAATCAACACGGCGAATCGCTGATTCGCAATACGTTTACCCCGATTTCTTTACCGGTTCCTAACCAAAGCGTTCACTTTTCACCGTGCCCCTTGCCCTTGCGGGGGGCGTTTTCGCCGATTTCAGCCATCAGACGGGCAAAAGCATCACGCTCACTGCGATCCATATGGGCACCGCTGGGGGCAATGTCAAACACCGCCGCATCTTGGCGCGGGCTGTGGACGGCCTCGTAATTGGCCTTGCTGGCCTGTTGCAACCGCCAGGTCAGCCCTTCATCGGCCAGACCGCTGATATCCTCGATCGCCTCTTCAATCTCGCGGATCGCGCCGCGCTTGGCGGCCAGCTTGGCCAGTTCCTCGGCCACGCACATTTCCGCCAGCTTCTGGTCCCCAGGTTTGCGCACGGCGGGCGATATCTGCACATGGCGCGGGGCGAAAACGGCGGCCAGCTCTGCCCCGGCGCGCGGCTCGATCCGGGCATAGAGGTCATCGACCCCGCCAATTTGCAACAGGCAATCGCGCAAAACGCGATGCTCGGGCGTGACGCAGTCCAGACGCTCCAATTCGCCCTCAAACAGCTCAATAATCCCGGGGTGCAGCACAAGGGTTGCCAAAATTACCGCTTCGCGCAAATGGTCTTCGGCCCCCTGTCCGGCGCTGGCCAGCATCGAAGATTTGGTGCTGGACTGCACCGGGGCGGGCTGGTTTTTCCACCCGCCCCGCCCGCGCGGTGGACGTTTGGGGGAAAACAGCTCCCAACGCAGCTGCTTGATCGCCTGCCCGTAATGATTGCGGATCGAAGCATCGGTGATTTTGGCAATCGCACTGCGCAGGTTTTTGTCCAGCGCGGCCCTGCGCTCGGGGCTGTCGAAATTGCCGCCTTCGGTTTCACGCTGCCACAACAGTTGCACCATGGGCAGAGCCCCGTCCAGCAGCCGCTGCATGGCCGGTTTGCCTTGAGATTTCAGCACATCATCGGGGTCGAGCCCCTCAGGCATCAGTGCAAACCGCAAGGATTTCCCGGCCTCCAGCAAGGGCAGCGCCAGATCAACCAGCCGCATGGCGGCACGCAAACCGGCGGTGTCGCCATCCAGCGCAATCACGGGTTCAGGCGCGATTCGCCACATCATATGCAGCTGATGTTCGGTAATCGCGGTGCCCAGAGGCGCAACACAGGCCTCAAACCCGGCCTCGACCAGCGCGATCACATCCATATAGCCTTCGGCCACGATCAGCGGCGCGCCCTTGCCGGCCGCGCTGCGGGCGGGGCCGAGATTATAGAGGCTGCGGCCCTTGTCAAACAGCTCGGTTTCCGGCGAGTTCAGATATTTCGCCCGCGCCTGCGGGTCCAGCGCCCGCCCGCCCAGCGCAATCGCCCGCCCGCGCGCATCGCGGATCGGAAAGATGATGCGGCCGCGAAACCGATCATAAGGGGCGCGGCCATCCTCGGGGCGGGCGGCCAGACCGGCGTCGATGATCAGATCCGGGGCGACCCCCTTGCCAGTCAGATGCGCAAACACCCCCTGCCGGTCATTCGGGGCATAGCCGATTTCCCAGCGCTGTTGAGCATCCTCACGCAAGCCGCGCTGGGTCAGATAATCGCGGGCGGCTGCGCCATGCGCGGTGTGCAGTTGCAACCGAAAATACTGCACCGCCTGCTCCATCACCTCGGCCAGTTTGCTGCGCTTGTCCGATTTGACCTGCGCCGCCGGGTCGCGTTTGGGCATCGGCAAGCCGACCTCGCGGGCGATGATCTCGACGGCCTCCATGAATCCGACATTTTCGGTTTCCTGCACAAAGGAAATCGCATCGCCCTTGGCGTGACAGCCAAAGCAGTAATAAAACCCCTTGCGGTCATCGACGTGAAAGCTGGCGGTTTTTTCCTGATGAAACGGGCAAGGCGCCCACATATCGCCCTTGGCCTGATTGGATTTGCGATTATCCCAGACCACTTTGCGCCCCACCAGCTGAGACAGGCTGGTGCGGCTGCGCAATTCGTCCAGAAAACCGGGGGGCAGGCTCATATCTTGCTCTCGAATCGGAAAAACATGGTCCCTCATACAGCATTCCCGGGCAATGCGCCAAAGCCGGATATGCCCTTACTGCAGAGTCTGTCAGCTCAGCCCCAATCCAGCCAGCGCTGCCGCAACCTGATCTGTGGCCTGTTTGCCAAGCGGCAGAATCGGGCGCGGGGGCTGGCATGTGGCCAGGCCCAGAAGGTTGGCCGCGGTATAGATCACCCGCAGCGATCCATGCTGCTGAAACAACGCCCAAAGCGGCGCAAACGGAGCCTCAATCTGCATGGTTTTCCGGCGATCCCCGGCCCGAGCCGCGCGGACCAGCGGCATGATAAGCTCGGGCAGCAAGCCGGAAATTGCGCTATACCAACCATCGGCCCCGGCCAAAAGCGCCTCGGGGCACGCAGCACGCAGCCGCGACAGATCGGCGCCGATGCTGCCTTGGGCGGGCAGAGGCATTTTCGCCGGCGCAATCGACGCCCACCCGCAATCCATCAAGATCAAGCGCAACCCAACCGGCGACAACACACCAGCCAAGCGGTGTGTTGTCTTTGCTCAAACCGGAGCCGGGGCCGTTTACAGCCCTTTGGCCTCATAAGATTTGGCCACCCGGGTGATGGCAACGATAAAGGCCGCCGTGCGCAGATCCTGCACTTCGTCGCGGGAATGCCAGACATGACGCATCGCCTGATAGGCCGAGCGCATACTGTCATCCAGCCCCGAACGCACCAGCGCCAGCTCATCCGCGCCACGCAGATATTTGTTTTTGAAATCCGGGGTCATCGACCATTTGTCGCCCATATAACGATCCAGCCGCTCCAGCTCGTTCACCAGCAACCGGTGGCGGGACTCTTCCTGACGGCGGCCAATGCGGCCAAACCGGATGTGGTTCAGGTTCTTGACCCACTCGAAATACGACACCGTCACACCGCCCGCGTTGGCATAAAGATCAGGAATGATCACAATGCCCTTATTGCGCAGAACCTCGTCCGCTCCGGCGGTAATCGGGCCATTGGCAGCCTCGATGATCAGCGGCGCTTTGATCGCATCGGCGTTTTCCAGATTGATCACCCCTTCCAGAGCCGCAGGGATCAGAATATCACATTCGGCCTTAAGCATCTTGGCCCCGTCCGGTGAATACTCGGCCCCTTCATAGCCCTTCAGCCCGCCATGTTCTGCCAGCCATTGATGCACCGATTCCACATCCAACCCGTTGGCATCATAAAGGCTGCCATCATGTTCGATGATCGAAATGATTTTGGCGTTATCCTCTTCCTGCAGGAATTTGGCGGCGTGATAGCCCACATTGCCCAGCCCCTGAATGATAACGCGTTTGCCCTCCAAATCACCGCTCAGATTGGTCTTGGCCACATCCTCGGGATAGCGGAAAAACTCCTGCAGCGCATATTGCACACCGCGCCCGGTGGCCTCGACCCGACCGGCAATGCCGCCGGCATGAATCGGCTTGCCGGTGACACAGGCGCGCGCATTGATGTCAGTGGTGTTCATGCGGCCATACTGATCGGCAATCCATGCCATTTCCCGCTCACCCGTGCCCATATCCGGGGCCGGCACATTTTGGCTGGGGTTGATCAGGTCACGCTTGGCCAGCTCAAACGCAAAACGGCGGGTGATGACTTCCAACTCGCGCTCATCATATTCGCGCGGATCAATGCACAACCCACCTTTAGAACCCCCAAACGGCACCTCAACCAGAGCACATTTATAGGTCATCAACGCGCCCAGTGCCTCGACCTCGTCCTGACCGACAGTGCTGGCATAGCGGATACCACCCTTGACCGGCTCCATATGCTCCGAATGCACCGAACGATAGCCGGTAAACGTCTGGATTTCGCCCCGCAGCCGCACCCCAAAGCGCACGGTATAAGTTGCATTCACCACGCGAATTTTCTTTTTCAACCCCGGCCTGAGGTCCATCAGCGCGACCGCACGGTCAAACATCAAATCAACAGATTCCCGAAAGCTCGGTTCGTTTATAGCCGACATTGTTCTAAATCCTCCCAATCTAAAGGCACCGCAGAATCGCCCGCAAGCCTGATAGTCTATTTTGTAGTGAGCTTTGGTTAACAGCGCACTCATTATTATCTAGATCAGCCCTGCCAGATTCGTTTCCATCGAATTTTATGGAAAAACCATGACCTCCAAAACTGCCCCTGTGAAACAATATTCCCAATAAACACGGCTGGTTATCAATCAGAAACAATAAACAGGGCTTTGTCGAAGTTTCGCGCGAAATACCTTATTTCTGCCTTTTTTTACCTTTTCCCGCCACAATTAGGACACACGCAATTGGTTAAAATAGTGCTGAGTAATTTTTGGCAAATTCAGGCCATTCCCAAAGCCCTGAACAGAATGAGGATGGGTCGATGATGATAAAATTTAAGAGTTCTACCACCCGGCCTAAGGCTGGCAAACATACCGCCCGCACAAGCTGGCAACCGATTTACGATTTCTACCGCCATGAGCAAGGCACAATGTTGCCCTTTGCTATGGCGATTATCATCCTGATGATTCTGATGGGTGGCATGGCCATTGATGTGATGCGCGCCGAAACCCAACGCACTCAGATCCAATATACCCAGGATCGCGCGGTTTTGGCTGCGGCCAGCATGAAACAGCAGGAAGAGGCGCAGGACATTTTCGATTCCTATTTTGAAAAAGACGGCATCCCCGAATTTACCCCGAGAGCGGTTGTTGAAGAGGGACTGAACTTTCGTCGGGTGTTCGCAATTTATGACGAAGACAATATCCCCACCATCCCGACAGGATTTATTGACGAGTTAGGAATTGAGTATTTCTCGACACCCGCGGCCTCGGCTGCTGAGGATCAGATCGGAAAGGTTGAAATTTCTCTGGTGTTGGATGTCTCCGGCTCCATGGGGGGAATTTCTCAATCGGGCCAGTCAAAACTGAGAGACTTGCAGGACGCCGCCAAGGATTTCGTGGATACCCTGCTGTTAGACCGCGACGAAGACGATGACACCTATTCTATCTCAATCGTGCCCTACTCGACCCAGGTGACCGCGGGTGCAGATCTGTTGTCGCATTATAATGTCACGAACGAGCACAGCTATTCGAACTGTGTCGATTTCGAAGCCGCTGACTTTGAGAGAACCGATATAGACCCGGTGAACGATTTGTTGCAACGCACCGGACATTTTACCCCCTGGGACTGGTGGGATCTGGGCGTAATGCAGGCCGAGTGGGAAGACCACCCATGCATTTCGGATACCGATATTGATGGTGACAACCACGAAATTGCCCGCAAGATCATTCCGGTCAGCGATGATGCTGATGCCCTGAAAGACTATATCGACTCGCTGGAGGCCGGCGGCTGGACTTCGACCGATGTCGGCGTGAAATGGGGCACGGCCCTGCTGGACCCAAGCGCCCGCCCCGTGATCACCGATATGGTTGATGATGAGCTGGTCGATACTAAATTTACCGGACGCCCCTTCGATTATAACGAAGAGCATGTGCTGAAAGTCATGGTGGTGATGAGTGACGGGCAAAATACCAACCAGTATTTTCTGGACGACAGCGTTTCTTCCGGAAACAGCCCGGTCTGGTATAAATACACCGGCAACAAACACAAATTCTGGATCTATAACAGCGATCGGAACAAATACAAAAAGCTGTTTTTCAACTCTGACAGTGAGTTCCTGTCCAATAAGGGCTGGAAGAATAACCCCGGCAACAATACTGCTCGGCTGACTTGGCCCGAACTGTGGCGGCTGGCTGCCATGGGCTTTGTTTCGCACGATCTGTTTGACCGGGCCGATATAGATGGCGGCGGCGAGTGGAGTAACAGTGGCTGGGACGACTATTACAGCATTATCTACACCGGTGAAAAAGACCAGCGCATGTTCGATATTTGCAATGCGGCCAAGGCGCAGGGGATTTTACTCTATACCATTGGGTTTGAGGTTGAGGACGCCAACGCCGTCAAGCTGACCTCTTGCGCGACGACCCCAGCGCATTTCTTCCGGGTCGAAGGTGTGGAGATATCGGAGGCCTTTGCTTCGATCGCAGCGCAACTCATTGATCTGAGGCTGATACAATGACTAGGCCATTACCAATAATGCGCACGCATCTTCACCAGATGCTGCGCAGCGAAGCGGGCAATCCCACGGTCGAATTCGCTCTGCTGTTCCCGATTTTCCTCAGCCTGTTTCTGGCGACCTTTGAAATCGGTATGGTGATGATCCATCAGGTCAATCTGGACCGGGCCGTTGATTTGACCGTGCGCGATCTGCGCCTTGGCAATATCGAAGACCCCGACCAGGACAAGCTGCGCCAGAACATTTGCGGCAATACCAGCATGATCAAGGATTGCATGACCAGCCTGTTGATCGAGCTGCGCCCGGTGGATCAAACCACATGGGACACCCTGCCTGACGAGGTCACATGCCGGGAGCGCGAGGCCGATATTGACCCGGTTGTATCGCTCGACCCAGGAAGCAGCCACGAAATGATGCTGGTGCGGGTCTGTGCCGTGTTTGATCCGTGGTTCCCAACCACCCGCATCGGGATGTCGTTACACCGGGATGAGTTGGGCGGCTATGCGATTGTCGCGACCTCAGCCTTTGTCAACGAGCCCTCATAACAGTGGAGATCATCATGTCATTGCGTTCACGTATTCTGGGCAAATTTTACCGTGATGAAAAAGGGATAATCACGATCGAGGCTGTGATTATCGTTCCCATCATAATGTTCCTGCTCTTTGCGCTGGTGGTCTATTTTGACGGTTTCCGGCAAAAGGGCGTCAACCTGAGGGCCGCCTATACCGTCAGCGATCTGCTGTCGCGTCAGTATCCCACCGTGGATGAGGATTATGTTCAAGGGTTAAAGACAATTTATGACTATCTGGTCGATAGCCCGGATGACAGCTCGTTTCGGATCAGCATGGTGCAATTTGACAGCGAAGATCTGGACAATGATGATGACGGCTTTGCGTTTCTGAAATGGTCGCATGGGATTGGTGAATATGATGATCTGACAGACTCCACTCTGGACGATATTCGCGATCGCATTCCTTTGATGGCGCATGGTGACAGCCTGCTGATTCTGGAAACCAAGATGACATATACGCCAAATTTCTCCTCTGGCATTGTGCCGTTTGACATCGAATATCTGATTGCCACCCGCCCCCGTTTCATCCCGCCCTGCTGGGAAGACTGCACCAGCGGCGGTTAAAAGAAACACCTCATACAGAGGGCTGCGCCATCCTTAAGGGGGCGCAGCCCATCGGTGCTGTCGTGGTGGAATTAATCCTGACGCTCTGCCAACAGAGCCGCCAGAATTTCCGACATATATTTGGTCTGGGCGGCGGCGGTCACCCCGCCGATTCCCACCCGCTTGCCCACCCGCCACCACAGGCCGGGGGCCCAACCGGCGGGTTGGCTGGTTTTGGTGATGACGGTGAAACCATTGGAAGGCTTGAGCGAAAAAGACCCACGCACCACCGATTCGACATCGGCGATCTCGGCCAGCACCTGCCCATCCGTGCTGCGCAACTGCGCACGGGTCAACTGCACCGCATGACTGGTAGCGCGGCGCATTTTTTCGACCAGCAACAGCGCCAATACCCCCAGCCCCAGAATCAGAGCCCGCCACCACAGCGACACCGGCGGCATGGTCAGCGCCAAATAAACCAGCATCGCCCCCAAACCCGCCAGCATCAGCAACCCGAACAGCCGCCGAAACATCGACGGGCGCACCGTGGCCAAAACTTCTTGCTCAGACATGCTGTATCCTTTTCTTGCAAATGCGGATTGCGGGTGTACGCGACTTTAGCGCTCAAATTCGGCGCTGCCAATCAGCAGTTTTCAAACCGAAAACCCCGGCAATACAACCAAGTTCAAGAATTTTAAACTGTATCTGAAACACCCCTCTGCCTAGGGGAAAAGTGGCGCGGTTGACGGGACTCGAACCCGCGACCCCCGGCGTGACAGGCCGGTACTCTAACCAACTGAGCTACAACCGCGCTTTTCACAGATCGCTGTGTTTGCGAACTGTTTGGGCGTTCTAGGGCCAAGGACGGGGGGCGTCAAGCGCTTCTGACAGGTTTTTCAAAAATAGTTTCCAACATCGCCAAAACAAACAGTTTTTCACCCGTTGCAAACGCAAACCCCCGCCGAAATGGCAGGGCAGACAACTTACAAAACCATCGTTGCAGGGAATGGTGGGTGATGAGAGACTCGAATTTCTAAAAAAAATCTGCCCCCCTTATATCTTTGACAAATAGCGGTTTCATCGTTGACGCTGCCCTAAAATTACCATGGTTTTCTGGAATTGTTACCATGGTTTTGAAATCGGAGGCGTCATTTGGAACACGAAAAAGTAAGATATTTGTACCCGGCAAAGGATGGCCGCTGGAAGTATCTGCGCGATGTTCCGGTATCTCTTAGACCCGCGCTTGGCCGCAAAAGATGGGACTACAGCCTTGGCTCAGATCGCATCAAGGCACTGCAACAGTGGGCATTGTTCACCAAAGAACATGACCACCTCATCGCTTCACTAAAAGACCCCAACACCCGTGAAGACTTTATCGCCAAGAATGCGTCAGATAACGCAGCGGCAATGGCCGAATTGTTGTCAAACTACGAAACGGACCTGCGCGTCGCGTTCAACGGCAGCGAAGTAGCTGTCGGCGAAAATATCGAGAAATCCGCGTCAGCGGGGTGGATCACTATACAAGGAACTTGGAACGAAGACACGCCTGAGGAAAAGGAGTGGCTAAAGAAAAACGGCTATGCCGTAAACGAAGGCCCGCCTGACGACCCCAACAGAGACCTTTGGCGCACCACAGAATACATGCTTGCCAGCACCAGCGATATATCAGACAAACGTGCATATAGTCGCCTCGCGAATTTCGCAGCCGTTGCATTTGGCGACACATCTTTTCTCACCGACGACAACACGTTTGGCCAATTTGGCGTGAAGGTAACCCAACCGAAACGCCCCGATGGCGCGGGCGGGATGATTTACGATGCGATGTACGAGACCGTACGGGCACGCCTGCAACTTCTCTCCGCATCGGTTTTGCCAAACGCGCCGGACCGCTTGTCGGTTTACTATCGTGAAGTGTACGCACCGCACAAAGGGCACCGCGAACTTACTCAAATCGACTATCAAAAGAAGTTGGCAGATTTCATCGAAGATGTTGGTGATTTGCGCCTTGGTGAAATCGAGAAGGAACACCTTCGCAAGTATCGGGACTCGTTATCGAAACGGATGAAAGAGGTATCCTCGGTTGTGGGATACATGGTTCCGATCAAGGCTCTATTGAACCATGCGTATTCTGAGGAACAAATACCAACCAACCCCGCCGTAGGCCTCAAAATGCCGACGGATTCAAAAACAGTCGAAGAAAGAAAGTACCTGCCGTTCTCCGCCGATCAGGTGCGTCAGATACTGGACATGATCCACGATGTATGGGCAGGCGAGAACATCAAATCGCGCCTGAGTTTGCAAAAACGGCAGCTATATCGGCACACTATCGTGGCGCTTTTACATACGGGCATGCGCCCTCACGAGCTTTGGAAACTAACGCCTCAGGATGTGGGGACCTTTGAAACGCACAACTGGCCCCATCGTGGTATCAACATTCAACGCACAAAATCGGGGCGAAGACTTATCCCCTGCCCCGAAATGGCATTGCCCTTCGTAAACCTTGTCCGTGATGGCGGGTTAGAGTTTTTGGATGTCAAGAGCGACCGCGACTTGATCAACCGCATGAAAGCAATGTCTGGCGAGCGCCAGTTTGGAAAAATATTGAAGGACCTCAAGATCAAGCGCCCACGTGTCAGCCTATATTCAACACGTGCAACATTTGTAACGACCTTACAGCGGAACGGATACAATGACGGAATGATTGAAAACATCATTGGTCATAAAGGAAGCGCACGTATGCTAAGGCACTACAAGTCCCCGGAAGAAATGAAGGACATGTTGGCTGCGATGGAAAGCGTTCAATACGGAGGTTGACGCACCTGTCACCCGCCCCGTTCTTCAATCCAAGCCTTTGCCTCAGCCTCAGACTTGAACGCTAGGTCAGCGTTCCGATGCGACATATCTTCGCCATGTATGTCGAGGACTTCCCAAACCTCATAGAAGACGGATTCGGCCCCGTCAGGGGCTTTGATATTCGCCACGCGCTTGATCTCACATCACGCAGTCTTTGAATGTTTTCTCCTGAACCCAAATAACCTCGGTTATTTGACCTCGACCGTGCGTAGCACCCACTGAGGATTCACGGCCTCGTTTAGCATATCCAGTGCCTTGTGTGTGTCGCCAAGAAGAGAACCGTTAAACGGAAGGGCGACCCGATGGCCTGTATCGTAGTAGGTGAGTGCGTCAGCAAACTCTCTTAGGAGTGCGATTGGGTTTTGGCCGCGCCCTTCGACACCCCAAACAAACTGACAACCGATTGAACGGATGTCATCTTCTGAAATACGAAAGAGACCTTCGCCTGCGTCGGCCAGCACCAGCGACCCAAACTCGCCATCTGCAATGCGTCCGATAATGAACAGAATTCGAGACGCTGCGGCAACGGTAACTTCGCCGGGATATTCCAGAACATCAATCCAAAGTTCGCCGGGTTTTACTTCAACATCAAACTTGATTCCCTCGGCTGTCGGAAAAGTTGCAAGGAAATCATTCAAATCAGAAACAGCAACCGAATTCGGCTCATGTTCGGGCAAAGTTCCGGGCCAGTAATTTGAACCGCATTCGTTAGCCAATACACTACCGGCAGAAAACACTACTGCCAGCGCGGTTATGCCCAAAAATTTCTTCATATTGCCATCCTTTCACCACACCGCTGTGGCAATAATTTCAACCAGAATGTGTTCTGTTTATGGAGATTTTTGGTTATGAGAAAGAAGTTTTTTATTTCACTGGTTGGGGCAGCCGCTGCTTGTGCCACAGCAGTTTTTGGACAAGATTCAGCAGGTGCATGCACAGCAATCAATGAAGACTTGGCGCGACTGGCGTGTTATGATCGCGCACTTGGGCGTTCCCCTACACCAGACCCAACCCCCGCAACGCATTGGCGTGTCCGGTCTACCAAGTCAGATTTTACGGATCAAACGGACGTCTATATTTCAACTGCTGCCGAAGGTCCGTTACAATGCAGCTACCGCAAAACCCCTTCGCTGTTTATTCGCTGTCTCGAAGGCAAAACCAATGTGTTCATTGCTCATGGTTGCTATGCTCCTCCTGACCGCGATTCAAAGCGGATAGCAGTCCAACTGCGCATTGACGATGAACCAACCAGCACCAAGCGGCTGTATACGTCAACCGATGACAAAGCTTTCGGCTGGTGGGATTACAATGACGCAATGAGCACGATCCGAAATACGCTCCTAGATCACGATACTTTGGTTGTACGGTTCTCGCCATATAGGGAAGCTCCACAAATCGCACGATTCAACATTTCCGGTCTTCGGGAAGTCATGAAGACAACCGAACCGTCTTGCGTATGGGGCGATCTGGAACGACCAGCAGATTAAGTATTAGGTAGTAGTTGAATGAAACAATTTTTCTCAGCGGTCGCCGCGTTCGGCATACTCCTGTCCGTCCCGGCGCAAGCTGACTTCATAGACACACGTTGGTCTGTTGTCGATTTCACTGGCGAAGCGTGGTTTATCAGCCCGCAGAGCGTGATTGACCAGTCTCAGACCTTTAATCGCGGATACGCGGAAGGCGTGTTCTATACCTGCGAATATGCCGGTCAGTCTTCCACCTATACCCAGTATAACAATGCCGCCTTTTTCGCCAATCCTGAGTTTGAATTATTCCTACCGTTGCAAGAGGAAATGACGCTCAGCAGTGAAGTCCTGTTTGTTCATCGGATCACTTGCGAGGGTGGCGGCAACCCAGACAAGCGGCGCGTGATGTATCCATTTGTCACAAACGAAGCGCGAAAATCCGCTTGGTATCTGTTCGAAGGCGGGGTTTTCTCGCTCTACAACCCGTGATTTGAAAGGACCATTGAAGTGAACGGTTTTTTGAAAGGGTTGGGTACTGTTGTTGCACTGACAATCGCGGGTATGATCCTTGCAACGGTCGCACCGCAGGTAGGAGTCTGGGTTGGGCTGGCATTTCTTGTGGTGCCGTTGGTAGCGGTGTTCAAACCACTTCCGCAGCTTCACTTGGACCACCGGGCTTTCAGCGCATCCGTCGCGTTCTTCGTCGGGCTTATGACCACGGCAGCTTCCTATGATACCCAGCGCTTGGCTGATCTAAGAGCAACGGACCCAGCCGCCTATCTGGCAGGGCTTGAAGGCCGCGACCACGCCAAGTGGCTTTCGGAGTTGGAGGAGTTGAACCCTGAACGCTACGCTACAGAAGCGGCGCGGGCAGCGGAAGCAGCGGCAGAACGCCAAGCCTAACAAGCAACCAAGGTTGCTACCTATATCGAGCAACTGGACCGGGAAATTGCATCTATCCCCGGCGTACAGGCATCGAAATATACCGGCGATGTAACCACCATCAACACCGGCCTATTGATGATTGGGATGTAGGCGTTGGTGTATGAAGAAGGCGACAAGCTGGATTTGAACGATAAAGCCCGACAGAAGCGCCAGCAATTCCGGCAGTTGCTTGTCCGCAAACAGGCCGAAATGCTACCCGCCATGCGCGATGCCTATGGCCCGGCGATGCGCCGGCAACTATGGGAGGCGGACGGCAGCGCTCGGACTGTCGGTGCGGGCTATCGCATAGTAGAATTCGTGTCTGTCGCATTCGCGCGGAATGCCAACATCAAACAGATTCACACCGAGATACGGGAAAACCTCATGATGCTGAGATTCACGCGTGCGCAATACAAGTGGATCAAGCAAGCGTCCGAATTCAGCTATTACGACATGGAAGTGCCCAAAGACTCTGACATCGTAAAATGGGAAAGCGGCGGGCGTTATCGGGTTTTGGACTGAGCTTGTTTAGGGAGAGAAAGAATGTTTGTTCCGACAATGATTGGATGGGGGGCCATCGCGGACGGAGCGCTTGCTGTTTGGGCAGGGTTCAACACCGATGATGCTGGCACGGTCCCCCGCAATGCTGCAACAATTTGATCCGGTGCGTCCGTACTGCAACTGGACGCGCCGGGTACCCCAAGCCCGGTGCGACCCTTGGGTCCCTCCGACCCTTTCCGAGGGTCATACGGCGCCCTCATGGCACGGGGGGGCTTGCGACAGGACAGGCCGCTCAGCGGGCAGCACAGCGCCGCTACGCGGCCTCATATCAGAATACGGCTCCGGCGGGATTCAAACACCGGCAAACCAACAACACCCCACCCCGCCTACCGAAAGGCCTCAGACCCACTCAGCGGATCACTGAACGAGGTTGGGTTGTTGGGTATTTAAGATTGCCTGTCGCCCGTGTCAGCGGGCGTGTGTGGGGCTGGTGGGGTGCAGGCTTGTGGATTGATGGGTGCGCGCTGACGGTGTAAAATGCGTCCCCGCTTCGGCAGCCCTATGACGCCAGCACGCGATACACTGAATCGCGGCTGATACCCAATGCCTTCGCCGCTGCGGCCTTGCTGCCGTGCTTCTCAAAGGCCGCTTCAACGTCTTCTTTCTTGATCTTGGCAGGACGCCCTTTGAACGGGCTGTCAGGCCCTTTGGCAAGCGCGGCGTCTATGCCTTCGCGCTGGCGAGCTTTTCGAATGGAGGTTTCAAACTCGGCTACGGCCCCGAGAATCTGGTAAGTCATGCGGCCCTCTGGCGTGGTGGTATCTATGGCCTGATCCAGACAACGCAACTGAACGCCCTTTTCCTCAAGGCGTGCCGTGATCTTCAACAGGTCTGGCAGTGAGCGCGCGAGGCGGTCTAGTTTGGTAATGGTCAGCACGTCGCCTTCGCGGACGTAGTCCAGCATCCGTTTCAGTTCCTTGCGCCCATCTGTACGGGTGCCACTGATCTTCTCTGAGAATAGCTTTGTGCAACCCGCGCCCGTCAGGGCGTCGGTTTGAATTGTCAGGTCTTGGGTGCGCGATGAAACGCGAGCGTATCCGATCATTTCTGGCATATCCAGCCCCCCTGTCAGATTAGAGTGTCTGGTAAATATGTAGTGTCAGATATATGCGATTCGCAAGTCTAATCTGACACTTTTTGCCTGCCTGCGCGTATTGGTTATGAGTATACTCTATTCGGACGCATTAAGCCCAGTGAAGCAAGACGCCGCGCGTGGTTTCGGTCACGTCCAGCACCAACATGCGCCCTAGCGGGTGGTTGGAGCATGTCAGTTCCGTGTCTCGGGTGATTGGTCCGAAAGTGCGCGTCAGCGCGTGCCAGTCTTCGTAAGTGAACAACGTTTGATTGGTCATGGCTGTGAACTCCTATGGTATGCCGCCAACGGGATACCAAGGCCGCGATTACCTGTGCGGCAAATCGAATTTCGTTCGTGTCAGAAAACGAAAACAAGGACTCGTCAAGATTGACGTTTCCTCTTGCCGAAATGAGAAAACGTCATGATTCCCGCGAAAGCTGCACGGGCAATTTTCATGCGGAAAATGAAACTGAAAAGAAATTATCTTCTGCGAAGGTGCGGGCGGTGTGGGGCCAATTCTATCAGCTTTGCAAGAATGGAAGTTAAAGACGTTGGTGGTCGATAAAACCAACTATAGTTGGCGATTGCGAGGTTTCAAGCGGTAGCGTGCTGGCGGATTGCGTATCAAGAACCGCTGTTTATTCTCGGCAGCCATGTTAACGGATTTATGCCAAGATTACTCCGCTAGATCGTCATACTTTCAGCACAGTTCCGATTTACAAACTTCTTGTCTAGAGTAAGGTAAAACCGATGAAAAAAATGGTATTGGCTGCACTGATGTTATTGGCCCCGCCTGCAACGGCGAATGCTCAGGGTTTCACCGCGCAAACGTGGGCTGATTGTTCGGCGGAAACTGCCATATTCGGCGTCCTTCTCTCGAGTGCGCGGAATAGGGGGGCTGCGTTCACGCTTTCCGACATTGAGGCATCCGATAAGGAAATGGAGCAGTGGATTGGAAAGATGTCCACCTTTGTTGGTGTTCACCGCTTGTCATATCTTGAAACGCTCTATGAAACGGCAATAACAAACAAAACGGATACCATAGGGTACTTTATTGCCAAGCAAGGGGATACCCGTCTCGCATGGGAACAAGCGATTGAACAGGCCTCGATTCGGCGGCAAGAGTGTATGACAATTCTTAATGCAAACCATTAAGCCAAACCCGCTAACGCGGGGCCGCCCACAATTTGACAAGAGCACGCGACGGGTTGAGGGCTGACCCACAAATTCTATCAATGACCCACCATTTAATTCATCCATGGGTGAGCATTGCTTCATAAAACCCCATATTTTCTTCTCTATTATTTAATTCTGACCCAGATGGCCCACGAAGACCCATGTAACTTGAAACCGCCGAAAAACGCTTTCAGCTCTTTCTCGCCGGGTATCGAAAAGGCGGTGGGTTCGCGGGTCATCTGGGTCAAGCCTCCACACAGTATTGAAAAGGTTTAGAAAATTCCAACCCTCGAAATTGGACGCTTTGGGGTCTGACCCAACAACGAAAAGGAGGGGCATTTACGCGCGCCCGATCCTCGTTTCAAAACATCATTGGTATTTCTCAGAGAGTTTTGCCCGAAGTTCATCCAACGGCGGAAACTCAACGAACCGTACGCGCTTGCCGTCTTCAAACTTGTGCTTGAGGTCGTGCCAAGCCTCACCCCCCAGAACTTGTTCGATAGCCTTGCGAGCAGCCTTCCGCGCACCGCCGTGTTGCGCCTTGCCTTGCACGACATGCGCCAAATCGGCCCGACGCACGCGGGTTGGCTTTGTGTCACTCAGTTCAACGTCCATGCCGTCACGGTCTGTAAAGAAACCGTCTTCGATGATCTGCAACAGCGCCGCCTTTGGGGCGGATGCACTATGCGAGGCCTGTTCCGCCCGCGCTGGCGTCCAAGGGGCTGAGCGGAGGTCATCAAACGACATGCCGACTTTCGTTGGGTCCCATGTCATTAACTCGTGCACCATTGCCTCCAAGCCGCCATTGCGCATCTGTTCATCAATCGCCTTGAAGTAAGCGCCGTTTTGCTTTTGTGCATTGCCCGCACGAAGAACCAAAAACCGCCGGGCGTCGGCATTGTCATCAGTTGGGATTGCCCAGTCGTTGTTGGTCACAAAGGCGGTGCGGATCAGATTACGCCGTTCCGCAGCATCCACGCCCTTGCGCTCAACGGTATAGGTTTCGCTCGTGATAAAGTCCTTCAAAACACTCGCCGCTTCTTTATCGCCGCTCCAAAAAGCTTCCTCAGCGACAACTAAGAGCTTTGAATCGAGGTGCGCGTTGAAGGGGCCAACAAGGTGCTTTTTACTCGCGACTTTGATTGCGTAATCGCCCAGCCCAACACGATACCAATCATAGAACTTTGATTTGCCGACGCCTTGTTCGCCAAGAATTGCGATTGAACTCCCTTTCTTGTTGCTCGGATTCTGAAAGATATCAGCGTGCCAAGTCATCCAGTAGTTGAACAGGTATTCGTCCTCTTCTGGCGTTGCCCCGTTTCCGGCAATGAGATTTTCCCGGATGTGAGTGCGCATCAGAGACCAATCACCTGCTGACGCGGGCTGAACTGGAAACCCGTTGAACAGATTGAACTTGTGAGGGTTCGCTTTTGTGGGATCGGGTTCGAATTGCGTGCCCGCAAAGGTAACGCGCAAGTCATCTTCGAAGAACTCTTTCGCTGGATTGATTACCTCCAACTTGCCGGAGTCTTTGCGTTCGTATTGAACGCGTGCGTTCCGATAGAACCTATCAAGCGCCGTGTCGTCCCAGATTTCAGGCAACTGCCCACGCTTGGGGTGAAGGAACAACTTGCCCTTACCGCCGTCCACGATCACATACGACACACGCGAACGAAGATTCCGCCGGATTTGCTGGCGAACTTCCGGGGCTTTCTTGCGCTTGCAGAAACCATCCGTAACAAGCCCGTCTTCCCAAAGCGGTGCACTGAGAGGAACAGGGGCAGCGTCATTCGCAACGTCTTGCCCCGGAACGACTTCGTCCGGTAATGGAATGTTACATTCGTCATCGGTCAGAGCCGATTCCGGGAGCCAGCCCTCATCCAGCATGGCCTTTAGGAATTCCAACTTGTTACGTCCGGCGCAAGCGTCATGACGGCAGAAGATGGTCCAGTACCCGGACTCACATTCATCCGGGTTCATCGCCATGGTGGCGGTGCCGCCTTCGGTGCTGTGTTCCGCTTCGAAAGGGCATTCCAAGTGGACTGTCCCAGCCTTTTCGCCACCGGCAACCCGCACCTTATCCGCGCAGTAGGACTCGATTACATCAGCAATCAGGAAGCGGTCTTTGTGGGTCCGGTGCCAACGGCTTAGGTTGAAACCGCTTTCTGTGACGAAAGTTTCGTGCTCGTCTGAGCCATCGCCGCCTACGGCGGCGAATGGATCATCATTCAAACCACGCTCTTTGACGTAGCGCGCCTTCGAATACGGTTTGATCTCTTCGAACCGCAGGGGACGTCCTTGAACAACCGCAGCATACCAGTCTTCGGCATCTGCCGGATGCCTCGGCGTATAAAAAAGCCGATTCACATCGCAGGAAGTGGCGTCAAAGTTGATACCCAGCATGTTGACAGCAACGCCGGTCACGGCGTCCGCCCATACCTCTTTCCACGCGTTGACGGTCGTGCCCAAATCAACCAGTTGAACCGGCTCCCTCAGGGGCAGGATCACGCGGAACTTGTCCAGCGGTGGCGTTTCCAGCACCACACGCAGTCCGTCCTTTGTTTGCTTGCGAGCTTCGACCATTTCAATGGATGCGACAAAGGCTTCGTCATACCGGTCTTTGTGATGTTGACGCAGATAGTCTTGAACCTGTTCCAGTGTCGGAGACGCATCCAATTTCAATTTGCGCATGATGTCATCGTGCTTGAGGACCAACCGCGTCTTGCCGTGATTGAAGCTGGTGTAGACGATTGCAAACAGGCCAAGGTCTTCCAGCTTGTCTAAAACATCGTCCAACGACTCGCCCGAGTCGATATCCAGACCCACGGCATACATCGTTTTGATTGCTGAATCCGTACGCGCACCATCAATGGCATCTGCCAGAACGATGGACGAGCCTTCCTTGCGCTTGCTGACCGGGTGCCGGGTAAAGCCCCAAGTCTCCGACACGGTTTTGCTCTTTTCCGCACCTTTCAGCCAGTCCAGCCATGAAAGTTCTACGCGCTTCCAATCACCGTCTTGCGTGTTGCGGCGGCCCTTTTGCCCGTACAAACGCCCGGTCATAAAGACGGCTTTGCGTTGCAAAAGCTCCTGCATTTCCGGGTGATCTTCGCCATGCAGGCGGGCGCTATTCATGGTGACCAGTTTAGGGCCAGATTGTTCTTTGGCAGGTTGAGCCATTTTGCAGTATCTCCTTTGCAGCCGACATAGCTCCGCCATCCGCGCAAACGCGGTGTTTCAGAAAGAATGTCTTGGCTGCGTGATTGGGTTAAACCAGACGTCCGAACGAAGTCTGGGCACATACGCAGTGCAGACGAACATTCGTCCGTCAGGATGGGTGCCGCCAAACATACGCCTGACAGACGGGTTCATGAACGAGGCCCGTTAAAACCTCAGTTGACCTCTTATCGCATATTGAACCGGGATGAGTCGAATCATTTTTGAGCTTCGGTCAAAAATGAATTCAAAAGTCAATAAAAAAAGCTAGGGAAGGCGAAAAATTGCCGAAAAGCCCAGCTCAAACGACTGGTATTGAGGAAAAATTTTTTCGACCAAAGCTGCTGCATTCCTAAAATATGGCGCGTTGCCAGTGTATTGTGACCGTGCATTGTGGTTAGATGTAGGCATGAATGGGCGGGAGGTTGCTTTGCAGGGCCTCCCGCCTTTTTCTTTTTGTCGGTACCGCAACCAATCAGGATCAACGGCCACATACCGCAAGCTAGACGTGGCCGCGTAGGCCGTCATTGGGGGTAACTGATCCATGGCCCATGCCAATACATCGTCAACGCAAAACGTGCGTCCAGACGCTTCCCAGTGCGCCGTAAGGACCCGGCGCAAATCCTCAGCATCTTCGCACACGACATGCAGACCAGCCGCGCGGCTGGTAACAATAGCGGGCAGATGTACGTAATCCACATCCCGCCCGCCCCCGCTGTGAAAGGCTCCCAGCGGGCCAAGGTAAAGGTTTGAGGTTTTTGGACGGCTCATTCAGAATACCATTGCTCCAGAAGGTCATCGGGCAAAGATACGAGAGCCGTTGGTTCGCCATTTGGGGCGTCGGTCCAGATCATTTTCCGCCCGCGCTGACGCGCGCAAACTCCGACCAGTTTCAGCGCCAAATTTACGGTTGGCGTGCCGTGCACCACGCGCAGATCATCGGCGCTGACTTCGGCATATTGGCAGTCGCTGTAGTAGACTGCTTGATATACGTGATGGTCGATTGCATCAGCCAAGCTGAACAGGACGCCGAGATCGGCAATGCCGTCTGTGTCGGCCCAACAAATGGCGTCCGCGAAAGCCTCAGCTTCAGAGATTGGGGGGAGGGCTGCCAGCATGGCAACATGAAGTTTCGCGCGTTCAGCGCGACTCCGTAGTGGGTATGTCATTACTTATCCAGTCATTGTGATCGCTCCTGTCGGGTGGGAGTGTGGTTGAGGTTGGTCGGGGTTATCTTCGGCGGAACACGCCCAGCGCAGGAGAAAAGCACCGGGCGGCTCACGCTAGCCTTGTCGCAAGCGAAGCAGGGCTATCAGGAAGGCGGCAACATACCGCCGCAAATAGGGCACAGGCGTTCAGATTCGACCGCGTTCAAGAAGGAGCGGATCGCTAGCACATCAATTTCGTCGGAAGCAGGTTCCGCAGTCCTGTCGTTCGCATTGGCGGGTTCCTCTGCGACCCAGCCTTGAAGCTTTTTCAGACTCGTCGAAACCAATTCAGCCGCCTTCGAAACACGATCAATTTCGGCGGGATCAAATTGCCAAGAATAGGTTCGCAGGTCTTTTAAATTCTCACGCAAAAGAAACAGAGCGGAACGCGCTGTGCGCGACTTCAGAGTGCCTGACATGTGCACCCCCCCAATCCCACAATGCGACGCATGATGAGCGCGGTTTCAACGTCACCACGAGCGCTATCCAGAGGCTTGGCATCGTCATCAATCTTTCCCTGCCGGGCAAGGTGCGAGGCCAGCACAGCCTTGAGCCGCTCCAAAGCTTGCGGCGAAACAGATGATCCGCGCGCAGCCTTGTAGGTGGCTTCCAGCGCCTCCGACACCTCCAAGCTGATCTGCACCACTTCACCCCTCGAAAGCGGCTTGTCGGCATCGTCAACATCGCTGCGAGCAATTTTCCGGAGGTAGGCAATACGTGCTTTCACGTCGGGGCGCTTTTCGAGCCGATGACCGCTGACGCGGAGGCTTGCGTTACCTCCGTTGTACGCGGTGCCGAAAGGGATTGTGGATTTGAAGGCCTCAGCTTGACTAACCCCCTTGGCACGAGAACTGGCATAGCTTTCATGCTTCTCATTCATCAGAGGCACACTTCCCTCAAACACCAGCACGCGCCTCAATTTTTTCGCGTACGATACCCTCGATGTGGTCATCCAGTGTTCCAGCCCGCGCCATTTGAAGGCGTTGTTCGGGACGCATCGCAGCCAAGGTCTTTTTCCGTAATTCCTCTTTGAGAGCAGCGTCGGATGCGTCGATAGACAATTGTGCCAAAGGTTCCTGCGAAACGGCGTTTGCTGCCCAGCGATCCCATCCCTTAGCGTCGTTCGGAAGTTCGTCCACTCCCCCGCCAATGGTACAAAGGACTTCGGGCAGCAAAATCATGCCATCAATGATGCGCTCGCTGACGCGAGCATCCAGCCGGTGCCCATATTTCCGTGCCAGTGCAACGCGTGCATTCATTTGCGCCTCTTCCAGACGCTTGATTTGGTGTGGCGGTGTGACGACACGCTGCGCGTCGATACGAGATTGGCGATTTTTCTCAGCGTCAATCGCCTTTTGGATTGCTTGTGTCATTGTTTATTGTCCTTGCGATAACCGGCGTCAGCCGCGAAAAGTTTTGACGACATTGTCAGTTCATCGAATGCACGTTTGTCACGGCAACGGGCGAGAACATCGCCCAGTCGGAACCGCTCGGTACGTCCGCCACCTTGTGGCCCAGACGAACCGAACTGGCATTGCAGTCGATACGGAGTTTCAATAATCGCGCGGACCCGATGGTAACGCCAATCTGTGGCAGCGCAGATCATCGCACGCGTGATAGTGAATGTGCTCACGGCGTGGCTCCTAAGATGTAATGATTCTCGAAACGCCCCCGGCGCCAAACCTCACTGCCCCCGGCAATTAGGTTATGTTCGGAAACATACCATACTTTGCGACTCACATCAAGGAACATACAGAGAACGGTTGCGGGTTTTGGGGAGTTTTCTCAAACGCAGTCAAAAAGTTTTGGCGGCTAGAGGTGTGGCCCAATTACAATGGATTTTCTGAGGCATTACCATGGAATTACATCTTCGGTGTAAACGAAGCGCTCTACCAACTGAGCTAATCACCCGTTCCGAGGCGACTTCTAGACCGAGTGGCCAAGGATGTGCAAGCCCCTTTTCCGACAAAACGCAGCTTTTTTCCAAGGCGGCGGATTTTGGCAGGATTTCGACCCTAACGGCGGGTGCCCTTGCCCCGCCACAGCAGAAACAACCCGGCCAGAACGATCAGGGCCGAGCCCAGCGCCATAGGCAGGCTGAAGCGTTCACCAAAATAGCCTACGCCGATTGCGATGCCAAACAGCAAGCGACTGTATCGGAACGGTGTGACCGCGCCGACTTCGCCGGTGCGCATGGCACGCATCAGGCAGGAATAGGCCGCGGCCCCGGCCAGCACAATGGCCAGCAGAATCAGCGCGGTAGAGGGGCCGGGCCAGACAAATTGCTGCCCCTGAACAATGGCAAAGATCACCCCGGCCAGCAGAATCGCCAAAAAGCCGTAAAAGCCCAACGCCAGCGTGCCCAGCGATGCCGGAGCCGCCCGGCTGGCCAGATCACGCCCGGCAAAGCCCAGCATCCCGATCACCGCCAGCACCGAGAGCAGCGAAAACCCTTCGCTGCCCGGCTGCACGATCATCAGCACGCCTGCCAGCCCGATCGCAATCGCCATCCATTTGCGCCAGCCCACACGCTCGCCAAACAGCAGCGCAGCGGCGGCGACCACCACCACCGGGGTGGCTTGCAGAATCACCGTGGCCGCCGAAAGCGGGGTGAGCGTGATGGCCAGCACATAGAACAGCCGCCCGACCACTTCGAACACGCTGCGGATCAGCATCGGGCGCGAAATGACGGCGGCGTGAAACAGCGGCGCCCGCCGGATCAGGCTGAGCCCGGCAAACACCACCGCCCCGCCCAGCCCGAACAGCACCATGATCTGGCCCGAAGGCATGGTGAGCGCGGCGGCCTTGATCAAAGCGTCCTCAACCGCAAAGCCAGCCATCGCCGCCACCATCCATAGGCTGCCGATCAGATTGGCGCGGTGCGCGGTGATATGTTGTGTCATCAGAGCCCCTTTCAGAACGCTTCTAAAGGGGCTCGATATCGCCCTGTGCGCGCTGGCGGTGGAACTCGGCCTGAAACTCGGCAAATGTGCCCGCGGCAATGGCGCGGCGCATACCCGCCATCAGCTCTTGGTAATAATGCAGATTGTGCCAAGTCATCAGCATCGAAGAAATGATCTCTTGCGCCTTGAACACATGGTGCAGATAGGCGCGGCTGTAATTGGCGCAAGCCGGGCAGGTGCAATGTTCATCCAGCGGGCGCGGGTCATCCCGGTGGCGGGCGTTTTTGATGTTCAGCACCCCGAAACGGGTGAAAATCTGCCCGGTGCGCCCGGAACGCGATGGCAGCACGCAATCGAACATGTCAATGCCACGGGCAACGGCTCCGACCAGATCGTCGGGCTTGCCCACTCCCATCAGATAACGCGGCTTGTCGGCGGGCAGCATGTCGGGGGCGTAATCCAGCACGTCGAACATGGTCTGCTGCCCCTCGCCCACCGCCAGACCGCCCACGGCGTAACCGTCAAAGCCGATCTGGATCAGCTTCTCGGCACTTTCCTGACGTTGATCCTGAAACACACTGCCCTGCTGGATGCCAAACAGCGCATGGCCGGGCCGGTCGCCAAACGCATCACGGGAGCGCTGCGCCCAGCGCATCGACAGCTGCATCGAGTCCAGCGCCTGTTGCCGCGTCGCCGGGTGCGGGGTGCATTCGTCAAAACACATCACGATATCGCTGCCCAGCAGCCGCTGGATTTCCATGCTGCGTTCCGGGGTGATTTCGTGTTTCGAGCCATCAATATGCGATTTGAACACCACCCCATGTTCCGACATTTTGCGCAGATCAGACAGGCTCATCACCTGAAAGCCGCCGCTATCGGTCAAAATCGGCCCCTGCCAGTTCATGAATTTGTGCAAGCCGCCCAGCGCCGCAATGCGCTCGGCCGTGGGTCTCAGCATCAAATGATAAGTGTTGCCCAGCAAAATCTGCGCCCCGGTGGCGGCGACATTTTCCGGCAGCATGGCTTTTACGGTGGCGGCGGTGCCCACCGGCATAAAGGCCGGCGTGGCAATATCTCCGCGGGGCGTGTGAATGGTGCCGGTACGGGCTTTGCCATCGGTGGTGGCCAGATCAAAGGTAAATTTCTGCGTCATAGCCGCCCGTTTACGCGGGTTTTGCCGCTTGTGCAATCGCCGCTCTGGACCTTGGGTGCATTAATCCCTATGTATTTGCTAAGGAAACCCAGACGAGATGCGCCATGGCCGATGAACAGAACACCCCCGATGACAACCCCTATGTGCCCTATATGGCCGACCCGATCGAAGGCCAGCACCCGCCGCGCCAACCGGCCGAGCCCGCAGCGGAGGATGCCGAGGGGACGCCGTTGATCAAACCCTCCAGCACCGATCACGAGCTGTTTGATCAGATCGTCGAGGCCTGCCGTTCGGTTTACGACCCGGAAGTGCCGGTGAATATCTATGATCTGGGGCTGATTTACACCATCGACATCAGCGATGATGGCGAAGTGCGGATCAATATGTCTCTGACCGCACCGGGATGTCCGGTGGCGGGTGAAATGCCCGGCTGGGTGGCGGATGCCGTTTCCGCCGTGCCCGGGGTGCAATCGGTGGATGTGCAGCTGGTGTGGGAGCCCCAATGGGGCATGGATATGATGAGCGACGATGCCCGCCTTGAGCTGGGCTTCATGTAAATGCGCCCTTTCAGGAGAATCAAATGAACGCCCCCACCCGTAAAAACGCGGTCAGCATGACCCCCCGAGCGGCCAAGCGGATTGCCGATCTGATGGCGCGTGACGGTCATCTGGGCTTGCGGATCGGGCTGATCAAGGGCGGCTGTGTCGGCATGGAATACACCATGGAATTCGTCACCGAGTTGGACCCGATGGATGAAGTCATCGAACAGGGGGATGCCCGGATCATGATTGCTCCGATGGCGCAAATGTTCATGTTCGGCACCGAGATTGATTATGAGACCACCCTGCTAGAGAGCGGTTTCAAATTCAATAACCCCAATGTGAGCGAAGCTTGCGGTTGCGGAGAGTCGATCAAGTTTAACGAAATGTAAAACCTTGGCGTCTATTTCCAACTGACAGCCCACCCCAAAAACGCAAAAAGCCACGCAATCCAATGCGTGGCTTTTTATCTGATCAGGCCCGTCATCAGGCCCGAGGCACCGATCTTACTTGATCTTGCCTTCCTTATACTCCACATGCTTGCGCACAACCGGATCATATTTGTTCACGGTCATTTTTTCAGTCATGGTGCGGGCGTTCTTTTTGGTCACATAAAAGTGGCCGGTGCCCGCTGTCGAATTCAGGCGGATTTTAATCGTGGTTGGCTTCGCCATGAGTATACTCCTAAAGCGGGGGACCAAAGCGGCCCGGATAAATCTACGAACCCGCCTTTTATCGCCTTTGCTTGCCGAGTCAACAGCAATCCGCGAAAATTCATCCCGATAACGCCATACAGCCCGACTTTTCCCGCAATTTTTCCGAACAGGGGCCACAGAGGTGCGCGGATGGCCTATAAGCCGGATTCTGTGCGCATCAGGCAACCCCGATGCGCGATGGCCATTCATCTACCCTGCCCGTTACCGGACAGATCCAGCTGCCAACCCGAACCGTCAAGCCAAAACAGCTTTGGGCCTTTTCACCCGTGCGGTTCCTATTTGGCATTGCTCCCGGTGGGGCTTGCCGTGCCGGTGCTGTTGCCAGCCCCGCGGTGGGCTCTTACCCCACCGTTTCACCCTGACCTGCCACAGGGGCAGGCGGTCTGTTTTCTGTGGCGCTTTCCCTTGGGTTTCCCCAGCCGGGCGTTACCCGGCACCGTTGTTTTGTGGAGTCCGGACTTTCCTCGTTCACCAAAGCGGCAAACGCGGCCATCCAGCCATCCGCGCATTTTGTTACCTAAGCGTTTGCCCCTTCAGCGTCAACGGGGAAGCGCGCGGCCAGATCGTGGGCGATGCGCAAATCCACCCCACCCAGCGGCCCCTGCGCCCAGGGACGAAACCGCAAACGGAAACTGGCCAGCAAAGTAGCGGGCTCGGCCCGGGCGGTATAGCCAAACCGGGCGATCAGGCGCAGAAACTGCTGCTCATCCGCCGGCCCTGCCGGGCCATGGTCCAGATCACAGCGCGGCCAAACAGACAGCCCCGCCCGCGCCAGAGCGCACCAGTCAAACCGCCACCCCGGATCAATCTTGCGCCCCGGAGCCATGTCGGAATGGCCGATCACCCGATGCGCTGCAATGTCCCAGCGTTGCATGATCCCCGCCAGCAAGCCCTCCAGCGCCGTCATCTGAGGCAGCGGGAACGGGCAATCGCCGGGATTGGCCAGTTCAATGCCGATAGAATGGGAATTCACATCACAAATCGCGCCCCACTGCCCGGCTCCGGCGTGCCAGGCGCGTTGATCCTCGGCCACCATCTGAAACACATCACCGGTTTCCGAAATCAGGTAATGGGCCGAGACCTGAGACTCAGGATTGCACAGCCACGACACCGCCGATGGGGCACACTGCATGGCCGTGTAGTGCAGAACCACCAGACCGGGCCGCGCCCCGTCCCGGCGGGCGGTAAAATTCGGGCTGGGGCTGTGGTGACAGATCACCCGTTTTCCGGTGGCACAGCCCGAATTGAGGCCGCTTTGCGCGCATTGCGGAATGGCTGCGGATCCCACTCACAGGCGAACCCATCGCCATCGGGGTCGAGCCCTTTGCTGTCTCTGGCCGGGCCTCCGCTGTTCAGAAACGCCGTCTGTGCCCGGTCGGGGGAAGGGTATTTCGCACAGTTGCGCCGATAACGCTGTGCCGACATCCCGGCATTCGAACGCTTGTAAATCGCCTGACCGCGCTTGTTTCTGGTCGAAAGCGCATATTTCACCAGAGCCGCCCCTTGCGCATTGCTGCCGGTGGGCACGGCGGTGGGTTCGATCACCACATATTGCGCCCGCTGACGCGCCAGACGTTCTTTGTCGCTCTCAATCGTTTCACGGCCCGAAACCGCGTTGAAATCCTGCTCGTCCGAGATCGCAGCCGTGCTGGTATGTGTCTGTTTCACCCGTTGCGTGCCCGCCTGGCTGATCTCATCGGACACAACGCCGCCGCGGCCGATCTGATTGCCCTCCAACTGGGCATCGCGGGCAGCACGTTTTTTCGCGTATTCGGAGTAGCCATCAAAGCCAACCCCAGAGTCAGGCACCTTTGGCTGGCACGCCGCCAGAGCCAATACCACCATCGCAGAAAAGACATACCGCATCATATTCACCCTTACCCGTTAGATCCTAAAGTTGATTACCACCATTTTTCCGCTTTGGAAACAAAACCGGCGGCGTTTTCCAGCGCATAAGCAAAATTCAGCAATTCACCCTCTTGCCAAGGGCGGCCAATCAGCTGCAGACCCAACGGCAAACCCTGTTGATCCAGCCCCGCCGGAACCGAAATCCCCGGCAGCCCGGCCAGATTGACGGTGACGGTGAACACATCATTCAGATACATCTGCACCGGATCGGCATCGGTCATCTCGCCCCGCTGCACCTCATGGCCAAAGCCTTCGGCGCGGGTTTTTTCATACATGTCGTCAATGCCCTCGCCCGCAGCCAAAGTCGCACGGTGGCCATAGCGCACCCCGTCATAGCGGGCCAGATTGCTCGAAGCCTCAGCCGGAGCAATCACATAATAGGCCGGCAGCGCGTATTTCGTATGCGGCAGCGAAATATCCACCACCTCGGCCCCGGCATCCTTAAGCATCGCGGTGCCCTCGGCCCAGAGCTTTTCGATCTCGGCCGGGATGCCCTCCATGTGGTATTCCTTGGGGATGCCGATCTTTTTGCCCTTGACGTCGCCGCTCAGCGCGGCTTCGAAATCGGGCACGGCCAGATCGGCGCTGGTCGAATCCTTGGCGTCATGGCCGGCCATCGCCCGCAGCATGATCGCCGCATCGCGCACGGATTTGGTCATCGGACCGGCCTGATCCAGCGACGAGGCAAAGGCCACCACCCCCCAGCGCGAGCAGCGCCCGTATGTGGGTTTGATGCCGGTGATGCCGGTAAAGGCCGCCGGTTGCCGGATCGAACCGCCGGTATCGGTGCCGGTCGCCCCCAGACACAGATCAGCCGCCACCGCCGCCGCCGAGCCCCCGGACGAGCCCCCGGGCGTCAGTTGCGCCGTATCCCCCTGCCGGCGCCGCGGATTGACCGCATTGCCATAAACCGAGGTTTCATTGGACGAGCCCATGGCGAATTCATCCATGTTCAGCTTGCCCAGCATCACCGCGCCGCTGTCCCACAGCTGCTGGGTGATGGTGCTTTCATATTCGGGTTTGAACCCTTCCAGAATCGCCGAAGCCGCCTGCGAGGCCACGCCCTTGGTGCAGAACAGATCCTTGATCCCCACCGGAATGCCGCACATATCCGGCGCATCACCAGCCTTCAGACGCTGATCGGCGGCCTTGGCCTGCTCGCGGGCGATTTCGGGCGTGTTATGCACAAAGGCATTCAGCACATCGGCCCCTTCAATCGCTGACAAGCAGCTCTCGGTCAGCTCAACCGCGCTGACCTCGCCGCTGCGCAGCTTGTCGCGGGCCTCAGAGATCGTGAGTGTGTTCAGATCAGACATGATTTACTCCACCACTTTTGGCACAGCAAAGAAACCCTCGCGGGCATCGGGTGCATTTTTGAGAACTTTGTCAGCCTGATTGCCGTCGGTCACCACATCATCACGGCGTTTCAGACGCATCGGAGTAACCGAGGTCATCGGCTCGACCCCGTCCACATCAACCTCGTTGAGCTGTTCAATAAAACCGAGAATCGCGTTGAACTCTTCGGCCAGCGCAGGCAGGGCCGCATCATCAACCCGGATCCGGGCCAAATGGGCCACCCGGGCGGCGGTTTCTTTATTGATCGACATCTGGGGTCTCCGGTTTAGCTGTTTTGTTAGGCTTTACCTCTGACCGAGGATACCCGCAAGGCTGCGCTTGAATTTATGCGCGGTTTTCTTGCCCATCCGGCCTAAGCAAAAGGGATGCCACCCACAAGCCCCCATTCCGGTCTGGCCCGAGCGGACAAGCCGTCGCAAAGGCCACACACAAGCAGCGCTTGTGAAATGCCCGCGATTGCGTCAGCTATCGGTCTTGCGCAGCCGGATCACCACATCGACCTTGCTGATCTCGCTGCCATCCGGGGCCAAAGGCAGCTGGCTGATCACCAGATCATCATTGGGGGCATCCATGATTTCGGCGCTGTCTTCCCAAAAGAAATGCGGATGATCCGTCATATTGGTGTCGAAATAGCTCATCGCGCCATCCACCATGATCTCGCGCAGCAACCCGGCCTGACAAAACGCCCGCAGCGTGTTGTAAACCGTGGCCAGAGACACCTTCTCACCGGACTTCTGCACCGCCATATAAAGGCTCTCGGCCGTCACATGCCGATCCTTACCATCGCCGACCAGCAATCTGGCCAAAGACAGGCGCTGGCGGGTGGGACGCAAACCGGCTCCGCTCAGCCATTGGGCCCCCAGATCATTTGCTTGCTTCGTCATGAATATATCTTCCGTTGCTATTGCACCGCCCTTATAGTCGATAAATTTAGCCAGTTTCAATTGCAAATAACTCGCAATCTATATTGGATTCTTGCACCCGCTGGCTATTGCAACCCTTCAAGGCAAAATGATACAAGGCAGCAAAACCCGCCATGTAACACCATGAAAACCATAAAGGACACTGCTCAATGAGCCAATATCCAAGCAGTTTTGACAAAGACGATCTGATCAAATGTGCGCAAGGCGAATTGTTCGGCCCGGGCAATGCGCAGCTGCCAATGCCGCCGATGCTGATGATGGATCGGATTACCGAAGTGTCTGCCGATGGGGGCAAACATGGCAAGGGTCATATCGTTGCCGAGTTTGATATCCACCCGGATCTGTGGTTCTTTGAATGCCACTTCCCCGGCAATCCGGTGATGCCCGGCTGTCTGGGACTGGACGGGCTGTGGCAGCTGACTGGCTTTAATCTGGGCTGGCGCGGGATGCTGGGGCAAGGTTTTGCTCTGGGGGCCGGAGATGTGAAATTTTCCGGCATGGTCACGCCTGACACCAAAATGATCACCTACCACATTGATTTCCACCGCGTCATTGACCGGCGTTTGAAGATGGGGGTCGCCGATGGTATCATCATCGCCGATGGCGAGCAGATCTATTCGGTCAAGGATATGAAGGTCGGCTTGGCCGCCGCAAAAGACTAGCGCTTAATTCAAGGAGAACGCCAATGCGTCGTGTTGTTATCACCGGGATGGGCATTGTTTCGTCTATCGGCAACAATGTCAAAGAAGTCACCGACTCGCTGCGCAACAGCAAATCCGGTATCGTCGCCGCCCCGGAATATGCCGAAAACGGCTTTCGCAGCCAGATCCACGGTCTGCCGAAAATCGACGTGACGGAGCATATCGACAAGCGCAATATGCGTTTCATGGGCCCGGGGGCAGCGTATAATTTCATCGCCATGGAACAGGCAATTGCCGATAGCGGGCTGGAACCAAACGAGGTGTCCAACCCCCGCACCGGTATGATCATGGGCTCTGGCGGCCCATCGACCTCGAACTTTTTTCAGGCGCATAAGATCGTCAAGGAAAAAGGCAGCCCCAAACGCATGGGCCCGTTCATGGTGACGCGCTGCATGTCCTCGACCAATTCGGCCTGTCTGGCGACTCCGTTCAAGATCAAAGGGGTGAATTATTCGATCACCTCGGCCTGCACCACCTCGCTGCACTGTATCGGCAACGGGGTTGAGCAGATCCAGTTCGGCAAGCAGGATGTGGTCTTTGCCGGCGGCGGCGAAGAGCTGGACTGGACCCTGTCCTGCCTGTTTGACGCCATGGGCGCGATGTCGAGCAAATATAACGATGCCCCGGAAACCGCCTCGCGCGCTTTTGACGCCACCCGCGATGGCTTTGTGATTGCCGGCGGTGGCGGGGTTCTGGTGTTGGAAGAGCTGGAACACGCGCTGGCCCGTGGGGCGAAGATTTACGCCGAAGTCACCGGCTATGGCGCCACTTCCGACGGCCACGACATGGTGGCCCCCTCCGGCGAAGGGGCCGAGCGTTCGATGCAACTGGCCCTGTCCACCATCGGAGACCGCAAGGTCGGCTATATCAACGCCCACGGCACTTCGACCCCGGCTGGCGATGTGACCGAAGTCAAAGCCGTGCGCAGCGTCTTTGGCGAAGGCAACACCCCGCTGATCACCTCAACCAAATCGCTGACCGGCCACTGTCTGGGTGGTGCCGGCGTGCATGAGGCGATCTATAGCCTGATCATGATGCAGGGCGATTTCATCCCGCCTTCGGCCAATATCACCGAGCTGGACCCGGAAATTCATCCAGATGAAATCTGCACCGAATTCGTCGAAAATGCCGGGCTTGACACGGTTCTTTCCAACAGCTTTGGATTTGGTGGCACCAATGGCACCATCGCCATGAGCAAATATCACGGGTAGATAATCAACATGTCGGATTTACTGAAAGGCAAGCGCGGTCTTGTCATGGGCGTTGCCAATAACCGCTCGATCGCTTTCGGGATTGCCTCGGCCATGGCGAATGCGGGGGCCGAGCTGGCACTGACCTATCAGGGCGAAGCCTTTGGCAAACGGGTTGCGCCACTGGCCGAACAGCTGGGCGCGAGTATTCTACTGGATGTGGATGTGACCGATGATGCCTCTCTGGATGCGGCTTTTCCGCAGATCGAGCAGCAATGGGGGCAGCTGGATTTCATCGTCCATGCGCTGGCCTTTTCCGACAAGAATGAGCTGACCGGGCGTTTCGTGAACACCAGCCGCGACAATTTCAAGAACTCGCTGGATATTTCCTGCTATTCACTGATCGACGTGGCCCGCCGCGCCGCGCCGCTGATGAAAGATGGCGGCACGGTGCTGACGCTCACCTTTCAGGGCTCCAACCGGGTGACGCCCTATTATAATGTGATGGGTGTGGCCAAGGCGGCGCTGGAAAGCTCGGTGCGGTATCTGGCCAATGATCTGGGGCCCGAGGGCATCCGGGTGAACGCGATCTCGCCGGGGCCGATGAAAACCCTGGCCGGGGCAGCGATTGGCGGGGCGCGTAAAACCTATCGCCACACCGAAGCCAACGCTCCGCTGCGCGCCAACGCCACGCTTGAGGCAGTCGGCGGCACGGCGGTCTATCTGGCCTCGGATGCCGGGGCTTGCACAACGGGCGAGATCATCCATGTGGATGGCGGCTTTCACATTCTGGGCATGGCGCAAACCGAAAATCTGTAGGGCTCGGGACTGGAGTGTTTTTTAAGACCTCTGCATAAAGCTGCGTTCCCTATCAATGTCCCGCCCGGCCGACAGGCCGGGATGCGCCTGCCTGCCCCCCGGCAGGCGCAAAAAACCTCTCAACACACGAAAACAAAACGACTTATTCGCAAACAGCGTTAGCATCCATGTCCGACATAAGCGCCTACCCAGGCAGGCGCATCCCCGCGTTATTGACATTATGCGGCATTATGCAGAGGTCTTTTATTGCCAATCCGCCGCGATATGCTCTAGCCTTTGAGCCACGCGCCGTTTGCCTGATCCATTCGCAGACGCGCCTGTTGTAAAAACAAGGAGCCGCCCCATGCCCAACACCCCCTGCCCCGCACGGCCCCACCGGTGGTTCGGCCGGCCATGACGCAGTTTTTCACCAGCTCTGACGGCATCCGGCTGGCCTATCGCGATCAGGGCAGCGGCCCGGTGGTGCTGTGCCTGCCGGGGCTGACCCGCAATGGGCGCGATTTCGACTTTCTCGCCCCGCATCTGCCAGATTGCCGCCTGATCCGGCCTGACTATCGCGGGCGTGGAGCCTCCGGCTGGGCGCGGCCCGAAAGCTATGACATCCCCACCGAGGCCCGCGATGTGCTGGAATTGCTCGACCACCTGAACATCGAACGCGCCGCAATCATCGGCACCTCGCGCGGCGGGCTGATTGCCATGACACTGGCCGCCACCGCCAAACAACGGCTCAGCGGGGTGCTGCTCAACGATATCGGGCCCGAGATCGCCCCAAAGGGGCTGGAGGTGATCGACACCTATCTGGGCATCCCGCCGCGGTTTCAAAGCTATGAACAGGCCGCCATTGCCCGCAGCAAAATGCCCGGCTTTGCCAATGTGCCGATGGAGCGCTGGCTGCAGGATGCCCATCACCTGTTTGACGAAACCGCCCACGGGCTGGCGCTGAATTACGACCCGGATTTGCGTCAGGCTTTCAGCGCCGGCCGCCATCAGCCGCTGCCCGATCTGTGGCCTCTGTTTGACGCGCTTGGCGGCCTGCCATTGGCGCTGATCCGTGGGGCAAATTCGGATATCCTCAGCGCCAAAACCGCCGCCGAAATGCGCCGCTGCCGCCCGGATATGATCTGGGCCGAGGTGCCTGATCGCGGCCATATCCCGTTTCTGGACGAACCCCAAAGCCTGACCGCCATCCACGCATTCATAGAGGCCATCCGATGAACCACCAGATGATCCAAGACGCCGCCGCCCGCCTATCCGGGCATATCCGGCGCACGCCCTTGCTGTCATCGCCCTTTCTGGATCAGATTGCCGGCAAACGGCTACTGATCAAGGCCGAATGCCTGCAACACACCGGATCCTTCAAAATCCGCGGCGCGTGGTCGGCGATTTCGGCCTTGCCGCCGGCGCAACGTGCCAAGGGGGTGATCGCTTATTCCTCCGGCAATCATGCGCAGGGCATCGCGCTGGCGGCACGCAAACACGATACCAGCGCCGTCATCATCATGCCCGCCGATGCGCCACAGCTGAAAATCGCCAACACCAAGGCGCTGGGGGCCGAGGTGGTGCTGTATGACCGCCACGCTCAAGACCGCGACCAGATCGGAGCGCAGCTGGCGGATCAGCGTGGCCTGACCCTGATCAAGCCATTTGATGACCCGCAGGTGATTGCCGGGCAAGGCACTGTCGGGCTCGAGATCGCCGCTCAGGCCCATGATCTGGGCATCCGGCAGGCGGCGGTTCTGGTGCCTTGCGGCGGCGGAGGGCTGACCTCGGGCATTGCTCTGGCTCTGGCCGAACAAGCCCCGGACATGTCGGTGCATCCGGTCGAGCCAGAGGGCTGTGACGATGTGGCGCGTTCCTTAAAAAGTGGTCAGATCGAAACCAACGCCCCCTCGGCGCGGTCGATCTGTGACGCCATCGTCACCCCATCGCCGGGGCAGCTGACCTTTGAGCATATGAAACGGCTCTGCAAAGCCGGATTGGTGGTGTCGGATCAGGACGCGCTGCACGCTATGGCGGCGGCGTTTCAACGGCTGAAAATCGTGCTGGAACCCGGTGGCGCGGTGGCGCTGGCGGCAGCGCTGTTTCATGGCGAGCGCATTGAGGCCGACACGCTGATCTGTGTCGCCTCTGGTGGCAATGTGGATGCGGATATGTTCACCCGGGCGCTGGAGGGATATGCCAGCTAACACACATAGCCGGAATATAGCCTATCCCTCAGAAATCTGTTCGATCTGATCCGCAACCGTCGACAGCCGTGCAAACAGCCGCAACGCGTGGGATTTGTCCGCCGCACAGGCCGGCATGGTCGGGTCATAAGCCACCGAGATCAGCGCTCCAATTTCCGGGCGCAGCACGGTTGCGCCGCTTTCCGGCAGCACCGCCAAGGGCGATTTTTCGGCAAAAGCCGCCGCCGACCACAGCAGCATCGCCTGCACCGCCTGCCCCAGAACCAGAGTCTCGGCCGGCAGTTCGGACATTGCCTGATCCATGCGGATAAAGGAAAAACACGCCTGAATCGCCCCGGCATCGTCAAAGCGAAAGGCGCGGTATTGGTTGGCCCCCGCTGCCTTCAGCCGCGCCACCAGCGGCGGCAAATCTGGGATCAGCTCGCCCAGCTTGGGCACCTGCAACAGCTCGTCCCAGTCGCGGAAAAAGAACAGCATCAGATTGGCCCCCAGCTGCGCATCGGTTTCCGCCATTTTGTGATCCGCCAAGCTCACAACCGCCTCGATCGCGCCCTTGATCACGCTCAGGGTTTTGTCATCCACCCCGAACACCACCGGCACAATCGGGCGGCCCCAGCGGGCGAAGGCGTAATTGCCTTTGGCATCGGTGAAATGCTGTTCGATCTGCTCGGGAGTCATCATCTGTGCGGTCTCCATCTTATCCTGCGCCCGCCGGATCGGGGCGGGCATGGCTTAGCGGCTTCTGGCGAGAAACTCAATCAGAGACCTCTGCAAAATGCCGTATAACTTCCAGAACGCCGGGTGGGACGGCTCATAGGTCCACACCCTTATGCAGTGCTCTAATCAAACAAATCATCGGCCCGCTTTGGCGGGGCCAAGCCCAGATGCGCCCAAGCCTTGGCCGCCAGCATCCGCCCGCGCGGGGTGCGTTGGATCAGGCCTTGTTGCAGCAAATAGGGCTCGATCACATCTTCCAGCGAATCCCGGCTTTCGGACAAGGCGGCACTGATGGTCTCCACCCCGACCGGGCCGCCGCCATAATTTTCCGCCACCAGACGCAGATAACGCCGATCCGCTCCGTCCAGCCCCAGATGGTCGACCCCCAGCCGGGTCAGCGCCGCATCGGCCAGTTCTTTGCTGACCTGACCGCCAGCCTGCACCACCGCGAAATCCACCACTCGGCGCAGCAAACGCCCGGCAATGCGCGGGGTGCCACGGGCGCGTTTGGCAATTTCATGGGCACCGTCTGCGTCACAATTCACCCCCAGCAGATGCGCACCGCGCATAACGATCTGGTGCAGTTCGTCCACCGCGTAAAACTGCAATCGCACCGGAATGCCAAACCGATCCCGCAGCGGAGTCGTCAACAACCCCATGCGGGTAGTGGCCCCAACCAGCGTGAAAGGCTGCAATTCGATGCGCACGGTGCGCGCCGCCGGGCCTTCGCCGATCACCAGATCCAGCTCGAAATCTTCCAGCGCCGGGTAAAGCACCTCTTCCACCACCGGGTTGAGGCGGTGGATTTCGTCGATGAACAACACATCACCCGATTCCAGATTGGTCAAAATCGCTGCCAGATCGCCGGCCTTGGCCAGCACCGGGCCGCTGGTCATGCGAAAATTCACCCCCAATTCGCGGGCCATGATCTGCGCCAACGTGGTTTTGCCCAGCCCCGGTGGGCCATGGAACAACACATGATCCATGGCCTGTTTGCGCATATTGGCGCTCTGGATGAACACTTGCAGATTGGCGCGGGCCTCGGCCTGACCGATGAAATCCTTCAGAAATTGCGGACGCAGGGCGCGGTCCTGATCTTCGGGGCGCGGTTGTGGACGCAGCAGCGGGTCGGGATCTGTCATCTTCTCAGCCTTTCGGAGCCAGCAGCTTGAGCGCGGCGCGGATCAGATCACCGGTGTCAGCATCCGGCAGGTCTCCGGCGGCCTGTGCCACCGCCATGGCCGCGTCACTCGGGCTATAGCCCAGATTGGCCAAGGCCGAGAGCGCATCCGACTGCGCATTGGCCGTGCTGGGGGCCGCTGACGGGGGGGCAACCGGCGGGCTGTCGGATTCGATCACCGGCGCGGAGTCCTCTGGCAGATCGGTGGGTGCCGCCGCGGTATCGCCCATGGCCATCACCGCCGGCGCTTTGTCCTTGAGCTCCAGCACCACCCGCTGCGCGGTTTTCGGCCCCACGCCTCTGGCCATTTTCACCGCATTGACATCGCCCAGCGCAATCGCGCGGCTGACGCCTTCGGCCCCCAGCGTGCCCAAAATCGCCAGCGAAGCCTTGGCCCCGATCCCCTGCACCCCGACCAACAGCCGGTGCCATTCCTTTTCCAGCAAGGTCGGGAAACCGAACAGTTGCAGAATATCCTCGCGCACCAGCAATTCGGTGAACAGCGCCACCTGCTGGCCAGCAGCGGGCATGGCTGCCATGGTGCGTTCCGAGACATAAACCATATACCCCACCCCGCGCACATCAATCAAAACGTGATCCGCGGCGCGGTATTCCAGACGGCCCGAAATCTTGCCAATCATGCGCTGGCCTTTCTCAGAGCCGCCTCGTAACGGCCTGCGGTTTGGAAATGATAGGCGTGGCAGATGGCAATCGCCAGAGCATCGGCGGCATCCGGCCCGGCCAGCACCGCGCCGGGCAGTTGCAGGCTGACCATATGCGCAATCTGCGCCTTGTCGGCATGGCCAACACCGACCACGGTTTTCTTGACCTTGTTGGGGGCATATTCGCCAATGCTCAGCCCCGCCCGGGCCGGAGCCAGCAAGGCAATGCCCCGCGCCTGCCCCAGCTTCAGACTGCCCGCACCATCTTTGTTGACAAAGGTTTGCTCAATCGCGGCTGTATCCGGGGCGAATTGGCGGATGATATCCGTCAGCTGCTCGAACAAAGACAGCAGCCGCGTGGCCAGATCGGTGCCAGAAGATTTGCAGACTCCGTTTTGCACATGGCTCAGTCGCGTTCCGGCCACGTCAATCACGCCCCAGCCCAGATTGCGCAATCCCGGATCAATTCCGATTACCCGCATGTTTTCTCCTGCTCATGACCGGTTTTACCACCGTTGCACCGGAATTAGCACGAAAGGCGAACATTTGCCAAACAGAAAACCAAAAACCGCGCCCGAAAACCGGCGCGGTTGGGAATGGGTTATCACAGATTATAAAACACGTCTTCGTGTTAGGGCAAAAATGGCCTGACCTGTTCGGCGACAAATTCGGTCACAGGGTCAAGCGTCATCACATAGCCCCCCACCCGCTCAAAAGTCGTGCCGGCATTCAACGCGGCAACCCGGTCTTCAAAGCTCTGCGGCCCCAGATTGATTAGCAAAAACGCTTTGAAGCCAAAGAAACCTGCCACCAGCAGAGCGACGCCTTTCCATGGCAGCCGAGGGCCACGGCGGCGTGGCCGGGCAATGATCAGACCATCGTGATTGATCGAATGCACAACCCCTTGCGCCATCTTGCGGTGCTTCTTGTTGATCTCGCGCACGCGCTTATCATAACTTTTGACATATGCATCAGACATGGCAGTTTCTAACTCTTTATTGGCCCCCACCAATAACAATGACAATTGTCGCTCCCAAATGGGGCAGAATTGTGGCAATTAAGGACAATTTAAGATTAATGCAGCGCCTTAGCTCATTTTTTCCGCAAAGTCAGCGTGGTCCAGTCAACAATGCTATCTCTTTTAATTAGATTAAATCCGGTGCGTGTATAAACCGCAATCACCTCATCAGCCTGTTCGTTTAAAATGCCCGATAAAATCGCATAGCCACCGGGTGCAATCGACTCGGCCATATCCGGGGCCAGACCGATCAGCGGGCCTTTCAGAATATTGGCGAAAACCAGATCAAACGGCGCAGCCTGGGCCAGTTCGGGGGCGTCGAACCCTGCGGCCTCCAGACAGATCACCCGGTCTTGCAGCTGGTTGCTGATCACATTGGCCCAGGCCACATCCACCGCCTGCGCGTCGATGTCGCTGGCCAGCACCGGGTTGGGCCAGATCCGCGCCGCCGCCATCGCCAGCACCGCCGTGCCGCAGCCGATATCGGCGACATTCTGGCCGACAAAGCCGCCTTCAGCCAGCGCATCCAGCGCCCGCAAGCAGCCCAGCGTGGTGCCGTGATGGCCGGTGCCAAACGCCATGGCGGCTTCGATCAGCAAGGGGATCGCATCGGCAGGCACCTGATCGGCGTCATGGCTGCCATAGACAAAAAACCGCCCCGCCTGCACCGGTGCCAGCTGACGCTTGACATGCGCCACCCAGTCGGTTTCCGGCAGCTCAGAAACCACGAATTCTTTGGCCCCATGCAACGTGGCCAACAGCGCCAGCCCTGCCAGATCGGGGGCTTCGGTGAAATAGCCTCCGACCTCCCACAGGCCCGAACCATCCTCGACCTCGAACACCCCCACCCCGGTTGGGGCGGGTGTGAGGGCTTCCAGAGCGTCCCCCAGAGCTTGGGCGGGTTGCTGGCCGGTCAGAGTGGTCAGGGCGGTAAAAGTGGGCATGTTGTTCTCCGAAAAGGGTTTGTTCTGCTGTGGTAAGGGGCCGTTACGATGCGCCGAGCCCGACCGGACACACCACCCCGGTGCCGCCGATCCCGCAATAGCCCTCGGGGTTTTTCGCCAGATATTGCTGGTGGTCGGCCTCGGCATAGTAAAAGATCGGGGCGGGGATGATCTCGGTGGTGATCGGGCCAAATCCGGCGGCGGACAGGCGGGCAGCGTAGTCATCCCGGCTGCTGAGCGCCGCGTCCTGTTGCGCGTCGCTATAGGTGTAAATCCCGGATCGGTATTGCGTGCCCCGATCATTGCCCTGCGCCATGCCTTGGGTCGGGTCATGCCCCTGCCAGAAGGCTTGCAGCAGCTGCGGATAGCTGATCCGCGCCGGGTCATAGATCAGCCGCACCACCTCGTTATGGCCGGTCTGGCCGGTGCAGACTTCGGGATAAGTCGGGTTTGGGGTGTAACCACCGGCATAGCCAACCATGCTCAGCCAGACGCCATCCAGCTGCCAGAACAGCCGCTCAACACCCCAGAAACAGCCCATGCCGAACATCGCCTGCGCCATCCCGGCCGGAGGCTCGGCCTTGAGTGGGCGATGAAACAGGAAATGCGTCTGAGCGGTGGCAATCGGTTGATCGCGACCGGGCAGCGCCTGTGCGGGGGAAATCATCGTGGGTTTGTCCATTGTCATGCCCAGCCTTTGCAAAATATGGTTTCCCGGCCCTTTTCCGGGTGGCGCGGGATCATCAGCGCCAGCAGCAGCGAGCCCAACGCCAGAAATGTGGCCAATCCGAACACGGCACCGGGCGATGTCACCCACAAATAGCCCAATCCGGCGGGTAAGAACACCGCCGAAATATGGTTAATGGTAAACGCCACCGCTGCAGTGGGGGCGATATCCTGCGGGTCGGCGATTTTCTGGAAATAGGTTTTCAGCGCAAAGGCCAGCGCGAAAAACAGATGATCCACCACATAAAGCACCGATGCCAGCAGCACCCCCCAGCCGAAATAAAAGATGCCGCCATAAAGCGAAAACACCACCACAAGGCCGATATATTCAAAGGCCAGCGTGTTGCGTTCGCCAAACCGGCCCAGAGCTTTGCCCATCAGCGGGGCCAGCAGCATATTGGCCAGCAGATTGATCAGATAAAGCCCGGTGACTTCGTGCACCCGAAAGCCGAATTTTTCAACCATCATGAAACCGGCAAACACCACGAAAATCTGTCGCCGCGAGCCGGCCATGAATTGCAGCGCGTAATAAAGCCAATAGCGTTTGCGCAGCACGATTTTTGTGGTTTGCGCATGTGGCATGGGAAATTTCGGATAGGCCAGCAGGGCGAACAGCGCCACCATTGCGGTAAACCCACCGGAAAGCATATAGACGAAATGATAGCTGAGATCAAAGCGCTTCCAAGTCAGCACGATCAGCACATAAGCCACCAGCGTCGCCCCCGATCCGGCCGCCACGATCCAGCCCAGGGTCTGCGGGGCGCGTTTTTTGTCGATCCATTGCAGTTGCAGCGATTGGTTAACCGTTTCGAAATAGTGAAATCCGATCGAGCTGAGCATGGTGATCGTCAAAATCCCCGCAAGCGAGGGGAATTGCGCCGTCAGCGCCGTGGCCACCCCCAGCAGCAGCAGTGAAATCCCGGCCAGCAGTTGTTCGCGGATAAACACGATGATGGCGATGACTCCGATGGCCAGAAACCCCGGAATTTCGCGGATGGAATGCAGCCAGCCGATTTCGACCCCAGTAAAGCCGACCTGTTCGATGACAAAATTATTCAAAAGCGCCGACCAGGTGGCAAAAGACACCGGCATGGCGGCAGACATAAGGAACAGCAAAAACATCGGGCGGCGCCAAAATGGCCCGGCATCGGCCTGTTCAGAGGGGGACTGTGGGGTCTGGTTCTGCATGGGGCCAGCCTTAGGTCAATTTCGCCCGGGACGCCAGAGCCCTTGGCCCTGCCCCGCCATATCCCTGCCCCTGCATCTTTTTTTCCATCCAATCCCCACCTATATGTAAAGCAACTTAATTTTCGGAGGACATCCATGGGCAACACCCCTTATGATGCGCTCGGCGTGGATCAATCCGCATCGGATGCACAGATCAAAAAGGCCTATCGCAAAATCGCCAAAGACTGCCACCCGGACCTCAATCCGGGCGATCCGGCGGCCGAGGCCAAATTCAAGGCGGCTTCGGCGGCCTATGACTTTTTAAAAGACCCCGAGCAGCGCCGCCGCTATGATGCCGGCGAAATTGACGCAACGGGCGCGGAAAAACAGCCCGAGCGCCGGTTTTACCGCGAATATGCCGAGCAGCCCGGCCATGGCTATGGCAGCACCCGCGGCTATGAGGATTTCGGCGATATGTCGGATCTGTTCGCCGACATCCTGCGCCAGCGTCAGCAACAGGGAGCGAATGGTTATTATCAGTCCGGCATGAACGCCCGTGGGCCGGATATGCGCTATGTGCTGGAAATCGACTTTATGACCGCTGCCAAAGGGGGGAAAAAGCCGATCACCCTGCCCTCGGGCGACAATCTGCAAGTCACCATCCCCGAAGGCACCGCCGATGGGCAGGTGATCCGGTTGCGCGGCAAGGGCGGCGAAGGTTATGGCACCGGCAAGCGCGGCGATGCTTATGTCAGCATCAGCGTGAAACCGCATAAGCAGTTTCGCCGCGAGGGCAATGATATTTTCATCACCCTGCCGATCTCGTTAAACGAAGCGGTCCTGGGCGGCAAAGTGGCCACCCCCACCATCCACGGCAAGGTTAATCTGAGCATCCCAAAAGGGGCCAGCTCGGGTCAGACCCTACGCCTGCGGGGCCGTGGCATCAAACGCGGCGGCAAAGCCGGGGATCAGATGGTCGAGCTGCGCATCGTGATGCCTGATAAAATTGACTCCGATCTGGAGAACTTCATGCAGGGCTGGGCCAGAAACCACAGCTATAATCCACGCAAGGGGGTCGTCTGATGAGCCGCTATTATTCCGAAGAACAACTGATCAACGCCATCAGCCGCCTGACCCGCCAACGCCTGACCCGCTATCTGGAGCATGATTTCATCACCCCGGCCCATTCGGAACACGGCCCGCGCTATGGCATGGCCGATCTGACCCGGCTTGAGCTGATCTGTGATCTGAGCGATCAGTTCGATCTGCAGGACGACGCCATGGGTGTGGTGCTGTCGCTGATTGATCAACTGCATGGGGTGCGGGCCGAGCTGCGGGCGCTGATGCAGGTGATCGACGCGCAGCCCGATCCGCAACGTCGGCAGATTATCGCCGCCTTAAAGAGCCGTCTGGGTTAGCGCATCTACGGCGGCCTTGAGACGCTCGCGCGGCAAAATAACCAGCAGCTTGCGCGGTGTGACTTGCACACGGACCGGGGCGCTCTGCACCTGATTGGAGACGCTCACCAACCCATCCGCCGCCATCTCCTGCTGTTGCAGCGGCCATTTCACCCCGGCGGCACTGACCCGGCACGGGGCCAGCGGAAACAGCGAAATCCGGCTGGATTCGGGCAGTGTCAGGCTCAATGCTGCCGGGCTCAGAAAACAAATATCCTGCGCCCCGATCACAATGCAGCGCTGCTCGGGATATCGCAGCAAAGCGTTGTAAACCGCCAGCTCGTGATCCAGCCGCCCGGCGGTAAAGCCAACCGCCAAAATCAGCGGCGCAGCCAGCCGGCTGAGCGCTTTTTCAAAGTCGGTGCTGTCCTGTTCCCGAACCCGGTGCTGACGGCGGCGCGGAATTTGTGCTAAACTGGCCGGGTCAACAGAATCAAAATCGCCAATAACCGCATCGGGCATCCGGCCCGACCGTATCGCAGAATCAGCCCCAGAATCAGCCGCGACCAGATTCGGGGCCAGATCGAACGCCAGCTTCAATGCGGCGGGGTCGAAATCCGCCCCGCCCAGCAAGACGGTGGGCTCTGATGTGTCAAAAATAGGGGGTTCCATTCGTATTTTCTGCCTTTTTGAGCAAACTGCCACATTTACGCCATGAATTAATACCTAAAATTTCCATGGTTTGTTCATCAAATCGAACCATTCTTTGTGAAATATGCAGTTGCTGGGATAGATGAAATAACAGAAAGTGAGCAGGCCAATGATTGGTGCAAGTAAAATTTTAACAGTCTCATACGGGACGTTTTCCTGTACGCTTGAGGGCTTTGACGACTCCTTTGGCACAATGAAGGCCATCGCTGAGTATTTCCGAGATCTGGCCGCAGATGATCGCTATTTCGGGGCCGAACCCCCGACACCGGATGCCGAAATGCTGGCCCGGATTGCCAGTCGTCAGATTCACCAGCAGGTCAATGCTCAAATCGAAGATGGCGGCGTGACGCTGCGCCCCAGCGCTCTGGAAAACAGCACCGCGCCGCAAGATACGGCTGAGCGGCTGATTGAGGACGCGCCGGCCAAGGCGACCAGCCCCGCCCCCGAAATTGAGATCGAAGCCCCAGAAGCCGAAACCCCAGAGATTGACCTCACCATTGAGGCTCCGGCCACGGATGACACGGCAGATGTGGAGCCCGTAGAGACAGTCGCCGAAGAGAGCGACGATACTGAAAGCGTTGCCGCCAAGCTGCGCCGCATCCGTGCCGTGGTATCGAAAAACCGCAGCAGCATCCCGCATAGCGCGGCCCCGCAGGGCACGCTGCCAAACGCGGCATTTTCCGAAGACCAGCACGCCGATGAATTCCTGCCCGATGTCGATGAAACCGAGATCGAAACCGATATGGACGGGCTGGAAACCCTCCGGGATGAGGCGTTGCAATCCGCCGATATCCACGAAGAATTTGAGGCCGAGGCTGATGACAGCACCGATAGCGCCGCCATGGCCAGCATCATGAATGCCCTGCATGACGATACGCCGGAACCAGTCGCACAGGAGCAGGATGCGCCCTTGGCAAAAGAGGCCGCGTTTGACGATGATCAGGACGACGAAGACGACTATGCCGAAGAGGATGACGATCTGAGCGATCAGGAAAACATCTTCGGGGCCGTGCAGGACATTCTGGGCCATACCGAGCTGTCTTCAGAAGAAGAGGCCGATCTGGTGGCCGAGCTGGCCAGCGTTGAGATGGACGATGACAGCGATCTGCCGGAAGACGATGATCTGCCGGAAGAGTATCTGGATGAGGATCCTGCTGCCGAAATCGGCAAAACAACCAACCACAATATCAGCCGCGGCATCAACAAAATGCTGCGCACGGAACGTGCCAGCCGCGCTCTGCGCAAGGAAAGCGAAGCCGAAAGTGAAGCGGATGTCGAAAGGCTGTTGGATGAAACCAACGCCAAGCTGAACACGGATTGCAGCACGCGCCGGCGCTCGGTGATCTCGCATCTGCGGGCGGCTGTGGCCGCAACGATCGCCGAACGCAAAGAGCATCCGAGTGATGACGAAGACCAGAGCGACGAAACTCAGGCCTATCGCCGGGATCTGGCCGAGGCGGTCCATCGGGAACGCAGCGCAGATGACGACACGCAGGAAGGCGATGTTTCCACCCCGCTGATTTTGGTCTCGGAACAACGCATTGACCGGCCCGAGGAACATGCGGCACAGCCCGCTGCTCAACCCGAGCCCGTAGCCGATTCTGCCCCCGAAGCCGCGGCCGAAACCGCGCCCAAACCGCGCAGGGTTGCGGCCAAACCGGGCAAAATCACGCCGCGCAAACCGGGCATGATCCGTCCCCGGCGCATCGTGGCCAGCCATCCAGAGCCTCAACCCACAGAACAGGCTCCGGTTCAGCAACCCGCTGCGGACAGCAGCGACACCATGCTGGCCAGCAGCACCAGCTTTGCTGATTTTGCCGCCAAAATGGGCGCGACCGAGCTACCCGACATTCTGGAAGCCGCCGCGGCCTATAACGCCTTTATCGAAGGTCAGCCGAACTTCCGCCGGCCTCAGATCATGCGCCGCGCCGCCAGCCTGACCGGCAAAGAGCAGTTCAACCGTGAAGAGGGTTTGCGCTCATTCGGCCAGCTGCTGCGCCAAGGCAAGATCATCAAGGTCGAACGCGGTCGGTTTGAAATTTCGGAAAACACCCGCTTCAAACCCTCCGAGCGGTTCGCCGGCGAATAAGACGCAACCAAGCGTTTCGGGAATAAGCAGGGCATCCAATTTGGGTGCCCTGTTTGCTTGTCGCTATGGCTTGGTAAACATAGCCACGGCCTCTCCTCCCCTGCCCTTTGGCAGAGGTATGGCTAAACGATACAATTCTGATTGTGTCGTTTGGCGATAGAGGTGGACGAGATCGGCTTGGGCAACCACCGCAGGGGCAAACATGAGATGGTTTTCCAAGACAGCTGCACCCATTCTCTATGCCATACGGCACCCTGCAAATGGCTTTGTGCAGTGTGGTTTTCACAAAAAAGAACGGGCGGCAGTTTTGACCGCCGCCCGTTTTGTTTTCAGATGTGTCGTCGGATCAGGCCGAACGACGTTGGCGCAGGCCAATCAGCGACAGGAAGGCTGCAAAGAACAGCATCCAAGGCCCGAACGCCCCGCCGCCGTCATCGGTGCCGCCGCCACCGCCGCCGCCGCCAGTTGGCGCAGCAGGTTCGTCAGAGATCAGCTTGGAACCGACAGAAACCGCGTAGTTGCCGCTGTCTGCCGTGGCGTCCTCATGCTCAACCGTCACAACATGACCCGCAGCGTCCAAATCGCCAGCCGCAATCGTGGTGATCGCACCCGATTTCGAGTTGTCCGATGTCGCAAGCGTCACACGCGCCAGCTCGCTCGTGCCGGCGGCGTTGTAAACCACCAACTCAGGTTGCATCCCAGCGGAAAGACCGGTGGCACGCACCACCAGATCGCTGCTGGTCGCAGAAGGCACAAAGCTGAAGCAATCCACATCACCAGCCGAATCGATCCGACCCGCCGTGTCAGTGTTGTCATCGCTCACCACAGTACAGGCTGCCGGAACCGCAGGATCATTTGCGTGGTCATCCGTATTATAGCCCGATACCAGAGCCGCAGCAGAAGCCGTCCGGGTGAAGTTTTCTGGCAGACTGGCCGCACCAGGCTGAACGCCGGTGCCATCTTCCTGCACCGAAATCGCGATGCCTTCATAGCTAAGCTGGGCAGAACCCGCACTGTTCGACGCCGTCACAACAGCCGTATAGCTGCCATCGGCGCTATAAGGCACGGTGGCGGTGTAGATGCCGTCACTGGCGCGCTCATCTTCACCCGTTCCATCATCGCTCAACCCCACAATCATTGTGCTCGTGTCCGGCTTGGTGATCACCGCAGCCACATTCAGACCGCTGATCCCGGCCCCTTTATTGGCCGTGGCTGTCAGGGTCAGGCTGCTGGGATAGTTGGTGTTGTCGAAATCAACCGCGATGTTGTAGGTTTCAAAGCCGCTGACATCGGCACCAACCAGAATGCTGATATCCTTTTCCCCGGTGCTCGAATTGGCCATGCGCAGTGAATAGACACCGCTGCCCAGCGCAGTCACATCGACATTGGTGCTACACGAGACCTCGGACGTGCCTTCACACTGGAAGTTGGCACCGATGTCTTTGTTCGACGGATCCAGCATGCTCAGTGTCACATCAGACTGAGGTCCGTCATAGGTGACGTTGATCATGGCATTGGCCAGCGTGCTGTCCAGCACAATCGGACGGATCGTGGTGTCCGAAGCCGGGGCCGAAGTCGAGGTCGATGAAACAAACACATTGGACGAATAGGCCGCGTTGGCCGCCAAAAACGCCTGCTGAATTTCCGCCAGCGTGGTGGGCGAGTAGAAGTATTTGCCCCCGGTGCTGGTGGCCAGATTGGTCAGCGTGGCCTCATCGGCGCCGGTGCCAAACCCGAAGGTAATCAACGGAACTTTCGCCGCATTGTAGTCCGTGATGACATCTGCAACCGAATAACCGGCACTGGTGGTGCTATGACCATCGCTGAGCAGATACACCACCGAAGGCCGTACGCCACCCTGGAAACCCTGGGTCTGATTCAGCGCATAAATCGCAGCAGCTTCGATATCGGTCAGACCACTATCGGTCAGGCCCGCAACCGCAGCTTTTGCCGCCGCACGCACACCGGTATCTGGATCCGGGATATCCGTGATCGCATAAACCTGAGATGGTGAGCTGGAAAAACGACCAACCCCAATCGCAGCCTCGCCCTCGGGCAGCTGATCAATCAGCAGCTGGCTGGCGGTTTTGGCATTGGCCAGCGGAGAACCCATCATCGACCCCGATGTATCCAGCATCAGCTCGACCACCTGATCGCCGGCCCAGACGATGTCCAGCTCAGAGCGGGCAGTGGTCTCGGAATCATTGACGATGAAGTTCGGTGCCACCGGAGCCGTCAGCGTGGTGTATTGGGTGCGCTCGGGCAGATAGGACAGCTTGGGGTCCGTTGCCGGATCGCGGGCCAGAGTGTCCCAAATGCTTTCGCCAAACACACGCTTGTGCGCGTTGCTGCCGCTGCCGTTATAGGGCGCAATGTTCGAGGTGGAAAACTCGAGCCAATTCTGATCCCCGCCGGGCTGAGCCGCATTCCACTGGTTGTTCATGATCGAAGGCGAGGCCGCCGTATCACTGCCATGCGGCTGCGGGCCGCAATTTTTCGCATCCGGCAGGCTGCACTGTGAGGCCACATATTCATCATAAACCCCATAGGCATAATGCCCCCATTCATGCGCCAGAGTAAACCCGCCGCCTCTGGGCGTGTCCATCAGGCTGGGAGCCCCGGACCAGGTGGTGCACATATGGATGTAACCACCGGATTTCCCAAAGGTGCTGGGATAGGCCCAAGGGCCGTTATTGGAAGCACAGCTTTCTTCCCAGGTCACATCGGCCAGGCCGCTCAGATCGCCATCACGGAAAATCGTGATCTTGCCGATCTTGTGCGCGCCATTGGTCGATTGATAAACCGCATCGGCAAACTCTTCCAGTTTGGCCTCGAATGCGTTTTGATCATCATCCGCAGCGCCGGGATCCGCCGGGTAATCGTCATCGCCCTGCGGGTTGGCTTCAAGCGAAATCGAGATGTCAAACACCGCCGTAGCGCTGGTGGCGAATTCGCCCCGGGCTGTCTTTTTGGCGAATTGCTTGGCCGTCATCGAAACCGGAGCGCCCCCCTTGGTGATGGTCACCCCCGACGTCCACATATCCGCAGCACTGGCGGGCATCGAAACCGCCCCCAGCAACGCGACCATGCAGGCGGACTGACATAGCAGCCCTCTCGGTCGTTGCCATTTGGTAAATTCAGTCATCTCTTCTCCTCCTTGGTATAAGTTTTGACTATACTATGGAGCCGACAGTACCCCGAACAAATAGGACTGGTCGGCATTTAAAATACGAAATTGTTCTCTATACTTGTTACCCCCGGTGACGAACGGTTTGACCGCCGCCGGGGCTGGCACAATAAAATCACCCGCAGCAACAGCCGCCATCAGCGCCTTGTTCAGCGGCTGATCACAACTATCCGGGCTGATGCGGATGTCGGGCTGCCCGGCGGTGATTGCCGGTTTGACCCACAGGTAACGCCCGGATTTGGGCGGATGCATCGCAACGTTCTGCCGCCATCCGGCCAGCACCGCAGCGATGTCTGCCGGCATTTGCGACAGGCGTGAAATGCGCGGCGCACCGGTCGGATCGGACTGGATCATTTCGATCAGCACCCCCCGCGGAGCCCGACCACCGCCACCGGTGGGTTTCAGCCGCGCGGGGTAAGGGATTTGGCCGCGCAAACGCGGAAAAACCGCCGGATCCACCCGCATCCCGCCCATCGCCATCAACCGATGATCCGAACGCCACAATACACGGCCAAGCTGGCCATCGGAGGCAAGATGAAAGGTTTCGTTGTGATAAATCCCGGCATCAAGCTTGGAAACTGTGATCTGCAAAAAGGTCTGATCAGTCACGTCACACCCCCCGGCCCGAGCGCCCATCGCGGCAGCAGAGCCCGAATATAAAATAAAACACGCAACCCAAAAAAACCGTAGAAGCATAATAATGCCCACCCAGAATCAAAAGTAACGAAAAGAAAAAAACAATATATTAAACAACCGGATCTTAGCCTGATTATGAAATAAGCGCAAGGTGTATCTGGCTGAAACGTCGATGAAGGCCCGCCGAGACTGCGATGCCAAATCGCCAAATTTCTAAGGTAAATCCAGCGTTCCCATATGATGCCCACGGCATTTTTTGCCGACCATTGCAGACTCTCCAAGATCACATTGTCAGTTCCGATCCAGGACCGGGTAAATGATTCCTCAATCGTGGAACAAGATCTTTCGCCTTGATCTCAGGCACATAGGGCTTTCATTTCGGCATCTCTGATCGCCGCTTTGCCAAAAACCGGCAGCTTATCGCGGCGCTGGCAAAAGATTTCGCCAAACAGGGCCAGAACCCCTTTGGCAACAGTGTTTTTCATCCACAGGATGTAGACTCCGGCCAAATATCCATTGTCGGATCATTGCGCGGCAAGCTGAGCCATATCCTGAAAACAACTGGCAAGATCGGCAAAGCTGGCAGCGGTGCCCTCAGGCGCGTCCCGCGCCAGAAAAGCATCCAGCTGCGGCCAGACACTGATGGCTTCGTCAATCACCGGGTCGGAGCCGGCACTGTATAAACCGGCCTGAATCATCATCTCGGCCTGATCATACGCCCCCAGCAAACGGCGCGTCCGGTTGATCAGCACGTTTTCCTCAGCGCTGGCCGCATCTGGCAGACTTCGGGACACCGAGCGCAGCAAGTCAATCGCCGGATAGCGCCCGCGTTCGGCAATCTTTCGATCCAGCACCACATGCCCGTCCAGCACCCCGCGCAGAATATCCGCCACTGGTTCTTCCATGTCCGAACCCGCCACCAGCACGCTGAACAGCGCCGTAATGTCACCGCTATCGCCCACCCCCGGCCCGGCGCGTTCGCAAAGCGACATGATCATATGCGAGGTCGAAGGCGGGTAGCCACGCAATGAGGCCGCCTCGCCCGAGGCCAGTGCCACTTCGCGATGGGCTTCGGCAAAGCGGGTGATGGAATCGGCCAGCAGCAACACATGTTGCCCCTGATCGCGGAAATGTTCAGCCACCGCCATAGCCGTCCAGGCGCAGCGGCGGCGCACCAGTGGCGATTGGTCCGATGTTGCTGCCACCACAACCGCGCGTTTCATGCCCTCTGGCCCCAGAACATCCTCGACAAATTCCCGCACCTCACGGCCCCGTTCGCCGATCAGCCCGATCACCACCACATCGGCACTGACTCCGCGGGCAAATTTGGCAAGCAGCGTCGATTTCCCCACGCCCGAGCCCGCAAACATCCCGATCCGCTGCCCCCGCACGATCGGCAGCATGGTGTTGAACACCGCAACCCCAGTCTCAAGCCGTTCGCCCAGCCGGTGGCGCAAAGTGGCATTGGGCGGCTCTGCCCGCATCGGCCGGGGCGACACCCCCCGCGACAGAGGCCGCCCGTCAAGCGGCGCACCAGATGGGTCAATCACCCGCCCGATCCAGCTGTTATCCGGCGCGATGGTCGCTTCGCCCAGCAGCCGAACCTTGTCACCGATCACGATGCCTTCGGGCGGGCGATCCGGCAGAATCACCAACCGATGGCGATTGAGTTTCAGCACTTCGCCGCCCATCGGCTGATCTTTTTGCCGGAAAATCTGCACCTGATCGCCCAGGCTGGCCGCCTCTGACAGCCCGCGCACCGTCACGGTGCCGCCATCCACCTGCACCACCCGCCCTACATTATATATAGGCCGCAGCGCAGCAATCTCGGCCGTGAGGCAATCAATATCAGTAACCGGCATCGGATTCTCCTAATTGGTTTTGGCAACCTTTTTTAAACGAATCAGAGTTAAAGCTTGGTTGAGATTGTTCGAGGGAGAAGCCCCGATGTTTGAAAAACTGGAAATATTCCGAATGGCGGGCGCCATGGCGCAGCACGCCACCGCACGCCAAAGCGTGATTGCCGAGAATATCGCTCAGGCCGATACGCCGGGCTATAAGGCGCGTGATGTGGCCCCTTTTGCCCAGACGTATAAGGCCGACGACAGCCAACAGATGCGCAAGACCCGCGCCGGGCATTTGCTGGGCGAAAGCAGCTCGGCCCCCATGATGGCGCCATGTTTCAGAAAATATCGCAAATCAGGATACGCCCGGATATCACAGAAAAACCGCCTCATTCGAGGCTGTGATCAAAGACGGGCAACGCACGGGAGAAGTGCAGATCGGTCAGGTAAAACTTGATCGCTCTGAACTGACCCAGATCTATGATCCGGGACACCCGCTTGCGGATGAGAATGGTCACTATGATGGATCGAATGTCGATCTGGTGATCGAAATTGCTGACGCGCGCGAAGCGCAGCGCAGCTATGAGGCGAACCTCAAGATGTTCGATCAGGCCAGGCAAATGTCCTCAAGCCTGCTTGAACTTCTACGCCGATGAAAGGTGATCTAAAATGGATATCAAATCATCATTTGCAGCCCAAGGTTATGCAGCGACCCGACCCGCCACAGCCCCAAAGGCTGGGGCGGGCGGTGGGGCGACCGAGGCATTTGGCAAAGCCGCCTCGGATTTCGCTGCGACCCTGAAACAGGGCGAAGACGTGGCCAAAGCGGCAATGACCGGCGGGGCAGACCCGCACGCTTTGGTCACCGCTCTGGCCCAGACCGAGCTGGCGGTCGAAACCGCAGTGACGGTGCGCGATAAGGTGGTCGAAGCCTATCAGGAAATTCTGAGGATGCCGGTCTGATGGATGCGCTCCTCTTCTTTGACACTTTGCGCCAAGGCTTGTGGGTCGCGGTTCTGGTCTCGATGCCGATCCTGACGGTGGCGCTGATCACCGGCCTTGCAGTCGGCCTGTTTCAGGCACTGACCTCGATTCAGGAAATGACCCTGACGTTCGTGCCCAAGCTGGGAGCCATTTTGGCGGTGTTCTGGGTGTCGATGAGCTTCATGACCAACATGCTGGTTTCATTCTTCACCGACACGCTGGTGCCCTTGATCGCAGGAGGTTAACCCATGGACAATGCCGGATACACCACCCTGACCCGCCAAGTCGGACTGCTGCGTGAAATGCAGAGCGTGGCCAATAACCTTGCCAATATCTCGACCACCGGATTTCGCAAGGAAGGGGTGATTTTCGCCGAACATATCAAGGCGCTGGATGGCGAACAGGAATCGCTGTCCATGGCCAACGCCGATGTGCGCCTGACAATGAGCCAGCAGGGCAGCCTGACCCAGACCAACGGGAATTTTGATTTCGCGATCGAAGGCGAGGGCTTTTTCATGATTCAGACCCCGGATGGCGACCGTCTGACCCGTGCCGGCAGTTTCACCCCCAACGCCGAGGGCGAGCTGGTCACGCCGGATGGGTATCGCCTGCTGGATGCCGGCGGCGCGCCGGTGTTTATCCCCCCCGATGCCCGCTCCGTCGCGGTATCGGCGGATGGCACCGTCAGCGCCGATGGCAAACCGCAAACCCAGATCGGCCTGTTCGCCCCGGAGGATCCCAACCAGCTGACCCGCCAGAATGGTGTGCTGTTTCGCTTTGAGGGCGATGTGATCCCGGTTGAAGAGTCTGCCATCGTGCAGGGGTTCCTTGAGGATTCAAACGTTAACCCGGTCACCGAAATTGCCCGCATGATCGAAGTGCAACACGCCTACGAATTGGGCCAGAGCTTTCTTGAAAAAGAGGACGAACGCATCCGCAACGTCCTGAAAACGCTCGGCCGTTAATAGAAAAAGGAGAACCAGATGCGCGCCCTGAAAATCGCAGCGACCGGCATGAGCGCCCAGCAAATGCGGGTCGAGGTCATCTCGAACAACCTCGCCAATATGAGCACCACCGGCTATAACGCCCGGCGGGCGGAATTTGCCGATCTGCATTACCAGCAGGCCACCCGGCCCGGCACGGTCAACGCCGCAGATGGCACAGTTTTGCCCACCGGCGTGCAGCTGGGGCTGGGGGTGCGCCCGGCGGCGGTGTCGATGCAGCTGGCCCAAGGCACGCTGGGGGCCACTGGTGGCGATCTGGATCTGGCGATCGAAGGGGCCGGCTATTTCGAAGTCACCCTGCCCTCGGGCCTGTCGGGCTATACCCGTGATGGCGGGTTGAAACGGTCAGCCGATGGGCTGATCGTCAATTCCGAGGGCTATGCGGTGGTGCCTGATATCACCATCCCCGCCGATGCCCGCAGCATCTCGATCAACGCCGAGGGCGAAGTTTACGCCTATTTCAACGACCGGGTCGAACCCGAATTGCTGGGTCAGTTCACCCTTGCCAGCTTTACCAACCCCAAGGGGCTGGAGGCGATTGGCAGCAATCTGTTTGTGGAAAGCGCGGCCTCGGGTCCGGCCCTGATCAATTCACCGGGTACCGATGGGCTGGGGGTGCTGCGACAGGGGTATCTCGAGGAATCCTCGGTGGATGCGGTCTATGAGGTGACCGAACTGATCGAAGCCCAGCGCGGCTATGAGCTGAACTCCAAAGTGATCACCGCCGCCGATCAGATGCTCGGCGCAACCACGCAGATCCGCTGATGAAACCGCTCCTGTTTGCCCTGTTCCTGTTTTCGGCCGCCGCAGCGGCGGCGGATACGCTGGTGCCCACCCACACGATCCGCAGCCGCAGCATGATCGGTGCCCAAGACGTCACCCTCAAACCCATCGACAGCCCCGGCGCCCTGACCCATGCGCAGGACGCTATCGGCCAGGAGGCCCGTATCACCCTCTATGCCGGTCGCCCGATCCGCCCGCAGGATATCGGGCCGGCGGCGATCATCGAGCGCAACCAGATCGTGCAGCTGGTGTTTCAGCGCGGCGAACTCACCATCATCACCGAGGCCCGATCACTGGGCCGCGGCGGGGTTGGGGATGTGCTGCGGGTGATGAATCTGGGCTCGCGCACCACGGTCAGCGGCAAGGTGCGCCCCGATGGCTCGGTCATTGTCGGCCAATGAACAACGAAGGATTATAAAATGCAAAATGTGCTTGGATATTTTCTGATTGTCGTTTTCCTGTTTGGGGCCGGTTGCTCAAGGCTGGGCAATGTGGGCAAGGCACCGGCGATGACCCCGGTGCAGGGCACGGATGAGTATTACGCCATGATGACCCCCGCCATGCCCAGAACCATTGAGCGCCACCGCAGGACGGAGAACGCTTCGCTTTGGACGGCCAGCCGCCAATCGCTGCTGGGGGACCGGCGGGCCTTGCAGCGTGGGGATATTTTGACGGTGGTGATCGAAATTGATGACAAGGCCGAAATTTCAAACGCCACCGGACGCAAGCGCAGCGGGTCGGAGAAATCCGGCATTGCCCAGATGGTGGGACTACCACAGCTGATCAATCAAAACTTGCCCGCCGGAGCCAGTATGGCCGATGCTTTCAACACCAACTCGGCCAGCACTTTTTCCGGTGACGGATCAGTCAAACGCAAGGAAAAGCTGACCTTGCGGGTGGCGGCGACCGTGGTGGATGTGCTGCAAAACGGGGTTCTGTCGATCAAGGGCTCGCAAGAAGTGCGGGTGAATTTCGAGCTGCGCGAATTGCAGGTGACGGGCTATGTGCGTCCCGAAGACATCTCGCGACAAAATCAGATCACCTATGACAAGATCGCTTCTGCCCGGATTTCATATGGTGGCAGAGGGCAGATTTCTGACGTGCAACAACCCCGCTATGGCCAGCAAATCGCCGATATTGTCTTGCCATTTTAGGAGCAGATCATGCGTAAAATACTCCCCGTTCTCTTACTGCTGATTGGCATCGGCGCAGGTATTGGCGGCGGCATCATGCTCAAGCCCGCAGCCGAAGAGGCGCACCAATCCGAGCCCCATGAGGTTAGTGACCCGGTTCATGCCGATACTGCGGCCCCGGCGGATGACGAAGGGCACGAGGTGTTGCCGGAATATGTCAAGATGAACAACCAGTTCATTATCCCGGTGATACGGGATGAGAAAGTCGCCGCGCTGGTGGTGATGTCGATCAGCATCGAGGCAATGCCAGGCGGGCAGGAGGCGATCTTTCAGCTGGAGCCAAAGCTGCGGGATGAGTTCAATCAGGTGCTGTTTGAACATGCCAATGCTGGCGGCTTTGACGGGGTGTTTACCAGCAGCAATAAAATGCTCATCCTGCGGGATTCGCTTTATGAGGTTGCGCACAAAGTCGCCGGGCCGGTGGTCAAGGGGGTGCTGATTTCCGAGATCGTGCGTCAGGATAACTGACGCCGCCCCCTAGGGCATGGGGTGCTCTGGCTATGCCCCCACCGCCATCCAGATGCTGGCAAACATGAACATATCGCCGATAATGACAAAGCAATGCCATATCGCATAGCGAAACGGCATTTGCTTACGAGCATAAAACACAGTGCCAATCACAAAACAGCCCGCCCCGGCCAGCGCGAACCACAGAGTCTGAGGCGGCGTGCCCGCCAGATCAGGCAAGGCGCACAGGCCAATCGCCCCCAGCCCCAGATAAGAGGCGGTCGACCATCGGGATTTGACGTTGTGATCGGTCAGTTTTTTGTATACCGCCACCACCGTCAGCCCCCAACACAGCCCGAACAATGCCAAGGTCCAACTGGTGTTGGCGAGCAGGAAAAACGGGGTGAAGGTGCCCGAGATGCTGAGATAAATCGCGCTGTGGTCGATGCGGCGCAGGAATTTGCGTTGAGAGTGCCAAGGCGCGAAATGGTAGAGGCATGAGGACAGGAATGAGCTGAAAACGCACAGCACATAGATCACCACCGCCAACACCATCTTGCCCGTGCCCAGTGCGGCGACGTTGCGGATCAGCATCGCCCCGGCGATCAGGATGAAAGCGATGCCGACCAGATGGACCAGAACATCCATCCGACGATGCGACAAAAGCGGGCTTGGGTAGGTTTGAGACATGGTGAAAACAGATGGCAACCGGCAACAGGGCAAGGATTTTTCTGAGCGCAGACTATAAGATCCGCCCCTGCATGAAAAGAATAATCCGACCGGAAATTACCAACGGCCGCGCAAACCCGGCCACGAGCCCAAAGCCTGCTATCCGGTTTTGCTACGCCCCAAAAGCCACAGGAAAAATCCGCCGCCGATCAGGCCGGTGATGATGCCGATCGGGATGTCTTCGGGTGCCATCAAAGTGCGTGCGAAAATGTCGGACCAGACCAGAAAAATCGCCCCCAGCAGCGCTGAGAACGGGATCACTTTGGTATAGTCTCCGCCCACCAGCATCCGCACGATATGCGGGATCATCAGCCCGACAAAGCCGATAATCCCCGAAAACGCCACCATCACCCCGGTGATCAGCGCCCCGACCACAAACACCAGCAGCCGAAACCGGGCCACCGGGATGCCCAGTGTCGAGGCGGTTTCGTCCCCGACCGTCATCGCATTCAGCTGGGCAGATTTGGCCCACAGATAGCCCGAGCACACCAGCAAGATCACCAGCGGATAGATCAGCTGCGACCATTGTGCCAGCCCCAGCCCACCCAGCATCCAGAACACCACCGTATGGGTGGCGCGTGGATCGCCCAGAAAAATCAGGATATTGGCGCAGGACATGATGATGAACGAGGCCGCCACCCCGGCCAAAATCAGCCGATCCGCGCTTTTGGCCCCGGTGAACTGCGCCACCGCCAGCACGATCATCGCCGCAATCAAAGCGCCGATGAACGCCATCAAGGGCACGGTCAGCAGCCCGATAAACATGCCGGTATGCAGCAACGCCAAAATCGCCCCAAATGCCCCGCCCGAGCTGATCCCCAACAGATGCGGGTCCGCCAGCGGGTTGCGCGTGACCGATTGCAGTGCTGCGCCAACCACCGCCAGCCCGGCTCCGACCATGCAGGCCAGCAAAGCGCGGGGGAAGCGCACATCCCAAACGATGGCTTCGCGCCCCTTTGACCATGTTTGTTCGATCAGGCCGGGGCTGAGCTTGTTCAAAATCACGCCCCAGACGGTGGAGGGCGATACCGAAACCGCCCCCACACCAACCGCAATGGTAATGGAAAGCATCAGTATCAAGACACCGATCAACAGGATAAACGGCATGACGCCAATGCTTTTCATCATGGTCTTATTTCCCCCAGAAGGCCTCGGCCAGAGTTTTCACCGCAGGGATATTGCGCGGCCCCGGCGTGGCAACCACATATTCCAGCACCACAAAGCGATCATTCTTGACCGCATCCATATCGGCAAAGGCCGGGTTGCTCATCATGAAGGCGCGCTTCTCCTCGGCGGTCACATCACCGTAATTGATGATCACGATCACTTCGGGGTTGCGCTCGATCACTGGCTCCCAGCCAACCTTGGTCCAGCTTTTCTGCACGTCATTCATGATGTTGACCCCACCGGCAGCCTCAATCATCGCGTTTGGCATGGCGTAACGACCGGCGGTGAAGGGGGTATCCTCGCCGCTGTCATAGACGAATACCCGCACCGGGTCGGCATCCTTTGGCACATCGGCAACGATCTCGGCCAGCTCTTTTTTCCAACCGGCGATCAGCTTTTCAGCGCGCTCTTCTTCGCCGAAAATCAGGCCCAGATTGCGGATATCGTTATACATATCCTCCATGCTGGCCGGGTCTTTGTCCATGATGTGGATGCAGCTTTCGGTCAGCTCGTATACCTTGATGCCAAAGGGGCTGAGCGTTTCCGGCGTCACTTCGCCGCCCACCTTCAGGCCATAATTCCAACCGGCAAACAGGAAATCGGCATCGGCACCGATCAGCACCTCTTTTGTGGGATAACGCGGGGTCAGCTCGGGCAGTTCGGCCACGCCCTCGCGGATCACCGGGTCAAGCGTCTTCCAGCCCGAGATCCCGGTATAGCCAACCATATGATCCTGCAGGCCCAGCACCAGCATCATTTCGGTCAGGTTCACATCATTTGACACGGCCGCTTTGGGCGGGCTGTCGAAAGTCACTTCGCGGTCACAGCTTTTGACGGTGACCGGATCGGCCATGGCCGCACCGGCCATCAGCGCAAAAGCAAGGGTAAGTCTGATCATTTGAGTTTTCCTTTATTCAGAGAGGGTTAGGTGAAAAGTGAAAAGTGATTTTCCGCTGGGTTGCAGGCGCTGATTGCGCACCTTGACCGAAAAGGCGGTTTCGATCATCGGCACGGTCATCACCTCATGCGCCGGGCCAAAGGCGAGCGTTTCGCCTTTGCGCAGCACCAGCACGTCATCGGCATATTCCGCCGCCAGATTAAGGTCATGCAGGCTGGTGATCACGCTTAAGCCCAGCTGGCCGACCATTTGCAAAACCTCGAGCTGATGGCGGATGTCCAGATGGTTGGTGGGCTCGTCCAGGATCAGGATCTCGGGCTCTTGCGCCAGAGCGCGGGCCACCATGACCCGCTGTCGCTCGCCGCCGGAAAGCGAGCCGAACATGCGCGAGGCCAGCGGGGCCAGTTGCAGCCGGTCCAGCGATTGCTGGATGATCTGCTCATCCCGCGCCCCGCAAGAGCCCACGCCCGAGCGATAAGGCGTGCGCCCCAGCGCCACGATCTGGCGGGCGGTCAGGGCAAAATCGGTGGGTTGTTCCTGCAGCACGGCGGCGATGCTCTGAGCAGCGGTGCGGGCCTTGATCGCCCACAGATCGGCCCCTTTGACCAGTATCTGGCCGGAAATGGGCCGGTGATAGCGGTAAAGCAGCCGCAGCAGGCTGGATTTGCCCGCCCCATTGGCCCCGACCACCGCCAAAATCCGGTTCTTGGCGGCGGTGAAGCTGGTTTTCTGGATCAGCACCGGCCCGCGTTTCGGCCCCCAGCTGATATCATGGGCGTGCAAAATCACGTTGTTCATTGCAGCACCTCGATGTCCTGAGCAATAATCACGCTGGGCATCCGCGCCAACCCGGGGTGGCTGAGCCCCGCCGGATCGGCCTGACCGGGAAAGCGGCCTTCGTGAAACGAGCGATAGCGGCGGGCAAAGCGCAGCAGCGCGTCGATATCCTGATCCGGGTCGATATCGGCAAACAGATAGGCGGTTTTTTTATCGGCGTGATAGCCGACCATGCAGGGGCTCTGGCAGGCGGTGATGCAGGCGGTGCCGCTGATCGAAAAATCATCCGCCAGCATGTCCGAGGCGGTGGCAATCGCGGCGCAGAGGCTCTCGATCAGCTTGCAGCCGGGGCCGCAGATGTCTTGCTCGCCCGCGCAATTTGAGCGGATGACGGTCTGAAAGCTCCTGCTCCGGGGAAGCGGTTGCTGTAGTGTTGGCCCCATAACGCCCTCCGCGCATCAGCAGGGGCAGCAGCAGACACGAAACCGAATATGGCGGGATGCGCCAATCGGGTTATCGTCAGTCTCCTTGCCAGGCACCCCGCCCGGGTTGATTGGATCGCAAGGCCAGACGGGTGTCTGACCCCTGATGGCAGGTCTCCTGACTTTGCGGCTAAGGCGCTCCCCTGACCCTTCCCGGCGCATGGCACCAGTGGTTTATTCAAGGTTGCTGACCGCTTACAGTTGCGGGGGCAGTCACGGAATTGGCGCCTGATGGCTACACCGCACCGTGTTCCCTTTTCATCCCACAGCCGTTTCAATCCGGCCTGCAGGGAACCATCGCCGGCAGGTAAATGTAAATGCGACAGAATCGCAAGCGCTTTTTTCAGACGCGGCGATTTCGGTGAAAATGGTGGGGCTGAAAAGGAAGCGAGGGCCGTGGCCCTGCGCTTCAATATGGTGCAATCGAATGCTTGTTAACGACTCGACCGCGGGTTTTGAATGGGGCTGTTATGGCATAGTATTTCGGCGAACTCAAGACACCTCAAGGTTGAAATGGGGGCCAATTGGTGCAAGGCTCGGCCGAGGGTATAGGGAGGACGAAAATGCGGTTAGGGCTGGATATCGGGACCAATTCGATCGGCTGGTGGCTTTATCAGACCGAAAAAGATCGAGCCGGAAAGCGTGAGATCACGGCGGTGATTGATGGCGGGGTGCGGATATTATCGGATGGGCGCGACCCCAAGACCAAAGCCTCATTGGCCGTTGATCGCCGCGCCGCCCGTGCGATGCGCCGCCGCCGTGACCGCTATCTGCGCCGCCGCGCGACCTTGATGAAGCGCATGGCCGAAGTCGGCCTGATGCCCTCTGACCCGGCCGAGGCCAAGGCGTTAGAGGCGCTCGACCCTTACGAATTGCGCGCCCGCGGGCTGGATGAGGCGCTGCCCTTGCCCCATCTGGGCCGCGCTTTGTTCCACCTGAACCAGCGCCGGGGGGTCAAATCCAACCGCAAAACCGATCGTGGCGACAATGAAAGCGGCAAGATCAAAGACGCGATACGGCGGCTGGATCAGGAGATGGCTGCGGCAATCAAGGATGAAAGTAAACGCACGCTGGGCGCGTTCCTCCATATGCGCAGGCAAAAAACGCCCGAGAAACCTTCAACCGAACCTAAGAAGAATAAAGATCACACCCGCAAGGATTATCGTCGCATCCCGCCCGTGCGCACCCGTCTGAGCATCGCCGCACGCGGCGGGCCGGATGCGAAAGAGGAAGCGGGCTATGATTTCTACCCCGACCGCCGCCATCTGGACGAAGAATTTGCCAAACTCTGGGCGGCTCAGGCCGAACACCACCCGGCCCTGACCGATGACTTGCGCGATGCCATTCACACAATCATCTTTCACCAGCGCCCGCTGAAAGCGCCCGAGGTGGGGTTGTGCCTGTTCTCTGGCCAAAACGGTGTGCCGAGCGATGAAAAACGCCTGCCCAAAGCGCATCCGCTGACCCAGCGGCGGGTGCTTTATGAAACCGTAAATGCTCTGCGCATCGCCGAGCCCGGTCAGGCCGAACGTGCCTTGACGATGGATGAGCGCAACATTCTGATCCTCGCGCTGGACAACAAAAAACACACCAAATCTCTGTCGGGGATGAAGCTGGCGCTCAAAGCGCTCGGCAAACAGATCAAACTGCGTCCGGGGCAGCATTTTACGCTGCAAACCGCCAATCGTGACTCGATCGCCTGTGATCCGGTGCGGGCCAGCCTGTCGGACCCGGCATGCTTTGGGCCGAATTGGAGTGCGCTGGATGCAGAGGCGCAATGGGAGGTGGTGCAGCGCATTCGCGCGGTGCAGAGCGAAGCGGATCATGCAGCCTTGGTGCAATGGCTGATGGCCACCCATGGGCTGGAGCGCGAGCAGGCCGAAAACACCGCCCATGCGCCGCTGCCCGAGGGCTATGGCCGGCTGGGCCTGACCGCCACCCGGCGCATTCTGGCCGAGTTGGAGGCCGATGTGATCCCCTATAGCGAAGCCGTGGCCCGCTGTGGCTGGCATCATTCGGATGAGCCCACCGGCGAGGTTCTGGATACCCTGCCCTATTACGGCAAGCTGCTGACCCGTCATGTGATCCCCGGCAGTTACAATCCCGATCACGACGACATCACCCGCTATGGCCGCATCACCAACCCGACCGTGCATATCGGCCTGAACCAGCTGCGCCGTTTGGTGAACCGGATCATCACCGTCTATGGCAAGCCGGATGAAATCGTGGTGGAGTTGGCCCGCGCCCTGAAGCAATCAAAAAAGCAGAAAGACAAAGCCAAAAGCAAGATCAAAAAGAACACCGAGGCCGCGATCAGACGTGGGGAAAAGCTGGAAGAACTGGGCATTCCTAACACCGGTGCCAACCGCATGGTGCTGCGCCTGTGGGAAGATTTGAACCCTGACGATTGCATGAAGCGGTTTTGCCCCTATTCCGGCCAGCGGATCAGTGCCACGATGCTGTTTGATGGCTCTTGCGATGTCGATCACATCCTGCCCTATTCGCGCACCATGGATGACAGCTTTGCCAACCGCACCCTGTGCTTGAAAGAGTATAACCGAGAAAAAAAGAGACAGAACTCCGTGGGACACTTGGAGAGAAACGGCTCAATGGGACAAAATCGTGGCCAATTTAAAATATCTGCCCAAAAACAAGGCCTGGCGCTTTGCCCCGGATGCGATGCAGCGCTTTGAAGGCGAGAATGATTTTACCGCCCGTGCGCTCAAAGACACCCAATATCTGTCCAAAATCGCCCGCACTTATCTGAGTGCGCTTTATGACGGCGGCGATGGAAAATCGCATGTCTGGGTGGTGCCGGGGCGGCTGACGGAAATGCTGCGCCGTCATTGGGGGCTGAACAACCTGCTGTCAGAGGGCAAGGCCGCGGTCAAAACCAAGAACCGCACCGATCACCGCCACCACGCCATTGACGCCGCCGTGATCGCCGCCACCGACCGGGGGCTGATCCAACGCATCGGCAAAATCGCCGAACGCGACGAGCTGGCTGGAGCCGAAAAGGAGGTGCGCTCGGTCCCCGCCCCGTGGGAGGATTTCCGCAACGATATCGAGCAGCAACTGAACCGCATCATCGTCAGCCACCGCGCCGACCATGGCACGATCTCGCCGCAGGGTCGCAAATCCGGCCGCGACAGCACCAGCGGGCCTCTGCATAACGAAACCGCTTACGGCCTGACCGGAGAAACCGATAAACGGGGCGTGCCGCTGGTTGTCACCCGCAAACCTTTGAGCAGTCTGACGGCCGCCCTCATCCGCCGCGATACCCCCGGCAAAGGCGGCATGATCCGCGATGCCCATCTGCGCCAGCTTCTGGCGGTGGCTATTGAGGGCAAAGACGGCAAGGCTTTGACCGCCGCTTTGGCAGAATTCGCGTCCAAACCCGGACCTTATCAGGGGATCCGCCATGTGCGGGTGATTGAACCGATCGGCACGGCGCCCATCCATAATGGCCAGAAGAAGGCGCATAAATCCTATGCCACCTCGGGCAATCACCGCTATGAGGTCTGGCAACTGCCCGGTGGTAAATTCACCCATTGGGTAGTGCCGAATTTCTATGCGCATAAGCCCGACCTGCCAACCGATGCCCGCCCAGCCAGCCCGGCCACTTGCCTGCGCCCCCATCCCGCGGCGCGTCTGGTCCTGAAGCTGCAAAAGAATGATATGGTGCGCTTGCAGGATAGCTCTGGCAAGGAGGTTGTTGTTACGGTTGAGAAATTCGACCAAAGCGGAACGATCGAGATGGTCCCCCATTCCGAAGCCAACGCCGCCGACCGTTACAACAAGAACAAGTCCGACAATGTCTATATCCGGCGTTCTGCCAACACCCTCATCGCCGCTCAAGCCCGCCGGGTCTTTGTCGATGAAATGGGCCGGTTGCGCGATCCGGGGATACCAGTCTAAGGGGGCAAATTAGGTAAAAACTTAGGGTTGTATTATAATCCAGCTATGAACGATTCGCATGGGGGTGCGAGGGGGTAAGATTTGGACCAGATCATTGATATCGCGACAGATGGCCGCCATCTGTCTCGCGTCCGTGGCTTTCTGAAAGTCAGTCAGGACGGGGCCGAAATCGGACGCACTCCGCTGGATCAGATCGCCGCCGTCATCGTCCATGCCCACGGCACCACTTGGTCAACCTCGCTGCTGGTCGAGCTGGCACAGCGCGGCGCTCCGGTGGTGTTATGCGCCGCCAACCACGCCCCAAAATCCGTGCTGATGCCGCTGGAAGGCCACCACGCCCAAGGGGCCCGGATGCGGGCGCAATGGCAGGCCAAGGCACCGCTGATCAAGCAAGCCTGGAAGCAGATCGTCATCGCCAAGGTGAAAATGCAGGCCGCCGCGCTGGACTCCATCAGCCAGCCCGCCGCCCCGCTGCATATGATGCTGCGCAGGGTCACCTCGGGCGACAACACCAATGTCGAAGCTCAGGCCGCGCGTTACTATTGGCCACGCCTGATGGGGCCGCAATTCTGCCGCGATGCCGGGGCCACGGATGAAAACGCCCTGCTCAATTACGGCTATACCATCCTGCGGGCCGCCACGGCGCGGGCGGTGGTGGCGGCGGGGCTGCACCCGACGATCGGGCTGTTTCACTCCAACCGGGGCAATGCTTTTGCGCTGGCCGATGACCTGATGGAGCCCTTCCGCCCGCTGGTTGACTGCTCTGTCCGCAACATCGCCGCCACGCATGGGCCCGAGGTAAACACCGATGCCAAACAGAAACTGGCCAGCCTGATCGCCACCGATCTGCCGCTGGGCCAAGGCATCACCCCGGTCTCGGTTGCCCTGAGCAAGCTGGCGATTTCTTTGGGGCAGAGCTTTGAGGCCGGCAAGCTCAGCCTCACCCTGCCCGCGCCGCCCGATCCTCTGGTTTTTGCGGGGTTGGGCAAATGAGCGCCGTTGTCACCCAACTTTCAGGATACCGATTGATGTGGATTTTAGTGATGTTTGATCTGCCGACGGACACCAAAAAGCAGCGCAAGGATGCGGGGAAGTTTCGGGATTTTCTGCTGGATGAGGGCTTTGAGCGCAGTCAGTTTTCGGTCTATGCGCGTTTTGTCAATGGCAAAGAGGCGTTCGCCACCCGCGTGGCCCGGATCGAGTGTCATTTGCCGGCGGCGGGGGATGTGCAGATTCTGAACTTCACGGATCGGCAATATCGTGATATTGTACATTTCTCGGATCAGGGGCGCAAAGAGCCCCGGGAAAATCCGAAGCAACTGGTGATGTTTTGAGGTGATTCGTGCTGGAAAGTCATAACAGACCTCTGGAAAAACTCTTGAATATCAGAGCGTTAACCAGAGATCTATTATAGCCATTCAAAACCCGCGGTCCAGCCGCAACTTGAACTCGACCCGTTTGCAGGCCAGTTGCATTATAGTCATTCAAGACTCGGGACCTCGGTTGCCAAAATGTCTCATCCGCTCGGATCGCCGGATCAGGCGCTGTCATTACGCCTGATCCAAGCATGGTGTGGAACAAACCCCGCCAGCCCCCGGGCCAATCGGGCCCGCAAGCCATTATCCGGCGAATGTATAGCCGGTTTTGACCGTGGTGTAGAACTCGGCCGCATATCGGCCCTGTTCGCGCGACCCCAGAGAGGAGCCCCCACGGCCACCAAACGGCACATGATAATCCACCCCCGCCGTGGGCAAATTAACCATTACCATACCCGCCTTGGCGCCACGCTTGAAGGCACGCGCATGGTGCAGGCTGGCGGTGCAGATCCCGGCGGACAGGCCGAATTCGGTATCATTGGCCACATGCAGCGCTTCGTCGAAATCCTCTACCCGGATGACACTGGCACAAGGGCCAAAGATTTCTTCGCGGCTGCTGCGCATGTCGTTTGTTGCGTTCAGGAAAGCGGCGGGGGCCTGGAAATAGCCCTCGGTTTCCAGATTCAGCTGCTGGCCGCCGACCACCTCGGCCCCGTCTTTGTGGGCGATGTCGATATAGGACAGATTGCTGTGCAGCTGCTTTTCGGAAACAACCGGGCCGATCTGCACCGAGGCATCCAGCGGATTGCCCACCTTGAGCGCCCGCATCCCGGCCACCAGCCTGTCAACAAAGCGATCATAAATGCCGCTTTGCACGATCAGCCGGCTGGAGGCGGTGCAGCGCTGCCCGGTGGAAAAGAACGCCCCATTCAGGCAGACGTCAACGGCAATGTCCAGATCGGCGTCATCCAGAATGACCATGGGGTTTTTGCCGCCCATCTCGGCCTGAAATTTCTTCATGCCACTGGCCGCCGCCACCGCCAGCCCGCGCCCGATGGGGACCGAGCCGGTAAAGGAAATTGCATCTACCAGCGGGTTCTGCACAATCGCATCCCCCACAACCGATCCCCGGCCCATGACAAGGTTAAACACCCCCGCCGGGCAGCCGGCTTCGTCAAGGATTTGCGCCAGAAGATGCACGCTGGCCGGGGTCAGATCGGCGGGTTTGCACAGCACGGTATTGCCATAGGCCAGAGCCGGGGCGATTTTCCACGCCGGAATAGCAATGGGGAAATTCCAGGGGGTGATGATGCCGACCACCCCGACCGGTTCGCGCGTGACCTCGACATCCACATCCGGGCGCACCGAGGCAATCGCATCCCCGGCAACGCGCACCGCCTCGCCGGCAAAGAAGCGAAAGATCTGGGCCGCGCGCACGGTTTCGCCCACCGCTTCGGCCAGCGTTTTGCCTTCTTCCCGCGCCAGAATGCGGCCGATTTTGTCCTTTTTCAGCAGCAGTTTCTGCGCCACGGTTTCCAGCAAATCCGCCCGGACCTGCGGCGAAGCATTCGCCCAGCCCGGCAGCGCCTGTGCCGCCGCTTCAGCCGCACGGTTCACCTGCGTGGCATCGGCGCGGGCAAACTGCCCGATCACATCAGACACATCGGCCGGATTGGTATTTTCGCTCACATCATCCGAGCCAACCCATTGACCCGCAATCAAATTCTTGTGCATGGAACACTCCCTCAGAAAAACACCCACGGCCCAATGGCCATGCGCAACCCTTATGCTTTTGGGGCCGGCCCAGCCTTTGCAACCGGGCCCGCCATGATAAACAGATCGTCAGGCCGCGCCGGAAATCGCTGCCTCGATCGAGGCTTCGAGAATATCCGCCGCTTCGTCAATCTGCTCCATCGGTGTGGTCAGCGGCGGCAACAGGCGCACCACATTGCCATAGGTGCCACAGGGCAGAATGATCAGGCCGCGCTTTTCGGCTTCGGCCACGATCCGCGCGGTGACATCGGCATCGGGGGCGTTGCTGTCGCGATCCTTGACCATCTCAAAGGCCACCATCGCGCCCAGCCCGCGCACATCACCCAGAGGCTCCATCCCCTGACGTTCGGCCATGGCCTTGAGCCGGGACTGAATCCGCTCACCAATCTCGGTGGCGCGGGCGCAGAGGTCTTCTTCTTCGATCACCTCAAACACCGCATTGGCCGAAGCCACCGCCAGCGGGTTGCCCGCATAGGTGCCGCCGATCCCGCCAACCGGCGCGGCGTCGACCACCTCGGCCCGGCCGGTGACCGCCGAGAGCGGAAAGCCCCCCGCCAGCCCCTTGGCCATGGTCACCAGATCGGGGACAACCCCGGAATGTTCAAAGGCAAACATCTTGCCGGTGCGCGCGATCCCGGCCTGCACCTCGTCCGCGATCAGCATGATGCCATAGGTATCGCAGATCTCGCGCAGCTTTTGCAGAAACTCTGGCGGCGCGGTGACAAAGCCGCCTTCGCCCTGCACGGGCTCGATGATCATCGCCGCCACGCGCTCGGGGTCGATCGAGGAACGCAGCATGTTTTCCAGCGCCAGGATCGCATCCGCGACCGTCACATTTTGCATCGGATTGGGAAACGGCGCGTGCATCACCTCGGGCGGCATGGCGCCAAAGGCTTTCTTATAGGGGTTGACCTTGCCGCACAGGGCCATGCCCATCAGCGTGCGGCCATGAAACGCCCCGCTAAAGGCAATCACGCCCGACCGCCCGGTATAGGCCCGCGCCATTTTCACCGCGTTTTCGACCGCTTCGGCGCCGGTTGTCACCAGCATGGTTTTCTTTTCAAAATCGCCCGGGGTCGAGGCATTCAGGCGCTCGGCCAGCTGCATATAGCTTTCATAAGGGGCAACGTGGAAACAGGTATGGGTGAACTGTTCGGCCTGCTTGGCTACGGCCTCCATCAGCTTGGGGTGGCGGTGGCCGCAATTGTTCACGGCGATGCCGGCGGCAAAGTCGATATAGCGCTTGCCGTCCACATCCCACAGCTCGGCATTCAGCGCCTTGGCCGCAAAAATCCCGCGCGTTCCCACGCCCCGCGCAACAGCCTTTTCGCGGCGCGTTTGAAGCTCTTGTGAATTTGTCATTGTGTTTTCCCTGCGAATCGTTGGATGATCTTGCTCATTATTTTGAGCGCAAACCCCGCGCTTTGCAAGCAAAAGCAGATCGGAACGGCCCGGCCAGAGTGACCATGAGCAAGCATAAAACCTCGGATACAGATTTTGATGTTGGTGCCAGATTACGCGATATACGCCGGAAATTCGGCTTATCTCAGCGACAACTGGCCGATCAGGCCGGTGTTCCGCATGGGCAGATTTCGATGATCGAGACCAACAAAAGCAGCCCTTCGGTGGCGTCTTTGCGCAGGATTCTGGGCGGTTTTGGCATGACCATGTCCGAGTTTTTCGAACCCGACAGCGCCGCACCCGCGCAGGTGTTTTTCAGGCCTGATGACCTGCGGGACCTGACATCGCAGCTTTATCACGGGCCGGATGCCATGCGCGCGCGGCTGACCTTTCGGCAGGTCGGGGATGCCGGGGCGCATGGGTTGCAGATCATGCAGGAACATTACGAGCCCGGCGCGGATACCGGCGCGGATATGATTGAGCATGACTCAAGCGAGGGCGGCATCGTGATTTCTGGCGAGCTGGAAGTGACGGTGGGCGATGAAACCCGCATTCTGAAAGCCGGCGATGCCTATCTGTTCAACAGCCGCCAGCCGCATCGGTTTCGCAATGTTTCGGGGCGGGCTGCCGAAGTGATCTCGGCCTGCACGCCACCTTATTTATAGGCCCCGGACTCAGCCCTCTTTGCCAAAGCGCATATCACCTGAGCCCAGCACCGGAGCGCTTTGTTCGGTGGACAGGGCGCTGCGCGAGAAATTGATCGGCGTGCGCAACCCGGCAAACCCCTCTGGATTGATGCAAAGCTCGCGATGGGCGATTTGCGGTTCATTCAGGGCTTCGGCAACCGTGTTGATCGGGCCACCGGGAACGCCAGCGTTTTCCAGCGCGGCGATCAGATCGGCCTTGGGCCAGCGGGATGTGACCTCGGACAGGATGGCGCAGAGGGCATCGCGATGCTCAACCCGCGCCGGATTGGTGGCATAGGCGGGATCGTCGCTGAGATGTTCCAGCTCTAGCACCTCACACAGGCTGACGAATTGCCGATCATTGCCGCAAGCGATGATCAAATGCCCATCGCAGGCCGGAAACACCTGATACGGCACGATATTGGGATGCGCATTGCCCAGCCGGGTGGGAGAAATGCCGCCCAGCAGGTAATTGGTGGCCTGATTGGCCAGCACCCCAACGCCGCAATCCAGCAGCGACAAATCCACATGCTGGCCGCGCCCAGAGCGTTCACGCTCGGCCAAGGCCGCCTGAATGCCGATCACGCCATAAAGCCCGGTGAAAATATCAATCCACGCCACCCCGATTTTCTGCGGTTCGCCATCAGGCGGGCCGGTCAAATCCATGATCCCGCACATGCCCTGAATCATGAAATCATAGCCTGCCTGCCGGGCGCGCGGCCCGGTCTGGCCGAACCCGGTGACCGAGGCATAAACTACACGCGGATTGAGCGCGGCAACACTGTCATAATCCAGTCCGAATTTCTTGAGCCCTCCGACCTTGAAATTTTCAACCACCACATCGGCCTCGGCAATCAGAGCCTTGAGATTGGCCAGAGACTCCGGGCAGGAGAAATCGCAGGTCACCGAGCTTTTGCCCCGGTTGGCGGCGAAAAAATAGGCGGCGCTGTGTTCGGTGCCGCCTTGGCCATCGGGGCGATCGACAAAGGGCGGACCCCAACGGCGGGTGTCATCGCCTTGGGGCGCTTCGACCTTGATGACTTCGGCCCCCAGATCGGCCAGCGTCTGGCCGATCCAAGGACCGGCCAGAATGCGCGCCAGCTCGACAACCTTCAGGCCTTTGAGCGGTGCTTCTGCCATGATCAGCCAAAGGCCGGAATGTCAGTGATCGCGCGGCCCAGGATCAGCGCATGAACGTCATGCGTGCCCTCATAGGTGTTCACGGTCTCGAGATTGGCGGCGTGGCGCATAACGTGGTATTCGTTCTGGATGCCGTTGCCGCCATGCATGTCACGGGCCTGACGGGCGATGTCCAGCGCTTTGCCGCAGTTATTGCGTTTGATCATCGACACCATTTCCGGCGCAAAGCGGTTCTGGTCAAACAACCGCCCGACCTGAAGCGCTGCCTGCAGGCCAAGCGCGATGTCGGTTTGCATATCGGCCAGTTTCTTTTGGTAAAGCTGCGTTGCCGCCAGAGGGCGATTGAACTGCTTGCGGTCCAGCCCATATTGACGGGCGCGGATGAAGCAATCTTCAGCGGCCCCCATGGCCCCCCATGCAATGCCGTAACGGGCGCGGTTCAGACAGCCAAACGGGCCGCTCATCCCCTCGGCGCCGGGCAGCAGCGCGTCTTCGGACACCTCGACATCTTTCATGACGATTTCGCCGGTGATCGACGCCCGCAGCGACAGCTTGCCTTCGATTTTAGGGGCCGAAAGCCCCTCCATGCCTTTTTCCAGCACAAAGCCGCGCACCTTGTTGCCATGGGCTTCGGATTTGGCCCAGACGACAAACACATCGGCGATCGGGGAATTCGAGATCCACATCTTGGCCCCGTTCAGGCGATAGCCGGTATCGGTTTTCACGGCGCGGGTTTTCATCCCGCCGGGGTCAGAACCCGCATCGGGTTCGGTCAGACCAAAGCAGCCGATCCATTCGCCGCTGGCCAGCTTGGGCAGGTATTTCTGCTTTTGCTCTTCGGACCCATAGGCGTAAATCGGGAACATCACCAACGAGCTTTGCACCGACATCATCGAGCGATAGCCACTGTCGATGCGCTCAACCTCGCGGGCGACCAGACCATAGGCGACATAAGAGGCACCGACGCCGCCATATTCTTCGGGCAGAGTCACCCCCAACAGGCCGTTTTTCCCCATTTCGCGGAAAATCTCGGGGTCGGTCTGTTCGTTCATATAGGCCGCCTGAACCCGGGGGGCCAGCCGGTCGCTGGCAAAGGCGGCGGCGCTGTCGCGAATCAAGCGCTCTTCATCTGTCAGTTGGCTGTCGAGCAAAAGGGCATCGGCCCAGTCGAAACGGCTGCCTTTGGATATGTTGGCCATGTGTGGTCTCCGCATAATCATTTGTTTTATGGGCTGATATCAGTAGTCAGCGCCCAAGGAAACCGCTAATAATGCATAAAAACATTCATAGGATGAATAGATATGCGGCCCCGGCGCTTTCTTCCCTCGGTTCAGCTGTTGCTGGCCTTTGACGCGGTTGTGCGCCACGGTTCGGCCACGGCGGCGGCGCAGGAACTGAACCTGACCCAAAGCACCATCAGCCGGCTGATCCGGTCACTCGAGGCCCAGCTGGGCAAACAGCTGTTTCAGCGTCAGCGGCGGCGGCTGATCCCCACCAGCGCGGCGATTGCCTATCAAAAAGACATCGCCAAAGCGCTGGACCTGATTTTGCGCGCCAGCATGGGGCTGGTGACAAACCCCGATGGCGGCACGCTTGCGCTGGCGGTGCTGCCGACCTTTGCCACCCGTTGGCTGGGCCCGCGGCTGTCGGCATTTTTGCAGGCGCATCCGGGCATTTCGGTGAACCTTGCCACCCGGCTGAAACGGTTCGATTTCGAGGGCGAAGCCTTTGACGCCGCGATCTGCTTCGGGGTCGAACCGTGGCCCGGCGTTGCCAGCGCCAAGCTGTTTGACGAAAAGGTCACCGCCTGCGTCTCGCCCAGCTTTGCGGCGGCGCATCGGCTAAAGACGGTGCAGGATGTTCAGCACCTGCCGCTGCTGCATCTTGAATCGCGCCCTTTGGCGTGGGCGGATTGGTTCGAAGGCCAGGGCATCCGCCTCAGCCCCGGGGGCGGTATGGTGGTGGATCAGTTTTCGATGATGATTCAGGCGGCGATTTCCGGGCTGGGGGTTGCGCTTTTGCCGCATTATCTGGCCGAAATCGAAATCGCCGAACACCGCCTTGTTCCCGTCCTGACCCCCGCAATTTCGGTGCGGGGGGCCTATTGGCTGGTCTGGCCCGAGGCCAAACCGGGCGATGCCCCGCTCAAAGAATTCCGAAACTGGTTGATGGCCGAGGCCACCGGCAGCTGAAATTTCTGGCGGCAACCGGGCCGGGCCAAGGCCAAAAACCGTCGGGCCACGCCTGCCTGACGGCCCGATGGCTCTGCCCCGGGCTATCCATTGCCAGCCTGCAATGTTAACATCAAACGCACCGAACCGTCACAGCCCCAAAGGATTTCCCATGCCCGCAGCCACCACCCGCGCCGATTTACTGGCCGTCACCGAAAAAGAATTCACCAAACTGACCAAGCTGCTGGCCGATCTGGGCGAAGAGGCGGCGCTTTGCGAATATGAAGACTCCACCACGATCAAAGATGTGATCGGCCACCGCGCACATTGGAGCGATCTGTTTTTGGGCTGGTATGCGCAAGGGCAGGAAACCGGTCAGGCCGATATTCCGGCCAAGGGTTATAAATGGAGCCAGATCAAAGAATACAATGACCAGCTGCGTGAGCAACAACGCGGGCTGGGCTGGGATGAGGTGCGCGAAATGCTCGCGGCCAGCCATGCCCGGTTGATCGACTTCATCGAAAACCAGACCGACAGCACCCTCTACGCTGCCCCGATGACAGGCGGAAACGGCAAATGGACCACCGGGCGTTTTGCCGAGGCCGCAGGGGCCAGCGCCTATCGCTCGGCCGCGAAATTCGTGCGGGCGGCACTTCGGGCGCAGAAGGCCGGCAAATAGCCCGGAATGGGCGGGATGGTGCCGAAACGGGCGGGACCATGGAGCCGGTTCGGGGATTGGACCCTTGACAAAGCCACAGCAAAAGGGATGCTCGGCAGGGCATTGCAGCACCCGATCTGCAGCCCAAAGTATCAGGTATCCCCGGAGGTAAAGATGAAAAAACTGCTCATGCTATCCGCGCTCAGCACCATTGTTTTGGCGGGATGTTTACGCAACGACAGTCAGGATTGGCAAAACCGCAGCTGGCAGCTGGTGTCGATTGACGGCAAACCCTTTTCCACCAGTGAGGACGTGGACGCCTCGATCCAGTTCAGCGAAGATACCTACAGTTTTCAGGCCCCCTGCAACAGCGGCTTTGGCGGTTACAAAGCCGGCCGCAACGGCAAGCTGACAATGGGCCCAAGCGGCGTGACTCTGATAGCATGTCGGCCACATATCGACAAAAAAGAGCGCGAGTTTATGGTGGCTATAGACGGAATTGAGCGGATGCAGCATGACGGCAACCAGCTGATCCTGTTCAATAAATCCGGGGCCGAGCTGCTCTTTGAGGCGCAAAACTGATATTGAGGCTCTGGGTCACATCACAATGGCCCAGCGGGGCTTACTCGATCCGCAGCTTCAACTCAGCAGGGGATAAAATGATGGGCAGGGTGGCTCCGGCCTCGACCAGCCTGATTTTCGGCCCGATCAGCTGCTGCGAAAACGCCCCAAGCCGCGCCTCCAGCGCCGCCCGCAGCCCCATCCGCCCTTGCTCAACAGGCGCATCAAATGCGACCGCCGCGACTTTGCCCCCCTGCAGCCCCCGCCGGACCGAGTGGCTGATATAAGTCGAAACCAGCATCGGCCGCGCCGCGCCGGGCTGTGCGGCCAGCCCCATCGCGCCCTCAATCGCCGGGGCCGAGCCGATCAGGATACCGGCATCCGGTAAGCTGTGCAGCGCCGTTTCCACCTGCACCAGCTGTTCATGCAGCCCGGTATCGGATCGGCCAATATGGCGGATCTGCACCGATGAGCCCCGCAACCCTTCGGCCAGACCGGCCTCCAGCAGCGGCGACCAGCCCGACCGCGCCGGCCCCGTCACCAGCGTTGCCACCACCGCCGCGCTGCCTTTGGGATGCAGACGGGACAGATAGAGCCCGATCACCCGCCCCATTTCAGCCCAGTCCACCCCAACCGCACCGCTGATCTGCGGCGCATGCAACTCATTGACCAACGCCACCACCGGCACCTTGCGCGCGGTTCGGGCCACAGCAGCCAAAAGCGCCGGATCATCCGCCGAAACCGCCCCCAGCAGCACCGCATCCGCCCCACGCGCCACGCACATCTCCAGCACCGCAATCTGACGGCGCAGCGCGTTATAGCCACCGCTTTCGAAAATCAGCAGCTCGGTGCCGGTCAGCCGGGCCTCTTCGATCAGCCCATAGCCGACACTCAGCCAGTATTCATCCTTGAAATGCGGCACCACCACACACACCCGCTTGCCCCCGGTTTGCGCCACGGGCTGCGCAAAGGCCGCCCCCCCGGTCCCAAGCACAACAGCGATTGCAGCCCACACCAGAGCCGCATAGATTACCCCCATGCAAAGCACCCGCTTCGACAAACAAATCCTGCGTATTTTCTCATTCATCGTGAGTTTGGCCCTGCTTGCGAGTGTGGTTGCGATTCTGTCCAATACCTACCTGTCTCACCGCCAACGCACCTTGATGCAAGACAATCTGCCCGCCGGCCCTCTGGCGCGCAAGATCGTCGGGGCTTCAGGCTTTGTCGCCACGCTGGCCCCGTCCTTTCCCGATCTGCGCAGCCTTGATGATCTGGAAAAGCTGGATCAGGCCGTGAGCGCCGAAATGGCTGCCCTGCGTCTTGATCTGGAAACGCTCGAAGGCTTTTTCCCCGCCCCGTCCCGGGACAGTGACACGGCCGCACTTGACACCCTGCAGGCGACAATCCTGCAACTGGTGCAGGGCACCCGACAACAGCTGGCCGATCTGGACACTTTGGAGCACAGCGGGCGCATCACCACAGATCAGTTGTCCGAACTGTCCGAGTTGCTCTCGGGGCAGGCGGATATTGCCCGCGTGCGCGTAACCGCCACCATCGCCGACCTCTATCAGGGCAGCGGGCCGGCGCGGGAGAAGCTGGACCGGCTGGCGGATGTGGATTTCTTTGCCTATGACCGGCATATGGAGCTGCTGGGCGCGGTCGAACGGGCCCGGGTGCTGCTGTTGCGGGTGCCGGGGATCGACACGGCCCAACGGCTGACCGCTCTGCGCGGTGACATCAAACAACAGCTGTCATTTGCCAACAGCCGGGTGCGGTTTTTATCCTCAACCGCGGCGCGCAAGCAGGCTGCGGCGTTGCTGGCACAGGTGCAGGGCGCGTTGAAACCCGGTGGCAGCCTCGAGCTGCGGGCCGACCTGCTCAAACAGCAACAGCAGCTCAAGGCACTAGTCGAACGTGTGCGCGTGCAATCGCAGGCTTTGAACCAGATCACGGACCGCCACCTTCTGAATGTGCAGTCCCAAGTGCTCAAGGCCCAGCACGAAGCTGAAATGCTCAGCCGCTGGATTTCGCTGGCCCTGATCGGCGTGCTGATCCTGTTGGGCATCGCGGCAATCTATTCCTGGCGGCTGGCCCGCACCCGGGTGGTGCAGCGTCTGCGCGGCGTGGCCGAGCATATCGACGCGCTGGCGCATGAAGATTACGGGCGCGACATCCCGGTGACCGGAGCCGATGAGATCGGCCAGATGGAACGTTCGCTGCATGTGCTGCGTAATCGCGCCGCCAGTGCCCGCGAGTTGCGCGATCAGCTGGAAAGCACGGTCAAAGAGCGCACCCGCCAGATCGTCACCGAAATGCAGGCCCATGACGCCGCCCGCAGCGAGGCCGAGGCCGCCAACCGCGCCAAATCCGAGTTTCTGGCGATGATGAGCCACGAGATCCGCACGCCTCTAAACGGGGTTATCGGCATGTTGCGCCTGTTAGAAGCCTCTCCCAATGATGCCGACGCCCCCGCCCGGCTGGCCACCGCGCGCGGATCGGCGGAACATCTGCTGACCCTGTCCAACGACATTCTGGATTTCGCCAGCACCGAAACTCGCCAGCCCGAGCTGCAAAACAGCCATTTCGCGCTGCGTGATCTGGTGGGGCAGTTCGGGGCCTTCCTCGGGGTGGCGGCGCAGGATAAAGGGCTGGCCTTTTCGGTCTCGCTTGCGCCGGATGCGCCGCTAGCCCTGTTCGGCGATGCTCCCAAAATCCGGCAGATCGTGGTCAATCTCTTGTCCAATGCGGTGAAATACACGCCCAAAGGCCGGGTTGATCTGGTGGTTGACCATGCCCCAGACCCAGAGACCGGTGCCCCGGTTCTCAGCTTTTCTGTCTCTGATACCGGCATCGGCATTGCGCCGGCAGATATGAGCTATATCTTTGACGCTTATGGCCGGGGCAGTGATCGCGACATCGGCTCGATTCAGGGCATGGGGCTGGGCCTGTCGATCTCGCGCCGTTTGACCGAGGCCATTGGCGGGGGGCTGTCGGTGGAAAGCGAACCGGGCATTGGCTCGCGTTTTACCCTGACGGTGCCTTTGCAACCCGGAGACCTCGCCCAGGTGGATCAAGCCCCGGATGGCGTGGCCCCGGCACATCTGCGCCGCCATGTGCTGCTGGTCGAGGACAATCCGGTCAACCGCATGGTGGCGCATGGCTATCTGGACCGGCTGGGCTGTTCGGTGCGCGATGCCCAAACCGGGGCGCAGGCGATTGCGCTGGGGCTGGCCGAGGCGTTTGATATCGTTCTGCTGGATCTGGACCTGCCGGATATGGACGGACAACAGGTTGCCGCCACCCTGCGCGAAAAACGCCCGGATGGCCCGCCGATCATCGCCCTG
>PDWJ01000349.1_pt1 | contig 107762 bp, 89 predicted proteins | sample 1430881 | NCBI WGS metagenome assembly PDWJ01 (sample SAMN01162460, study PRJNA174530) | Oral metagenome, whole genome shotgun sequencing project. | biome: Marine environment; feature: Marine mammal; material: Swab sample of the gingival sulcus; isolation source: swab sample of gingival sulcus... | reverse complement strand
TATGCTTGAGCACATTGAAGACTACCATTGGGGATTAGTTGTAAAGGAACGTCAGCATGAAAAGGAGTCTGCTATCGAGGTAACTCTTGATGAACTATAAACTAAAATTCCTGCCTACTGCATTAAAAGAGTGGAAAAAGCTCGACAATTCGATGCAAAAACAATTTAAGAAAAAACTTGCTGAGCGTCTTCAGAAACCACACCTTATTTCGGCAAAACTCTCAGGATTCGAGAATCACTACAAAATCAAACTCCGGTCAAGAGGATACCGCCTCATATATGAATTTGTTGATAACGAGCTTATTGTATTCGTAATCGCAGCCGGAAAACGAGAAAAGAATCTTGTCTACAAGAAAGCTCAAAAACGATAATTCGGTTAACAAGTCACTAAACCGGACTCGGGTGGGCGGTTTATCACAAGGCATGTCAATGGACCGGGGAAACGGTATCGACATCGTTCAGAGGGCTTTTCTGGTTGTCTTGTGATAACCAGAAAAAGGGTGATTTGTTACACTTACGGGAAGTGTCAAATCAACATTTCTGTTGAAGATCCCAAAATAGCAAATCTATATATCGACATCCCAAAGGAAGAGGAACTATGTTTTTCATTCGAGTCATCAACCTTTCGAGAAGGCTGGGATGGTTTAATTGAACTCCGGTTCAACACAAATAAGGCGCATCAATTTTATGAAGCATTGATTAAAATCGGCGCCCAACAAGGCACGGCGGTTGAGAAAAAGATCTGGATAGATAATTATTTGTTATAAAAACGAATAAATTGGCGATTTTTTTGACAGGTTCCGTGCCAATATCTGTATTTTTTTACCAGTTTCGACATGGCAAGCTCTTTTTTGTATGATATCTTGTTGTTATTATTAAGAGAATATAGTATGTTGGTTCAAAAGGTTTAGTTTTGTCAAGTAATTTTGAGCTGTTAGCAAAAAGTTGCTCGTAAGCTAATGACATTGATTGGTCGTATAAAAAATTATCTGCTTTTACAAGACCATTTCACGGTGTAGGTGCTTAGGCGTTTACGTATGATTCACACGGTGCTGAAATAAATTGATGAAATATCTGTTGCAGCACCAGATATTTTCAATCAAGATGATTCAGGTTTTTGTTTGAGGAGGCTGGTTTGGTAAAAGAACTGCATGACAATAGCCAACGTCTATCCATTGAATTTGACTCAACATACGACCTCTCCCCAATTCAAGAAGGGATGCTTGTGCTCACCCTGCTTGAACCAGACGCAGCTCTCTTTTTCCAGCAAATGGTCATTCCGGCTCCAAGCCTTGATCCAGACGCCTATATCCAGGCTTGGCAAGCAGTGGTTGATCGGCATTCCATACTAAGAACTTCGTTCCATTGGGAGGGAGTGGAAAAACCATTTCAAGCTGTTCATAAACACGCCTCATTGCCCGCACAACAAATCGACTTGCAGGGTATCAAGCAGCACGAAATCCGTGGAGAGCTCAGAAAAATTTTAAAGAAAGACCGGGAGACGGGCTTTGACTTAAATCAGGCACCCCTGCTCAGAATCACACTGGTTCATACTGGAAATAACTTTTATTACGTCATCAAGAGTCATCACCATATCATTCTCGACGGCTGGTCCGGTGGACTCATTTTAAGGGAAGTGCAGGCATACTACAGAGGAGCACGCTCGGGGCAAATACCCCATATGCCGGAGCCGCAACCCTTTTCGGACTATATTGACTGGCTCCAGCAAAAAGATCTCACCGGTGCTGAGGAATTTTGGAGGGAAAACTTACAAGGTATCAACGTCCCCACTCCATTGCCTTACGAAAATACCCAAGAGAAGCCGAGTGCCGCCAGAGTCAGATTTCACAGCCGTAAAGGAGCTGTCTCTCAAGAACTCTTTTCATCGCTCCAACTGATCGCAAAAAGATGGAGGGTGACACCGAGTACACTTGTGCATGGTATCTGGTCAATTCTTCTGGCTCTTTACAGTGGCGAAAAAAGTATCATTTTTGGCAGCACGTTTTCAGGTCGGCCCGCTGATTTGCCAGGTGTTGACAATATCCCTGGTGTCTTCATCAACATTTTACCTGTTCGCATTGATTTGGATAGTAAGCTGGCGCTTACAGACTGGTTTCGTACTGTTCATGAACAAATTCTAAAAATCCAAGAGTATGAGTACAGTCCGCTTGTTCAGGTACAGGGTTGGAGTAGTATACCGCGTGGCAATCCGTTATTTGAGACCCTGCTTGTCTTCAATAGTGCCGAGCTCTATGGTACCGGGCAGAATAAATCAAGACAGAAGTCCTCTGGCGAACAGGTTGTCACCCAGGATCTTACCCTTAAGACACCGAGCAGCGACCCTTTAATCCTTACTGCCGTTGCCGGGGAAGAACTCAGCCTTGAACTCACAGCCGATGCCCGCAGGGTCAATGATGGGGTCCTTCACAGGCTGCTTGAGCATTTCAATGTTCTTGTCCAAAAAATCATAGACCATCCCGACGGCGTCCTTGATGATCTCTTTGAAGCCGCGCCAGCAGAACGAAACAAGGTTGTGCACGAGTGGAACCAGACCCGGGAGGAGTATCCAAGCAACCTTTGTCTTCATGAGCTTATTGATCGACAGGCCCTTCGGTCTCCTGATAAAATCGCTGTGTCCAGCAACGGCGAAAGTCTGAGCTATCATGAACTGATCCGTCAGTCAGAGATTCTCGCCACCCATCTGATAGCGGCTGGTTGCGCCCCTGATAAGTTGGTGGGGGTTTATATGAATCGCTCTGTACAGTTGCTGGTTGCCCTGCTTGGTATTCTCAAGGCTGGCGGAGCTTATCTTCCCCTTGACCCTGCCTTTCCCCGGGACAGGCTTGCTTACATGATCAAGGACAGTGCCGCATCAATTATCCTGACTGAACGCTCACTGGAGGAGTTCATTCCGCCACACCAGTCCCAGGTCATTGTTATCGATGATGGTTTATCTCTCAGGGATGACGTTGCCCCGGAAAAACGGCCAGTCCCGGAGAATCTTGTTTACCTCCTATATACTTCAGGGACAACCGGGCTACCCAAAGGGGTTATGGTCGAACATCGCCAGCTGATTAACTTCCTGTGGACCATGATGGATAAGCCTGGAATTACTGCCTCCGATGTGTTGCTGGCAGTGACAACTCTATCGTTTGATATTTCGATGCTGGAGCTGTTTTTGCCCTTGCTTGTGGGCGCTCGGGTCGAGATCCTCAGTAAAGAGGCATCTTTGGATGCAGAGCAACTGACCAAGGCCATAGAAGAATCGGGTGCCACAGTTATTCAGGCCACTCCTACAACCTGGCGACTCCTCTTGGATGGCGGCTGGAAAGGGGCGCCAGGCATAAAAGTTCTCTGTGGAGGGGAAGCATTGACCAGCGATCTTGCCAGGCAGCTCCTCCCACAGGTGGGGTCGCTGTGGAACATGTATGGCCCCACTGAAACCACAATCTGGTCTTGTGTGCAACCTATTACCAAACCTACTGATATTACCATCGGACGCCCCATAGCCAATACAAGCGTATATGTCTTGAGCAAGGGGCTTAAGCCCGTACCCATTGGCGTTGCCGGCGCATTGTATATCGGGGGCGATGGGGTTGTGCGGGGCTATATGAACCGACCTGAGCTAACAGCTGAACGCTTTGTGGAGGACCCGTTTTCCGATATTCCAGGAGCCCGCATGTACAACACCGGAGATCTTGCTAGGTGGCTGCCCTCCGGTGAATTGGAATGTCTTGGCCGGACTGACCACCAGATCAAAATTCGTGGTTATCGTATTGAAATGGGCGAAGTGGAGGCTGTCCTCTCAGAGCACTCTGCTGTCAGACAGGCTGCTGTCGACGCCCGTCCCGATCCGTCCGGCGGTCTGCGCCTCATAGGATATATTGTTCCAGACACTGAAGATGTGCCAACTGTCGAATCGGTACGTTCCTTTATGGCAGTGTCTCTGCCAGACTATATGATTCCTGCACTCTTTGTTATTGTCCAGGAACTTCCCCTCACTGCTAATCTGAAAGTTGATCGAAAAGCACTGCCTGATCCGGACAGGAATCTGTTACAGACGGACTCGGAATTTATCCCGCCCCAAAGCGAGACTGAAAAAATCATCGCCGAGGAGTGGACCAATATCCTGCAAGTTGAAAATGTCGGACTAAACGACAATTTTTTCGAACTCGGAGGGCACTCACTCCTTGCCACCAGGGTTATTTCACGACTGAAAGCCACCCTGGAGATCTCCGTTCCCATACCGGTGTTATTTGAGCATCCAACCGTTGGCCAACTTGCCAAATGGATTGAGTCAAGGGGTGAGGCTATCGGGGAGGAAGCCTCACCGATTGTAGTTCTACCTAGGAATCCAGACGGCAGCAGAGTCGCCCCGCAATCCTTCGCTCAGCAAAGGCTATGGTTTCTCTCGGAAATGGCCGCTGGTAGTGCGTTATACAATCTTGCTGGGATGGTACCCTTTGGTCATGTCAACCCCGATACTCTGAATCAGGCACTAACCGAACTGGTTCGCCGACAGGAATCACTGCGAACGACCTTTGCTTCAGAAGGTGGCAAACCTGTACAGATCATAGCCGCTCCCGGACCGGTCAGCTTTGAAACAGTTGACCTGCGTCAGCTGAAGCCGTCCCAATTACGTGTTGAATTGAAACGGTTGTACCATAAGGAACAGCTGGAGCCCTTTGACCTCGCTCGAGGCCCGGTTGCACGTTTTAAACTGATTATCCTTGATGATAACCGCCAGGTCTTGCTCTACTGTATGCATCACATAATCACCGATGCTTGGTCTACTGAGATTTTCAAGCGCGAGCTTCGTATTCTCTACGATGCATTCAGCAGAAACAACTCTTCCCCGTTGCCTGAGCCGGCCATACAGTATGCTGATTTCGCAGCATGGCAAAACGAAAGGCTTCAAGGCGAAGAGCTGAACAAACAGATAGAGTACTGGCGGGAACAACTTGCAGGGGTTCCCCATCTCGAGCTGCCCCTTGACGCCCCCCGTCCTGTTGCTCCAAGCTATAGAAGCTCCCAGATCCCTTTGCATATTCAAAAGTCGCTGACTGATCGGCTAGAAAAATTGGCCCGCAACGAGGACTCTACCTTATTCATGGTCCTTTTGGCTGCATTTCAGTTCGTTCTCGGTAAGCATTCAGGTCAGGATGACGTTACCGTCGGCACGCCGATTGCCAACAGGACACACGTTGAACTAGAAGAGATTATAGGTTTTTTTGTAAACAACCTGGTCATGCGAGCCGACCTTTCAGGTAAGCCGAGTTTTCGAGAACTGCTGGCCCGTGTCCGCAGGACCTGCCTTGAGGCCTATAGCAATCAGGATCTGCCTTTTGATCGCCTGGTTGAAGAAATCGCTCCCCAACGAGAACCAAACATTCAGCCCCTTTTCCAGGTATTGTTCGTTCTCCAGAATGTGCCAACTGGCACTTCCGACTCCCAAATGGGCAAGGGGCTTCCCGCTCCGGCTGACGGAGATGAAGGGATGATGTTTTACGACCTCACCCTCTCCCTGGTAGAATCAGAAGGCTCACTCACGGGTAAACTGCACTATAGTACTGATATATTGAACAGGGAAACAGTAGAGAGTCTTGCACGACACTTTCGTACCCTGCTTGAAAATATTGTCTCTTCCCCAGACACCCCCTTGTCAACCCAGGCTATCATATCAGAGGCCGAACGTGCTCTTATCATGGAGCATTCTCTGTCTGATGAGCCAACAGAGGCTGGCTACTGTATTCATGAACTCTTTGAAAAAACGGTTGACCGGAACCCTCAACAAGTTGCGGTAGTCTATCAAGAAAAGCCTTTGAGCTATGATCAGCTTGACCGAAAAGCCAATCAGCTTGCCCATAACCTCATAGCAAGAGGGGTTGTCCCGGGCACAGCTGTAGGCCTTCTTCTTGACAGCGGCATTAACTGGTTGATCGGGTTGCTCGCCACCCTGAAAGCCGGTGGTGTTTATATCCCCTTGAACCCAGAACACCCGCAGGACCGTCTGGACTGGATGCTTGAGGATACGGATCTAAAGGTAATTTTGACAAAAGAGATTTTCTCTTCCAAGGTGCACAACCAACAAGTGGCCACCATCGTCCTGGACCAGGTTGAGTCGGAACTCATCTTAGAATCTGAGAGTCGTCCGCAGGTGAATATCAAACCCCATGATCTCGCCTACATCATTTACACCTCCGGCTCTACAGGGAGACCCAAAGGGGTGATGGTCGAGCATCGTAGCCTCTGCCACACCATTACCCGGCAGATTCCGCTGTTCGGGGTTACGCCGTCGAGCCGTCTGCTGGCCACTATTGCTCCCAGTTTTGATGCCTCTCTGGGTGAGGTTTTTCGCTGTCTGGTGGCTGGGGGGACCCTCTACCTGGCTCCCCGGGAAGAGCTGATGCCAGGTCCTGATCTGATCAGACTCCTTAAATCCAACATGATCACGATCACCTCACTCGTCCCCTCGGTACTTGCGGCACTCCCACTTGATGAGCAGCTGCCGGAGCTGAAAACGCTCACTGTTGGTGGAGAAGCTTTATCCACCGAAGTGGCCAGAAGATGGAGCACAGGACGTCGCCTGCTCAACGGATACGGGCCCACGGAAACAACCATAGGCGCCACCCTGGCCACAGACTGGCCTCTAGATGCACCGCCTCCCATAGGCTATCCCCTGCCCGGTGTGCATGCCTATGTGCTGGGACCGGATATGGAACTTCTGCCTTATGGCCTTTCCGGCGAACTGTTCCTAGGAGGCCCCGGAGTGGCACGCGGTTACCTCAACCGGGAGGACCTCACTAAAACGAGTTTTTTTTCAGATCCTTTTTCACCGGAACCCGGCGCACGTATGTATCGGACAGGTGATAGGGTTTGCTGGCTCCCAGATGGTCAGCTGCGTTTTCTCGGCAGAATCGATGAACAGGTTAAAATCAGAGGTCACCGTATTGAGCCTAGTGAGATCAGCTCTATGCTCGAGCAGTATCCTGGCATAAAGGAAGCAGTGGTGGTTCCCCAAGAGGACCCAACGGGCAGCCAGCGTCTTGTTGCATATTATGTTGAAAAGCAGGAAGTTGATACCGAGGTGTCGGAGGATATGCAAAGCGTCTCTGTTGTCCTCGGCGAATGGCAACGAACCAGCGAAATAGCTGCCACCAGATTACAGAAGGCAGGTGTTGATGATCTACTCCGTACTCCTGTGGATTATGATGTTCGTTCGGGCTTTCAAGAACTCTCCCCGCAGGAAGTGGGGGAATATTTTGACATCACGGTTAATCGTATCCGGGCACGAAAGCCAAAGGATGTGTTGGAAATTGGCTCGGGTTCAGGCCAAGTGCTCTTACGCCTTGCCCAACACTGTACCAGCTACACAGGGTTGGATTTTGCTGCTCCATGGCTGGAGATCGTGAAGGCCAATCTCCACCTGCTAGCAGACAGCAGATGCGAGGTTCAGCTACTGCATAGGAGGGCAGATGAAATAGACCAGTTGCCCCCGGACAGTGTGGATACGGTTGTGATCAATTCAGTGGCCCAGTACTTTCCAACTGTCCACTACTTTCTGGAAGTACTGGAAAAAGCAATACCACTGGTCAAGAAAGGCGGGACCCTGTACCTCGGGGGGTTGCGTAATGCCCTTCTTCTGGATACCTTTCACGCATCCACCCAGTTCACTTCAGCTTCCGCAACTCTTTCTTGCAGCCGTTTATGGCACCGAGTACAACGACACGCAACCCTGGAAAGAGAGTTATTTCTTTCCCCCCAACTGTTTGTCCGCCTGCTTAAGGAATGGTCGAGAGTTACCGATGTCCAGGTAATTCCGACATATCATACCCTCCAATATGAACTCGCAAGCTATACCTATGATGTCATTATTGTTCTTGATACCCAACCATCTGTAGCACACGACGATTGCCAGTGGATAGACTGGAGCTGGGATTCACAAGAAGAAGGGCTGCAAAAAATACAGGAACTGTTAGCAACAGGAACTGGTCGCATAGGTGTGCGCTCAGTGCCAAATGCCCGCACATGCGGCCATGCCCGCCTTGTTGAGCTACTGCAGAAATCATCTGAAAGTGCCCCAGAAGATGAATTCGGCAACCTGACTGTGGCGGATTTACGCCAGGCCCTAGCCGTTGAACCACCCGGGGTGGATCCAAAAACAGCTATACTCCTCGCCCGTGACCTGGGTTATCGCTGTGAACTCAGCTGGCTCTCCACCGGCAGAGATGGCAAATTTGATGCTCTCTTTATCCCCGCCGATGATCATGGGGCATGGACATTTCCCGCCCCGCCAATTCATTTGACGGATTGGGATGACCTGGCAAACGATCCAAGCAGGGGGGCCTTTGCAAGAAACAGGGTGACAGCCTTACGGGATTACCTGGGGTCACAGTTGCCTTCCTATATGGTACCTGCCGCCTTCCTTCAGCTTGATGCCATGCCCCTGACAGTTAATGGAAAACTTGACCGGAGAGCACTGCCCCATCCCGAGCTATCATCCAGGGAAGGAAGTGATACAGAGTATGTACCTCCCATAAACGAGCTTGAAGAAGTGCTGGTTGAAATCTGGACCGGGCTACTGAAAGTGAAACAAATAGGAACCCATGATAATTTTTTCGATCTCGGAGGCCATTCCCTTCTTGCCACCCAGGTAGTGGCGGCTGTGCGTTCCCGGTTGGATATTGTACTGCCGGTCACCACCATTTTCTCCTCTCCGACCATTGCAAAACTTGCAGAGTGGATGAAAGAACACTCGCTCCAGGCTGTGGATAATGCTCCACCACTGGTTTCCTCAGGACTTGATCCTGCTGCAGGCCGGGAGGCCCCCCAGTCTCTTTCCCAGCAGCGCCTTTGGTTTGTCTCTCTCCTGAACCCTGGGAGTGCTCTATACAACTCACTGGGGAATGTCCCGCTGAGTGGCAACCTGGATCTGGATGCCCTTGAATCTGCACTGACTGAGCTTACCAGGCGGCATCAGTCACTGAGAACAACGTTCATGACCAGAAATGATGAACATCTGCAGGTCATTGCTCCTCTGGAAAGGATCCAATGCCGTGTCGAGGATCTCAGAGATGTACGGGGCGACCAGGTGCGACGATATGTCCAAAAGATCCGTCAAGCCGAATCTGCCAAGCCTTTTGATCTTGTCAATGGACCCACTGTTCGCTATATCCTTCTCCATCTGACGGAGAACCGCCAGGTTCTACTCGTATCGCTCCATCATATCATTGCTGACGGGTGGTCCATGGCTGTTTTACGACGGGAGATACATGTACTCTATGATGCATACCGCAATGACATCCCCTCGCCTCTACCCGAGCCAACCCTGCAGTATGCTGACTATGCTACGTGGCAGCGTAGTTGGCTCAAAGACAAAGTACTTGAGGAACAGCTTGCCTTCTGGCGTCGGACACTTGAGGGCGCAGCCCACCTCGACCTGCCGCTGGACAAGCCTCGACCAGCCATTCCAAGATACCGGGAGGGCTTAGTCAACCTGATGATTCCCGCCCCGACAGTCCGTCAACTTGGCCGCATGGTTTATGAGGAAGAAGCAACCATGTTCATGTTGTTACTGGCTGCTTTTCAATTTGTCCTTGGTCAGAATGCAGGACAGTCAGATGTCGTTGTGGGCACGCCGATTGCCAACAGGTCGAGGGCAGAGCTGGATAACATCATAGGTTTTTTCACCAACAACCTCGTCCTCCGGACCGACCTTTCGGGCAACCTCAGCTTCAGAGATCTCCTGCGACGGGTTCGTCAGGTTTGCCTAGAGGCATACAACCACCAGGACGTACCATTCGATCGGCTGGTCGAAGAACTTGCCCCGAGAAGAGAGCTGAATATACAACCCCTGTTTCAAGTCCTTTTTGTCTTAGAGATAGCACCGGAAGGTAGCGACGCAACCCTGCAGACTTCCCAGAATACCCAAGCCGTGTCCGCAACCGATGGTGGAAGTGGGAGCATGCATTATGACCTCACCTTGAACCTGGCTGAAATAGGAGGTGGGCTGCGCGGCGCGATCCACTACAGCACTGACTTGTTCAACCAGGACACAGCGGAGCGTCTGGCCAGACACTTTGTCACCTTGTTGCACTATGCGGTTTCCGCGCCCGAACAACCTCTTTCCAGCCATGCTCTCATTTCCGAGTTTGAGAGACAGAGTTTACTTGAACGGGCACTTGCAGGGGGGAAGATTGAGGCAGATCACTGCATTCATAAACTGTTTGAAAAAACTGCAGAACAGGTCCCAGACAACATCGCCCTTTCCTTTCAGGGGAACAGGTTAACCTACAGAGAGCTTGATCAGAAAGCAAATCAGTTGGCCCACTGTCTGCTCTCCGCTGCAGATTGCAGAGCAAAGACCATAGGACTGTGTGTTGACCGGGGGATTGAGTGGATTGCCGGGGCCCTGGCGATTCTTAAGGCCGGTGGGATTTATACCCCTCTCAACCCAGACTTACCCGAGGAAAGACTTGGCTGGATGATCAACAACTCATCACCCGTTCTCATCCTGACCAAGAAGCAATTTTCTGACCAGATCCCAGCGGGACAACCAGCAACCCTGCTCATTGATGAGCTTGACGGGCTGGATGAATTCCCAACCTCCCCACCGGAAGTGGAGGTTGCTCCTGGTGATCTTGCATATATTATTTATACATCTGGCTCCACCGGGCAGCCCAAAGGGGTTATGGTCGAGCATCACAGCCTCTGCCATACCATACTCGCTCAGATATCACTGTTTGGGATTACAGCTGAGAGCAGGGTTCTCTCGACAATTGCTCCCAGCTTTGACGCATCTCTGGGGGAAATTTTCCGCACCCTTCTCTCCAAGGCCACACTTTTTCTCGCCAGCAGTGAACAGCTGCTCCCCGGTCCGGGTTTAATCAGCCTACTCAAGGATAACCGTATTACCAACACCCAGCTGGTACCAACGGTGTTGGCAGCGTTGCCCTTTGGCGAGCCCCTGCCTGAGCTGAAGGTCCTCACGGTTGGGGGAGAGGCCATATCTTCGGAGCTGGCAAAAAGGTGGGGCAAAGGCAGGAAATTGCTCAACGGTTACGGGCCCACTGAAACCACTATAGGCGCTACCCTGGCCAGCAACTGGCCACTCAATGAAAAGCCACCCCTGGGCTTCCCTTTGCCCGGTGTGCAGGCCTATGTTCTTGGAGAAAAGATGGAACTTCTTCCTGATGGCGTACCGGGTGAACTGTACTTGGGTGGCCCTGGACTTGCCCGCGGTTACCTGAATGATCCGGAACTCACCTCCAAGAGCTTTGTGAAGAATCCTTTTTCCGAAAAATCACAATCACGGCTCTACCGGACAGGCGATAAGGTTCGTTGGCGGCATGATGGGCAGCTTGATTACCTGGGCCGTTTGGATGAACAGGTTAAAATCAGGGGATTTCGCATTGAACTCGGAGAGATCAGGGCTCAACTCGACCGGCACCAGGGCGTGAAGGAGGCGGCTGTCATAGCACATAAACTTCCCCAGGGAGACCAGCAGTTGGTCGCCTATATCGTTGCAGAGCAGCCAGCAGAGGGAAACTCGGACGAGCAGCTCAGCAGTTTAGTCCCTGAATTAAGGACATATCTCTCCAGACGTTTGCCCAACTACATGATTCCTGCAGCATTTGTACTCCTCGACGGTCTCCCTAGGACAGTTAACGGGAAACTTGATCACAAGGCTCTGCCCTTGCCCAGTGAGGACGATATTGCCGGCAACTATGTTGAGTATGTTGAACCAACCAATGAAACCGAGCGTATTCTCGCCGGGATATGGGCGGAGCTGCTCCGCGCCAAACGAATCGGGATAAACGATAACTTTTTTGATCTTGGAGGAGACTCAATTCTCAGTATCCGTGTGATTGCACGAGCTGCTGAAGCAGGCATTACATTCACTGTTATGCAGATGTATCAAAACCAGACCATCAAGGAACTGGCTCTGGTTGCAGATCATGGAAGTGATGGAACAGAACGGGTTGCCTCTGAACAGGGGGTTGTCACGGGAGAAATTCCCTTAACCCCAATTCAATACTGGTTTTTTGAGAAAGAATACAATCCCGAGCCCCACCATTTCAATTGGGCCACCTACTTGCCTGCTCCCATTGGAATTACCGAAGAGCATCTGGCCGCTGTAATGGAAGCTCTCATCACCCATCATGATGCGCTTCGTCTTCGCGTCACCCGGAAGAGTAACGGAGAAATAACCCAGCGTATAGTCGATCTTGGTGACCAAGTGCCCCTCTCGATCGTCGATCTGTCCAACCTGCCTGCACAGGAGCAGAAAAAAGAGATGGAATCAAAGGCTGAGGAGTACCAGACCAGCCTTAGCTTGGAAAACGGGCCCATACTCCGGCTGGTTCTGTTCAAGCGTACAGGACAACCCGGCATGCTGTTGTTAATCGTCAACCATCTTGTAAATGACGCTGTTTCGTGGCAGATCATCAGAGAAGATATTATGTCCCTGATGCAGCAAGCCCTGCAAGGGAGGCCGTTTGCACTTCCACCTAAAACCGCTTCCTTCAAACAGTGGTCTGAGAGCCTTCGTGACTATGTGCATTCATACATGCCATCGGAGGAGCGCGATTACTGGCTCAGTAAAAAACGCTGGTCAGGAAAGTTTGCCAGTCTCAGGCTGGACTATCCCAATGGGGACAACACCAGGGCCATGGCCCAATCTGTAACTCTCCAGCTGGATACCCCAGAAACCAGAAAATTATTGAAAATAGCGCGGTCTGAACGGCTCGGACCAGATCAATTGCTCCTCGCCTCGCTGGCGATCATGCTGGGAAGGCTCACCGGCTGCTGGCGTAGCCTGATCAATGTAGAACGCCATGGACGAGAGGATCTGGGCGCAGGAATAAACGTCGCACGTACCGTTGGGTGGTTTCCGAATATAGCGCCAGTAAGCATAGAGCTCCAGAAACAGTCACCCTTGCAAGATCAGTTGCATCAGGCACTGGAGCAACTGCAGGCCATTCCCAAAAACGGTATTGGCTATGGTCTGTTGAAATATTGCGCTGACGCGGAAACCAAAAAAATATTTGAAGACGCTCCTGAAGCAGAGGTCTTCTTCAATTACTTTGGACAGGTTGGCGGTAAAACCAGAGGCAACCAAAAAAGAATGCCCGACTTACCCTCGACCGGAACCACGGTCAGTCTGAAGTCAATCAGGCGGGAAATCATTCAAATTAACTCCATGATTATGCAAAACAAGCTTCAGTTGACATGGGCGTACAGCTCAGGACTCCATGACAGGGATACTGTGAAACAGATGACTGCAATGTACCAACAGGTATTGGAGAGATTGATTCTTGAATTAGGTTGATCAAATTATAGCTGCCAGGAATACGAGAACATGGGGAGTTCCATCTTGCATTTTATCAAAATCAAAAGAAAACCTTACCTGGAGTTGGGTATGATACTTGTTTTGCTTGCTTGTTTGAGCAGTGGCTGTGATAGCCAGGCCCAGGAATCGTCACCCTCCTGGGTTACGGCCGTTGCAGAAGGGGATCGGCTGCAACAGAGAGTCTATGCAAGTAAGGTTTCTGGCTGCCAGGTAAGTTACCATATCTATACTCCCGAAGAATACGATTCGGACAAACAGCGTCGCTTTCCTGTCATTTACTGGCTTCATGGGCTGAATGGCGGGGTAAAATGGGTACCCAGGATACTTGCGTATTACACCCAGGCAATGCGGGCTGGAAACATCCCACCGACCATTATTGTTTTTCCAAATGGAATGAATGAAAGCATGTGGGTTGATTCTGCTGATGGTACATTTCCGGTGGAGAGCATTCTTATTGGCGAGCTTATCCCGGAAGTTGACAGGCTGTATCGAACTATTCCCTCCCGGCGTGGACGTCTGGTGGAAGGCTTTAGCATGGGGGGATACGGGGCAGCACGCCTAGGATTAAAATATGCTGGATTATTTGGTGCCGTCTCCATTTTGGGAGCTGGTCCCTTGCAAACCAACTTCATGTCAGGCCCAAGAAAGAACAAAAGCGATAGGGCTCGAATCCTCAAGGAGGTATATGGTAATTCTCCAGACAAATTTAGGGAAATGAGTCCCTGGGAATTGGCAACCAAAAACGCTGTTCAGATACTGGCCAAGAAGCTCGCACTGCGAGTTATTATTGGTGCCAAAGATAGAGCGCTTGAGGCCAATAAAAATTTCTCTAATCACTTGAACGAATTAGGCATTCCTCATGATTTTCAAGTGATCCCGAATGTGGGACACAGTGCTCCCAAACTGCTGGAAGCAATCGGGGATACTAACTGGTTCTTCTACCAAAGTAACCTGGGTGGCCCTCTGGAATGTAGAATGGCTCCCGACCTACAGAATGCCGGGAAGCAATCCAATACTCCAGCTATATCTCAAGAGCGTCAATTCCAATCAGCACCCAGTGACAGGGATGAGGCTCGACGGAGAATGATGCAACGGATGAGAAACTTTGATAACAATGGGGACAGCTATGTAACCATAGATGAAGTCAATCAAAATGCATACAGGATTTTCTACGCAATCGATCAGGATAATGACGGAAAACTCAGTAAAGACGAAATGAATTATTTCGAACAATACGGACTGAAGAGGTAGGTGGTCGGGGAAAGTACTTTTTGTTTTTTTGAACAATGTATGCTATATAGCTACATTAGTAATCTCGTCAATAATAACAGCAGGGAGAGAATACAATGTCAAAATGGGATGCAAAAGTATCTGTGAAGCCAGGACGTCCAGGTGCAGGTTCCAAGAAAGGTCAAGGACAGGGAGGCCGTGGTCAAGGTGGACCCCAGGGAGGGGGGGGAGACTTGAGGGAGTCCATGCAGGCAGCCCGCGAACTGGTCAAGGCCAAACAGTTTGACGAAGCAATTAAGGCCTTTGAAGACATCCTTGAGACAAATCCCGACGCAGTCCAGGCATATACCGGGCTGGGGAATGTTTACGCTGCAAAAGGCGAGTATGAAAACGCTTTGGAATATTATGCAGGTGCCCTCTATATAAAAAACGATCTTGTACCTGCCCTGATGATGTCCGGAGTCGCTTATCTGAAGCTGGATAAGAGCGACAGCGCACTGGAAAAATTCCACGAAGCACTCAAGATACAACCGAGCCTGGAGAAAGCACATATCGCAATCGCCAGACTGTATGTCAAGAAAGAAAACAACGCCAAAGCAATTGAGGCTGTTAGAGAGGGGTTGAAATATAATCCGCAATCAGAAGAGGCCCGGTTGATGCTTGCTAATCTCCTCCAGAAAGAAGGCCATGAACAGGATGCTCTCGAACAATTGAACCAAGCCATTGCCCATGATCCACAGGCCTGGAAGCCCTATCTTAAGAAAGCCCAGATTTTTGTAAAAAGGAAGGAGTATAAAGAGGTAATTGATGCAAGTAGAAAATGCATCGAGCTGAATCCAGAAGCCTCAGCGACCACCCATAACATGCTTGCTGTGGCCTATGCGAAAACTGGGCAGCATAGCTTAGCTATTAAAGAATTTGATGCGGCACTAGAAATAAAACCGGGACATGCAAACGCAAAAATCGGTAAAGCTAAAATTTACCTGGAGCAGGGTAAACTGGATAACGTAAAAGAGTATTTAAAAGGTTTTAGTAGTGAGGAAAAGGTTCCTCCAGCTGTAGATGTCATACTTGCTGAAGTGATGATTCTCGAAAATCATTTTGATCTGGCTGTCTCTCATTATCAAGCAGCCCTACTCAAGCACCCTGATCTGGCGGAAAAAAATCCAGAGCTACAACAGGTAGAGGTTATAGAAGGAGACAATAAAGCAACGGCGTTATCGTATAGAAAGGCGTTCGAAGCTTTAGCTTTCATTTAGGACTCGTTCATGACGAACTTGAACCAATACACATAGGGCGCTACCTCTTCTCTTTCTCTCTAGAGGACGAAAAGAGAGTACAAGAGAAACGCAAGGTTCTTGTTCCGATCCTTGATGAAAAATAATTGTCGCCCATGGGCCGCTACTGAAGCAAAAGCTCTCGGTTGCGGTGGCCTCTTATTGGTTTCCCGGGCGACCGGAGGTGGCAGCAAACCAATAACAGCAACGCCCCCCGGAATTTTCCCTGATTTGAAAAGTCTGGTTGAACCAGCAACGACACGCGGTGGCCCTGAGTCACCGCGTGTTGGACCTGTAAAAGGACTCGTCAACGGTCGTCTGCCCTGAAAACCAAGGGATACGGGATTGGACGCCAGAACGTGTCGGAGCTGCTGCTGCCGGATTTGAGCTACAGTCTTCAAGCAAATCGTAAGGTTAGCGCGGGTACGGACCACGATACATCGACCTTTGCCGTTGAAAGCATCAGACACTGGTGGAACAAGGTGGGATCGCAGTCTTATCCGAAAGCCAAGCGGTTGCTGATAACTGCCGATGGTGGAGGCAGGAACGGATAACCGATTCGGCACTGAAAGGTGAACGGCAAAGCTTTGCCGGTGAGCAAGGACCGAAAATCAGGATGCGCCATTTCCCAACTGGAATAAGTAATTAACAGATACTCACCTTCAAGAAATTATCCTCGTGAAAGATGAATTTCCCGGCGAGTGAAACTATTCCATACAACCAAATTGTTCAAACTACATACGGACAGTTGTTTAGCTCTTTTTTTCGTGGAGATGAACATTTTGACTAACATTTCCGATACTGAACATACAAAGAAATTAGCTCTTTTTGTTTGTGTTACTGTGTTAGCATGGAAAAAATAGGAACTAACCACCCACCGACCATAAAACGATGGGTATACAAACGCGGACCGATAGTCCAGCAATACAGGCAGTGCCGATTCATTCGTTATCAAATCGATTATTTAAGTCTTTTGTAAAATAGTAAGACAGATACGCGTGAATCATCTCTGAGGTTCGTTCCATGGACGTTACACAAAAATAGCCAGCTGCCCACACTTTATTTTTGTGGAAATTCTTCGAATATTTTTCGAGAAACTCTTTCCTTTCTCCTACGCATGATATCTGAAGGTGATATCTCAAACTGTGCAGAAACCAGGATATGGAGGTGATCTTTGCTCACCACACCGCGCAAAATGTGAATCTCACGGTGTTCATAAGCTTGACAAACACGCTCTCTCTCACAAGCAAGGCGATGGTCCCCTTGAAGCAAATAGTAACAATATTGTAACTCACAGGAAGGAATATGTAATCTTGTATTTTGGATGATTTCCAAGTCGATACTTTATAGCAATGTAGTACAAGCCCACTGTAATCATGATGCTACCTGCCTGAAAGGAAGAAATTTTAACCTTTTATAGAAACTATAAAAAAACAATATTAAAATATCAGATGGGCCTTACATGATAAGCTCAGTACATTTTTTGGTGGGGGAGACTGAGGTACCTACAGCGATCAACGGGAAAAAGATGACAGAACGCAAGTTTATAAAGACAGTAGGGCCGCCCCAAGCAGGTGGTGAGTAGTATGAGTTTTACCAAAAAATCTGTGACCAGTTGATGAAAAAATATGACTGTGAAATAGGTAGTTTGCTACGGGAGCAATGCAAGGGGATTAAAGCCAAGGACTAGGTGGCTGAAAAATCGTCTCTGTATGGCTCTTCAGGAACAACAGTATATTGCTACTTCAAAGTGATACTATATGGTTACAACCATATAAGTTTTTAGGGTAAAGCGTTTTCCCATATCGATTACCCGGAAAAATAATATAGGATTCCAATGGTCTGACCATCATCTCAATATGAGCAATATGACACGCTTTTGGTTTATTTTTATTATAACCCTACTTGCTTTGGGAATGAGTACCTTTTCGTCTGGTGTCAGGGGAGAGACGATCCTCGACTTTTATGCTTTAGCTCTGCAGCATGACACAAAATTAAAAAATGCCAGTTACTCAATGAAGAGTGCACTTGCCCGCCTTGATCAGAGTAAGTCATGGTTAAAACCGCAGCTCCAGTTGAATACCAGCCAGATATACAACCATGTTGATTATGGAATCGTGGATGAGGATTATAGCAGCACCAGTTTCAACCTTTTCTTAACCCAAAGTGTTTTTGACTATTCACGCTGGGTAAAGATCTCTGAAACAGAGGCCTATGTTACCCAGGAAGAGGCATTTTTTGCATCGGCCAAGCAGGATCTTATCATCCGGGTTGTGACTGCTTATTTTGATCTCCTGACAGCCAAAGAAAGTCTTGAATTAGCCCAGGCTGAAAAACGAACCATCGGCCAACAACTTAATCATTCAAAACAGCGATTTGAAGCAGGATTTTTAACAGTCGCTGATGTTATTGAAGCCCAGGCAGCCTATGACAAAGCCATAGCTCAGGAGATTTCAGCACAGTCAAATTTGGACATTGCAAAAGAAGCGGTCTTTGCAATAAGCGGGCACTCCCTGGATAGTTCTGCTCGACTAAAAGCTAATATCCCACTAGCTCCACCGGAGCCCAAGCAGATCAACAGTTGGATAGAACTTGCCCTTCAAAACAATTTAGACATCCTGGCACAAAGGGCGGTGGTTGAAGCTGCTAACCAGGCATTAATCGGTGCAAAGGCTGAGTACTATCCAACCATAAGCTTAGTGACAGGATACAATTACAAGGATTCTATAGGTGCTAAATATGGTGAAGACTCCGATACCAGTTTTATCGGAGTTGAACTCGTCGCCCAGCTTTATAACGGTGGGATGACTGCTGCAAAAGTTGAAGAGACATCCCAACAATGTGCCAGGGAAAAAAACACGTTGGAACAGATTCGACGAAGTACCATCAGCAAAACCCGCGGTGCTTATTTGGCCATAACTCTGGGCATTGCAAAAATACAAGCGAATCATCAGGCTTTGCTTTCAGCAAGAGCATCTTCCAAGGCTACGCAAGAAGGATTCAAGGTAGGAAAGAGAACAATAGTGGACATGCTTGATGCTCAACGGAACCTGTTTCAGGCTCAGTATGATCTGATTCACTCCCGCTATGAGTATCTCTTGGCGGTCATCACCTTGAAACAGGCTGTTGGTAACCTGCAGGAATCTGATTTGGAATCAATATTCACGCTATTTGAAGAAACCTAACATTAAACAATCTTTTTATCCGATTATAGCCCCATAACAAACTGATAAGGTACAAAGTAACTCATGCCTATTATCATCACGATATCTGTATAACCAATGAGAAGGATTCGAAAAAATATTCAAGTTATTCCAGTTGATGATCAACAGGGCTGTGAATTATACGATGAACTCAGTGGTGAAAAATATGAATTCGGAATTGTAGAGTTCTACCTGATAGAACAATTGCAAAAGGCTTTTTCCCCTGAACAGATAATCTCTGGAATTCGCTCCCGTTTTAACCAAGAAATAACCAACAAGGATATTGACGACTTTTTGGCTCTGCTTGACTCGTGGAATCTCCTTGAAAACGCTCAGGAAGACATTGGCCGTGAGCCTAGCAGGGTAGTCAATAATGCTCAAATACCCCGAGATGACAAAGGATCTGACACGTCTTTGCAGGATAGCATGCGTCAGCCAAATCTATGGCATCTATTCAATCCACAGGCACTCTTTACTTATATCAACTCGATCCTTACCCCTGTCAGAAAACTGATCTGGCTGACTCCTTTCGTTTTTACGATCGGCTGTATTGCGGTCATGTACAATCTGGAGTCATTTCTTGCTGATATCTCCGTCGCGGTAACACGCTTTGGTGTTCTGGGCCGCATTTTATTTGCAGCAGCTACAGTAAACCTGGCATCACAGGTGATGCGCGGCTTGGTAGCGCGTTATTACGGACTACTCACGCCAAGCATGGGAATACGTCTTATTTTCGGCCTTATCCCGAGATTTAATGTCCAGATAATCCCCCCGGATAAACAGATCCCCAAATCAGGGCGTTTGTGGCTTAATTCCATCTCCTCCATTATACGCCTTCTTCTCTTTGGTCTTGCCATAATACTCTGGGAACTAACAAGGTTCTCAGGATCTTTTCTCTCATTTATCGGAATAGAGCTGGCCCTGTTGTCTTTTATAAGCCTGCTCCTGGTGGCTAACCCTCTCTGGCGGGGAGACGGGGTTAATTTTCTTTCGGTTTGGCTGGAAATACCGAATCTCAAGAGCAGATCAAAAAGAGCAATGATTGGACTGTTCCGAAAACCGCCGGATACTATTGTACGACATACCAAACATCCTATTGCGCTGGGCCTGTTCGGCTTGGCCTCTTTAACCTTCTTTGTGGCTTTTGCCGGATTCATCAGTTATCAGATATTCCAGACGCTGGAACAGAAATATCAGGGCGCTGGTGTTGCTTTGTTTCTCGCTCTTGCAGCATATGTAAGCTGGAATATTTATCGACAGAACAAGGCAAAAAAAACCGCTCAACGAAATACCACTGTAGGGGTAGGGCGAGAACAACCAGTTGCAAATAACGATTCTACAATTGATAAAAAGAAAAGCTCACCATACAGCCTCAACAATACTAAGAGATCCGGGGGACGCTCATACCTCAAAGGTATAGTATTTGTAGCCTTGCTCATACTTGTCATGTTTCTTCCCTATCAATACGAAACTGGTGGGGTAGCTGAGGTCTTTCCCATTGAGAAAGCAAGCGTTTCACCGGAAACAAATGGGATTGTTGACCAGATATATGTTAAGAGCGGTCAACAGGTACAAGCAGGAGATAAGTTGGCACGCATGTCCTATTATCGACAGCAGAAGGATGTTGAGGTTACAGAAGCCAATATCAAAACAAAAAATTTTGAAATACAGCATCTGCTGACCACACCGTCAGAGGATCAGGTAGGGTTGGCAAAGGAAATACTTGAATCAGCTCAACTGAGGCTTAAATACAGCTCTGAAGAACTGCAGCGGGTGACCCCTCTGTATAATAAAGGCGTTATTACTCTTTCCGATTACGAAAACGCCAAAAAAGAAAACGACTTGAATAACCAGGCTGTACAGGAAGCCAAACTGAGCCTTGATGCACTGCTGAGCCAGGTTAATCCCAACCAGGTGGATGCCTTGAAATCAGAGCTCCAACGGCTTGAACATGAGGTGGTTTTCTTCCGGCAAGAACTTGATAATACTTTCTTGCGCAGTCCGATTTCAGGACATATCATCAGCGACGATCTCAACTACAAGATTCACACCTACATGAACCCAGGTACCATCTTTGCCGAAATCGAAAATACAAGCACTGTTTCGATACGTGTCGCTATTCCTGAATCCAGTGTAAGTGTAGCTAAGATCGGTGTTGTGATGAATCTCAAACTATGGGCCTATCCGAATAGGGTTTTTACCGGTAAGGTTGATAAAATTGAACCAGCAGCAAAGCAGGAACAATCTCAATACGGCAAGGTGGTGTATATTCGTAGCTACCTGGACAATCCTGATGGTCTTCTACTGAGCGGGTTGACAGGGTATGCAAAAATAGAAAGCGAGGAAACCTTTCTCATTCTAGCATTCTCAAAGGCCCTTGTTCGATTCTTTAAAATAGAAGTTTGGTCATGGCTTCCTTAGTGCAATATTCTACATATTATAATTGCTAAACGGCAATTTAGTCCATTGTATAGCGCCATGTAAGCACTACAGAAGCTTGATTGATTTCTGCTATTATCTGGTAATTCCGCTCCCCCAACTCTTCTTTTTTCTCAACACCTATATAACGGAGTGCAGTTCAAATTAATTCGCTAAAATTATTTCGCTCAAGTTGAGGCATAAACCATATCTTTTTATCCAGCATCTTAAAAAAACTCGACAAACTCATAATCTCGATGGCGGCCGAGTACTCACGCATGCACTTGTCCAGGATAGAGATTAATTTTGTTTACAAGTGAAACTGTCCCAAGCCGTTTGCATTCATAGCCACTATAAACTGGAGGATGTTTACCTGGCACTGGCTTTAGCTGTGCGGCATTATCTTGAATGGCCTGGATTCTAGTTTTTTTTCATATGACACGGTTGTTATTTTACGTTGTCTATTTGGCTGGGTGTTGAGGATTTCGATATTTTTTCTAGGTGGAGAACATCTGTCATCGAGTCCTCAAACGTCGACTCTCAAGGTTTGTGTATGTCAGAGTTATGGAGATTGTTATGCTGGCGCAAAATATGCATGTAACCAACTCAGTAGATATGCTTGATGAGACACCATTAGCAATTTTTTGCGGCCTTTTCAGGCTAGCACCTTGCACATTCCATACAGGTAAGTGTCCCAAGCTCTGCCTAAAAATAACCGATAGCAGAACTTTATGCAGATAGAATCAGATATCCTCTACAGAACCAACTTTAATGATGCCCAGCAGTGCAACACACTGGATATATACTTCACTCCTCCAAACGGGAGCGGCCAGCAACGTCCTGTAATAATTTATATCCATGGCGGCTCCTGGTCCTCGGGAGATAAAAACATGATAGTCCAAGGACGATCAGATATTTCTCCCATGCCAAAATGGTTTGTTGCAATTGGGTGTATATTCGTTTCCCTGAACTTCCGTTTGGCAAAAGATTACAGAACAAAAAATGCAACCATACCTGATATGCTTGAGGATATTGCCAAGGCCCTCATGTGGCTGAAGGTTAATATCCGGCGATACGGAGGTAAAGCAAAGGGTTTCAATCTGTTGGGCTATTCAACAGGTGCTCACCTGGCCAGCCTGATCGTTGCAGACCGACGAAAATATTTGGACCGTTTTGGAATGGATAGCACCTTCATACGTTCCTTGATTCTTGTCGATGGCTGTCATTACGATGTTCCGTTGGTTTTACAGGCCTTAAGAGAAAAGGACCAGGGAATCAATCGACCACGCCAAAAAATTCAACACCTGGTCAATTTGACAGGAAAAACTCCCCATGGACAAAAACAGCTTTCACCAGCAAATTTTATTCAACCGGAGCTGAGAGCGACAAGTTTTTTACTGTTGTCCGCCGGGCTACATCATGGCCATGAGCAAACTCTCACTTTAAGGATGAATGAGCAATTTAAAACACTGTTACAGTCATGCGGGATAGATGTGGAGCACCATCACTTCCCCCCAAAGGAACACTTAAACTTAATTCAAGAGTTTGATCACGATCTGCAGGTAACGGCACACCAGTTCTTGGCCACCCGCTCTATCCTTCCATAGACGGGATCAGTACTGTATCGCCCATTTCTGCGTAGTGCTGGTTGACAAGACTGTCAGCTCTTCCCGCTTTCCCCTGAAAACCGGTTCAGGTGGCGTTTTTGCAATCGGCTTCCGCGACTTTTTCAGTTGAGAGGAAAATGGATTGTTAGGTAACAGCTTAATGTCATATAGTATTGTAACTACTCGCACCGATCTATTTACTTGCATAATTGACACCGGCCAGAGCAGTCTGAATTGCGACCAAAGGGTTTATTCTCGTAATGACAACCTAAAAATGACCACCTGTGCTAACCCAATTTTGACCACCCTGAGCTTGGATTTAAAAAAGGTGGTTTCCTGAGCCTACCCCCATATCCAAACCACTGAGCGGCCAAGCCTGGAGATAACGACTTCCTGTTCAGCACAGTTGATGAAGCCGCCCAAGGGGGAATGGTTACTGAACTGGTGGTTGCTGACAAGGAAAAAACCAACAAGATGCTCTGTTTCGCTTTATCAACTCCGTTCCCCTGAACAAGACCAGTCAGGGCGATCTACCGGTCACTTTTTTTAAGCACAACCAGGTGCGCATTGTGTCGAAAATTGAGACCGTGTCGCAAATACCATATATATTTGTTTTTATTAATTTTTTTATACGAGAAAAAGATTTATAAGAGATACGAGTTATTCCCGTACAAATACTACCCGGTTCCGTCCTTTTTCTTTGGCTTGATACAGGCATTCATCGGCTTTTTTAGTGAGATAATCCAGGTCCCTGCTAAAGGCAAAGTAGACTCCTATGCTGATGGTTATGCGTACGTTGATCCCTGAATTATTGCCCGTTGGAATGACAAGGGACTCAATATGCTGGCGGGTTTCTTCACATCGTTGAAGTCCTTGGTCAATGGAATCAACTGGCCCCAGGATACAAAATTCCTCACCACCTATTCTTGCAAGGATTTCTTCCTCTCCCTCCTGCTCCTGCAGCGATTGAGCGACCGTTTTTATCACCATATCACCAACATCATGACCGTAGCGATCATTAACGGTTTTGAAAAAATCAATGTCTATGAGTGCGCAAAACAAAAGCTTGCCTTTCTGAGTACATTGTGCAATCAATTCTTCCCCTGCCTCAAAAAAGTACCTTCTGTTGTGCAGCCCCGTAAGGAAGTCCCTGATTGCACTCTCCCGAATCTGGTGAAATAGGTTAACCTGCTTAAGGCATCGGTGTACCCTACTGTAAAATTCCTCGACCAAAAAATTATTCTTAACGATAAAATCGTCCGCACCGCTTTTGAGAAAGCGGGCTCCAAGAGTCGGGTCCTTTGCAGAGGAGACACCGATGATGGCCAACTGGTCAGCTTTCTTAAATTTCCGTATTTTTTGGCACAGGCTGGTTCCATCTATTCCCGGCATATCGTAATCAGTGATAACCAGTTTTATTTCCGGGTGCATTTGAATTGTTTTCAGGGCAGAGGTACCGCTTGTGGAATTTATTATCCCGTATTTGCGAATATGAAGCAGGTTTGAAAGCATAGTCCTGTAGGCAGGAGAACCGCTGACCACGAGAATCAAATTGTTGTGATTCTCATCGAGTTGCTGCATGGCTGTGATGATGTATTCCAGGCTGTTTGGATCATCCTTGAGGATATAATCTGCCACCTGTTTCGACCACACCAGATTGCGAACCTCGTCGCTTATATTTGAGGTAAAAACCAGGGATGAAATACCCTCCTGTACTACCCGGTCGACCACCTCGCCTATGGGTGCATCCGGCAAATTGAAATCTAGCAGCGCCATGGAAAAAAGGCCGTTTTTCATTGCAAGCAATTCTTCTGTCTCAGCCAAAGATTTTGCCCAGAAAACCGATACGTTAAAGGTCTTCTCAATTTTCTTTTTGGCAATTCTGCCAAACATATTGCTGTCTTCAACGAGCAGGATACTATTCATTACATACCTGGGCGTTATCCATTGTACAGGGTACAAAACAGTTCAAAAAAGACGCCAAACCTACCGTTATTGTAGGTAAAGGCGGGGCAGGTTCCAAGAGGAATAATCAGGATAGCACTGTGGAATAAAAATCCTTTGAAGGCCTCCTGTACTGCTTTAGATGGTGAAAAAGATCTCTGTATTCGAGTGAGAAAAAAAACCGAACATTTCAACAAACCGTTTTTGATAAGCAATGCGGTTCAGGGGTAAGGCCCCCTGAACTGTCGGAGCACTTTTGGTGCTCGGAATCAGGACATTCTCAATAGCTCAGAAACGAGCTTGTCCACCCCAGCAAAGATTTGGGATATGGTGGCATCAAGCATATAGCATGGTGTTGTTACGATTTTATTCGTGCTGTCAATGACCACCTGACCATGGCTGGTATTTTCATGAACCGCCCCCATACTGGTAACGGCATCAGCCACATTGGCCGCGTCACCAATGGTTACTTGCGCATTATCCAGCACTTTGGCAACCAAAACCGGCGAAATGCATAATGCACCGATGGGCTTTTTTTGGGAATGGAGAGTGCGAATGGCCCGTTCCACATCTTCCTCTACCTGGCAATCGGCTCCATCCAGGGCAAAGGTGCAAAGGCTTGTGGCGGCTCCGAACCCGCCTGGAAAGACAAGCGCATCAAAATCATCGGCACGGAACGATGACAAGGGCTTGATATCTCCCCGGGCGATTCTGGCCGATTCCACCAAGACATTTCTTTGTTCGTCCGTATCATTTTTATGGTAGTGATCGTGTACCTTTGCTTGGAGAATATCTGGGGCAAAGCAGGTGTATTCTGCACCCTGTTGATCCAGTGCCAACAAGGTCAATACGGATTCGTGAATTTCAGCACCATCACCGAATCCACATCCAGACAGGACAACTGCAACTTTTTTACCAACACTCATAATCCTTCCTCTTCTGATAGAGTTCTTTGAGTTTGTAGATTGACAAAGCGGTCTCTCTTTTACCGCCTACCCCGGATTTTTCATGCACATTTTGTTTGATGTGAGAAAAAACAAAAACAGATGCATGTGATGTCCCTGAGCGTTCTCAACTTTCGACAAACTGTGCACGAGAAATCCGGGCGAACAGGGCTGCTGAAACGGTCTGAATTTCCTGTCTAGGTTCTCCTGGAGTGAAAAATTGTGCTTTTCCCAATTTAAGAGACTACAGGTAGGGAGTAATACCGCATCAATATGGTCATCCCCAGTGTGTACGGACCGCAAAACCATCAGACACTCCCGAACTCGTTGGGAGTGTTTCCCCGCCTGAGTCCCTTTGTTACCGATGCGTTATGGGAGGAGACTGCAACGGCGGTGTCGGCGGCTCATTTCAGCGACCGGCGCACAATTGCAAAACTGCTGTTTCATGTATGATAGCGATCTCTCGCCTCATTGACAAGGTAAAGAAAAAGAAACAGGGGAATGGCCTGGTACGGCCTTCCCCCTGAAGAAGTATCTGGCATTGGCATCCGTGACCACCCTTACGGTAGCTGGATGAGCCTGATGTTTTTCCCCACTTTCCTTGTGTAGTATTCGCCAATAATGGGGTTTAAAAGATCATGCTCTGCCCTGTCACCAATTCTGGTGTCACAGCTGTCAAGGACTAGAAGAGGTGCTTGATAGCGTCTCTTTCGCCTGCGAGTTCTTTTTCATTTTGTCCGATACGTTCTTTACTGAAGTCACTAACCTCAAGACCTTCTACAATTTTCCACTCGCCGTTTTCGGTGGTGATCGGGAAGGAGAAGATAAGGTCTTCGTCTACACCGTATGGGTTGCCTGCACTGTATACACCCATGCTGACCCATTGGCCGTCACTGCCAAGGGCCCAGCTCCTCATATGATCGACGGCCGCAGAGGCTGCGGAAGCAGCACTGGAAGCTCCTCGGGCTTCAATAATAGCGGCACCTCGTTGCTGGACAACGGGTATGAAGTTGTTGACATTCCAGTCGTCGTCAACCTGTGGTTTGACTGGCTCGTTTTTTGCGGTTGCATAGCTGATGTCAGGATACTGGGTAGCGGAATGGTTGCCCCAGACAACCATCTTTTCGATATCAGTGGTATGGCAATTCAGCTTTTCAGCTACCTGAGATTTTGCACGATTGTGATCCAGCCGCATCATCGCAGTGATGTTCTTGGGATTGAGGTCAGGTGCATTTTTCAGGGTGATGAGAGCGTTGGTGTTTGCGGGGTTGCCGACAACCAGAACTTTGACGTCACGGCTGGCGTGGTCGTTGAGAGCTTTCCCTTGAGCGGAGAAAATCTGTGCGTTGGCTTCCAGCAGATCGGCACGTTCCATGCCCGGTCCGCGGGGACGAGCACCTACAAGGACGGCGAAATCAGCATCTTTGAATGCTACGTTGGCATCATCAGTGGCAACAACACCGGCAACCAGAGGAAAGGCGCAGTCGTTGAGTTCCATGACCACACCATTGAGAGCGCCCATTGCCGGCGGAATTTCAAGCAGTTGGAGGATAACAGGTTGATCTGGGCCGAGCATGCTGCCGCTGGCTATACGAAAGATGATGGAATAACTGATTTGTCCGGCCGCGCCTGTAACTGCTACACGTACTGGTGCTTTCATTGGTCTTCTCCTTACATACAGTTTGTATTAACTAAATAGTAGGTCAACAATTGAACTACTGTGAAACGAGCCGACTGCCTGATGAAAAGGGAGGTACTTTGCCTTTCAAACGCACAGATTGAGCAGTTGTTCAGAAAAAAAATGGTACAAAGAGCCAAGACGGATTCTAGCTGGCAGGTATCTGTATACCTGAATGTATACTCTATGATTGGTTTGAAAAACTTTGCAGGCACCCATCCCCGTAACCCACTCAAGTAACCACAAATATTGATACCGAGCAAACGCTAAAAAGTCAAGCCTTGAATACATGGGAGTTCGTACAGCGTATGGTGCTTCCTATCATATTGACTTTACGCAGCGTATGTTGAAAAATCCGTATGGAAAGTACAGAATTGGCAGCTATTCTCATCAATGGCATTTTTCGCAGATCAAGGCGCAGTTTGCACCAGGGTATATATGTTGCCACAATGCTGTTAAAGATGGGGTAGTCTGAGCTGAACGACCTTGTCGGTAGACCAGGTGGTATCTTGTCGCCTTATCCCCCCTGTTTTCGTCTTTTTTCATGTCATCGAGGGAGAACGGCCAGTTACCCGACCGTCCCCTCACAGATCCCTGCGTGCGGTTTTCTCCCACAGGGCTCCTCAGTACCTGGAGGAGGTAAAAGGGCCTCCCAGGTTCCTGATACTTCTCTCATTGCATGCCACGCTCTTGGCCCCCGGCAGCCCCTCGGGAATCTCGCCTTTAGGATTCCTCTGTTCTGGCTTCCGTCACCTTAAAAAGGTCGCCAACTGCTCGCTACTCTAACAAGGCTGAATTGCTTTGGGCAGGTACATCTCCCCTGCGGCCTCCAATGTTTCCTGGGTACGCTTCACGACTCTTGTTCGCCATTCTCATAGCTCCGCAAATCGCGCAACTCTCGGTACGGGCTGCTGGCTAAGCTTTGCCCGACAGGGACTTCCTGCTCTATCGCAGGGCACCCTGTAAGAAGCACCAGGCTTCGCCTGATGCACTCACATAAGGTTCATGAGAAACCTGAACAGAGGATGTAACGGTCTGCAAGAATCATCATCAAGGCTTCGTATGTGAAGCCCCATACATACCCTTTTGATGCAGGTATACAGGGATACATTCGGTTTGGGTTTTCCGGTAGCATGGGGCGCTGGATGGTATTTATCCTGTTGGCGATGAATGCCATGGATAACCATTCATAGTGGCTTATTTCCGAACCCTGTAAAGTGATTCCTGGTCGACTGGAAAGTTCAAAGAGAAAGGTCGTTACCGGTGTTGGTGTGCCCATAGAATTGCCGGCGGTACGGGTCGGGTACTGCTTGATAAGATCGTTTTCAAGCAGAGTGATGCCGCATTCCTCATGGGTTTCTCTGGTACAGGTCTCCAGCAGGTTTTTGTCTGTATTGTCCCTTCTGCCTCCGGGGAAAGCGTATTGGCCGGACCAGGGGTCTCTGGGGTTGAAAACACGTTTTAGGATAAGGATTTCAGGGGTAGGTATCGTGAGAACAACAGCGGCGACAGCAGCCTCGTTAACAGATCTGTTCATAGATGGTGTCCTGGTCTGTTTGCACTATGCTTTTTGGTTCTTCCGCCCCATTGTTGTTGGGCAAAATCGCCTCCACTTTGTCAAAGCACCTGTCTCGCAGCTGCACCTGCTCTTGATGTTCTGTCCACCCAGTTCTTATTCCCTTGTTGCATTATCAGGAACATAAGGGTATACCAGCAGGTATATTCAGGATTGCTCAACACACTATTTTAATCAACAAAACGCATCTGGAGCAAGTAAAGAGAGGAAAAGCGCTCCTGGCGATGTGACAGGACCAAACGAATACGGAAGGTGAACCACACGCAGACACACCATCTTTGCACAGTTCTGCGTGTTCGCAGAGATGGGCTGCCTGCGTATCTCTATGGCTTCTTACCCGCGACCGACAGTACTTGGGTCAAGAAAGAGGAGCAAATTGTCTTGGGCGTCTTTGAGAACTGACAGCAGATGTCCTGCCGCATGCCGAACCACAGGCTTCGGAGAGGGGAAAAATGGCAATAATAACTATTTCCAGGGGGTCTTTTAGCAGGGGAAAAGAGGTCGCTGAACAACTCGCAGAAAAGCTATCCTATACATGTCTGTCGCGGGAAGTTTTGTTGGAGGCGTCTGAGGAATTCAAGATACCTGAGATTCGTATCTCAAGGGCTTTACGCGACAGCCCGGCGGTGTCGGAGCCATACCAGCAGGGCCAGCTTCTTCGGTATATGAGCTTGTACAGATATGCTCTTTTAAAAAGTGTACAGCAGGATAATGTGGTGTATCATGGACTTGCCGGTCATTTTTTTCTCAGTGAAGTTCCGCATGTTTTTAAAGTCAGGATTCTGGCGAACATGGAGGATCGTATCAAAGAGGTGATGAAACGTGACAACCTGGGAGCGAGGCAGGCGCGTGTTGTGATTGAAAAGGATGACGAGAGCCGAAGGCAATGGGGATTAAAACTCTATGGCAAGGACACCTGGGACAGTAGGCTGTATGACATGGTCCTCAATATTGATCATCTTACCGTCAGCGATGCTGTGGATTGTCTGGTGGAGATTATTGTCAAACCTATTTTTCAAACGACGGTGGCATCACAGCGGATTCTTGACGACATGACCCTGGCCGCCTATATACACACCTTGCTGATTCAGTACTCGCTGATGGTGGAAGTCACGGTGGAAGATAGAATAGTTCATATCAAACATATGGGAGATGCCCTGAAGGCCGATACCCTTTGGAGCAATAGAATTGAAGAGATTATTACAGGCGTGGAAGGGGTGAAAGAGGTTCGGCTTGTCAACTCAAATGATGACGTTTCCCGTCTGGAGAACGATGAGCTGAGTCGTTTTTGAAAAGAAGGCGCCAGCAGGGATATATTTTTTTCAACTGAAGAGTTTTGAGGGCTGAGGCTGGAATCGTGGAACCTGTAACTGTGACCCCGGAAATGCTGATCGTTTTCGGTCTGTTGGCTTTGGCCATATTCCTCTTTGTCTTTGATCTGATGCGGGTCGATCTGGTGGGCCTGTTGATGATGGTGCTTTTGCCGCTCACAGGAGTGGTTACCCCGGAGCAGGCGGTTGCCGGTCTGAGTTCCAATGCTGTTGTTTCCATTATAGGAGTTATGATCCTCGGTGCGGGCTTGAACAAGACCGGTGTCATGAACAGTGTGGCGGCCTGGATCATACAACTTGCCGGCAGGAGTGAGGCCCGGGTTATGGTCACGCTAGCTTCGACAGTGGCCGTCATCTCCAGCTTTATGCAGAACATTGGCGCTGCCGCCCTTTTTCTGCCTGCCACCATGCGTATCAGCAGGCAGCTTGATATTTCAGCCGGAAGAATCCTCATGCCCATGGGGTTTGCCGCCATTACCGGGGGATGTCTTACCTTGGTGGGATCCAGCCCGCTCATCATGCTCAATGATCTCATGGCTGGATGGTGGCAGAATAACAAGGACATAATGTCGTCGGAGCCTTTTCAACCCCTTGGATTACTGTATGTCACTCCTGTCGGCATAACGCTGCTTATAGGGGTGCTTGGGTACTTTGTCGTTTTTGGTCGTCGGCTCTTGCCGTCCGCAGTATGCGAGCTGGGCGCCGATTGTATGGATAAGAGGCTGCAGGACATATATGGAACAGATGTGGGGCAAAGTCATGAGGTCAGTGTACCGTATGACGCTGCGCCCCAAACCCTGGGAGAGCTGCATCTCCGGCCCAGGTTCCACTGTACGGTGATCGGAATTGCGGCCAGCGGAGGGCGGCAAAAAAATTTGACCCCCATGAGAGACACCCGGGTCAACCCAGGAGACTCCTTGTGGATAATGGCTTCGGAAAAAAATATTGCCAGACTGTCGACAGAACTGAACTGGAAACTCAAGGGGAGACCTGAGCTTTTTGCCCCTGAAACCTCCCCTGAGGAATCAGGGGTAATAGAGGGGGTCGTCATCCCGCACTCCAACCTCAGCGGACATACCATGGAAGAACTGCAGTTCAGACCTTTGTTTCAGGTCAATCCCCTGGCCATTGTCCGGCGTGACACTATCATAATGGACGCTATTAATACGACCAGACTACGCCAGGGGGACACGCTCCTTTTGCAAGGGAAGTGGGAACGGTTCAGGATGCTCAGGGACAAAATGGATATTGCCTTTATCGAGCCTATCCATGGTGAAAAACTGAAACCGGAGCGTACCCGTTGTGCAATTTTTTTTCTTCTGCTTTCCCTCGTTCTGGCGTTGGTGTTTCATGTTAAATTATCCATAGCCCTTCTTGCCGGTGCCCTGGGGATGATGAGTACCAAGGTGATCCGTGCAGACAGGGCCTATGAGGCAGTGGATTGGCGAACTGTTTTTTTGTTGTCTGGTCTTATTCCCCTGGGAACCGCCTTTGAAAATACCGGCGCCGCGTCCTGGCTGGCTTCTCGTGTTCTAGGTACAATGGGAACTCCCGGTCCCCTCATGCTCATGCTCGTGATTTCTTTGTTGACGGCCTTTTTTGCATTAACGGCCTCTAATGTGGGTGCAGTGGTTCTCATGGTGCCGCTTGCCATGAATATGGCCGTTACCGCAGGGGCCAATCCTGTGATTGCCGCCCTGGTTGTCGCTGTTTCAGCCTCCAACACTTTTGTTTTGCCAACCCATCAGGTTAATGCCCTGATCATGCGCCCCGGAGGTTATAAGATGACGGATTATATGAAAGCAGGGGCAGGGGTGACTCTCTTATACACAGCCATTCTTATGATCTGCCTTGTGGTCTTTTATCCGATATAGATACGTAATCTGCCTTATGCCTGTTTTGTATAGCGTCCTGTGGAATCTGTATCTCTCTGTTTGTCCTGACGGCCTGGTCGCGCAGGGAACCGAAAAAATCGACGCACCACTGTATAAGCAGTTGCGACCATGCCGAGATGGGGTGTTTGAGCTGACCTTTGGTACCCACTTTGTTGGAATTTGAGCCGTCTTGTGGGGGATATATGTCTGTTTTTAAGTTTTTTTCAAATGAGACAAAATGTTCATGAGAAATCCGGGTTAGCCTGACCCTTCCGGGCAGATGAGCATATCTTCTGGAGAGTATTGATGCGAATATTGATCTATGGCGCCACGGAATCTGGATATATGGTGGCTCTGCGTCTTCACCAGGATCATGATGTCACCCTTCTTGATGAGCAGGAGTGTATACATGACAAGTTTTCCAACCTGGACATCAGCTTTGTTGAGGGAGGAGGTGGTGATGTCGAAGCACTGGCTCAGGCTGGTGCGGCCAAAATGGATCTGTTTATTGCCTGTTCCAGTTTGGACGAGGCGAATGTGGTGGCATGCTGGACGATTAAAAAGATTGTCGATGTTGAAACAGTTTGTTTTGTCGGCACCATGGAGTTGTACAAGAATCTTGTCTCCCCAGGCCACAGCAGGTACCAGACCCCCTATGATATCGATACGGTCATCTGGCCGGAGAGATTGCTTACCCAGGAAATATTTCGGATCGTATCGGTGCCTGAGGCTGTTGATGTCGAGTACTTTGCCAATGGCCGGGCCAAGCTGTTCGAGTATCGTATCAAGGAAGATTCTTTTATCCGCGACCGCCGGGTAAGGGATTGCGCTTTTCCAGAGAATGTCCTGATTGCGGGTATCACCAGGGACCATGAACTTTTTATTCCAGACGGTTCGACAAGGATTCGTAAGGATGATAAAGTCGTTTTTATGGGTATAGGCCCGGCCCTGGATGGATTTGCAGCTCGTTTTTTTCAGAAAAACAATACGATAAAAGATGTGGTGGTCGTTGGAGGTGGCAATGTCGGTTTCCTCCTGACCATGCAGCTGGAGCAGGCAGGGTTGCGGGTAAAATTGATTGAGCACAGTAAGGAGCGCTGCACCTTTCTTGCCGATCACCTAAAAAAAAGCCTTGTCCTCAACGGTGACGGGACTGATCTGGAACTCTTGGAAGGAGAAGCCCTTGGCGAGGCTGATGTGACCATCTGCGTCACTGACAACGATGAAAAAAATCTCCTCTGTTCGCTGCTCATGAAGCAATTGGGGGCAACGCGCATCATTACCAGAGTGAGCAATGAGCGAACAGGTCAGCTCTTTGAAAGAGTTGGCGTAGACGTTGTTGTTTCTCTGCGGGAATCGGCAATGCGAGAGCTTCTCAATCGCCTGCAGACGCGCAACGTTAATATACTGGCAGTGGTGGAAGGTGGTCAGGGTGAGGTACTCAAGGTCACCCTCAAGGAAACCTTTCCAGAAACCAAGGTGAAGGATGTGCATTTTTCAGTGGGAGCCGTGATCGGCGTTCTTCAACGCGGCCGACAGATATTGATCCCCAAGGGTGACACCCTTCTCCAGCCAGGTGACCATCTGAAAATATTTACCAAATCCAGCGATGCCGATGCCGTGAAGGCAATATTTAATAAATGAGATTCTTCTACATTGCCTCTGCCCTGGGCTTGATCCTGATAGCGTTTGGCGCCATTATGCTGCTGCCTATAGGGGTTGCGCTTCTGGGAAAGGAGTATTCTTCGATTCAGCCGTTTGCGCTGGCCTCCCTTATATCTATATGCTGCGGTTTACTGCTGCAGAAACTGGGCGGGTTTAACCGTAATTTTGACAAGCTGCAGCGAAACGAGGGGCTGCTCATCGTCTGTCTGAGTTGGATTGTTTCAGCGGCCATGGGGGCCATCCCGTATCTGTTTTTTGGCCTCTCTCCCCTGGATGCCTATTTTGAGGCAGTCTCAGGAATCACCACTACCGGAGCCACCATACTGGTTGATTTTAGCCAGTATCCCAAGGATTTCTTTTTTTGGCGAAGCCTGACCCAGTGGTTGGGCGGTATGGGGATTATCGTGCTCTTTGTGGCTATTTTGCCACAGTTTGCAGTGGCCGGTCGGCAGATGTTTTTTGCCGAAGCTCCTGGGCCGACAGAGCAGAAGGTGACCCCCAGGATCACGCACACAGCAAAAGCCCTGTGGTTGGTATATCTCAGTCTGACTCTGCTGGAAATCGCCTGTCTGGTCTTTGCGGGTATGCCCCTGTATGATGCTGTATGCAATTCCCTTTCTACTATGGCGGCAGGGGGGTTTTCTCCTCATCCGCAATCCATTATGGGCTATGGCAGTAGCACCATTACCTGGATTGTAACGCTCTTTATGTTTTTTGCCGGTAGCAATTTTGCCTTGCAGTATAGAATGTTCGGCCAGCAGAAACCTTTTGCCCTAATCCAGAGTGAAGAATTTCGGGGCTATGTGATAATCATCGCAGCAGCCGGGATGGCCCTGAGTCTGGTACTGGTCACCCGGGAGGGGTTTGACTTGAGTGCGGCGGTTCGTGAGAGCCTGTTTCAGACCGTTTCCATTATTACCACTGCCGGGTTTTCTTCCTCTGATTTTGCCCTCTGGCCTGTGGCTGCCCAGACTGTCATCTTTGCCGTTATGCTGGTGGGAGGCTGCGCCGGTTCTGCCGGCGGCGGAGTGAAGGTCATTCGAGTGCTGCTTGGTTGCAAATATCTGCGGCGGGAGATCGTACAGATCGTCCATCCCAAGGCTGTTTTGCCGATCAAGGTTGACAGAAAGACGGTGCAGGATGATATAATACGTCAGGTCTTGGGGTTTATCCTGTTCTATATCGCCCTCTTGACTTTCTCTGCGCTCGTGGTCACGGCCATAGAGGGCAGCCTGACAACAGGTCTGGTCGGAACAGCGGCAACCATAGGCAACATAGGCCCAGGATTCGGCGATATCGGTCCCATGGGCACTTTTGGCCATCTGACCCCGGCTACCAAGATAATTTTCATCGTCAACATGGTGGTGGGGCGTCTGGAATTGATACCTTTCCTTGCCATGCTGCATCCTGGATTCTGGAATTTTTCCCGTAAATAACTCTCTCACCAAGAGACAATTATGAGCACACACTCTCTTGAACCACTGCAAGGATATAATTCTTTTTCCGGTCCTGTGGTGATTGTTGTCATGGATGGCGTAGGCCTGGGCTCCGGGGACGCCAGTGACGGTGTTGCCCTCTCCTATACTCCAATACTGGATACAATTCGCAGGACACCTCTCAGCACCAGTCTTAAGGCCCATGGTACGGCAGTAGGAATGCCCTCTGACAGTGATATGGGGAATTCGGAGGTAGGGCACAATGCCTTGGGAGCAGGCAGGATATTTTCCCAGGGCGCCAAGCTGGTGAGCGAGGCGCTGGAGTCAGGAGCTGTATTTGCCGGCAAGAGCTGGCAGAAAGCCTTGCAGATGAGCCAAGAAGGAGGGACCCTGCATTTTATCGGCTTAATCTCGGACGGTAATGTACATAGCCATACGGACCATCTGTATAGAATGCTTGCTCAGTGTGCCCAGGAAGGTGTTCAAAAGGTCAGGGTACACGGTCTCCTTGATGGCCGGGATGTGGCGCCTAAAAGCGCCTTGAACTATTTCGAGCCATTGGAAAAGAAACTGGCCGAGCTGTCCACGGGAGGTCGCGATTATCGCATGGCTTCAGGCGGCGGCCGTATGGTCACCACCATGGATCGGTATGGCGCTGATTGGGCCGTGGTGCAAAAGGGGTGGCAGGCTCATGTCTTGGGCGAAGCCAGGCCTTTTCGTTCGGCGGTGGAGGCCATTCGAAGCTCGTATGGGGAAGACCCCGCCATGACGGATCAGTACATGGACAGCTTTGTCGTCACAGAGTCGGGGGTGCCGGTAGGCACCATTGAGGACGGTGATGCGGTGATTTTTTTCAACTTTAGGGGTGATCGGGCCATTGAGCTTTCCCGTGCCTTTGACGAAGAGTCTTTTGTAGAATTTGAGCGAAAACGGCTGCCCCGTGTCTTTTATGCCGGTATGATGCAGTATGACGGGGATGCCATGGTCCCCCGCAATTACCTGGTTGCGCCACCGGCCTTTGAAAACACCTTAAGTGAATACCTCTGTGAGAGAGGTGTGCGCTCCTACGCTATCTCTGAAACCCAAAAATTCGGCCATGTCACCTATTTCTGGAACGGCAACCGCACCGGCTATGTGGATGAAAAATTAGAGAAATACGTGGAAATTGAATCGGACCGAATCACCTTTGACCTGCGCCCCTGGATGAAGGCCGAGGAAATCACTGCTGCAGTTATCCAGACCATTACCAGCAACCAGTACAAATTCATCCGCCTGAATTACCCGAATGGTGATATGGTGGGTCACACAGGCGTGGAAGCTGCCGTACGTATTGCTCTAGAAACAGTGGATCTCTGTCTCGGCAGGCTGCTGGCAGCCATTAAGCAGGCTGGAGGCATCGCGGTGGTGACCGCCGATCATGGTAATGCGGATATTCTCTGGACGGAAAAAGACGGTATCCGTGTTCCTATGGTTGCGCATACCAAAAACCCGGTACCCTTTGTTGTTTTGGACTACAATGGCGCCAACCGCTTTGCCTTGTCGAAGGTGGAGCAGCCGGGTCTGGCCAACGTGGCGGCGACTGTATGCACCCTACTCGGATTCGAGGCTCCGGCAATGTATGAACCGTCGTTGGTCTCCCTGCATACCTGACTCTTTCCCTCCTGTAAGGGCCTGTGGATGCATTGCACTGTTGGGCAACAGTGCAGAGTTGGAAAGGGGTTCGAGCATGCCCGGATTTCCCATGAACATTTTAAGGATGTTGAAAAATAACAAACGAGCAGCATGATCGAGCTGTTGTATGACCACTGCGGTCGTTTTTTTTCAGTTGCAGGCCTTCCAGGATTGTTTTGACCTGATTGTTGTTTTTCATCTTGTGATACTCAAAGCTCAATCAAGATTCATGCTGTTTTCGGTCGCACCTATCGCGGAAAGTCTTCAACCTTCTCCTTGTTTTTTGTCAACACCCTTAATGGGGCTGTTGACAATGCCCGGAAGGCAGAAGGGTGGAAACTCTAGGAGGAGGGCAAGTCTACGTTTTTTTAAAAAATGCAGATAACTTTTTTGAGAAAGCGGAAGAATCTCCGCAGGGAAGTGGGTATGCAGCTCAAAGAGCTGTTGTCCATGCATCTATCCACGATGAAAGCATATGTATTCAAGCAGTTACTCCCGTTTTAACCAGTGACAGAAATAAAAATCACCACAATTCTTAAAAAGCTGGTCACCACTGGCATTTTGCAGGGAGATGGTTTCATTTTTTGCGTAATCATCGCTTGGCAGCAGGCAATTGGTTGATTTTAGGCGCAGGTATCCTCTACACCTTGCCGGAGTTCACTCCAGAAGGTGTTGATCTTTGAAAACTAAAACAAGCGCTTGCCTCTTATTCCCATTGAATCTCCACTTCTGCTTGGGGATTCCATTGACAATACTTACGGATATCTTCCCAGAGATACTTGTTGCCCAAGCTCTTGGCAGGTGCATGGTTTTTCAGGGTATGGAAGGTCTCATTTTCCATCCGCCACCTGGCACGCCCGGCCCGCATGAGGTTATAGACATTCTCTTGGGTGAGGTTGATGTCCCTTACCCAGGCAAACCGTCGCTGGACATTGCCTGCATCATCGGACTGCCAGTACTCAAGGAAGTTGATCCGTAGTGACTCTTCACTGCATTTATTGCGAGCAACATCGTTGAGGGAGCGAAAGCAGTGGTGCACGTCTGCCTTATCAGGATCACTCAAATGCAGCTCGTTGCCATGACCGGCCTCAACCGCTTCATCAACACCCTGATAGAGATATTCGTGGTCTTTTGGCTTGGCACCAAGAATATAATGAGGAGTGTGCTTTTCCAACTTATGGACATGCGGGGGCATTGGAAGCAAGCGCATCTTCTCAAGGGCCTTGCCCCCTTGGAATTGAGCAAAAACCGTTCTGAACGGTCTACCGAATATCTCTAACAGACACCTGATCAAGAATGGTGCGCATCTGGCTGTCAGATAAAATCATAACTAATTCATCTAAAGGTACACTGGACAGACAATAAATGTGTTGTGCTTTTCAACGGCATGCAATAGATTCTGAATCAGAATGTGGGGTATCTTAAGCCAAAATGATCGCCCTTCTTTTCTGCACGTACATATACATATTTTCTTTTGAACTTTTCTGCAGCCATCGTCTTCTACCAGATCGATCTTACAGTGTGCGTTGCACGCTGTCACAAAGGAGAAAAATTGCCTTACTTTGCTTGTCTTTTTTTTGTTTTTACAACTTTTTTATCCTTTCTGCCAAAAGTTGTTTGGGCCTCAGGTATGCTCCCTGTCTTTGTAAGCATCCCCCCCCAAAAACACTTTGTACAGCAAATTGGCAAAGAGCTGGTCGATGTACAGATCATGGTTCAGGCAGGTTTCAATCCTGCCACCTATGAACCCAAGCCTCAACAGATGGTCGCTCTGGCAAAAACAAAAATCTATTTCGCCATTGGTGTCCCCTTCGAAAACGTCTGGCTCAAAAAAATCGCAGCAGGTAATCCTGATATGCTGCTGATCTTGACCGACCAAGGTATCAAAAAACTGGCCATGCAACCGCATCACCACGACGCCGACCCAAAACACCATATCCTGACAAAGCAGGAAGAAAACCTTCACAGACAGGCAGGACTGGACCCACACATCTGGTTGTCACCGCCCCTGGTGAAAATCCAGGCCAAAAATATCCTCCTTGGGTTACAGAAGGTTGACCCAAAAAACGCAGGCGTCTACGAAGTCAACTACAGTGACTTTATTACAAACCTGGATAAGCTGGACGCTGAGCTGAAAAGGACCTTTGCAGAAAAACAGGGGATGCAGTTCATGGTATTCCATCCTGCCTGGGGCTATTTTGCCCATACCTATGGCCTGAAGCAGGTGCCCATAGAAATTGAGGGTAAGGCCCCCAAACCCGCCCAGTTACAAGAACTAATCAAACATGCCAAAGAAAAAGGAAGCAAGGTTATCTTTGTGCAACCACAATTTTCCACCAAAAGCGCCAAGATAGTGGCCCGTTCTATCGGTGGTCAGGTGGCCTTTGCCAACCCTCTAGCGGAAGACTGGACCGCCAATATACAACAAATCGCAAACACCTTCCAGGCGGCCTTGCAATAGCGCATTACCATCCCTCTCATGACGATTATTGAACTCAAAGATGTTTCTTTTGCCTACAACGGCAAAGTTATACTCAAAGAGGTGGACCTGACTGTCCGGCAAAAGGATTATATAGCTGTTATCGGCCCCAACGGAGGCGGCAAAACCACCCTGTTGAAACTGATATTGGGATTATTGACCCCAGCGAAGGGCACCATTCGTGTTATGGGAAAACCTCCCCGGAAAGCCTCATCAATCGTCGGTTATGTGCCCCAGGATGTCCATTTGAACTGCAGCTTTCCGATCACCGTCATGGACGTGGTGTTGATGGGGACAAGAAATCCCAAGCAACGTTTTCTCCGGCGTTCTGCATCGCCATCGCCTCGCCACATGGCCCTGGAGGCCCTTGAGCAAATGGATATGGCAGACCACGCTGACAAAAAAATTGGCATGCTCTCAGGCGGGCAACGCCAGCGGGTTTTCATCGCAAGGGCTCTGGTCAGTCAACCCAAGCTGCTGCTGCTGGATGAACCTACTGCCAGCATAGATACAAAAGGCAAGACAGATTTTTACCAGCTTCTCGGAAAACTGAACCAGAAGATGACGGTTCTGGTCGTCAGCCATGACCTGCTGGCTATCTCCCGCTATGTACAATCAGTGGCCTGTGTCAACCAAAAACTGTATTATCACGACCAGGCTGAAATCACCGAAGACATGTTGAAAACCATGTACCCCGCCACAGCAGAGGAGGAGTGTCCTGTGGATTTAGTTGCCCACGGCCTGCCCCACCGGGTGCTGGCTAACCACAGGGAGTAGTCCCCATGATCGAAGCCCTGCAATTTGATTTCATGCGCAACGCCTTGGCTGCCGGCCTTTTGGCCAGCGTTATTTGCGGCATTATGGGCACTCTGGTAGTGGTTAACCGTATTGTTTTTCTTTCCGGCGGCATCGCCCACGCAGCATACGGCGGCATCGGTCTTGCGTCTTATTTCAAATGGCCTTTTTTGCCGGGCACCCTCGGTTTTGCGGTATGTGCTGCTACGCTTATGGCTGCTGTCAGCTCTCAGATGAAGCACCGGGCTGACACCGTTATTGGAGTCATATGGGCTCTAGGCATGGCCTTTGGTATCATTCTGATTGACCTGACACCAGGGTATAACGTGGATCTGATGAGCTATCTGTTTGGCAGTATCCTCGCCGTCCCCAGCTCAGATCTCTTGTTCATGGCCTTTATCGGGTTGGCAATGATACTCCTGGTTACCTGCTTTTATCACGATCTGCTGGCTATGTCCTATGATGAAGAGTTCGCCAGAATCAGGGGGGTGCCGGTTCAAAAACTCTACTACGGCCTGATCGGAATGCTGGCGGTGAGCGTGGTTTTGGTTATACAGGTCGTTGGCCTTATCCTGGTCATCGCCCTCTTGACGATTCCACCTTTTATGGTCGAAAAATACGCCAAATCATTGTTGCAGATGATGATCGCGTCCAGTGTCCTTGGGGCCATCTTCACGGTGATCGGCCTCTGCTTTTCGTACCACTACAATCTGACCTCAGGTGCTTGCATTATCATGGTTGCCGGAGTCGCGTTTTTGCTTTCCCTGGTGATCGATAAAATACGTGCTGTTGGTCACGACATACAGAATGGGTTGTAAAGGTCTCTCACCACCTTTTTTAGCAGGGAGGAGAAAACATACAATCCCTGGCCGCCCAAAGATGGTATCCAACAAGCAATGACGTGCGTTGCAAGCTGTTGCCGTGGCTCCTGATTGTCCTGCAGCCGGTACCGATAGCACCGGAGCCCCCATACCCCAAAAATATCTTCAACAGGTTACCGGTGGGGCCAAGGGGAAAGGTAACCTGAGTCCCCCAAGCCCGATTTTTTCAGGAACTGTATGTCTCTTGGAAAGGCATACATATAAACAAATGGATGTGCTGACCGCCTTCAGGACCCGTGTTCGGCATACTGTGCTGCTTGAGCTGATGAAGTATCCGGGCCAAGCTTTGTATTGACAAAAAACTTAGGTTTCGCTAATATTTTTTTTTACAACTGTCTCACCCGGATTGTTCATCAAGAAAGGTTTATGCTCACCAAAGCACAGGATGATCTCTTTGCATCCACATAAGTATAGACATACTTGAAGCTGTAACCAACACCGACCCAGGTTATTTCAGAACCCTTGCTTGCAAGGGTGACGTTTTCCCGATAAACCATGATAGGAGACATAAACCCATGTTGCTGCACACCTTATTGGAAAAGATTGACAGGACCAGACCCTTTGCAACAGCCAAAGCCCATTGCGATATTCCCTGCGGCATATACGATCCGGCAGTGGCCCAGATAAGTGCTCTTACAGTCATCCGTATGGTAGACCTTATCACCGAATTGCAGGGGAACACGGAAAAAACAGTATCCGACCAGGCCCGCTTGATTCGGCTCGTCAACGAAAAAGAGGCCCATGCCGTTAAGGTCAAAAATGAAATCCAGATTATCTGGGGAGATTACTACAAAGCCCCCCAATTTGAGCTGATACCAGATGCCAATACTCTTGTTCACGCTATCATGACGCAAGCCTCTCAATGCAAGCAGCATGTTGACCGGGAAATGGCCATGGAACTGCTCAATCTCGTGAACAGATTTGCCGAAGGCTTCTGGAAAACCAAAGGGGTACATACCTTTACCGCCCCCTGCCCCTACCCACCCTCGGAGCAAGTGGTCTATCCCCAGCTTGCAGGATAATCTTCTGCTCTGATCAGGATTCCCGAGTCACTGGTCAGAGCATGAACCCCACCCTCAGTAAGGGGGCTTTTTTAAGTCTCTGTATCTTCTTTGTTCCCTGCCAGGGAAAAAACTTGGTCGTGATGCGGCGCAACCGATAGAAAGCATGGTGAAACTGGACGCCCAACGCACCCCTTGGGGTTCCTGCTCAAAAATGAGGCCATCCAGGGAAGCGACACCGCAGTGTTAGCCCCCGGATTTCCCCTCAGCTAAGGTGGAGCCAGGTTCGGGAATTCTTGGTACCTCATTCTACTTGGGTATATCTGTTGCCAAAATACTGTCGAAGATGGCGTCACCTGCCCTGAGCGTTGGTGCTCATTTTGTCAAAATTTGAGCCTGCGCACGAACAGTACATCCATCTTTTTGGGGTCTCTTTCTCCTCAAATGAGACAAAATGAGCATAAGAACCCCAGGCTAACGCTCAACCTCATCATCCTTCTCATGGAGCTTGAACCCCAGCTCAGCCAGGCCGGCACACAGCTGCCTGCTGACACCGTCCACCGTAGTACGCTGTTCTTCCGGGTCGCCGCTGGTAATTGTCATCATGATATCTATGGCAGGATACTCCCCCAGGGTCGTTGCCAATGATTTAGTGTATACTTGCGGATAATCATGAGCCACCTTGGTCAACACAGGCTCCATCAATGATTCATCGTTGCAATACACGGTAATAACCTTGGTTGTTGAGGTGCCATCTCCAAACCACTGCTCAAATTCGTCCCGGAGCGATTGGCTGACTATGGTGCGCAGTTCAGAAGGAACCCCCGGCAAACTGATGATGGTGGTCTCTTCATGGACAAGCTTGACTCCGGGAGCTGTCCCTCCGGCATTATACAGAGGTTCTGCTCCCTCTGGCAGCCAAGCCATCTTTTCCCGGGCTTCATTGAGACCGGGAATGGAGATAATGCCTTTTTTATGAAAATAGTCATACTGTTGAGCGACCATGGTCCGTGCCTTCTCGTGCAGCACAAGCCGCCGTCCTGTTCCTTGAGCCACAGCGGCCAGGGTAAGGTCATCCATGGTCGGCCCCAGCCCACCGGAAATAAAAAGAACGTCCACCTTCTTGTCCACCACCTGGCGAACCATGTCAGCTATCTCTTCCAGTGTATCGCGCAGAACAGTCGCCCGATTAACAATGCCTCCTCGTTCGTGAATGAGGCTGCACAGCCACGAGGTGTTGGTATCTTGAATGTCCCCAATCAAAATTTCATTACCAACAACGAGTATTTCCACGTTACATGGGTGTATCATTTTTTCTCCGTCCATAGCAGACTGTCACAGACAGGTCCACGCAAAGTCCAACAGGCCATCACCACACCAAAAGTGTCGATTCCGACAAGACCTGTCCCTTACTGTTTGAACTCAATTACGGTCCAAGCATTTTTTTTCATATTCAGACCAGGATCACAAATAAGTACCTTTTCCTCATCAATGGAATAGGTCTCTATAAGATATTCTTTTACCAGGGATGCCCTGGCATTGCCCAACTCACGCAGCGCTTGAGCCGTTGCAGCATCCTGCACCGCGAGGTAGATATTTTCCTCTGGTACGGATTCTTTTCCCAGCTCTGCCAGAGCCACCCGGGGACAGATACTGTACACTTCCTCTCCCTGCTTTTCCAGCTCGCTACCGACTCTGTCTAAAATCTCTTTATGCCTATCTGTCAACTCTAATTGTTGCGGCTCAAAGGAAAGCGTCGGAAAATCTGTCTTGAGCAGGGAGCCACCATACTTGGCCCCCATGAAAACCAGGGCCCCGCTCGGTCCCAGTGCGACATACGCCAGGTAGGGGGCCACCGCCACGGACAATGCCTTGCCCACCGCTGTTATGAGGATGTCACTCACGCCAACATGTACATCTGAAAGCTTTCCGGAAACAGGAACATCCAGGTCGATATTGCCTTCACCGTCCTTAAGCATGGACAGTGCAAGATTCAACGGGACAGGGAGCCTCTTGTTCAGAGCGCCGACCAAGGTACGATTAACCGTTCGCGCCTTAAGTTCCTTGGCGAGCAAATTCGTTTCCACCTGAATCATATCACCCTCAAGGGTCAACTCAGAATGCACATCCATTCTGCCAGTATCGAAATAGGTGCCAATTGTCTGCGCCACATAGGGCGATATTCGAGGAAGCGCATAATTACGCAAAGTAGTTGTCTGCTTGACCTGCAGGGGTGTCCCCAAGGGTTTGCAGGTACCAATTACGCTCAGCGGGGCATACTGATCAATGATCCCTTGCAATGCATAGGCTGTGGTCTGATCCGGGTTGTGTAAGTCCAGGTTGGTCACTTTAGCCGATTCCAGTTGCAAGGTGGTGGAAAAAGGGACGCTCAACGAGTTGTCTACAAAGGTAAAGCCTGACTGCCCACCAATGGTGATAGCGCCGATTCGCACAGGTATACCCACGGCCTCCGATTGCCGGGCAGGTTCCTCCGCAGCAAAAGGAGCAGCCTCTTGTACGGCAGGGCCTGTCCCCCCCACCCTGCTGGTGGTCTCGCCCTTCTCGTCGGCATTGCCACCTGGCATGCGGGTGTACTGTGCATACAGCGAGAGTATATCGACCTGTTCACACTCCAGACCTTTCTCCGCAGTCCACTGCAAGGGGCTGGTGGTGATTTTCCCCAGAGAGACGAAAGGTTCCGCCTGCTCCTGATTGTCCTGCAGGAATCGTCCCTCTTCGGCGGATATGGCCTCCACTGTCACCCGTATTTGCTCGTCCACCTGTACCCCCTGGGCCTGCACAGTATGCCATGCTGCCAGTATTCTTTCTCCATCCCTGTCGCGCACCAAGATGTCTTTGGTCTGTATGCCTTCCACCTGAAGCGTATTGAAGTCACTCGTGCTAGCCTGACGGGTTTCTACAGCCTGGATAGACACCGCCGCCGGAACGGTGTCCGAGGCTGGCAGGCGAATTTTTTCAGCAGCAACCTTACCGATTTGTATCCCCCCGGATTCCGTACCACCGGCCTCCGTCACGAGGATGGTAGACACCTCAAGCAGAGGGACTTGGCATTGTTCGAGAAGAAAACCGTCTCCTTGCAGGGAAAGATTACCCCGCACGCCAAGGGGTTCACCCAGGTTGATCGCAACATCACTTTGTGTCTGCAGCACCTGCTGCTCCACATGTATCCCCGACCCAGGGAGATCCAGGCTCAACTGTTTCCCTGTCAACATGCCTTGCAACAGTACTGTCTGTCTGTCATCATCCAGCTCGTATTCGCTCTTCCCCACCCAGGTGCAATGATCCAGTACTGTCTGCATGGTGTCCATGTTCAGTTCTGTCCCCTCCAAAGTAAGATTACCGTCATAGGCAACCTTGACCTGCGGCCCGAACTCGACACCGATTGCCCCTTTCAGGACAGCTTTTCTTTGCGCCAGCCGTGTTTTCTTGGCAAGATCCACAACCAAGCCTTCAGCAGACAGCACCCCTTCCGTAACAACCGAGTCGCCCCTATCCATACCTGCGGAGTAGATCACTGTTCCGTCGTAAAGAAGACCTGCCCCAGTCCGCCATCCAGCGCCGCCGACATCCGCCTCATTGACCCGCAGCTGCCCCGAGTACCGAGTTTGAAGCCCGGTGACCTCGTCCATACGCACAGACACTGCGCCAGTTACGCTGGCTGTGCCGGAAAAGGGAGCCAAGTACGGTGCAAGCAATCCATCCAGAGAAGACAAATCAAACCCATCCACCTCCACCTTGCCTTCCAGGGATAAAAAGGGTAGGAGTTTGAAGGTATTCAGTTCCACGGTGACCGGTGTATTGTTCACAGTTCCCTTGAGAAAACACATTCCCCCCTTATCATCTGACGAAGTATTGAACGCACGAATTGTTCCCTGCTCGACCACCAGATCCACCTGGAGATCAGGCTGGGTGTATTGCACGCTGACATGGGAAATATCCAGCTCTTTTGCAGCCATCACCCAGCCGTGGCCCTTGATCTCTTTCTTTTCGGGCAACGGCGCCACAGCACCCTTACTCAGGGCCTCATCTCGGGCTGGCAGGCTGAGAGAAGCAATACGCAGTCCACCGTCTTCATCCCGCTCAACATCCAGAGTTATGCCCGCCAATCTTGCATGCTCCAGGGTCACAGTGCGTTTGAGCAGCATGCCGACACCCAAATCAACATGGATGGTTGAATCCGAAAAAACGACGCGCTCACCCTGCCGTATTTCAGTGTCATGCAGAGTCAGGGAGCCTTTGAAGGGGTTGAAGCGTATCCTGCCAACTTCCGCATGGTCGGCGCCATTTTCCAGCAGCCATTGCTGGATATAATACTGGACGCCATACGGAACCAGAAAGGCCATGCTCCCAAAAAAGAATGCCAGACAAACCACAAGCTTGAGCAATCTCCGGGGAGCACGACGCTGAAGTGACGAGGGGTCGGTCTGTGACAAGGAAGTCATGATTTCAGATACCAGGAGTGCAAGGGATGATGAAAAAAGCGTACCCATACCCTGAATTCGTGCTGCCTGAGCCTCCATTACTGATCAAGAAACTGTTCCTCAGGTCAAGATCCAAGGCATGCAGCACATCAAGTCAGGTGACAGTGTAAACATCATTGCTTGTTTGCTCAAGAGCCCAAAAAGGACCAGAAACACCGTCCATGGGTACGGCCATTAACCCGATTTTCTCATAAACATTGTATCTCGTTCAACAAAAAGGAAACAAAAACAAATGGATGCAATATATGTGGGTAGGATTACATTTCGACAAACTGTTCACCAAAGGTCAGCTCAGGCGATCCAGATTTAGGACCAACAGAGATCAGGGGCAGCAAGGAGACAATCTGGCTGTTATTGCAGTCGGCGCTGCACGCTGTCCACCTTATCCTCCATGGTTTGCTCCCGGTCCGTCCGGGTTCCCAGTTTAATGGTTGTGGTAATACGGGGTGCACCCATGGCATGCACAGCCTCATGGCACTGTTTGACAGCAGCCATGACTTGGTCCCATTCGCCTTCGATGTTGGTACCGTAGGCATGCAGGTGTACTTTCAGTCCCGTCTGCTGCAAAACCTTATGGCAGGCCGCCACATACTCGGAAACAGATACACCGACCCCAAGAGGTACAACGCATAAATCTAGAATAACCTGCATGATATTCTCCTTACATACAACTCTCTTCATTCAACCTCAAACAAGAAAGCCCACATTGTTCACAAAAATAGTTATTTCAGATCACCACCCAGGATGTAACTCACCCACTCAGATTGAATAGTAACATTGGGTCTCATTTGAGAAGCCATACACCAGCACCCAGCAAGGTTATGTCAGCGAGCAGTCTGGTAGTCGACACAAGATGCATCCAAGCTCAACTCAGGCAACACCATACACGACAATATTTTGACCATACAGCTCCCGCCTGTACGGAGGGAGACCAAACCCACCGAATCCGGCACCACCTGCGCTGATGAGCAGACCGGGATCGCCCCGAAGGATGGCTGTTTGACTTTATGACAAAAAACTGAAAAGCTGATTGTGTTCTCGTCATAATACCTTTTTGTCTTGTATGCAAACATGTTCCGTCAAAAGATAGAAAAGCCATGAAAAATGCGGGCTAAGGATCAGTGCAAATGAGCAACCTGGCTGACCGTGCCCAACGGGCGGGCATGGAGACATGATGAGAGCAAGATGCAAGGAATCACCTCCTGCACTCTCTCTGTACAAAGCTGGGCACGACAACGCACAGAAATACATCATCTTTTTTCAGCACGTTCCACGATGAATATCTTATGCACATATTGGAGCAATTGGCCACCAAGCAATCACTTACTAATTCATTGTTTTTATATAATATTTTAATCTCCACAAACTATTAATAAGAAATTCGGACCATACAGCCAGCCCTGACCACAGGAAGAGAGGTACCCTGCAAGCAGGTACAATAAAAGAACAGCTTTTACACTTACTTTGTGACCTCTTCCTATGATTATGCTACAATGAACACTCATGTCAATTGGTGCTATCGGTATAGTCTACAATCAAAAAAGGAAAAAAACATGACATTATTTTTTATTTGTACCTGCATACTTATTTTTCTTTTTCTTATTATCAAATCGCCTTTTCCCTACTATAAAACATATTTTATATTATGGAAAACAGTATTATTACAAAAGAATGATGCTATCAATTCGAAAGCAAGAATTTATCAAGTTAGATTCTTACTTAAATATATATTTTTGTGCCCATTATATACTATTTTTTGGTATTTAGATGAATTTTTTTATCCTAACTACAAATGGAAAGAGATACATCCAATATTTATTATTGGTCAACCGAGAAGTGGAACTACATTCTTACATAGAACACTTGCAAAAGATACCGAAAATTTCTTAGCAATAAAACACATTGAATGGAGATATCCATTCATAACCCTTCAAAAAATATTTTTATATTTCCCTTTCTTTAAAAAATTAATTGAAAAAAATTATTGGTCTAATTCTTCTGCAGGTAAAACGGCATCCAAGATGCATCCAAACAAATTATCTGATTGGGAAGAAGATGGAATCTTCTATGAAGAATGCTTCCTTCATCATTTCTTTATCTTCCTAAGATTCCCATATCCGAACCTTCTCAAATACCTGGATGACTTTCCTGCTTTACCACCGAGCTATCAACAACATATCATCAACACACACAAAAAAGTTATCCAGAAGATAATGTTTTTACGAGGCGGTCAGACGTTTTATTTATCCAAAGAAGCAACCAGCCATAACAAATTTGCTACTATAAGTCGGCTCTATCCTGATGCAAAATTTATTCTTTCATGCAGATATTCCTCTGACTTCATGAGTTCACTCCTTGCTCTGGTCAGAGCTTCAACCCAATCGAAAACAGGCATAGACCCCGTCACAATACCAGGCTGGGAAGCTGCCTTTGTGGATCGGATGCAGAAAGACAGCGATGCATTGGTATCTCTTTCCCAGGATGTCTTACAAGAACATGAACAAATTGCGGTATTGTTTGATTCCTTTACAAACGACCTCGTACAATCCATTGAGTACGTCTATGCAAAGCTCAACCTGCCCATAAGCGAGACGTATAGGCAGCACATCAGCGAACTCGCCTTATCACAGAAAACCAGAGACAAAGGCTATGACTACGAGAAAAAAACCATCGAGGGGTTTGAAAAATTTGATGCATTCGTCAAGGCAGTCGCCGAACAAACCCATGGTACGTAAAGAGCCGCTCTAGGGGTACCATCTTACACTCAGGCAACCTGCAAGCGGTGACAGGGGTGAAGCATGTGAAATCAATATGTTACAGGAAGTATGAAGAGTTACTTTCAACTCTACTGGAGTGAGAAATGGTTGTACCGTCCTCTCAACACGCAAAGCCAGAGAGCAATCCCATACGCATTCTCCTACTCGAAGATTCCAGCCCTGTTCGTCATCTCATGCAAGTTCGTTTGCAAAAAGCAGGGTACACAGTGGAAGCAGTTACGAATGGTCATCAGGGCTTTCATTTGGCCACCTCAAATGCGTATGACGCCATTGTCAGCGATATCCACATGCCGCACTGGGATGGCTTTCAATTCATAGAGGCCATCCAGGCCATCTGCCCGCAGTTGCCCATTATCCTGGTGACCGCTACCCATGCAGACATGGCAACATCCTCCCGGCTGCACGGGCTCACCAATGTACTGGCCGTGCTACCTAAACCGGTTGATTTTGATCTGCTGTTTACGCATCTCCAGTCAGTCACGAGCCAGCACTACCCCAAGATCAACAAGATGGCCCGTATTGTCTGCACCATAGGTCCTGCATGCAACGCAACGGAGACCTTGGGCAAGATGATCCTGGCGGGCATGGATGTGGCCAGACTTAACTTCTCCCACGGTAACCATGACCAGCATGAACAAACACTTGCGGCAATACGGGAGGCGGAACAGACCTGGGACAAACCCATCGCCGTGCTTCAAGATCTCTGCGGCCCAAAAATTCGCACCGGTGCCATGCAGGATGGTGCGATCACCCTGGAAAAAGGTGCGTCCCTCGTTATCCGCAAAGCAGCGGTCCTGGGAACACCTGAGGAAATTTCCACCATAAACCCGACCATTCTCCAGGATCTGCGCAGAGGCGACCCGATACTGCTGGATGACGGCCTGCTTGAGCTGCAGGTCACACAACCGGGACGGGACGCCGTTACCTGTGCCGTGATCGCTGGCGGCATCCTCAAATCACACAAAGGGATCAACCTGCCCTCCACCAAACTCAGCCTTCCCAGTATCACCCAAAAAGACTGGCAGGATATTGACTGGGCCCTTGCCCACTCCATCGACTATGTCGCTCTCTCCTTTGTGCGTACTGCAGAGGAAATCCACCAGGTTAAAGCCTATATCAAAAAAGCCGAAACACGGGATATTAAGGTTGTCGCAAAAATCGAAAAACCGGAGGCGGTGCAGCATATCCAGGAAATTATCCAGGCCGCTGACGCGGTCATGATTGCCCGGGGGGATATGGGAGTAGAACTGCCTGCCGCTAAAATTCCCCGCATCCAGGAGCGTATCATCACCCTCTGCCGGGAGCACAACACGCCGGTCATAACCGCGACCCAGATGCTCGACTCCATGACCACCAACTCAAAACCGTCACGTGCCGAAGTCACGGATGTGAGCATGGCCATCAAAGAGGGGACGGATGCTGTCATGCTCAGCCAGGAGACCGCCACAGGGGTGAACCCGGTCAACGTGGTCCGTACGATGTCCTCCATTATCAGTGAAGAAGAACGCTATACAGAGCCTCCTGCCGTACAGTTCAAACAGCTCCAACAGGACGCCTCGGTCAAGGCCGCACTATCCGGCGTTGCCGGGATAATGGACATTGCCGTGGTCCTGTTGCTTGATCCAGAGGGCCAAGTCTACACGTCTCTGTCCAAATGGAATCGGCGGATCCCCATCCTCCTGGTGACCAACTCCGTGCACAGAGCCCGCCACGCCTGCCTGTACAACAACATATTCCCGCTCATTATCAAGAAAGAACTGGGGCATACGGAACTGATCAAGACGGCCTTGACCAAGGCCAGGGAAAGGGGGTATGTCAAGGTCGGCGACCAGGTTGCTTGTATGGAAGGGCACCGAACCACCCAAGCCGGTTTTCAGCAGATTGGCGCGGTTCGGGTTATACGGGTACAATAAGACCTGTGGGCGTCATTCCCCCAGGTACGCTTTCACAATACTCTCGTCCTTTTGCAGCTCTACAGTCCTGCCCTTGACGGCGATGGATCCAGTCTCCAACACATAGCCATAGTCGGCCAATTTCAAGGCGGCCTTGGTGTTTTGTTCCACCAGCAGGATGGTCACCCCCTCGCTGTTCAATCGCTTGATGATCTGCATGATCGACTGCACCATGGCGGGAGCGAGTCCCATGGAAGGCTCATCAAGCAACAGAACCCTGGTATGGGCCATCAGGGCACGTCCCATGGCGAGCATCTGCTGTTCGCCACCGGACAGCAGGGCAGCATCTCCTTTCCTCCGCTCATACAGAAGGGGGAAAAGCTCGTACACATGCTCCATGCGTCGTGTACGCTCTTTGCCATCATCAAGGGTAAAGGAGCCCAGCTCCAGGTTTTCCTGTATGGTCATCCCCTTGAAGACACGCCTGCCTTCAGGAACATGAATGAGTCCCATGGCGACAATATCATGGGGCGGCATGCCAGTGATATCCTGTCCCATGAAAAGAATCCTGCCTTTTGCCGCCGGGTTCAAACCGGATATGGTCCGAAGCGTCGTGCTCTTGCCAGCACCGTTGGCGCCAAGCAGGGTGACGATTTCACCGGCCTGGACAGAAAAAGAAATACCGCGCAGGGCGTGTATCTTCCCGTAATAGGTTACAATGTTTTGTATATCCAGAATGGGCTCGCTCATACGTGTTCTTTAACTCGTAACAGGGTATGCAACGCTCCAATGGTTTTTATTCCAGGAGAAAAGCAATGAGGAAGCGCCCCATTTGTGCAAGGGCCTCAGCTCACAGGTACGCATTGACTCCGAACAGTCCGTGTTAACCAAGATCAAAACAATCATACAGCTGCCCTCTATAACCGCTTCCCCTCTTCCTCATCTTCGCTGCCCAAATAGGCCTCAATAACCTGAGGATCGTTCTGAACCTCCTCGGCCTTCCCCTCGGCAATCTTCCGGCCATAGTCTATAACGGTTATCTTTTCCGAAACCTGCATAACCAAACCCATGTCATGCTCAATGAGAAGGATGGTGATCCCCAATTCATCGCGAATGCTGCGAATCAGGGTGATCAATTCTTTTTTCTCGGTATGGTTGAGACCGGCGGCTGGCTCATCAAACAAGAGAAGACGGGGCTTGGTCGCCAGGGCTCTTGCCCATTCAACCCTGCGCTGATCACCATAGGGCAGGTTGGAGGCGATCCAGTGTTTCTTATCCAATATACCGACAAAATCCAGACATTCCTCACTGAACCTGCGTATTGCTGTCTCTTCCCTGCGCTGAGACGGGCTGCCCAGTATGGCGCCTAAAGCACCGGCAGAGGTGCGGCAGTGCATACCGCTCATCACGTTTTCCAGAACGGTCATAGACTTAAACAGGCGCAAGTTCTGAAAAGTTCTGGCCATGCCTCTTCTGGTGATCCGATGAGGCTTGAGCCCCATAATGGAGCGGTCTGCAAAAGTTATTCGACCGCTGTCAGGCCGATAAAAACCGGTCAGACAATTAAAAACCGAGGTTTTACCTGCTCCATTGGGTCCTATCAGGCTAACAATACTGTCCTGCTCCACGGAAAAGCTGAGTCCCTGGATGACATGCAGCCCGGAAAAACTGAGTACCAGATCCTGCACATGTAATAAAGAAGTCTTTGTACTCATGGAGCATCAACTCCGCTGTGCAGGCCATATACCTTCCGGCCGATACAAAATGATAACCAGCATGACAATGGCAAAGACCAGGATACGCATGGAGCCTATTTCACGAAACACCTCGGGAAAAAGCACCAGGGCAAAGGCGCCAACAACAACGCCAGGAATTCTTCCCATGCCGCCCAGCACGACCCCGACCAGGATGAGCACTGACTGCTGAAACATAAAGGTTTCCGGTGAAATAGCCGTCATCTTGACAGCAAAGAAGCAACCAGCAACACCGCCAAAAATTGCGCCAATTACATAAGCATACAGTTTTATGCCTACCCGGTTGATCCCCATGGCCTCAGCGGCATCCTCATCCTCACGGACATATTGCCAGGCCCTGCCAAGCCGCGAATGCTGCAACCTGTAACTGCAGAAGCAGGCCAGCACAGCCAGCAAGAGAAAGACATAATAGAAATGAACGATCTGACTGAGGTGCAGACCAAAAAAATAGGGCCGCTCAATTCCAATCAAGCCGCCTGCGCCGCCGGTGATCTCTATATTGCGGGCGCAGATGCGCACGATCTCACCAAACCCCAACGTTACAATGGCCAGATAATCGCTCCGCAGCCGCAGGGTGGGACCGCCGATAATAATGCCTGCAAGCATGGAGCAACCCACAGCTACGGGTATAGTCAACCAGAAGTTCACCCCATATTGAGAGGTCAAGATGCCTGTTGTATACGCCCCAACCGCAAAAAAAGCAGCATAGCCCAGATCCAGCAAACCAGCATAGCCCACCACAATATTGAGCCCCAGGCACAGCACCACGTAAAACCAGGCATTGGTCAGAACTTCAAGGACATAATTATTGACAACAGCAGGGAGCACCATGACCCCGACCGCAAGCACGCCCAAGACCATGATCCGGTTCGGTTGCACAGCCATCCAGTCGCGGACTCCTTGAGCAACTGTTTTTTTCGTCGGCGGATTGTTTCTTTGCAGAGCCATACCGGTCACATTCTCTCTATCTCGGTTTTCCCCAGTAAGCCGGTGGGCTTGAAAACCAGCAAGAGGATAAGGATGCCAAAGGAAAAAACGTCTTTCCATTCCGAGCCAACAAAGGGTATCTGAGTTCCGAAGGCCTCCAGCAAACCGAGAACAAGTCCGCCCAGCATGGCCCCTCGAATGGAACCGATACCACCGATAACAGCAGCAGTAAAGGCCTTAAGGCCAATGACGAAACCCATAAAAAAATGGATGGAGCCATAATAGACTCCAGCCATCACCCCGGCTGCACCGGCCAGGGCCGAGCCTATGAAAAAAGTCAGAGCAATAATCTTGTTCACATTGATGCCCATCAGGCGGCAGGCATCCTGATCAATGGCGATGGCCCGCATAGCCTTGCCGTACATGGTCCGGTTGATAAAGAAGTACAGAGTAATCATCAGCAGTGCGGCCGAGACCACCAGGACTATCTGGGTATAGGTAATAAAAACATGCCCTATTTCCAGGCCTGCAAAACCAAGATCCGTCTGAAACGCTTCGTAGTCACCATCGGTGACGGCCATAACGCCATTGGACAACACCATGGAGACTGCCAGGGCGGTAATCAAAATGGATAGCCTGGGCGCCGCCAGCATGGGACGATAGGCAACCCGCTGAATGAGCACCCCGAGTAAACCGATGGCCAGCATACTGAGAACCATGGAACAAAGAATACCGCTCCAGCCCTCGCCCAGCAGGCCGCTGATCAGAGAAAGAAAGATAAAGCCAACAAAGGCGCCGCACATATACAGATCGCCATGGGCGAAATTCAACAGTTTGATAATGCCATAGACCATGGTATAGCCCAAGGCTACCAAAGCATAGAAGGACCCAAGAATCAGGCCGTTGGCTAACTGCTGCAGAAAAATGTCAAGAGAGGACATCAGGTGTCATCACTGCTGAGGAGCAAGAAGACCTGCCCATTCCCGATCGATCCGAGCAGGTCATGTGTTAAATGATTGAGGCTATTTAAGTCTACACGTCTTTTGCGCCAACGACCTCAGTCGGCCAAAACCCACTTACCATTCGCAGCAATAAGGACCACAAAGTTACTGTGGGCCAGCGTGTTTTTATCGGTAAATGCAACCGGACCAGAAATACCCTCAAAATCCTTGGTCTCGGAGAGGGCCTGCACCACCGCAGCCTTGTCCGTGCTTCCGGCGCGTTTGATGGCATCGGCCATGAGCATCATGGAGTCATATGCCAGGGTTGCGTAGGCATCAGGAGCCTGGTCGTATTTCTTTCTATACGCCTCGGCAAACGTCTTGGCCGTCGGCAGGTAATCGACACTAGGGTTGGAAAAGCAGTATACCCCTTCTGTGGCCTTACCACCTATTTCCAATAATTTAGGAGAATTAGAGCCATCACCCACCGCGATCAGACCGCGATACCCCCCGCGGCGCAGCTGTTTGATGACCAAGCCACCGTCCGCATAGTAGGCTGTCCAGAAAATGGCATCAGGAGCTTTTGATTTGATCCGTGTTACCAGGGAGGAGTGATCCTGCTCACCCTTATTGACAACCTCATAAGCCACCACTTTTTTACCCTTTCCGGTCCATTTCTCTTGGGTCAGCCTGGCCAGATCTTCCGAATAACCGTCCCCCTGATGAATAATGGCAAGCTTACTGGCGCCTTTTTTCTCAAAAAGCTCCACTGCAGTGTTCACCTGGTCAAAACCGGTGGAGTTCACCAGAAAGGCATTGCCCTGATTGGCATCAATCAATTTGGTGGAGTTGGAAGCGGCGATGGCAAAGGGGATGCCCGCGTCCCCATAAATCTTCAGAGTAGGCAGGGTCGCCCCTGAACAGTAGCCGCCGACTATGGCAGTGACACCCGTAGAGACCAGTTTACTGGCCGCTGCAGTGGCCTGCTGAGGATCACAGGCATCATCACCGGTAATGGTAACGACCCGCATGCCCAGAACACCACCGGCCTGGTTAATAGCATCAACGGCGAGGAGAATGGCGTTTTCCATATCCTTGCCTGCCGTGGCCTCGGAACCGGTAGTTGGTACCATGATACCAATCTTCAAATCTGCAGCCGACACAGAGTGCCCTAACAAAAACAGCCCCGCCAGTACACTTCCGAATGCAGCAATCAATCTCCCTCTTCTCACAGCAACCTCCTTGCTTAACGATTTTTTTCCGGAAACACCTTGACCAGTTCCCCAGCCGCACACAACCAGACCACACCATTCTGCATGTCTGCGCAGCCGTCCACTCAGCAGGAACACGCCATAACTCAGCCCAAGCGGTACCATCTTCGGCAGTATGTGGCAACACATATACCCACGTATGATGCGACACCAAAAAAGATCCAACCTGGCACCATCTGAGCTGATGCAAAATTCGGGTTAGGCTTTCAGGAATTAAAGGTAACAAGTAATTAACGCGACATGAGACACCAACTCGCACGGTTTCGTCAAGCAAAATAAGTCGCGAACACACATTGCAGCAACAATAACCCCAGCAATTTCAAGCGACCCCATGCACAATATTCCCTTTTTAACTAAGAATAACAAATGGTTAACAAGAAGCAACATAAAGACCGCTGACAGGTGCCTTACACCCAAGCTGATTTGCTCATAGCAGAGCACAGGGCCGAAACATGACACCTCCTTTGTATCCGTCAACCACAAAAGAGAAAACAAGATTTAGGTTGTCTATTTCCCGCCCCCAGGATATAGGTTAGGTCGTCTTACGCTGGGTGGCATCGACAACAGACCAGCTGCTGACCATCCTGGGCTGCACCCCCGCTGCGAGGCGCATGAGCAAGCATCGCCATCTTTGTCAACACCAGAGGAACACAGGTTCAAACTACCCTTGCAGACCTCCCAAACCATACCTAACCAATCCAAAGCCTATCTCCTCACCATCTGTACGGTCATTTTCTGGGGTACAGCAGCCTCTGCATTCAAAATTGCCCTCCAATACGTCACCCCGTACGTACTCCTCTTCTATTCCTCGCTTGTTTCAACCATGGCCCTATTCCTGGTCCTGGCCTTCCAAAAAAAACTGGGCAATTTGCAAACCGTCTCCCTGCAACTGTGGCTACGTCTGGCCCTGCTGGGTTTTCTCAACCCTTTTCTCTATTATATGGTCCTGTTTAAAGCCTATTCCCTCCTTCCCGGGCAGATCGCCATGGCCCTGAACTATGGCTGGCCCCTGGCGCTGACCCTGCTCTCGGTCCCGGTTCTAAGACAGAGGCTTTCCAAAGCTCAGCTTTTGGCTGTCTGCATGAGTTGTATCGGCGCGATCATCATTGCCACCCAAGGTCAATGTACCAGCTTTGGTGATGTCGACACCTTCGGTATTCTCCTGGCCGCCTGCTCCGCCTTGATATGGGCTTCTTTCTGGCTGTTCAATGCCAGAGACGGCCTGGATCCTGTCCTGAAACTGTTTATCGGTTTTAGCTTCGGCCTGCTGTTGACGGTCCTGCTCAGCCCATTTTTTGAACCTCTGCACCAGGTCTCCCCAAAGGCCTGGCTGCCTCTTATCTATATCGGTCTCTTCGAAATGGGCATTACCTTTGTACTCTGGCTCACAGCCCTCCAGCTCACCACCAGCGCGGCCAAAATCGGCAACCTGATCTACATTTCCCCCTTTCTCTCCCTGGTTTTTCTCCACTTCATCATTGGGGAAACAATCCACCCAGCCACATTTTTTGGTCTGTCCATGATTATCGGCTCCATCGTCTTGCAGGAGCTACAGACCAGAAAAACGGCTGCCCCGAAGGAGTGACGACCATAATATTACCACCCTCCTCACAGTGCCCAGGCGTCCTCTGGCCTCTGTCAGTGATGCAATCAAAGTAAGAAAGCCACCGTTGCGGATCTCATAATACGGCTTAAAAAATGACCTTAAACCTGATCTCTCATCAACATTTTTTCTCCTTTGAGAACCAATAGACAAAAACAAATGGATGTGATGTCCATGCGCTGACTCTAGTTGCGACAAATTGTTCCCCAAAGATCAGCCCAAGCAGTACCATGTCCGGCAATATGGTAGCTGCAAAGAGAGAACACTCTTATACACTGCCAAAGACCTTGCACCTGCCACCGCCTGAGTTGGTAAAAAATCCGGGATAGAACAAGAAAGGAATGGGAAGACTGTGCGAAAAGGCGCAAGGCGGGGATGAGGGACAATCAGCATGGTCTATCCTCTGTGCGTCCTGAAAAATTCGGGCGACCCCGAACTTCCCAGGACCTGCAAATCGAACATATACCCCAGACCTACACGGCTACGGCTATCAAAGGATCGGCTTCATGGCCCCCATATAGGAGCGCAGCTCTTCACCAACCACCTCGACGGCTGTATAGCGAATGGCTTCATTGACCTGAATCAGCTCCACGTTATCCACGTGGTTATCCGTTAAATCCAGCCCTTTGCCGATCACATCAAGGTCTACCTTCTTCATGAAATCCTGCAGCTGGGGGATCGCGGTATGGGCAAAGAGGTAGCAACCGTACTCTGCAGTATCCGAAATGACCACATTCATCTCATAAAGCTTTTTACGAGCAATGGTGTTGGCAATCAGCGGGACCTCATGCAGGGATTCGTAGTAGGCTGATTCCTCCTTGATACCTGCAGAGACCATGGTATCAAAGGCCAGCTCCACCCCGGCCTTGACCATGGCTATCATCAAGATACCGTTGTCAAAGTATTCCTGCTCAGCAATATCCGCCGTGGTGGACTCGGCCTTTTCAAAGGCGGTCTCCGCAGTCTCAGCGCGCCATTTGAGTAGATTGGCGTCACCGGCAGCCCAGTCTTCCATCATGGTTTTTGAGAACTGGCCAGACATGATGTCATCCATATGCTGTGCAAACAGCGGGGTCAGGATCTCTCGGATCTCTTCAGCCAGATAAAAGGCCTTGAGTTTGGCGGGATTGGACAGACGATCCATCATATTGGTTATGCCACCGTGCTTAAGGGCCTCGGTTATGGTCTCCCAGCCATACTGGACCAGTTTCGAGGCATAGCCGCTGTCCACGCCCTGCTCAATCATTTTATCGTAGCACAGCAAAGATCCTGCCTGCAGCATGCCGCAGAGGATGGTCTGCTCTCCCATGAGGTCCGACTTGACTTCGGCAATAAAGGAAGATTCCAGAACGCCAGCACGATCCGAGCCAATCCCGCAGGCATAGGCCTTGGCAATATCCAAGCCCTCTTCATTGGGATCGTTTTCCCGGTGGACGGCTATCAGGGTGGGCACCCCAAATCCGCGTTTGTACTCTTCACGTACCTCCGTACCAGGTGATTTGGGAGCAACCATGATAACCGTAAGGTCGTCACGAATCTGCATACCTTCTTCAACGATGTTGAAGCCATGGGAGTAGGAGAGGCAGGCGCCCTGCTTCATCAGAGGCATAAAAGAGGAAACCGCATTGGTGTGCTGCTTGTCCGGGGTCAGGTTAATGACCAGATCTGCTGTGGGGATAAGCTCATCATACGTCCCCACAGTAAAACCGTTTTCAGTGGCATTTTTCCAGGATTGACGCTTTTCGGTGATAGCTCCTGGACGCAGGGCATAACTGACATCAAGACCTGAATCCCTCAGGTTCAACCCCTGATGGAGCCCCTGGGCACCGCAGCCAACAATGATGATTTTCTTTCCCTGCAGTGTAGCGACGCCTGCAAACTCAGAGGCATCCATGAACCGGCATTTGCCCAACTCCTCGAGTTGTAGACGCAGGGGTAGAGTGTTAAAATAGTTTTCCGACATATTAATCTCCTTATAGTTCCTTGGTGAAAGTACCGATACTTCTTGCTTGACACCACTATACATCATTGATGTATTGCGAAAAGGGAATTGATTGCAACCACGCTCTGCATTTTTTGCCACACTCTCCAGTCTGTTCAGTCCTCATCACAGTTACCTACCATGGATATCCGCATCCCCAATATATTTCTGCACCTGGCCAGTGCTCTGCATTTTGGACGAACCTCCAGTGCATTCACCATGACACCGTCCACCCTGACCAGGATCATACAGCGACTGGTGGAAAAGGTGGGTCCCCCCTTTTCCACCGCAACAACCGGACGGTTTTCCTCACCCCGGCCGGGGTGCTCTTTCAAGAGTATGCCCAAGAAAAAAGAAGACGGTGGCAATCGCTTCAGGGCCGCCTGAGTGCTAGTCACGCCGTGCGCGGCAACATTTCCCTGTATTGCTCAGTCACAGCTGCCCTGACCATGGTTAGCAGAGGCTTTGGGGTGGGTGTCATCCCCTTGCTGGTGCTGCAAAAAAGCCTGATCAGGCATCAGGTTCGGGTACTGAGGACAGCGCCTGAACTCTCTCCCTTTGCAATAGGGATCTGCACCATCAACAAACGGTTGGAGAGCCCCCTGATCAGGGCGTTCTGGGAGACTGTTTCGCACCGGGAAGAGTAACAGCAGGCCGCCTTCTGTTGTGTGCCTGCTGGCCGTGGACCATCTTCCGGCAAACCTGATTGCCCCGTATAGAGGAGCTATCTCGAATTTCTCCTCAGCTCAGACGCTGCCAGATGCAAAATTTTTGACAGTGAGCAGGAACGCGAAAACTCCACGAATACCCTCTAAGTATTCTCAAAACACTGCCGAAGCTGATACCGAGCTGATGAGCTATCCGGGCTCAATACTTGTCCCTCTTATTTGAGCAGGGTATTTTTATAATTCAGCAAGGCATCAGACACAGCCTCAAGTACTTCCTCATCCGTATCTTTGCGGACAACCAGAACGGCATCGACACAGGCCGTCGTTATTTCTTTATCATTCAAGAACCCCTTTTTCGTGTCGATTGTCCTGAACCGGTATACCGGCTGGCCGGTTGCAGGGAGCTTATCGTTAAGATCTTTATCATCAAAGCCGGTCAAATCCAAATTTTCAGTTTTCAAAACCGTGGTTGCCATCTTCCCGTCAAGCTCCGGCCTGGTAACCCACATAACCGCGTCCACCTCGTTGTTGATCAGTTTACTCAACGCCCTGATACCACCCACAAATGACACCATGCTGTTTTTATATTTGGGTTCCAGCTTCAACATGTAGTCCCAGGTAACAGCGGTCCCCGAACCTTTGCTGCCAACAGCGATGGTCACCCCTTTTTTATCCTGCAGATCATCCTCATCACGTACTTTACCTTTCTTATTCACAGCGAGGTACGCACACTCTTCATACAGGCTGCCGATGATCTCGACGGTATTTTCCAAGTCTGGATTTTTCAACGCATACCAGGCAAAGGCATCCATCTGCACCAAACCTATCTGCGCTTCTCCCTGCATAAGGCGATCAAGATTCTCCACCGACCCCTTACTAGTAACCACCTCGCCGCTGCCGATAATCTCTTTGAGATTATGTCCTACCTTAATATACGATCCGGTCTTGCTTCCCGTGGTAATAACCGGAGCGGCAGCAAAGGTGGTTCCGGCGAGACATAATACCAAGACAGCTATAAATAGCTTGTTCATTATTTTCTCCTAACATTCATTAAAAGATCACCTACGATAACAGAGTAAAAAACGGGTACCGATTCGTATGGTACCACATTTTGAGTGGATTTTTAGAAGAATGTTACCCTGTCATCGCCTGGGTGTAGGGTATGCGGGAAAACACCATGAATTTTTTTACTACCAAAGACCCCAAGAGCCCCCCTTTGGGGATATCCTTTTTAAAGACGCCATACTCTCGTCCGATTTTCGGATGAACATTTTGTCTCATTTTAGAAAAACAGACAGATGTGGTGTTCGTGAGCTGACTTATATTTCGACAAACTGGGCCCCAAAGGTCAGCCGAGGCGGTCAATTTTAGGTTGTCATTAGGATTGGCAGCCGAGCACTGCTGTATCAAAAAGCCATAATCACAATTTTTCTCCTGACAGCAGTGGAATGCTTGCTAGGTATGAGCAAATTTCAGGTCTCTTTTGATCCGACCCAAACTATAGGGTTCAAGATTCCCTACCTTGCCAGCCTTCGCCCTATTGGAAATACTCCAACAGATTCCATGTACTCCTATGACGTGGCCTTTGAATTTGCCCATTCCAACGATGCCAACAGCCTGGAGAATCGAAAAAAGCTCGACCAGTGGACCGGAGAGTCCCCAAAATTTCAGATTGTCATACCAAAACAAATTCGTGAAATGTTACAATTGAAGCCCGGAGAAAAAATGTGTGTTATTGAGTTACTAGTGCCCGGCTATATCCACCTGAAATCAAACAATAATTTTTGACCGTTTTCGGTTTTGACTTTTACCGCAGGAGGGTTAAACAACTCCCATAAAGCCTGCCTTTTAAATAGGTTTAACTGTAGTAATCGCTGGATTTGTGTAATGAATTGACCAAGCTTTGCAAGAAATTTCATGTGGGAAAGTAAAAGCATAGTAATAAGGGCAATCCAGATTTGGGTCAGGACAGCATTACGGCTGGTTCCGAAAAACGTCTTGATCTTCAGGTGTTGCTTGCTGTCCATAGCCGCGACCCTTTGTTTTGCCGACATAGCCCCAGTTGGCAGCCATGTAGCAGGATCCCTGGTAACGGCCTGTTTCGATAAAAGTTTCCCGCAGGGAGATGGGCTGTTTGTAAAAAGCGGACCAGTCGTCCTGCAGGCAACGGATGTTAAGGCCAACATCTTGGAGGCAAGGTGGCGGGTATTGACAAGAGGACAGGATAAGGAACCGGGCGTTATTGACCACCTTGTGCAGGTTTGCCTCTCTGGTGAGCAGACCCCAACCGATGAACTGATCACGGCTTGCAACCAACCGATCATCGAGGTAAGCGAGATGTTTCAGATGGGAACCGACTATCCAGGGATTCCCCAGGGAATGGGAACGATCAACCAGGTCATCCCATAAGCCTTTTTCAGGAGAACGACGGACCAGCTTGATTGGTAAAGAGCCAAACTCGGAGACCGTACCGATCAATTGCGAGGTATTGTAAGTTTATTGCTTGCGGTCAGCCTTTTGGGGATACCGGAATGGTTCTCTTGTTCTTGGAGGCAGAGTGATTTCGTCCTTTTCCTCCGGTTTTAAAAGCATGACCCGGCAGGCTCGGTCTTTCAGATTACCGTTTACCTAATACCGGTTCCACTGGGTACAAAGGACCCTGGATAGAGCTGTACGTCCCTGATCCCAATGAGTGGTGGACCGGGTTAAGATCTTCCTGGTCGATGATACGATCTCGTATTTGATAGATTTGTTCTGCCAAGGTAGTTTCTCCTATTTGGGAAATACCTTAGCAGATTTTTCTTTCGTCACCCGTAAAAAATATACCCTGTGATAGGTTACAATCAAACGTATTTTAATTGCACCCGTTTGTAAAAGGTATCTGAAAGAGCAATCTTTGGACAATTAAATTGTAAACCGCCCAACCATTTCGCTCAGTGTTTCCGAGAGCTGGGAAAGATTAGCTGCAGCAGTCCGGACATCCTCACTGTTTGCCTTAACCGACGCAGATTTTTCCTTCACTTCTTCAACTCTGGCTGTAACTTCTGCCGTCATCTGATTGCTGTTGGCAACATTTTCATTAATTTCACCAATACCTTGGGATGCCTGGGAAACATTACCCACAATTTCATTGGTGGTTATAGACTGTTCTTCGACAGAGGTAACAATGGTGGTAACAAATTCATTAACGTCTTCAATAACATTTGTAATTCCAGAAATTTCTTCTACTGTAGTGTTTGTCTGATTTTGAATATCCTCTATTGCCATGCGTATTTTATCCGTTGCTTCAGCAGTCCCTTTAGCAAGATCCTTGATTTCATTAGCAACAACGGCAAAACCTTTACCCGCTTCTCCCGCCCTTGCTGCCTCAATAGTGGCATTAAGAGCAAGCAAATTGATCTGTTCGGAAATATCGGTAATGGTTTCAGTAATAGAGCCGATAGATTTTGCCGATTCTCCCAATTTATGCACACCGTTATAGGACTTTTTGGCACTTTCTACCGCTTCTCCTGTTATTTTTCTTGCCCGGGAACTGTTGCTGGCGATTTCCTTAATGGTATTACCCATTTCTTCGGAAGCAGAAGCAATGGTATCCAAATTAATGGCAGATTGCTCCATCGCACTAGAAACAGAGTTCATATTGTCGGAAACAACCGCTGATTTTTCTGCAGCCTCTTCAGAAAAAGCGGTACTTTCATCAGCATTCGTTACCATATTACCAGAGATGGAAGTGAGTTCGGTCGATGCTCCAGCCAACGCCCTGGCAGAATTATGAATTTCTTTTAGCGTGCAGCGTCCTCCATCTACTAACTGATTAAGACTACGAGTAAGCAGGCCAATGGCATCCTCAACGTCGGAATGAAATTTAATGGTATAATCTCCTTTCCCAACCAGAGAAGTCTTTTCCGCCAGCTGCCTAAGGGGAGTATTGATAGTGCGGACAATAAAGAGAGCAACCAGGATAGCTATGACCAATAAGCCAATCCCGATAAAAAGGCTGTTTCGTAGCATTCTTGTGTCCAGCCCATCCATAATCTCTTCTACCGGCATACCAACGGCTAGAAAAATATTAGCCTTTTTAAGGCGCTTAACATACGTGATCTTTTCAGCACCTTTGGATGTTTTATAATAAACATACCCTTCTTCAACTCCCTTGAATTGAGGAAACAGTTCCTTGAGGTTTTGCCCTAAAGATAAGGGATGTTCAAGCAACAAACCATTGGGCTCATAAGCAAAGAAGTAACCTGTTCCTAATTTACATTCCCGTAAAATTTTTCGGATCTGTGAAGTAATAATAGGTTCTCCGGAGAAAAGAGCACCAATAATTTTTCCGGAATCATTTTTCAAGGGAGCATAGCAACCCAGGAACATTTCACCTAAAACACGAACTTCTTTGATAACGGTCTCCCCCCTGAGAATGGCTTGAAAAATTTCGCTAGAGGCAGGTATATAGGACCCCAATGCCCGCTTACCGTTTTTATTGATAGTTGTAGCGATACGGACCAGTTTATCTTTATCAACAAGTTGAAATATTGTTAAATCAGTACCTGTTATTCTTGCCGTATTTTCGGCCACTTTTCCCAGAGTTCCCTTTTTAGATACGGCCATTCCATCAAAATATATCTCAGGAATTTCAACAGTAACAGATATTCCAGTTCCTTCATCGAGGATACTCTTTTTTCTGGTAATAGATTCGTCAATAGAAAGCCGGCCTTCATTTTCTATCATCAATTCAAGTAAACTAATATCCTCTTTCAACTTTTTGGGGAATGTATCTAAAACCTGTTCGACACTTGTGTAGACAGCATTATGGGTTGAAACAATACTCTTTTTCCCTAAGGCCAAAAGACCATCCTTAGCCATATACATCGAACTCCACGAATTAATGATTAAGGAAATAGCTGTCATCAAAAAAACCAGGATGAAAAGTTTTGCTGTGTACTTCATTTTTCTGAACATAAAACCTCTCCATCAAATAAAACGATTAAAAGCATTAAATTTTTTTCTTTTCCCAGCAGTTCCCGTTATGGCTACAAAGTCTTAAATAGCGCAGTATATTGAAAAGTAATTCCGTAAGGTTTTACTCGATATCCATTTGATTGAAAGCCTGATCAACAGGCCACGCAACGTGGACAGAACCTATCGTCGAATCAAAATGCGCAATCACCTCAACGCAGATGCCCTCTACTCAATTCCATGCGACAGCCAGGACAGCCAGATGTACACTATCCTTGATACCGTTTCCGTCAGAGAAAGCAGACGGCCATTCAAGAGCGTTTTTGCTCAACTCCAACGAGGCAAAGCCCTTGAGAAAATGACCTTTCTCCAAGGCCATTACCTTCTGGCAATTGACGGTACGGGTGTTTATACCTCTGAAAAAATAAGCTCACCCTCTTGTCAAAGGAAGCGTAAACGCAACGGTAGACTGCATACTATCAACAAGATGGTAGCCGACGCCATTTGTCCAACCAGATCACTCTGAAGTGATTCCAACCTGGCCTGAAATGATTATCAAACAGGGGACGGGATAAAGCAACATCTTTTCCATAAATTCCCTTACGCTTTCGTTTCCCTCTCCGTTCAAGCGTAGGTAAGTACTTTCGTCCTGATCCTTCCCAATCATCGGATATCTCCATGGCCACTGCTGTTACCAATCGTAAACAGGACTCAACATTGGGCAATATCGTTGCAACCCTTGTTCGCCTTTTGATTTCTTTCTTCCGTCTCTCAAGCATATTCACGGTGCGAACTTTCTTCCGATGGCTCGTTGGCATTGCAAAGACGGTAAAACCTTCGGGCAGTTCTGTTACTGCCCAATGAACAAGGTCGGGGGCTGCTTTTGGATACTCTTGCACAAAGAACTCCTGCCATCGTCTTGCTTCAGACTCCTTTGGTGCGGGAAAGATCCCTCCTATCCTCTCCGCAACATCTTTCTTCATCTTCAGACGGGGAACATATTGCCCAGCATTTTGTTGCAGATGAAAATGACGGCTTTAAGCCCTTCATAGGCATCGGAGATAAACAGCTTGACTCCATAAAACCCTTGCTCTTTTAACTCCCTCTGAAAAGAACGCCAATGAACTTCATCTTCTATGAGCTTCACCGAGGTTCCAAGGACCTGACGATTCCCCGTGGTATCGACTCCTGCAGCAATGAGGACGGCACATGACCGGGCAACATCTCCATATCTTACTTTCTCGTACCGGGCCTCCAAATAGACAGAAGGATACGCCTCAAGGGCTGATAACTAATCATCGAGTACTTTACTGCGTCGAGCCTCATCAAGGGCCTTGGTCAGGTTTGCGACAATGTAAAACCGATCCAGGGCACTACTTAGCCTTTTTTCGGCTATAACGGAAATATATGGTTGCCACTTCTTGTACTGTATCTCGTCAACACCAATGGCCGTATTTTTATCGAGATCGCGCTGGGCAAGACCCCACTGAACAACCCAGCTCACACCATCGGCTACCATATCCCAGGAAAGATGGAAACAACGGGCTGGTTCCTGCCCGGACAGCTTGCGAGCCCTGAGTGCCAAAAAGGCAGCAAATTGTTTGGTTACCGGAGACGTGCCGGTTGCCCACGGCACTTGCTCAGCAGCAACCATTTTGCACTGAGGGCAAGATACACACCCGCATTTTTTATATAACAGGAAAACCGTTACACTCCAGATAGGCGGCAATAGAAACTCTCGCTCTGCAACGCGAGCACAAAGGCTCACTGTTTTTACAAGCAGTCACAGGGATACAAAGAGCGTTTTTTTATTTTATCCAATCGTGGGTTCTGGTACACAATATTTTCCCAATCATCTTTCCTCACCATTCTACGGGGAGGTGATTGGGGAAATATTTTCGATACTCATTTTACCCACAGATTCTCCAGAAGAGCCGGAAAAAGGCACCCTAACAAATATAGTATAGCGCCTTTTGGCACTTTCCGGTTTCTAAAAAAGCAAAAAAGCGGTTACAGTAAAAGCTGTAACCGCTTTTTTTTCTTTGGTGCCGGAGGTCGGAGTCGAACCGACACGGAGTTGCCTCCGCTGGATTTTGAGTCCAGTGCGTCTACCAATTTCACCACTCCGGCATATATCCACCCGCAACAAAAATATTGTCAGTCTGTGCAGTGAACATACCCGTTCTTTGGTACGCAATATTTTCTATATTACTTCGGAGCCAGACAACATGCAAGTCCTACGTTATACTTTCTTTACTTAGGGATATCTACGCTCTCCTACCCTGTGGCCCAGCATTTGAGACATCCCTGTATCAGCACCAGAGGCTTCTCTCTCGGTTCCTGCTAAACGGAAAAAATGTACCAATACCACCCGTTCGGATCGTGTACCTATGGATTTTTCAGAAGGCGTAGCGAACAGTCTACGCCGGTTTCACAAAACGAAAAAACACTGACTCGGTTACGGCGCAGGGCTCCGCTCACAGGGTTTACCCAACAAAAAGGCTGCGGAGTCGGTACAAATAATCCAGCCCAGACCAGACCGTGAGAATCAAGGCAATATACAGAACAAACAGACCAATCTGATACAATCCCGGTATGGGCAACACCCCCAGTGGAAAAATAAGGGCGCCCAATCCTATATACTGCATCGTGGACTTGATCTTGCCCAGCCCACTTGCCGCTATCACCAGCCCGGAGCTGGAGGCCACACCGCGAAGGCCGGTGACAATGATTTCCCGGCAAAGGATAACCAGGGCAACCCATGCCGGGAGTCTGCCCGTGGGTACGAGCATGATCAGGGCGGTGGTCACTAGGACCTTGTCAGCCAACGGGTCCATTAATTTTCCAAAAGCTGTAATTACCTGATAACGTCTGGCGTAATACCCGTCGATCCAGTCTGAAACTGCGGCAATAAAAAAGATTACAAAAGAAAGCGACGCCATAGCCGTTGTCTGTTCACAACTCATGAACACGGCCAGTAATCCGGCAAGAAAAAACCGAGAGCCTGTTATAACATTGGGGACGGTCAGTATTTGAGATGTTCTTTTCTTCAATGCACTGTGACCATCTGATGTATGTTTATACTCGTCAGGTGAGCAAGACCTCCGCGATAGGCCCTGTAATATTTCAAAATCTTATCCACATAGGCAAGGGTTTCCGGAATTCTAGGGATTGCCCCATGGGGTTTGACCCGACCCGGACCAGCGTTATAGGCAGCAAGGCTCAACTTCACATTCCCATCGTAGGTTCGTAAAAGGCGCTTGAAATAGCGGGTACCACCATCAATATTCTGTTTGATATCAAAGGGATCTGTAACCTTCAGATCCCTTGCTGTACCAGGCATGAGCTGCATGAGTCCCCTGGCACCTTGCGAGGAAACTGCTCGAGGATTGAAGTCAGATTCTGCCTTGATGATAGCTTTGATCAAAAAAGGATCAACCCGGTACCTGGCCGCAGCCTTTTTTATGTAATGGTTCAACATCCCCATACTGACAGGCTTGCTTGTATACCTGCTGCCAGAGGGCCTGTAGCTGGAAAGAGATTTGGAAGAATTGTCATATCGCAATGTCCTGACACCTTCCTTTATACGGGCTCTGCCGTCTGCCCGAACGTTTGTATAATGGATGACACCGTTATTATCCTGGTAGCTGTAAATAGCGTTCGCATGGGCGGAAAGGCCTGGAACTGTCAAACACAGCAGTAGGAAAAAAATATGGTATCGTACCATAATAAAACCAATTGTTATTGTTGTCGTTTTTCCCAGTCAGCCAGAAACTGTTGCATACCGATGTCGGTCAATGGATGTTTCGCAAGTTGCCCAATGACCTTGTAGGGAATAGTGGCTATATCAGCACCTACCAGAGCGGCTTCCGCCACATGCATGGGCGAGCGCACAGAGGCAACGATAACCTCAGTGACATACCCAAAGTTCCTATACATAGTCATTATATCGGACACAAGGTCCATACCGTTAATGGAAATGTCGTCCAATCGGCCGACAAAAGGGCTGACAAAGGTTGCGCCTGCCTTGGCAGCTAGAAGCGCCTGAACCGAAGAAAAAATCAGGGTTACGTTGGTTTTAATATCCTGATCAGCCAACTGTTTGACGGCCTTGAGCCCTTCCTCAATCATGGGAATCTTGATGACTATATTATCAGCGATTTGAACCAGTTCTTGGGCTTCAGCAATCATGCCGTCCGCATCAAGACTAACAACTTCAGCACTAACCGGCCCGTCGACCACAGCACAAATATCCTTAAGGATGGCAGCAAAAGGGCGCTGTTCTTTCGACACCAGGGAAGGATTCGTGGTCACCCCATCAACCATTCCCAGGGCATTCGCCTTTTTAATTTCTTCTATATTTGCGGTATCAATAAAAAATTTCATGGCTGCTCCTTTGACGCTCCAGTAAATTTGTCGCAGCACTCTTCGCTGCAAAAATAATAGGTTTTGCCTTCACGGCGTAGTCGGATCGACTGCATTTTCGGCAAAAGCGTATGGCAGACAGGATCTTCGACCAGAACATCCTCCACCTTTGCATCATCTGTTTGCGTGCTGTCTTCCATGTATTCCTTCCTCACCTGGTTCCTGAGTATGGAACGAAGCAAACGAAAACCAATATAAAACAGGACAGCAAGAACAAGCAGTCGCAGAAGAGTCACAGCACTCTCCTTCCCTTTGACAGTTGTTGTGGTTCAATAATCCGCATGCAGATATTATATCCGGGGCATAAGAAAAGTCTAATCAAAACAACCTCAGCAGCAGGACAGAGGCTTTGTGCCCAGCTCGGGTGGCTCTTCTTTATTTTGTATCATTTAAGAAAAAAAGAAACAAAAAGAATGTATCTGATGTCCGTGAGCCAGCTCTTAATTTTCGACAACATATTCGCCACAGGTCAGTCCAGGTCCTCGCTTATAGCAAAGGAGGGTTAGGAGAACAAAACACGCTTTGACACCCTTCAGCAGCCATTGCCCCGCCATGCCAGAGGACGGATAGAGTAATCGGGATCACTCTGCTCGCATAAGTGCAGATGTCTGTGGACTGTGAAAGAGGAAGCCGGGATAAATGTGTCCGGTGAACATATCTCAGCCAAAGGCTTAAGTACAAACAGTCGTTGGGTCATTCGCGGGTGGGGCAGGATTAGGACAGGGGTCTGCACAACCAAGGCATCGTAGAGGAGCAGGTCCAGATCAAGAAAACGGTCCTGGTACCCCTGGACATCTTGCGGTCGCTTCCTGCCGAACCGTTTTTCCAGGGCAAGGAGCTGGGCAAGGAGTTCAAGGGGTGACAGGCTGGTCATTACCAGCCCGACCGCATTGATAAACCAGTTGTCTGTCCTCATGCCTACCGGTTTCGTACGATAAGGGGACGAAATCTGCCTGCAGGCCACACCGGAGCATTGATCCAGGAGCTTCCAGGAGGCCTGAATTATCTCCAGAGAATCACCCAGGTTCGAGCCAAGCCCGATATACGCCTTATGATGGAATACCGACATCGACAGCCGCTCTCACCCTGATACCGGTGGTACTTGAACCCCTTCGCTCTGACAAGAGTTTCTCTCTCATTTGAAAGCTGCTATCCTCAGAAGGTAGAAACAAGGCGATCTAAAAATGATGCAGACCGAGCACATCAAACATGGTATAAACACCATTCGCCTGCTCGGTCACCCAGGCCGCAGCCAGGGCCGCTCCGCGGGCAAAGTTATCCCTGCTGGTCGCGCGATGACTTATTTCAAGACGCTCTCCGGCAGCGGCAAAAAAGACGGTATGCTCGCCGACTATATCGCCGGCTCTAATTGTCTGGATACCGATTTCCTTGGCCGTACGCTCGCCGATGATGCCGTTTCTTTCCATCACCCCCACGTCCTCCAATGCTCGTCCCAGGGCATTGGCGGCCATTTCCCCCAGTTTCAATGCAGTACCTGAAGGGGCATCCTTTTTCATCCGGTGATGCGCTTCCACAATCTCCACGTCATAGGCATCACCTAAGATGGCGGCGGTTTTTTCCACCAGCTTGAACAGCACGTTCACCCCCACAGCCATATTGGGAGACTGGACGCAGGGAAAGGCTCCTTTGGCCAACTCACGTAATGTTTCCTGATCTTCTGAAGTCAATCCGGTTGTACCAATGACCATGGGTGTATGATGCCGGGCAGCAAGCTCGGCAAACTCCATGGTTGCCTGGTGAGAGGTAAAATCAATAATGACCTCCCCCTGATCAATCACCGACTCCAGACCTGCTGATACGGTTACCCCCAGCCTACCCAGACCACAGAGAGTCCCTACATCCTCACCGACATGGGGACTTTCGGGACGCTCGAAAGCTGCCGCCGCTTCAAGTTGGGGATGCTGGTGCACCATCGCGCAGATCCGCTGTCCCATTCTTCCCCCAACTCCGGCGATAATCACTTTTTTCATTGTCTATCCTCGAGGTGTACGCATTGTGATCAAAGTAATCCCAACTCTCGCATACAGCCGCGCAAGGTCTCCTCGCTGCCCGCATCCATTGTGGTCATGGGGAGCCGCACTTCATCGGACTGAATTTTTCCCATGATTTTCAAGGCTTTTTTGGCCGGAGCAGGGCTGGGATAGCAGAACATGGCTATCATCAGGCTAAACAGTTCATAGTGAATCGCCCTGGCCCTGGTTAAATCTCCCTGCAGGGCTGACTCCATCAGAGCTGCCGTTTTCCCAGGAAGCACATTGGCCACCACACTGATGACGCCTTTCCCGCCGATCAAAACCGTGGGCATGGCCGTACTATCATCACCAGAAAAGATAATAAAATCATTCGGACACGACTGTATGAGCCTGCTGATCTGGTTGAGACAGCCACAGGCCTCCTTAATGCCTATCACATTGGGCAATTGCGCCAAGCGGGCAACGGTTTCCGGGGCCATATTGGTCACGGTACGGCCGGGAACATTATACAGGACTGTTGGAATATCAACGGCATCCGAAAGAGTTTTAAAATGTTGATACAGGCCTTCCTGACTGGGTTTGTTGTAGTACGGCACCACGGAAAGGACCGCATCCGCGCCACTTTGTTTTGCCGATTCGGTCAGCTCTATGGCTTCAAGGGTATTGTTGGCCCCTGTACCAGCAATAACCGGGACACGCCCATTAACGGTTTGTACCGTGAGTTCAATCACACGCTTATGTTCATCAAAATCAAGGGTGGCTGACTCTCCTGTTGTCCCACAAGGCACGATACCGTGTATTCCCTGCTCAATTTGATATTCGATCAGGTCAATCATTCCTTGCTCATCCACCTTGCCGTTCAGCATGGGGGTAACGATTGCTGTATATGCTCCCTGAATTGTGTGCTTCATACTCTCCTCAATACCTCACAATAAACCCCTTGCACCTGCTACTCCCTCAGCATCGACCAGGATCCTCCAAGTAGTCATCGTCCCCCTCTGTCGCGGGTTGGCAACAGATTGCGTCAAAAACCTGCAATAACCTGAAAAATCTGGGCGAGCGGAATGCTGGTAAACGTACGGCCTCTCACACCAAGGCATCTGCCCCTAGCTCACCTTTGTAAATGATATGAGCAGCCCCTTTCAGGTGCACATTTTCTACATCCTCTCCTGAAAAGGTAAAATCCACTGTCAATCTGTCTCCCCCGGAGGTGACCACCTCTACCGGCGGAGAAAGTTTGCCGAGGCGTGCCGCTATTACGGCCGAGGCAACTGCTCCTGTCCCGCAGGCCAAAGTTTCGCCTTCAACACCACGTTCATAGGTCCGAACATGAAGGCTCTTATCCTGTAGACAAACAAAATTCACATTCGTACCAGCGGGTTGAAACAGCTTATGCCCGCGAATTGCTCTTCCCAGCCCAACCACGTCCACATTCGTCACCCTATCGACGAAATGGACAGCATGGGGGACCCCTGTATCAACGGAGTGCACAAGATAACACCCCTTTTCGACCTGTACCTCCCTGTTTGTAACCAGGGAATGAGGTGGAGTAAGCTTGATGGTGACATGGATATCAGCCACCTGAGCCTCAACGATACCGGCCAGGGTTCTGAAGGATAAAGTGGCAGGTGCAATACCATGCATATAAGCGAACCTCGCCGCGCAACGTGCTCCATTACCGCACATTCCAGCGACAGAACCGTCTGCATTAAAAAATTTCCATTGAAAATCCACCTCGTCATCCTGCTCTATAAGGATGAGTCCATCAGCCCCCACAGAGAGCCTGCGCCTGCATACCAGCCGCGCCAACTCAGGCATCATTTCTTCTGGAATCATGGGTCGACGATGATCTATGATAATGAAATCATTGCCGGATCCGCTCATTTTCATAAAAGGAAGGGGTAGTCTTGTCCGTTGCATTAAAACCTACCATGCCATTGAATGATCACAACCAGGCAGGTTGCAACCTCTGGCTGAACAGAGAATAATGTGATATGTATCTACTTGTACACTTGTACCACGTACTCCCAAGGCGCACCACAACCTCAGCCCAGGTAGTACCATCTTCGGCAGTCTTTTGATCACACATATACCCAAGTAGAATGAAGGAGCAAAAACCACCGAACCTAGAGCCGCAAGAGCTGATGAGCAATCCTGGCCATGGCGTCCCTGTACCCACCTGCAACGGAGAGACAGCTACCTTCGTATCATTACCTCCGGTGATTTGGGACTTTCATTGGCCGGATCCTGTTGATCAATACTGGTCACCGAATAATACAGCCGGGTAGCATTCCCCGGCACCTTCCTGTCAATGAACATGGTATACGGCAACAGGACTGAGCCGATACACTGCGGCACCTTCTCTTCAGCCATGCGTCTGTAAACTCTATAGCCCCGAAGATCCTTGGTGTGTACCGGATTCCAGAACACCTTGATCCCGAGATCGGTTTGAATACCCCGTAGGCCTCCCGGTGTTTCCGGTGGGGTTCTATCCATCGGTGCTGCCGAGACGGTATCACTGACACCGCCGCCTACCGAGCCTTCCTTGTACAGGCTCACAGTTTGAATCTGATAATAATAGGTGCGGCCATTGGCCAACTTGGTGTCCACAAAGCTGGTTTGCTCGACAGGGGCGCCAACAGGTTCAAAGGTCTTGCCGCTGACGCTGCGATACACCTGATATTGAATGCTCTCTGCAACCCGGGTTTCATCCAGCCGCATGGTAACCGGTTCCCATCTCAAGGTGTTGCGGTGGTCCCCTGCCTGTATACGGACATTTTTCGGGGCCAATGCGGGGGTATTCCAGAGGAACTTGACCACATTGGAATCTCCTGACTCTGCCCACCATCCGGTTTTGCTGCGGACTTTAAAAAAATACAGATTGCCGGGTCTGAGCAAGGTTGCCTGGTAGCTTGCAGTTTTTCTCCCATCATTGGGCAGGGCACCTCCGGGAAGTGTCACAGCCATGCCGAAGGGTATGGGGCAGGTCTCGCAGTAGGCCTCCACCGGCACCACAGCCCGGTACAGTTGAAACTCCGCTATATCCGATATATCTTCACCGGTCACTGTTTCAACAGGGTAACTCCAGTAGAGAGCCACCCCTTTTTCACTGAGTTGGTAGCGTAAATCGGTAATCGGCTTGGGCACTACGGTCTGCGGGGCGACCGGCTTATCCTTGAAGCCGCAATTTGCCAGCAACAAACAACAGCAACAAGCCAGCAGGGATTGCAATCCAGGGAAACTCCATTGATTAAGTGTGCGTCTGATCATTGTCTATATCCCGATTGTTTGTTCCGCCTCTTGCAAGGCCTCTTGTACACGCTTTAGAGCAGTACCTCCCAGAGAGGTTCTACTGTTTACCGAACCTTCCACGGACAGCACCTGAAAAATATCCTCTTCAATATCCTGAGAAAATTCCTGCAATTCTGCAAGGGTTAAATCCGTCAATTCAAGAGCACGTTCCTGGCAATGGACGACAATCCTCCCAACAACACCATGGGCCTGGCGAAAAGGTATATTTTTACCGACCAGGTAATCGGCGATATCAGTGGCTGTCATGTAACCACCGTGTGTCGCGTCCAGCATACGCGCGGTGTTGAATTCCGTATTTTCCAGCAACTCCGAGACAATGGACACACTTGCCTGCACTGTATCCAACGCATCGAAAACAGGTTCCTTGTCCTCCTGGAGATCCCGGTTATAGGTTAGGGGCAGTCCCTTAACAGTCATCAGCAGAGAGACCAGGGAGCCGGTTACGCGGCCACTTTTTCCCCGAATGAGCTCGGGAATATCCGGATTCTTCTTCTGCGGCATGATTGAGGAACCGGTGCAATAGCGGTCACCGATACGTATAAAGTCAAATTCCTTGGAAGACCAGAGGACCAGCTCTTCAGCCAGCCGGCTGAGATGAATCTGCACCAGGTTCAGACAAAAAAGAAACTCAAGGGCAAAATCGCGATCCCCGGACGTATCCATAGAGTTGGCACTTATGGCGGGAAACCCAAGCTCACGGGCGACAAATTCCCGATCAATGGGCAGCCCCGTTCCCGCCAAAGCAGCGCATCCCAGGGGGAGTACGTTGATATGGACAAGACAGGCCTGCAGCCGCTCACGGTCCCTTCTCAGCATTTCGTAATAAGCCAGGAGATGATGGGACAGGAGCACCGGCTGAGCCCTCTGTAAATGGGTATATCCGGGCATAACGGCTCCCAGGTATTTCCTGGCCAGGAGTACGAAGGATCGTTGTGCAGAGCCAAGCAGCTCATCCATCTGGGCGACCTGATCGCGGAGGTACAATCTGAAATCAAGATTGACCTGGTCGTTCCGGCTGCGGGCTGTATGCAGCTTTGCGCCGGCAGGACCTATACGATCAGTCAAGGCCTTTTCAATATTCATATGAATATCTTCCAGTTCCGGCTTAAATACAAAACGTCCCTGCTCGATATCTTCTTCTATGGCGCTCAGCCCATCTATGATTGCGTCGCATTCCTGTTCGCTGATCAGTTTCTGACGAGCCAGCATCCTGGCATGCACCTTGGACCCCATAATATCGTAGCGGTAGAGTCTGGCGTCATATTGGATGGATGCGCTAAACTCTTCAACCGAAGTGGCCGTAGTCTCGGAAAAGCGCCCTCCCCACATTTTTCCTGATAGTTTATTCTTGGCTGCCATGGTCTATTTCTTATTCAACGCCTGGATCTGCAACCGCAGAGAGTTGAGCCGGATAAATCCGGTCGCATCCGCCTGGTTGTAGACATCGTCTTCTTCAAAGGTTGCAAAAGACTCCGAATACAAGGAGTTGTCTGACTTTCTGCCTACTGGAATGCAATTGCCCTTATACAATTTCAGGCGTACTGTTCCATTCACGGTGGCCTGGGCCTCATCCATGGTTTTCTGCAGCAGCTGCATCTCTGGAGAGAACCAGAACCCATTATAGACCAGCCGTGCATAATCTGGCACCAGCGAATCACGGATATGGAGTACTTCCCTGTCCAGGGTAATGGACTCCAGGTCACGATGGGCCGCCCGCAGGACTGTCCCGCCCGGTGTTTCATAGACGCCCCTGGATTTCATGCCCACAAAGCGATTTTCGACCAGATCGAGACGACCGATACCGTTCTCGCCCCCCAGCCTGTTGAGACGCCGCATCATGGCAACAGGGTCCAGCCGCTCTCCGTCCACGGCCACCGGGTTACCCTGTTCAAAATCTATCTCCACATAAGTAGCTGTATCCGGTGCCTTTTCAGGAGAGACGGTCAACTTGAACATGTCTTCATCGGGCTCGTTCCAGGTGTCTTCCAGCAAACCTCCTTCAAAACTGATATGAAGCAGATTTTCGTCAGAGCTGTATGGATTCTTTTTGGTGACCGGGACAGGAATACCACGCTCCTGGGCATAGGCGACCAATTTTGCCCTGGAGTTCAAATCCCATGTACGCCAGGGTGCAATGATCCGCAGCCGGGGATTCAAGGCCAGATATCCCAGTTCAAAGCGTACCTGATCATTGCCCTTGCCGGTTGCGCCGTGACTCACGCCGTCAGCACCCTCTTCCGCAGCAATGCGCACCTGCTCCTTGGCAATTAAAGGTCTGGCCAGAGACGTACCCAGTAGATACGATCCCTCGTAGATGGCGTTGGCCCGAAAGGCAGGGAAGATGTACTCACGAACAAACTCCTCCTGCAAATCGGAAATAATCACCTTCTCAGCACCGGTTGCCATCCCTTTACGGCGAACCGCTTCCCAATCTTCCTTTTGGCCTATATCCGCTGAGTACGCAATAACCGGGCACTCATATTCCTCACTCAGCCATTTCAGGATAACCGAAGTATCCAGTCCACCTGAATAGGCCAGGACAATCTTATTCACTGTCATGGTTGTCTAACTTACCTCATTAAAAACAATACTGGGAGGCCATAGAAAAGACTTATGTACCGGGATCTTTCTGTACGCCGCCGATAAACTGTTCCAAAATGGCCTTATGAATGTGCATTTTATTTTCCGCCTGGTCAAACACAACGCTCTGCCTTCCTTCCAGGACGTCTTCGGTCAACTCTTCCCCCCGGTGTGCAGGCAGGCAATGCAGGACAATGGCATCAGCCTTTGCCTTGGCCAGCAGCGCAGCATTCAACTGGTATGGCTGAAAAAGCGCAACCCGCTCTTCCTGTTCACTCTCCTGTCCCATGGAGGCCCAGACATCAACGTTCACCACGTCTGCGTCCTCTATAGCCTCAGCGGGATCGTCTACCAGGAGCACAGCACCGGTTCCTGATTGCTGTGCCATTTTGAGTATCCGTGCATCGGGCTGATATCCCTGCGGGCAAGACAAGGTCAGGGAAAAACCCAAAACCGAGGCAGCTTCTATCCACGAGTTGGCCATATTGTTCCCATCCCCAAGCCAGACGATCTTTAAATGTTCCGGCGCACCTTTCTTCTCAATCACGGTCATGAGATCACTGAGAACCTGACAGGGGTGGTGCAAATCGGTCAAGGCATTGATGACCGGTACTGTAGCGAACCTGGAAAGCTCCTCAACAACGTCCTGGCCAAAGGTGCGCACCACTATCCCGTCCACATACCGGGACAGTACCCGGGCAGTATCTCGTAAGGGTTCTCCCCGACCAAGCTGTGAATCCCTGGCAGACATGAAAACGACCTGACCGCCCAGACCGTACATGGCAGCCTCAAAACTCACCCTGGTTCTGGTGGAAGGTTTTTCAAAAAGCAGACAGATGGAACGACCGGCCAATTGTTGGTGACAAACGCCATCAAGGCTTTCGTTCTTGAGCATGATCGCCCGGACTATCAAGGATTGCAGTTGCTGCTTGTTGAAAGCAGATAATGTTAAAAGATGATTTACCATAAGGAAGCCCCTCTTTCTCGGGTCATGAGTGGTCCTGACAAACTGCTATCCAATGACAGATAATCTGCGCCCCCCCGGGAACCGCTTTCCGTTCTCATCCGGATTGCTCATCAGCTCTGATGGTACCAGATCCGGAAATTTTTGGTAACGCATTATCCTTGGGTATAGGGGGTGCCACAATACTGCCGAAGATGGTACCACCTGAGTTGGCCTTAGGTGAACACTTTGGCGAAACTTGAGCCTGCTCACGATCATCGCATACATCTATTTTTGTCTCTTATTTCCTTAAAAAAAGACAAAATGTGCATGAGCAATCCGTGCTAAGGTGGGGCAAAACATATACTGAAGCCCTGAGTGCGCACCCTTAAGCAGCTTAATACAGAACAGGGTGAAAGCTTAACTGATACAAAAAAACACCAGTTTTGCAAAGGATTTTCATATCTGTTCCCTCTCATCACATACATTTGTATATCTGCATGGTAACGCCTTCACTCCATACGGTTCTCCTCTTTATAGCCGTCCAAGACGTGCGCCAGGGTATCGACTGCCTGGTCTATTTCCTCTCTGCGTACTGTCAAGGGCGGAACAAAACGCAAGACACTATTCCCGGCAAAATTGATCACCACCCCCTCAACGAACATTTTGTGCACGATCTCCGCCCCGTGCGCAATACCAAAATCGGTTAATACCAGGCCGAGCAACAGGCCCCGCCCCCGGATTCCTACGGCAAGATGGGGGTACTTTTGTACCAGTTGTTCGAGCTTACCGATAAAATAGACGCTTTTCTCCTGAACCGATTGCAAAAAGCCTGCACCAAGCATTTCCTTCAAGACCGCCACCCCGGCAGCGGCAGCCACCGGGTTGCCGCCAAAGGTCGAAGCATGGGTACCGGGCACCAGGGATGCGGCGATTGCCTCGGTGGTCAGCATAGCTCCAATGGGCAGGCCATTACCCAGTGCCTTGGCCGAAGTCATGATATCCGGAATCACTCCGGAATGCTCATAGGCAAACAGGGTGCCGGTTCGACCCATGCCGGTCTGGACTTCGTCAAAGATCAACAGCAGGCCATGGGTGTCGCACAGTTGCCGTACTCCCCGCAGATAATTAGTCTCCAGCGGACGCACTCCGCTTTCCCCCTGCAGCGGTTCACAGAGGACAGCACAGGTCCTGGGACCGATACACTTCGCCACCGCATCCAAATCTCCAAATTCCGCGTGGACAAACCCCTGGGGCAGAGGTTCAAAACCTTGATGAAATTTAGGCTGTCCGGTGGCGGCAACCGTGGCCAGTGTCCTGCCATGAAAAGAACCGGTCAGGGAAATAATCTCATAGCGACCCTCGCCGCTGTGAATGCGGGCTAGTTTCAGGGCAGCCTCATTGGCTTCCGCTCCAGAGTTGGCCATAAAAACGCGATCAGCAAAAGAGTTGGCAACCAGCAACTCCGCCAGCTCAATTTGCGGCTGGATATGAAACAGATTGGACACATGCACCAGTTGTCCTGCCTGCTCCGAGATAGCCCTGGTAACAGCGGGATGGCAGTGCCCCAGCGAGCAGACAGCGATCCCTGCCAGAAAATCCAGGTACTCCTTGCCGTCGGCATCCCAAAGGCGGCACCCCTCTCCTCGAACCATCATCACCGGAAACCGGGAGTAGGTTCCCACAAAAACGTCATTGCCCCTCTGGACCCATTGCTCGTTGTTCATGCCACTATCTCCGTTCCGATACCCGCCCTGGTAAAGATCTCCAACAAAAGAGCATGTTCCTGGCGGCCATCAATGATATGCGCCTTGCCAACGCCCCTCTCAAGAGCTGTTGTGCAGCAGTTGACCTTGGGAATCATCCCCCCGACGATGACGTCCTGGGCAATCATACCCGTTATATCCCGTTGATCAATGCTTGAGATGAGCTGCCCGTCTTTTCCCTTGACTCCCTCCACATCGGTGAGCAAAATGAGTTTTTCGGCATGCAGTTGTGCGGCAACAGCACCAGCCACCAGATCAGCATTAATATTGTAGGCCTGGCCGTCCTCACCGACCCCGACCGGCGCAATCACCGGTATAAAATCTTTTTGTTCCAGGGTTGCCAGAATTTCCGGATTGACTCGAGTCACCTCGCCGACCCGGCCCAGGTCAATCAATTCAGGCGGCCTGTTGTCCTTATCTGGCTTACTGTGCAGGGTCATTTTTCGGGCCTGCACCAGATCGCTGTCCCGGCCGGACAGGCCCACGGCCTTCCCCCCGCAATGATTGATCAAGCCGACGATTTCCTTGTTCACCTTGCCCACCAGCACCATTTCCACCACGTCCATGGTCTCGCCGTCCGTGACCCGCATCCCCTGCACATAGTTAGGGGTTACCTGCATTCTTTCCAGAAAACGGTTTATCTGCGGGCCGCCGCCATGAACAATGACCGGATTGATACCGATATACTTCATCAAAATGACATCCAGGGCAAAACTGCGTTTCAAACCCTCGTCAACCATGGCATGGCCGCCATACTTTATCACCACGGTTTTATGATAAAACTCCCTGATGTACGGCAGCGATTCAACCAGGACCTTGGCCTTGGCAATATCTTCCTGCATGCTGACCCTCTCCGATGGTGCATGATCAAATTACATTTTTGTTTTGTCTTGAAAAACCATACTGTACCTCTGCGGCAGCGGCGTGTAAACAGTTCTCTTACCGCAAAAGGCACACAATGAGAAAACACCTGTTGCGGGAAATGCTTTACTTTTCCCATGGAACACAGTAACGTGCCATACTTTGCAAGAAACAAACCTGAATTTTTGAGACGTACTTTTTTCAACTCTTTTTTTTACTTTTTATACTTTCATGTGTACACCTGCGAAAACATTGGCTGTCTTGGCCTTGGTCCTGCTCACGGGAATCATCCCATCTCTGTCATGGGCTGAAGAATCAGACGACCCTATTTTTGTCGAAGCGGATAGAATGATCTCCCAGGAGGAGGAAAACTCTATACTTTTCATCGGGAACGTGGATGCCAGGCAGGGCGAGGTGACCATCCGTTCCGGCGAGATGACCGTTTTTTATGCCAAGAACGACACCAACAGCGGCAAAAACACCTCCAGCCAGGTCAAACGTCTTATATGCAAAAAAAATGTCGAAATTCTTCAAGACGACTGGCTCGGTACCGGAGAACGTATGGACTATTTTGCCAAGGAACGTAAGGTTATTCTCTCTGGCAACGCCAAGGCCTGGGAAGGACAGAACATGGTGTCCGGTACAACCATCACCTATTATCTTGATGAAAAGCGCTCCATAATTGAGCGGGACCAAAGCCAGGAAAAAGAACGAGTAAAAGCCGTTCTCCACCCGGACTCGGACAAAAAAGAATGACCGTTCCCTCTACCCTTGAGACACGCCACATCGTCAAAGAATACAGGAAACGCCGAGTGGTGGACAAAATCAGCCTGCAGGTTCGTGACACCTCAGTCGTTGGGTTGCTTGGCCCAAACGGAGCAGGAAAAACGACCACGTTTTATTCCATTGTCGGCTTTATCAGGCCAACCAGTGGTTCCATCCACCTTGACGGAGACAACATCACCCACCTGCCCATTCACCAACGGGCGTCCCGAGGCATTACCTATCTGGCCCAGGAGCCTTCGGTGTTTAAAAAATTAACAGTGGTGGAAAATGTGCGGATTGTCCTCGAACCCTTGGGCCTGCCTAAAAATGAGATTGCTAACCGCATTGACGAGCTTATGGCGGATCTGAAGATAGCGCACCTTGCGGGCAACAAAGGGCATGCATTATCCGGCGGGGAGCGGAGGCGGGTTGAAATCATGCGAGCTCTGGCAACCAGACCGCGTTTCATTCTCTTGGATGAACCCTTTGCCGGAGTAGACCCGCTGTCCGTTGCCGATCTGCAGCAGATCATCAGGGACCTGAAGGGAAAGGGCCTGGGTATACTGATATCAGACCACAATGTTCGGGAAACACTGCAGGTCTGTGACTTTGCTTACATCATGAACAGTGGCCGTATTCTGACCAGCGGTGTTGCCGCCGACATCATAGAGAGTGTGGTAGCTCGCAAAATGTACCTTGGTGATAATTTTCACATGTAGGTACGCTGTCGTAGAGTAGCAAGAGCTCTTCATCGTACGTAAATATCATGGTCCTGGAACTCAGACAAAACCTCAAGCTGACCCAAAAACTTGTCATGACGCCACAGCTGCGTCAGGCCATCAAACTGTTGCAACTTGGCCGCCTGGAACTGACCGAAGCCCTGCGGGCCGAAATAGAACAGAACCCCATGCTTGAGGAAGCCCCTGCACCTGCTCAGGAGCAGAGTAACCCCGAGGCACTGTCCGCAGTCGAGCCCGCAGAATCAAAGGAGGCGACAGTGACGGCGGGTGTCCAAGGGGAAGGACCTGGGGGGGTTGAAGAAGTCAACTGGGAGGATTATACGAACAATTTTGATGCCGATTTTTCCTTTGCCAGGGAGATCCCCCCTGCTGACGCCCCTTCCCAGTTCGACTTTATCTCTTCCACCCCAGGACTTGATGCGTATCTTCTCTGGCAATTGACCCACCTGGAGCTGAGCCCCCAGGATAGGGAGATAACAGAATTTATCATCTGTAATCTTGATAACCACGGTTTTTTCAAAGCAGATATCTCAGATATCTGCGAACACTGTCAGTGTGATCAAGAGGAAGCAAAAGGGGTGTTGCGTATAGTGCAAAGCCTTGATCCTCCCGGCATAGCCGCCAGGGATATTCGGGAATCACTACTTCTCCAACTCGACCGGCTGGATTATTACGAGAAGTTGCCCTATATCATAGTGGATCAGCATATGGAGCAACTCGAAAACCGCAACTATACTCTTATTGCCCGCCTGACTGGAACCACCATCAAACGAGTAACAGAAGCCGTGTCCGTCATCCAGGAGTTGGCGCCCTATCCGGGTAATGCGTTCAGTAATGAGCAGACAAACTATATCATTCCTGATGTCTATGTGCATAAAATTGGGGAAGAATACGTCATCCAACTCAATGACGACGGCTTGCCGAATCTGCAGCTCTCAGAAGACTATCTGACCATGCTCGGCAAGAAAAAGGCGTTGAGTTCGGAGTCGTCAAGCTACCTGAGGGAAAACAAAAGAAATGCGGAATGGTTCATTCGATCAATCCAACAACGCCAACGAACCATTTACAAAGTAATGGAAAGTCTGCTGAAATTCCAACATGACTTCTTTGAACATGGATCCAGCGCCTTACGTCCGCTCATCCTGAGAGACGTGGCAGAAGATATCGGCATGCACGAATCTACGGTGAGCCGGGTCACTTCCAACAAATATGCCCACACTCCCCAGGGGATCTATGAACTCAAATATTTTTTCAGCACTGCGGTCGCCACCACCGATGGTGACGCTGTAGCCGCTGAGGCCATAAAAACCCGAATACGCAGACTGGTCGCCGGAGAAGACCCTGCCAAACCGCTGAGTGATAATACCATCTCCAAGCTCCTTGCCCAGGAGAATATCAAGGTTGCCCGCCGTACGGTTGCCAAATACCGAGACCAGCTCAAGATCCTCCCGGTAAAACACCGACGCAAAGCAAAGGTGAAATGATCTGTGTCTTGAAAAATCAAGCTTTCAGACCGCACCCATTCGGGCATCAGGGGGTGCGAATCATATCAGCAATCTGAAAAGCCATTTCCAAAGACTGCTCCGCGTTCAGGCGGGGATCACAGGTGGTCAGGTAGCACTGGCAAAGATGCTCGTCGGTAAGATGACGGGCTCCCCCGATACACTCGGTCACATTATTGCCAGTCAACTCAAAATGGACCCCGCCGGGGACAGTGCCCTCTGACCAATGCATCTCAAAAAAGCAGCGCAGCTCAGAGAGGATCTTCTCAAAATCCCTGGTCTTATGTCCGCTCTCCGCCTGAAAGGTGTTACCATGCATGGGATCGCAACTCCAGAGAACGTTGTGGCCTGAAGCCTTGATTACCCGCAACAATGCCGGGAGATACTTTTCGACCTGACCATCACCAAACCGGGTAATCAGGGTCATCCGACCAGGCTCGTTCTCGGGATTGAGCCGGTCCAGTATCCTGAGGATCTCATCAATATCATGCTTTGGTCCCACCTTCATGCCCAAGGGATTGTTGACGCCTCGCAGGAACTCAATGTGGGCGCCATCCAACTGGCGGGTCCGATCACCAACCCACAGCATATGGGCTGAGCAGTCGTACCAGCCACCTTCAACAGAGTCTTCCCTGGTCAGCGCTTCCTCGTATCCTAAAAACAGAGCCTCATGGGAGGTGAAAAACTGGACTTGCTGCAGTTGTGGAGTGTCCGTTGAAATGCCAATGGTTTCCATAAACTTGAGCGCATGACTGATCTGCTTGGCAAGTCGATCATACGAGCGTCCCATGGGAGACTGTTTTACGAACTCCTGATTCCAGACATGCACCTTGTGCAGGGAACTGAACCCCCCCCGAGTGAAAGCCCTCAACAGGTTCAAGGTGGCAGCGGACATGTTATATCCTTTGAGCAGACGGGAAGGATCTGGTGTACGAGCTTCAATATCAGGGGCTATGGAGTTCGCCATATCCCCCCGGTAGCTGGGCAGCTCCACCCCGTCGACGATCTCCGTATCGCTGGAACGGGGTTTCGCATACTGCCCGGCAATGCGACCGACCTTGACCACAGGCTTGTTGCCTGCAAAAGTCAAAATGACCGCCATCTGCAGCAATACCCTGAGAGACTCTCTGATATTTGGCGCCGTACAGCCTGCGAATTCCTCGGAACAGTCACCGCCCTGCAGTAAAAAAGCTTCTCCCCTGGCTGCTTTGGCGAGCATTCTCTTCAGCTCTCGAATTTCACCGGCAAAAACCAGAGGCGGCAAGGAAGAAAGCTCCCTGATCACCGCATCATATTTCTCTTTATCCGGCCAGTTGGGCTGCTGCATAACCGGAAATCTGTTCCAGCTCGCTTTTGTCCAATTTTTTTGATCAGTCACAAGTTCTCTTCTCTCTTTTCGCATCGAGTGCCAACACAACAGAGATCTTCATCAAACACATTGAGGATCCTGAGTGCCTTTTCCCGCTCCTCTTTTTTCTGATATGGCAGAAGTCCATATCCCTTGACCAATTCTACAAGTTCCTGACGAGTTGGTATCCCTTGCATACCCGTCGCCAATACCTTGCCGGTATCGGTTTCCAGTACTTCGGCGTCCCGGCCATTGGTAACCACGGCCAAGGGGATACGATATGTCGGATCAAGAACCCGGGCTGCTGCGATGGCCGCCTTTTCCCTGGTGACCAGCGATCCCGGACCGTAACGGACAATCATTGCCCGCTGGCCGCCAACAAGGACCACAAGGTCAATCCGCGACACCACAGTAGTATTATTAAATTCTGTACAAATGCGCAATCTGGGCTGCAACTCTGCCTTTGCATATCCTAATTCCTTCACCAAGAACCGCGCCAGTTCCTGTCGCACTCGCTCGTCATCCGTGTCAGGCAGTTCTTCCCCCGTAAGATAATCTATCAGTGTTCCGTAAACGATATGATGGCCTGAGATATCAATCATGCTGTGCACCCAAAAAAAAACTTCAAGCAGTGATAAGGGTGATCAATGGAGCGAGTGTTGCCACTGCCGCACTGCACAGGCACAATACGCATTGAAACACGCAATTTTCTGTACAGTTAGCCCGGATTCCTCATGAGCATTTGTCGAAATGTGAGCCTACCCACAGACAGGACATACATCCGTTTTTGTCTCTTTTTTCTCAAACGAAACACAATGTTCATGAGAAATCGGGAACAAAACACAAGTCAAGCGCATCCCGGACCATTTGTCAATCATCATTTTAGCCCGGATTTCTTATCAATTCAGGTCGTGTCAGGTTCGGAAATTTTTGGTAACGCATTCTACTTGGGTATAGGGATTGCCACAATACTGCCAAAGATGGTACCGCCTAAGTTGACCTTTGGTGAACGGGCTGTCGAATTTCAAGCTTGCTCACGGATAACATATCCATCTGTTTTTATATTATTTTTGCTTGAATGAGACAAAATGTTCATGAAAAAATCCCTGCGAAATCAAAGGGGGTAATTTTTCCGATAGTAGGTTATTTTTGGAGTGTATGTACATGGAAAATAATACAAAAGAAGTAAATAAAATGAATCTGCTGATAGAAACAAATATCCTTTTGAAGGACCTTTTAAAGGAGGTGTTGCTGAAGCTGTTCAACGGAGAGGGTATCCGGAATCCTGATGATCTTCGGTGGGTTAATGAGAGGGATATCGGTCCATGTCTTGTTCATTACGTTGGGGTAAAAGAACTTCAGACCGTAAAAATCGAGTTTGACCGCGCTCCAGGAAAAAGTTTCAAGCAGATCGTTGAAGTGGTCAAGGAGCTGATCGGTGGTCAGGTTATAGATCTGGCAGTCAAAATACTTTCCGATCCGTCTGATGGCCCGAGAGTAGGTCTTGGGCAGCATGCCGGCGATTTCAGGCACTGAATATGCCTGCGGTAGTATGTGTTGAATTTTGAGTCCTATGGTGTGCTGATGTTCACTGTTTCCTCCTTGCAAAAAGTGGCAAGACGGATGCCTTTGCATCATCCTTTGCAATAGAGTACCATAAAACAGGAGGTTACAATAAGCTCTTTGTCAACTACTTCATATATGAGGCGATATCCTCTCGCACGAAGTTTAGTTTTGTTATGATTCTCGAATCCTGAGAGTTTTTCCGAAATAACGTGTGGTTTCTGAAGACGCTCCAGCGAGTTTTTTAAAAGTGCCTTTGTAACGAATTATCGAACTTTTTTAACTCTTTTAATGGAGTTGGCAGGAATTTTAATCTATAGTTCATCAAGAGTTACCTCGATAGCAGACTCCTTTTCATGCTGACGTTCCTTTACAACTAATCCCCACTGGTAGTCTTCAATGTACTCAAGCATGATTTCGTAGGTATCTGCCGGAATAAGGTAAGCTGTTGGTTTATTATGATTTAAAATAGCTATTGGCTCCCCCTTTGATTGCTTTATAAGTGAAGAGGGGTTCTTTTTTAACTCTGAAATGCTTGCTGAACAATTTGCAAGGACGGATTCCATTTTGAACTCCTTTAGTATGGATTTTATTTTGGTCTAAATATAGATCGCAAAATGGATCTTTGCAAGGCTTGTTTTTGTCAAGCGGTTAACAGTGAGGTAAAAAGGAAATGGTTGCAAAACCATTTCTCCAGACTGTTGACCAAAACGCAGCACAGACAGCACCGCCTGCGACACTATTGTGACAACAAAAAGTGGGAACTCTCAGGCACTGCCAAAGCATTTGCATCTGACAAGGCCTGAGCTGATGAGGAATCCGGCCTCAAGGAAAAACAAAAGCAACAAAGAGACATATATGATCGGGACAGCAAGTATTTCAGACGAACCTAAAAAATGGCTCAAGGTAACGATTCATACCCCTGTGCTGCTGATCGAGGCGGTCTCCGATCTGATGGCCGTACTCAGCGGCTCAGGCGTGGAGCAGACGCCGGAAACCCATGAAGGATGCGCCATCAGCGGTTTTTTTCCCCTGGAGCCCTCGGCCAGCCAGGAGAACCAGGTACAGGAACATATAAACGCCGTCCAAAGCCAGATGGCCGAGCTGTTCCAGTTGTACAACAGCCCTTTTGAAGGGGTTGCAGCCACCCTGCTTGATGACGAGGACTGGGCGACCAGCTGGCGGAAATTTTTTACGCCCTTTGAGATTATTCCTGGCCTGGTCATCAAACCGAGTTGGGAAGACTATCAGCCGAAGCAGGGACAGAGTATCCTGGAACTGGATCCAGGGATGGCGTTCGGAACCGGTCAGCATGCCTCGACCCGGATGGCCCTGCTACTCTTGTCCCAAAGTGAGCCAAAAGGGAAAAACATCCTCGATGTCGGCACCGGAACAGGTATTCTTGCCATGACCGGTATACTCCTTGGCGGCGCCCAAGCCGTTGCCATTGACAATGATCCAGAAGCCTTGCTCGTGGCCGAAGAGAATATCGAAGCCAATGATTTAGGAGACCGAATCACTGCAACACTCACCCCGCTGGACATGATCCAGGACAGGTACCAAATACTCTGCGCCAATATCGTACACAACGTACTTGTCGCCATGGCAGCCGACCTTGCGCGCTGCGCGGCACCAAACGCTACCCTGATCCTGGCCGGTATCCTGGCCGGAGAACAGGAAAACAACATCATTGATCTCTACGCAGAGCATGGATTTCTCTTTGTCCATACAAAATATGAAGACGAATGGGCAGCGTTACGATTACGATATGCCGGATACGATTAAAACAGCATATCCACGAAACGCAACACGCCGTACAGGGACTGAATGTTGCCTGCCAGTGAGCATGGCTGTACGGGTGTTTCTGTGTTACCCCGAAACTATTTTGCCAGCCATTCCTTCCAGGGCAGTGTGGAGAATACCTTGTGCAGCATGTGATCATCATCCAGCACGGATGTTTTCAGGTCTGCAAAGGTTTCCTCCGCACGGGGTAAAACAATCTCCGGTGGACAGACGTCATCGTGGCTGCCTATGACCAGTAGAGTGGGAACACCAATCGGCACTGGTGGAGGAGAAAACTCCTCGAAATTCAAGGCCGGCGCCAACAGAATCAGGCTTCGGCAGTTCTCCGGATGGGCAAGCCCATAGCAGGTGGCCATCAGACCACCAAAACTCGACCCCACCAACAGAAGATCTTTTTGGCCGCTGCAGATGCTTTCCAACTGCTCCATCCTCCTGGTCAGACTGCCTTCAAAATCAGGGAGCAACATATCCGGAAAATGCTCTTTGAACCATTGCCCCTTGGTCCCCTTGCTGGATGAATCCAGCCCATGTAAAAAATAGGTGTGCATGGTGATTCCTTTTTTTGAACCCGGATTTCTTGTAAACATTTTGTCTCATTTGAAAAAAATACACCAAAACAAATGGATGTGATGTCCGTGAGCAAGAATAAATTTCTTCAAAATATGCGTGCACATTTCGTCTCATGGAAACATCCTAAGAAGAACGGATACAACCGCATCTTGATGTATTTCAAACCATTCCAGTATACGGCGTCTTTTTTCCCGATACCATAAAAACATCGGCCATCCTGGTCTATGCAGGCGTCCTTCTCTCCCAGAGGGAGGATGGCCCCATGCTCGAAGCCGACCTTTCCAACAGGTACGGTCACCTCAAGCCCCCTGAAAAATGCTGGACAAGGGAGCCTCTTTGCAGACCTTATGACTCCCCTGAATGGCGTGACCAAAAGAATCGGAAACAGGACAGGAGAGTGGACATTTGCTGTCAGACAAGCTATATAACACGATGATGAGCCGATGACAGGCCCGTTTTTTTGTACCTGAATCATGCAGGTGTGCACCTGCCTGAGATGCCAGCCCTGCATGCGGTGCATGATGACCGCTCCATGCCGAGCGCTGCGAAGAGTTCCCCATTTTCAAGACTCAGCGGTACCTACAGTGAGCAGTCAAAGACAACGCGAAATACAAAGGCGAAGGACCTTCGGCATCATCAGTCACCCAGATGCCGGCAAGACAACCCTGACCGAAAAACTCCTGCTGTTTGGCGGTGCCATCAAGATGGCCGGGGCGGTCAAGTCCCGGAAAACAACCAACCATGCCACCAGTGACTGGATGGCTGTCGAAAAGGAGCGCGGGATATCAGTGACCACCTCGGTCATGAAATTCCATTACCGTGACTTCGAACTCAACCTCCTCGACACCCCCGGTCATCAGGACTTTTCCGAAGACACCTACCGGGTGCTTACAGCCGTGGACAGTGCGCTGATGGTTATTGACAGCGCCAAGGGTGTTGAAACTCAAACCACCAAACTGATGGAAGTCTGCCGTATGCGCAACACGCCCATCATTACCTTTATCAACAAACTGGACCGCGATGGTCTTGATCCACTGGACATTCTTTCAGACATCGAGGAAAAATTACAGATCGAGTGTGCCCCCCTCTCCTGGCCCATCGGCATGGGAAAAGGATTCAAGGGTGTGTACAACTTGTATACAAAGGGACTTAACCTCTTCACCCCCAGCCAAGACACCAAGCCTGAAGACAACCTCTCTATCAACAGCCTGGATGATCCCCTGCTGGATCAGCTGCTCGGCCTTGATGCCGACAGGCTGCGTGAAGACATAGAGCTGCTGGAAGGCGCAGCCAACCCCTTTGAACATGAGGAATATCTCAAGGCCAGTCAGACGCCGGTGTTCTTTGGCAGCGCCATCAACAATTTCGGTGTCCGCGAGCTGCTGGATGCCTTTGTGGAACTCTCCCCCTGTCCCACGGCACGGGCCACCCTGACCCGGCTGGTGACTCCAGAAGAAAGCGAGTTCACCGGATTTACTTTTAAAATCCAGGCCAATATGGATCCGGCCCATAGAGACAGGATCGCTTTTTTCCGCATCTGCTCCGGCCAATTTACCCGGGGCATGAAGGTGCGCCACCACCGGATCGGTAAAGAAATCAACCTGAGCAATGCCACAGTATTCATGGCCCAGAACAGGGAAAATGTGGACGTCGCCTATCCTGGTGATATCATAGGTATCCACAACCACGGTACGATCAAAATCGGCGACACATTCACCGAAAAAGAAGAACTCAAATTTACCGGCATCCCAAATTTTGCCCCAGAACATTTCCGCAGGGTCATTCTTCGTAACCCCCTAAAAACCAAGCAACTGCAAAAGGGCCTGATCCAGATGGCTGAGGAAGGGGCGGTGCAGGTCTTCCGTCCGCTTATCGGCAACGACTTTATCTTGGGTGCCGTGGGCGTACTCCAGTTTGAAGTGACCGTAACCAGGCTGAAGATAGAGTATGGAGTTGAGGCAGAATACGAACCCCTCAATTTCAATCTGGCCCGGTGGGTACTCTGTGACAACAGGCAAATACTGCGGGAGTTCGAGAAAAAAAATCAGGCCAATCTCGCCTTTGACGCCGAGGGACACCTTACCTATCTGAGTGACGGTCAGTGGCGTCTTGCACACACCATGGAACTGTTTCCCCAGGTTGGGTTTCACAAAACCAGGGAAATTGAGTAGCACCCCTGCCAGCTCAATCCAACTTTTTTTCCAGGGGGTTGGGGCGTCATGAAAGAGACTTATGTACAGGTCCTCCTCATTCACCCGCCCGTGGTCAAGCCAGGCGAGCCACCGGCAGGGATTGCCCAGCTGGCAGGAGCGTTGCGCGGTCATGGCATAGCCTGCCTGGCCATTGACGCGAGCCTGGAAGGCATGCTTTTTCTCCTTGAGCAGGAAAAGGGAGGCAGCGATACCTGGTCCCAAAGGGCAAAAAAAAATCGTTCCCGTAACCTGGCTGCGCTGAAAAACCGCACGACCTATCGCAACCCGGACCGTTACAAACAAACGGTCCGGGATCTGAACAGGGCCATTGAACAGAGCTGTGACCACGCTCTCATCACCCTGACAAACTACCAAGATAGGACCTTATCCCCCCTGCGCAGCAGCGACCTGCTCCTGGCAGCAGACCGGTTTGCTGCCAGCCCCTACTTTGTCTATTTTAAGAAACGACTCAGCCCGCTGCTCAGGGAGGAGCACTATACTCATGTAGGCATTTCACTTACCTACCTGAGCCAAGCCATCTCCGCCTTTGCGCTTATTGGATTTCTGAGGGCACATCATCCGCAGGTATCCATTATTGTCGGAGGCGGCCTGATTACATCATGGATCAGCAGTCCAAAGTGGCACAATCCTTTTCCAGATATCATCGATCATCTTGTCGCCGGGCCGGGTGAAATCCCCCTGCTCCATCTTTTGAAAACAGAGTATGAACAAAGGCACCCCCCGGACTTCAGTGATCTGCCGATCAAGGAATACCTTTCACCAGGGATTGTCCTTCCCTATGCCGCCTCCATGGGGTGTTACTGGAACAGGTGTTCTTTTTGTCCTGAAAAAGCGGAAGGCAGCACCTACTCTGCCCAACCAGCCGACAGGGTGCTCAAAGAGCTCAATCTGTTATGTGGTCAGGTACAACCTCACCTGATCCATTTTCTTGACAATGCGATCAGCCCTGTCCTGATGCGGCACCTGGTAGCGGATCCTCCCGGCCCCTACTGGTATGGTTTTGCACGCATAAACAGACAACTGACGGATCTCGATTTTTGCATGGCGTTGCGCCAATCGGGTTGCGTACTGCTCAAACTGGGGCTGGAGTCTGGCAACCAGCAGATTTTGGACAAGATGCACAAAGGCATAACCCTTGAGCTGGCCGAAGAGGTTTTGCAAACCCTGCATCAGGCAGGGATAGGCACCTATGTGTATCTACTCTTTGGCACCCCCCAGGAATCCCGCTCCCAGGCGCGGGATACCCTGGACTTTTGCGTTACCCACCAGGAAACCATAACCTTTTGCAACCTGGCCCTCTTTAATCTCCCCCGGTTCAGCCTGGAGAGCCGACAATTCCTCACCCATGATTTTTACCAGGGCGATCTCTCTCTGTACTCCGATTTCAGCCACCCTCAAGGCTGGAGCAGAAAAAAAATCCGGACATTTCTGGACAGGGAGTTCAAGCGTCACCCTGCCTTGGCCCCAATTATTCAACGGGATCCACCTCTTTTCACCTCCAACCATGCTCCATTTTTCTGTATGGATTGGTGATACTATCCTCGACGAACCAATAGTAAAAAACTATCAGCGGATAGCGATTTAATATTTTACAATTATCCCTTTTCAAGGCATACTTGTCCCCAGAGAGCAACTCCTTGCCCTCTGGAATTTTAAGATTATACTGATATGGGGTTGGTGCAAACATCCCTGCCCTCAAGAATCAACAATTATTTATACTCACAAGGAGAAACAATGGAAACTATTATTAACACCAAGATAAAGGACTTTAAGGTTCAAGCGTATGTCAACGATGGCTTTCAGGAGGTGACTCAGGAAGACTTACAAGGCAAATGGTCCATCTTTTTCTTTTATCCCGCTGATTTCACTTTTGTATGCCCCACTGAGCTTGGCGATATGGCTGATAAATATGAAGAATTTCAAAAGATGGGGGTTGAAGTGTATTCTGTCAGCACCGATACCCATTTCACCCACAAGGCGTGGTATGATGCCTCTGAGACCATTAAGAAGATTAAATACCCCATGTTGGCTGATCCCACTGGACAGCTTTCAAAAGATTTTGGCGTCTATATTCCAGAAGAAGGGCTGGCTTATCGCGGCACCTTCCTGGTGAACCCCGAAGGTGAGATTAAACTGGCTGAAATAAATGATAACGGAATCGGAAGGAACGCAGATGAACTGCTAAGAAAGGTCAAAGCGGCCCAGTATATTGCAGCCAATCCCAATGAGGTCTGCCCTGCAAAATGGAACGAAGGTGCAGCAACGCTTAAACCAGGCCTGGATCTTGTCGGCAAGATCTAACAACTGAGCCGCCACACTGCTTTTACCATCAACAACTGGTTACCGGGTGCTGTCTTGACTGTTTCAGACCACCCGGTTGCACTTGGACAAGGGGACACACTGTGCTTGAGAGTCAGATTAGAGAAGAACTCACATCGGTTTTTAAAATTCTACAGGGTGACGTGGCGCTGGTGTATACCCAGAGCAGTCACGACAAACAGAGGGAGTTAGTGGATATGCTGGATCAGGTTGCGGCCACGTCCAGTCATATTACATCACGACAGTCCGACCAAAGCAGCGAAGCTCCGTTTTTTGAACTCTTCCATAAGGGTAAAAAAACCGGAATCGCCTTCCATGGTATTCCTGGAGGTCATGAGTTTACCTCGCTCATCCTGGCCATTGTACATGCAGACGGCAAGGGAAAACTACCTGATGAAGGTGTCATCAGGCGTATCCAGAACTTGAAAGGACCGATCAACCTGAAGACCTATGTGTCTCTCACCTGCGAAAATTGCCCGGAAGTCGTCCAAGCCCTCAACACCATGGCAATCCTCCACAATGATTTTACTCACGAGATGGTGGACGGAGCCATTTTTCAGGATGCGATTCAAGCCCTTGGCATTCAAGGGGTGCCCAGCGTCATAGACGGAGAAGATCTGGTCAGTTCAGGAAAAACCGACTTATCAGGGCTTTTGACAAAACTGGAGGAACGATTTGGTATCGACAGGGATGCCCAAACCGAACCCGTTGATCTTGGAGAGTTTGAGGTGGCGGTTGTTGGGGGAGGACCGGCCGGGGCCTCAGCAGCTATCTATTCTGCAAGAAAGGGCCTGAAAACAGTCCTGGTCGCAGAAAGGATTGGCGGTCAGGTCAAGGAAACCAAGGGCATAGAAAACCTCATTTCAGTACCCTACACAGAAGGACCGGAACTTGCCGGTAAGCTGGCGAAGCATATTGGGGAGTATGATATCAAAGTACTTGCCCACCGTCGTCTGCACACAGTAGCGTACAATGGCATGAAAAAACTTGTGCTGAACAGCGGCGAGTTTCTCCAGGCAAAGTCTGTTATCGTCGCCACAGGAGCCAAGTGGCGGGAGTTAAATATTCCGGGGGAGAAAGAGTATATCGGCCGTGGTGTTGCCTTCTGTCCGCACTGTGATGGTCCTTTTTACAAGGGAAAGGACATTGCCGTGATCGGTGGTGGTAATTCAGGCATCGAAGCGGCCATTGATCTCGCAGGTCTGGTGCAATCAGTGGCTGTTTTTGAATTTTTGCCAGAACTCAAAGCGGACAAAGTTCTTGTTGAAAAACTGGAGTCCATGGGTAACGTTACCATCTATAAAAACGCCCAGACAACCGAGGTGGTTGGCAATGGTGAGAAGGTGATTGGTCTCAAGTACAAGGACCGGGAAACCAACGAAGAAACACTGTACCCCCTGGATGGTATTTTTGTGCAAATCGGTCTGCTTCCGAACAGCTCTTTTGTCAAGGATATCGTGGAAACAAACCGGATGGGTGAGATCGTCATCGACGAAAAATGCCGAACCAGTCAGAAAGGTATCTATGCGGCTGGAGATGTTACCACTGTCCCCTACAAGCAGATCATTATCAGTATGGGAGAAGGTGCGAAAGCCGCTCTGACTGCCTTTGAAGAACAAGTGCTACTGCAGGGATGACGGCAGCAGATGCCGACCATAACCCAACTGGAATACCTGCTGGCAGTTGATACCCAACGGCATTTTGGCAAGGCTGCGGCGTCCTGTTTTGTTGCCCAGCCTTCTCTTTCCATCCAGATTCAAAAACTTGAAGAAGAGCTGGATGTGACCCTATTCGACAGGACAAAAAAGCCAATTGCTACCACGGAGATCGGCAAAGAGATCGTTGAACAGGCCAGAATTGTCCTCAAGGAGATTGGCAACCTCAAGGTTCTGGCAGATATCAAGCATCTTGAGCCCAAAGGTGGTTTTAAACTGGCTGTTATTCCCACCCTGTCCGCATATCTTATCCCTCTTTTTATAGGGTCTTTTGGGGAAAAATACCCTAAGGTCAACCTTGTCATCAATGAATATAAAACTGAAGATATCGTCAAACTTCTAGCGGACGATGAAATTGATGCCGGGCTTATGGTCCCCCCAAAGGATGATAATAGATTTGCGGGAACACATCTCTTCTACGAGCCATTTTACTGCTATATACACCCGGAACACCCTCTTGCTTGGAAAAAAAACATCTCCGGTGTCGATCTGGACAGCGGGGATTTATGGCTCCTCTCTGAAGGGCACTGTTTCAGGAATCAGGTCCTCAAGGTCTGCAGCTCCAACAAGGAAGACACAATCCTGCCAAATGTGCATTTTGAGAGCGGCAACCTGGATACCTTGATCAAACTGGTGCGCACCAATTCCGGCTACACTCTCATACCGGAGCTAGCCCTGGACGGTTTAAGCGCCAGAGAACGTGCACTGCAGGTCAAGCAGATCAAAGATCCCGTCCCCACCCGTCAGGTCAGCCTTATGTACAACAGGCATTCTTTAAAACAGACGCTTGTCAACGCCCTGGCAGAGAGTATCATTTCCAATCTCCCTCCACGTCTGCGGCATTTGAAAAAGAAAACCCTTGAGGTCATTGATATCTGACAGCGACCAGTCCGGATTTCTCACCAGCTCAGGAGGTGCCAGGTTTGGTAGTTTTTTATCGCGCATTATACATAATACTTAGATATCACTCCCTGCAGGTCACAACTCGAAAGGAGAGACAAGAAGACACCATTTATGAAAAACTGCATGCAACAAAATACCGCTGAGACCAGGAGCCCCCGTCTTATAGCGGTCGCTCTTGTTTTGGGCAGTCTCCTATACCTGCTGTTTTGGATACATCTAGCCTGGTCCCAACAGACTGCCTCCCGCACCCCAGGGACCATCATCACCTCGGCTGGACAGACAATCGGACCAAAGTACAGTGAGGAGGAACTCAACAATATCACTAGTTTCACACCCAGCCCTACCATCAGCGCGCAGATAAAAAAAACGGTCCTCAACCACTATCTGGACACGGTCAGCCCCACAGCGAAAAGACAGTTGAGGGAAGCCTTTGCAGATCTGGACATTCTCAACTATTTCCTGGTCGGCCTGGCCGAAGAAGGCTACCAGGTCAATGACCTTGCCGTTGCCCTCACAGCTTGGGCAACCACCGCCTTTGGCATCCTGGAAGAACGGGTGATCTCAAGCGCTCAGGATCGTGCGCTCTGGCAGCAGTTCAGGATAGGCCTGGCCAAAAATCCAGACTTCGCCCTGGCAGAAGACGCACAAAAGCAAAAAATCGCTGAAGAGCTTTACTGGCTCTCCGCCCTGTTTACCTATCAGTATCAACAACTACAAGCCGGTGCGGCCTGGATCGATATCCGAAAGCTGCGCGAAGATATCAGCAAGTCCCTACGTACACGCGCAATCAATCCCCGCACCATGACCATTACCAACAAAGGCCTGGTGCATAAAAAGGGCTCCTAACCCGACTTTCTCATGAACCTTTTCTCTCATTTGAGGGAAAACGAACAAAAACAAACGGAAACGCCAAACAATGTAATAGCTCCACCTGTTCCCTACTTCCTGAACGCTGATACGGTTCAGAACGGCAGAGCAAAACCCTACAAAAAGCTGCGCCACGAGTCTTTTTCAGCAGAAAAAATATCTCTTTAATGCTAAGTTGCCCTCAAAAATAGACATACCGAAAAACTACCGACTCACAGCACCCTGCAAACGCTCACTCTTGCCCGCACAGGCCTACCAGAGTGAACCATTCATTGTATCTGCCCAAAACAATAACCCTATAAGCAGCCACATCCAGGGAGTGATATATAAGATGCTATCTCCTTAATGAGTCATAACCTGAAATTATACTCCATTTTTTAGTACACCATACCCCCTTACAGGTATGTACATGCAAGATATGAGAGGTCATTCCTGAACCCGGTCTCCCGGGTTATGAAGCACAACAAGGATATACGCCATGGGCTCAGAAGTTTCTCAGCTGTACCGAAAAATCAGTGATCGTTTTGCCTACTGTTTCCATATTGAATCCACCCGCCCCTTATCGGTGCAGGAACGGCACCAACTTAAACTCATCCTGGCAGACGGTTTCCTGGCAGACACTGTGAGCGAGGAACCAATACTGCAAGGTGAGCAGGTGCTGGAAATTGGCCCCAGATTACATTTTGCCACAGCCTGGTCTGCCAACCTGGTCTCTATCTGTCGGGCCATAGGAATCGACTGCGTGACCCGAGTAGAACGCTCTCGTCTGTACCTGATCCCTGAAGAGGAGAACAGGGAACAGTTCATAGCGGCCAACCATGACCGCATGACCGAATGTGTGTACCCAGAGCCCTTAAAAACCTTTGATCCTGGGGTTGTCCCCGAAGAAGTCCATGAAGTGGACCTGCAATCCAAGGGTCCGGATGGCCTCCTCGATATACCGGGGATCGCCATGGACGCCTGGGACCGGCAGCTCTACTATGATTATTTTGTCCAGAAACACAACCGCAACCCAACCATTGTTGAAATTTTGGATCTCAACAATGCCAACTCGGAACACTCCCGGCATGGTTTCTTCGGCGGCCAACAGATTATTGACGGTCAGGAACAGAAACAGACCCTGTTCTCCATGGTCAAACATACCCTCCAAGCTAACCCCAAAGGGAGTCTGGTCGCGTTCAAGGATAACTCCAGCGTCATCGCAGGGCATACCATCTCCACCTTGGTGCCGTACAACCCGGGAACACCCACCCCGCTTGCTCTGACCGAGGTCACCTATCATCCGCTGCTGACAGCGGAAACCCATAATTTCCCTACCGGAGTCGCACCTTTTCCCGGTGCTGAAACCGGCACAGGGGGACGCATCCGCGATGTCCAGGCTACGGGCAAAGGTGGTTTTGTCATGGCCGGGACCGCAGGCTATTGTGTCGCCAACCTGCACATCCCCGGGTATGCATGCTCTTGGGAGCACGCCTACCCCTGCCCGGACACGCTGGCGCCTGCATTGGAAATCGAAATCGAGGCCAGTAACGGAGCATCGGACTATGGCAACAAGTTCGGTGAACCGTTGATTCAGGGTTTTACCCGCTCCTTTGACCTGAGGCTGGACAATGGCCAGCGATGGGGCTTTCTCAAGCCCATCATGTTCACCGGCGGTATCGGCCAGATCGATGACCGGCACACAGAAAAAGAAGCCGAGTCCAAGGGCATGCTTATTGTCCAGGTCGGCGGTCCTGCCTACCGGGTTGGATTTGGCGGCGGGGCCGCGTCCTCCATGCTGCAGGGAGAAAATGTCTCGGACCTTGATTTTGATGCCGTGCAAAGAGGCGATGCGGAGATGGAACAAAAGATGAACCGCGTTATTCGGGCCTGCAATGAAATGGGGGACAAGACCCTCATTGAGGTCATCCATGACCAGGGAGCCGGCGGTCCGGCCAATGTCCTCAAAGAGCTGGTAGAGCACTCCGGCGGCCGGGTCGAGATTCGCAACATCCGGGTCGGTGACCCTACCATGTCGGTGCTTGAGATATATGTGTCCGAATATCAGGAGCGTAACGGTTTTCTGATCAAGCCTGAGAACATCCAGCACTTCCAGCGCATATGCGACCGGGAAAAAGTGGGCTGCGAGGTGCTGGGAGAGGTGACCGGAGATCTACGCTTTGTGGTCCACGACAGCCGCAACAACACCACACCTGTGGACCTAGAGCTTAATACACTCCTTGGTAACATTCCTCAAAAAACATTCACAGACCAAAGGCAAACCGCACCCCTCAAGCCTCTGGAGATTCCCGCTGAACTGGATATCCTTGAGGCCCTGTACAACGTACTCAGACTGGTCTCGGTCGGTTCCAAGCGATTCCTCACCAACAAGGTAGACCGTGCAGTAACCGGTCTCATTGCCAGGCAGCAATGCTGCGGCCCATTGCAACTGACAGTTAGTGACGTCGCAGTGGTGGCCCAAAGCCACTTTGGCCTGACCGGTATTGCCACAGCCATTGGGGAACAGCCCATCAAGATGCTGGTTGACCCTGCTGCCGGCGCACGTATGGCCGTGGGGGAAACATTAACCAACTTGGTTTGGGCCAAAATTGACGATCCCATGCAGATCAAATGTTCCGCCAACTGGATGTGGGCACCCAAACTGGCAGGTGAAGGAGCTGCCCTGCACGATGCGGTCGTGGCTCTATGCGAGGCCATGACCACGCTGGGCATGGCTGTGGACGGTGGCAAGGACAGCCTTTCCATGGCAGCCATGGTTGGTGATGAGGTCGTTAAATCTCCCCGTGAGCTGGTTATTTCAGCCTATGCCGCCATGACAGATATACGTCAGGTAGTCACTCCAGACATCAAAACGCCGGGCAGTATGTTGATCTATATTGATCTGGCCGAGGGCCGGAAGAGGCTTGGGGCCAGCAGTCTGGCGCAGACTCTCGCTCAACTGGGCGCCGATGTCCCGGATATGGACAACCCTGAACTGCTCAAGAGGACCTTTGCGGTGCTCCAGAACCTCATCGAACAGGGCGCCATCCTTGCAGGCCATGACTGCAGTGACGGCGGCCTGATTACTGCGCTCCTGGAAATGGCCTTTGCCGGAAACACAGGTCTGGACCTCAGCCTCCAGTGCGACTGCACCCCGCTGGAATATCTGTTCGCTGAAGAACTGGGGCTGGTACTTGAATGCGCTGAGAATACGCATGCAAGTGTTCTTGCAGAGCTGCGGCAAGCCTCTATTCCTGCAACCTGCCTGGGGTGTACAACCCAGGAAAAAGAGATTCGCATCAGCATGAACGGCGAGCAGGTCCTGGAGGAAGATATGCGGCGGCTGCGCGGTTGGTGGGAAGAAACCAGCTACCAGCTTGAGCGCCTGCAGACCCGTAATGGCTGTGCTGAAGAAGAAAAGGCCAACATATACGACCGCAGGGGGCCGGAGTACATCCTGCCCTTTCCACCCTTGCCTACCGCACCTGCCATCCTGCAGGCTACAGACAAACCCAAGGTCGCCATTCTCCGAGATGAGGGGTCCAACTCAGACCGGGAAATGAGTTCGGCCTTTTACGCTGCCGGCTTTGAACCTTGGGACATCTGCATGCACGATTTGCTGCAGGGTACGGTGCGCCTGGAGCAGTTCAAAGGGGTTGCCGCAGTCGGCGGTTTTTCCTATGCCGACGTACCAGACAGCGCCAAGGGATGGGCTGCCACCATTGTGTACAATCAGCGTCTGAACGATCAGTTCCATGCCTTTTATAACCGCTCAGACACCTTTACTCTCGGCATCTGCAACGGTTGTCAGCTCTTTGGCCTGCTGGGCTGGGTTCCCTGGCAGGGACTGGACCCGGAACAACAGCCGCGTTTTGTCCATAATCGCTCGGGTCGCTTCGAATCCCGCTGGACCACGGTCAGAGTGCAACAGAGTCCTGCAATCATGCTCCGTGATATGGACGATTTGGTGTTTGGTATCCATGTGGATCATGGCGAGGGACGGCTCCATTTCCCGGACAAGGCAATCTTGAACCAAGTGGAACAGCAGAACCTGGCTCCTATGGTTTATGTGAATGACCAAGGCGAAGCAACAGAAAGCTATCCCTTCAATCCCAACGGCTCTACCAAAGGTCTAGCAGGTCTCTGCTCACCTGATGGCAGACACTTGGCCATCATGCCCCATCCAGAACGGGTCTTCCTCTCGTGGCAGGCGCACTGGTTACCCCAATCCATGCAGGACCTGGAGGTTTCACCCTGGCTCAGGATGTTCCAAAACGCCTATACCTGGTGCATGACGCAAAAGGATCAGTAACATCTGCTCTTTTTTTCTGCCGCCAGACACCTTGACCACAGGCATACACAGCTGGAAATGCTGATGAGTAATCCGGGCTAAAGCCGTACATCATTACGCAGAATCTTCTTCTTTTCTTTTGCAGCAGAATCCACATCCTTTGTCTTTTTCAGCAAAGAAACCGCTCCTGTTGGTCTTTCAGACTTGAGCGCAGCTGCCGCCTCTGCATTGGACCCGAGAAGCAGAACAAGGTGACGATTATTTTCACTGCTGGCCAGAGCAATTCGCAGTGTCATTGTCAGGGGAACAGAGAGCAGCATCCCCATGGGACCAAGAACCCAACCCCAGAACGCCATGGCTACAAAAACCACCAGAGCAGACAACCCTACCCTGGCCCCCATGATACGAGGCTCCAGTACATTACTTATCCCGATATTAATGATACCGTAGATGACTGCTATTGTAATGGCCTCTCCAATGCCAAATTGTACCAGTGCCAAAAAAATAGGTGGAATGGCCGCTATAATCGAACCAATGGTGGGAATAAAATTAAGCGCAAACGCCGTCATTCCCCAGAGGACGGCATAATCCACGCCAATGATGACCAGCATGACCCAGGCCAATACGCCGGTGAGCAGACTGGTTACGCCTTTCAGTGCCAGATACCGATTGACTCCCCGAACGATCTCTTCATATTTCTGGACAGGTTCTTCGCTCCCCCCTGCCATGGCCTGCAGCTTTATGGGGATACCGGCCGCCTCGAACAGAATGAAGACGAAGGTCAACAAGATGATCATCGTATTTTTCAACATAGCCAAAAGACTGTTGACCATATTGCCTACCAGGACAAAAATTTTGCTCGGGTTCAACTGCTCCAAAATGGCCTCATCGGTAACGTGCACTCCATTGCTGCGCAGCCATGCACTGGCCTGCGCAAGGAGCTGCTGCAGTCGTTCCTGATACTGTGGTAAGGCTCCAGTAAATTCGGCCAGTGACTTGCCCAGCATGGTGGTGATAAGCACCTGAAGGCCAAAGACAACGGTAAACAGAAACAGTACCGCCAGCCAAACAGGAACCTTTTTTGAACGAAGCCAATACAGGGGAGGTGAAAAAATAATTGCCAGAAAAATAGCCAGCAAAAACGGGATGAGCAATGATTTAGCCGCCATCATTCCAGCAACTATGACGACAAAGGCAGCCAGATGTACAAGCATGAGAATCTTACTTTAAAAGGTATATCTTTACGGTTATCTGGTTCTACGAGAACCTGCACAGAATACACAGTACAATAGGCTGCAACACCTGGAGAGATACGCTCATCAATCCTCAGGCTAGATACACAAACAGTCTGTTGGCGGCAGCGCTCTAAGGACGTAAGCACCCCGGCTCAGCTCCTAGCACTGGTCGGCCAGAGTTGAGAAATCACCATCCCCAGTAACATAAGCACACAGCCCAGAAAAGCTCTCAGGGACAAGTATTCACTCAGCAGCAGCCAGCCGCCAAGGGCTGCAAAGACGGACTCCAAGCTCAACAGAATAGCAGCATGGGCAGGGTGAGCTTTTCTCTGAGCCACGACTTGCAGGGTGTAGCCCGTTCCCACGGAGATCACACCACCGTACAATATGGGAACCCACGCATGTATTATATCCGCAAGGGGGTTGTTTTCCAATACAATTCCCACTGCTATACTCAAACAACCACAGACCAAAAACTGGTACATTGCCAACTGAACGGCCCTGGTTCTCGGCGAAAGATAGCCCAGCAAGAGAACATGAGAGGCCCAGAAAACGGCGCCGATCAGTTCGAGCAGATCACCATAGGCCATTCCCCAGTCTCCCTGAATACTGAGCAGATAGAGGCCGCTGACCGCCAATATCGCTCCCCACCAGGCTCCTGCATGAGTTTTCTGCCGGAAAAGAAGTCCAAGTAAAGGGACCAGAACCACGTACAGCCCGGTGATAAACCCGGCTTTACCGGCTGTGGTGTATTGCAGGCCAACCTGCTGCAGGGTGGCACCTACGAACAGGAGCAGCCCGGCCACCGCACCTGCCTTACCCGGAGCCACATATTTCCGGGACCGCTGATCAAGCGGTTGCGTTTCGGTTCGGCCCAATGCCAGGGGGATAAGACAACAGCCCCCAAGAATAAAGCGAACCCCATTGAACGTATAGGGACCCACGTACTCCATGCCTGCCCGTTGGGCTACGAAACCAAAGCCCCATATGGCGGCGACGAGAAGTAGCAGAAGATCTGTCTGTAGATGTTGGTGTGTATTCTTCATGGGGTTGCAGTTGACTAATTTTCCGATCTAGTTATGATAACAAAATACAATCCTGTTCGGATAATTCGTGTGACAAAATGTGCTGCAAAGCGGACTGGGAAATAGCCCGTTTTCCAGACCGATGCTGTAGAAAAATTGATCATGGAGTATTTTTATGATGCGTTCCTGTCTTCTCACGGCCCTGTGTATAACTCTGGTGACATTGACCAGTTGCGGCTGGAAGGATACAACGACCTATAGGGGCAATGAATATGCGCCTACACCCTCGGTACAGACAACATTCCAGTATACCCAAGTGCCTGACCAGTGCATGGTCTTTGCCGAGCTTTTAGTCACCCTGCCACCGCATATGACAGGTAAAACAATTGCCGAACTAATCATGGAGGAGGCCAGGAACAGGGGTGCCGATGTCCTGCTCATAGGGCAGACAAGAAGACATACCAGTGGCGATGAACAAAATTTTATCTATCTTGGCCCAACCAGAGAATACAACTGTAAACAGGACTGGACTGGATGGAAATCAGCCTTTTCCTGGTGGGAAGATCAGGGGCAATGGGTCGACATCGGTTATACAGAATGGGGCAAAGAATCCATACGTTTTGCTGATCCGCTGATCATGCAGGCTGCTCTACTTCGCTGCAAGTAATGCACTGCTCAGGGTCTGCTGAGAACACTTACCCAAGGCGAACCTGCGCAGATTTTATCGTCATCATCAATATCATGCACCTTCTCAATCCGGGGCAATGTTTCAGGCAGGGACTCCCTGCCGCCCTTTTTGCGGGTATGGGACGGTACTTCGACCTCTTCCTCTTCTTCAGGGGCAACGGTCTCGGGTATGTCAAACAGGGGCAGCAGGGTTACAGCGCTTTCCCTAGGCAATTGTTCCCTTTTTCGCCCAAACTAATGTGGCTGCGTCGATTTTCATGTCCATTGTATACCACAATTTGCTGATATTATATGCATTAATCGCATTTAAAGTGCGTTTTGTTAAGGCAACTGTGCAATAGTGTGAAGGCTGGTGTCCCCGATACTGTTCAAGAGCCAGGCCACTCAGCCTGTCTGTCTGGTGTACCTGTGGGACTCCGCCAAGCTGCCACAGACTGGGTTGCAATCCTTCACTAACACTCTCGAAGCTCTCGGAAAAACAGATATGGCAGTTTTCCCAGTTGGAATATGTCAGAACAAAGTGATGAACCATATGTTCAAACAGCGCACCATTCAGCCTCACTCCAAGATCAGACATATGGGTACAATCTGATTGGCACAACGTAGCAGGGAGTGTAGAGCTGGGGGAACTATACCTCCCGGGCTGGTCCTTCAAGTGGCCGCCACTCTTTGACTCGTCTTTGAAATGTACGAAGTTGTCCGTCACTAAAGTGGCCAGGAGATTGACGCTGCAAATACGCAAACAACCTCTTGGCCTCTCATCCTTCCTTGGGCTCCAGAAAGGGTCATGCAATTTCCCAGACCTCCTCAAAAGGGAGCCTTTCTGGTTCGCCATTCCCGAATTGTTTCGGCCTTTATCTCACTTGGTAGTTTGTCGGTATCCCGGTATTGACGGGCTGTCTTCTCATCCATTTCTGATCTTGCGGGCCAGACTTCAAGGGTTTTGCCCTCTGCTAAAAATTTCTTCACTTTTCTCACCTGATAATCTGTGATCATGCCATTTCCTCCTTGCAGGAGTCGGAATAATCAGAGTGAAACGACTTGTTAACCAATAAATAGTAGTCTTTAGCAGGCAACCCTTTTACTCTAGAATCAGGGTGGTCAAATATGGGCTATCACAACTGAGGACGGCTTTAGATTGTTATTTCGATTTTTTTTGCATACAAGATAGAGACGGTATAAGCTTGGGGAAATATTATTTGTTCTCTTCTAATTTATACACGCATATTCTGTTTTTCCCTTTATTTTTTGCCTCATATAAAGCAGAATCTGCCCGATTAATCAATTTTTGTTTGGAAACAAATGTATTTTCTGTACTGTACAGACCAAAGCTACAAGTTATCTTTCCTGCTATACCAAAATCATATTCACTAATATTTCGTTGAATTCTTTGAAGGAGCGACATTGCATTAATAGCGTTGGTTTTCGGCATGATGATACAGAATTCCTCTCCTCCCCATCTGCCAGCCATATCCGTTACACGAATGGTGTTTCGCAGGATTTTACCCATTTTTATTAAAACTTCATCTCCAACTGAATGGCCGAGAGTATCATTAATTTTCTTAAAATTATCAACATCAAGAATACTGAATGACAGATTGTTCTTGCTTTCACCTCCTCCAAAGCGTTTGAGCAACTCCAGGTTCTCATCAAGTACCTCATCACATCTGCGTCGATTACTAATGGAAGTCAACACGTCTATTGTAGAGAGTAAATTCAACTTCTTAGATAATGAGTCAAACAGGTAATGCCCCATTGCGGTCAAAAAAACCAGGCCAAATGATGTTGTTACATATCTTACCAAGGAAAGCTGAGTCCAGCCCTCTTTTTTCCATAAAGGATAGTCCATAAACATTGGCAGGAAAATAGCCAGATAGTAAAAAAACATCCAAATCAGCCCCTTTTTATAGCCATTCAACAAAATAACAAGGGGAGGTACCATAAAACTCCAGAATAAACCGGATTCATTGTTTCTGTTTATATAGATAAAAGCAACCATAAAGGATACAATGATAAATGTGCTGTAGTTGATAACCCCATTATATTCTTTCCGTATCTGCATCCAGATAAAAGCTCCCAGAAAAGAGCAGGAAGTTCCAATATCAATGAGGATAAAAAAAGTTTCAGAGCCATTATATATTCGATATATTAATGTCCATACCATTACCATTCCGGATGCAAGCAGGAAAATATTGCATAGTGCTACTTTAAAGATTTCCTGTTGATTAAGTCCTTTTATCCTTGATTTTATTATGTTTTTAACAATTTCTTTCATTAAGATTTTTCCCTGTATGTAAAAGCAGGTATGTTAAGCGCAAAGTTCACCGGCGAGGGCACCGAGTCCGGTGAAACGACTTGTTATGAGAAATTCTCATCATTCCCCCAGAAGAGGCAGGTGCCTTATTTGTTTGTATGTAAGACTAAGTCTTATACAATTTTTGATGCTTTTTTTTGGCAGAGGCTCTGACAGTTTTAGCTTTATCGCTCTATTTTCTTCAAAATTAAGTGTATTACCATATAACTCTCTGAATGTATCGACTAGTTTCGTTCTACAGTTAAAAAATAAATAGTAATTATTGGGTGATTTCATTTTTCAGTCAATTCGAATTGGGCTACCTTTTTTGCACTGTAACTTGGTTCTCCCCATTTTAGAGATTCTTCAACCTTGCCTAAGTCTAAATCTAATGCCGTATTTAGAATCAACGCTCTGAGAGTAAGAAGTG
>PDWJ01000490.1_pt1 | contig 107849 bp, 91 predicted proteins | sample 1430881 | NCBI WGS metagenome assembly PDWJ01 (sample SAMN01162460, study PRJNA174530) | Oral metagenome, whole genome shotgun sequencing project. | biome: Marine environment; feature: Marine mammal; material: Swab sample of the gingival sulcus; isolation source: swab sample of gingival sulcus... | reverse complement strand
TGATATGAATTATTTCTTTTTAAAAATATTAATGGCAACTGGATTTTTACCACATATTAGAAAAATAAAAATGCAACCATAATATTACAGAAAGAGCCATAAAAAATAAAAAATATAGCTTAGATTTAAAAAAAATACTACAAAAACATAATGGTATTGTATGGGAAAGGCATCCAAATATTATAATCAATAAAAAAACTAATAAAAAAAAGAGTATTCAAAATAGATCTAAAATTTTAGATGAATTTATTAAAAGCATACCTGAAAAGGATTATCAATTCTTACCTAGAATAAAAGAGAGTTCAAATTTTCATAAAATAAAATCAAAAAATATTATAAAGCAAACAGAAAATACTAACTCTGAATTATTAAAAGACTTTCCAAAAGAATTGGATAAGTATCAATACAAAAAAATAATTGAGATAAATGAAAATGATATTATGAAAGGTGGAATTCTCTTTGCAAAATATCAAAAAAAATTAGAAGAGTTAAAGTGCGATGCTCCATTATGGAAAGATCATTTACCTCCTTTAAAATTAAAAACTTTTGATTCAGAAATTCAACTTGTTGGAAATAAAACTTCAATTATTCCAAAAAGAGGCATTGCAATACCTATTCCTATTGAAAGAGACTTCACCTTACCAGAAAAAAGTCCTTTTATAGAATTTGAACTTGAAAGAGGTGATGGAACACAAGAAGATCAATTTTTCGCTTACATTAAAGATGATAACTTTCCACTAGAAGAGGATATTGATTGTAAATTAAAGCTTACATATACTTATGGAGATAGCAGTCCTTATAAGCTAGTTTTTATTCCAAGTAAACCTCAGCAAGAAAAAAAGTATGGAGTTTTTACTGTAGAATGGACAAAAAAAAGTCATATTGATTTAAGCTCTTTTCCTATTCCTAACTACCCTCCTATATATCAATGGAAAGATTTTTTTAACTATCCTGACTCTAATAAAGAGAAGGATTCTAATATTATTGAATGGTTAGAAGCTGAATTTCTTAAGATTCAGAATGTTGTTGATTATGGTTGGAATATGTATAAAGTCTATAATAAAGGATCTAAAAAATTTATAAATATAAATCAAGAGTTTATATTTAATAATAGTCCTGAAGATGAAGCTATTATTTTTGATAAAGAAAACAGAATTCAATCAGGAGATTTAATAAAATGCTTTATTATTGAAAATACTAAAAGAATATCGAGGCATCACAGTAAATTTATTGCACAAAATTTTTATAAGATAGATTCTGAAGAAGAATCTTACAAATGTTTTCTAAAAAGATCTTTAAGATTCCCAATATTTATATTATGGAATAATACTTTTAGTATTGATAATGAAGATGTTTCTCTAGAATTTAAAGAAAAATGTCTTACTGCTATTGAAAATGCAGAAAATATTATAAGTGATGATAGTATGCCCAATTTTATGAAAGATGAAATGAGAATGTTTTTAAGTGCTTTGCATAAAGATACGCCTCAATCAAATATTCAATTTTTAAATTCTTGTATTGATGATGATAAACTTTTTATAGAATATTATAGAAGAATTGCATTTGCAGTAAGCGATTGTTCTGAAAACTGGCAAGAAGAACTTTTAGAAAAAGTTTTAGTAAAATTAGAAGAAGTAACATTTGAAAATAAACAGATAGTTGAATATACAATGCGTATTTTAACAATTTCGGTATGGAGATATGAAAAATTTATTAATAAATTCCATCTTGAAGAAATAGACCTTTTATTAAAAAATATTTCTATTAGTTGGAATGAATTCATCAATAATCAATCACGAAATAAAAAAGATTTAGGACAACAAAGATTAAGTGCATCTCTTTTTATTGAATTACTTATAGCTTTATTAAGACTTAGAACCAAAAAGGAATTCCAAAATATTTTTTCACCTTATTCCAATCAAATAAAAAAGTTATATAGTCAATTAAATAAAATAAAAGAAAAAGAAATAACGCTAAATACAAGAATTAAGTTTAAAAATGATAAAAATGAAGAGATAGATATCCTAGATTATACAATGGAGTATTTACTGGGTGTAGTAAAAGATACTTCTATAAAGATATCTTCTGTATCAGAATAAAACAAAGGAGAAAGTTATGAGTAGAACCCCAAAACTTATTATTTGTACCGTAGGAACTTCAATTGCTAATGGTTGTCCAACTCAAAAAGACCTATTTGAATCTCAAGCAGATTGGGATGATGATGATTCTATAATAAAAAAAGAGTTAAAAATCAAAATAGATAAAGAACTTCCTAAATTAAATATAGAAACAAAAGAATTTAGAAAATTAAGTGCAGAATTAAATACTTTAGATAGATTAAAATTAACTGAAAATGATAGAGTTGAGCTTATAAGTAGTGATAACTTACTTGGAAAGGTTTGCAGTGAAAAGTTAAAAGAAATTATTAGTGTAGCTTATAATATGAATTCTACTCAAATAAATATTCATAAAATAGAAAAATTACAAATCAAGAATATACAAGAATTACGAAAAACGGGAATAAAAAATCTAATTTCTACAGTTATAAATATATTAGAGGATAGTATGTATTCTCATGATATTATTTTTAATCCTGTTGGAGGTTATAAATTTATAAATCCTTTTATGACTATATTAGCTATGCTTTATGGAAAACGGAGTATTTATTTATTTGAATATTCTCAAGAATTATTAAGTATCCCTGCTTTACCTATTACTTTTGATTTAAAAGTTTTTGAAAGAGCAAAGCCTGTTTTGGATAAGATAAAAAAAGATACAGCTATAAAAAAAGAAGAATATTTAAGTTTAATTCCTAATCTATCAGAATCTGAAAAAAATCTATTCTTATCATTTACAGAGTCTTGTGAATATAATTTCGTAACTTTATCTCCATTAGCTTTTGTATTCTTAGAATTAGAAAAATCAAAAAAAATACTAAAAATAAATTCTAAAGCTAAAAAACAACTTGAAGAATTGAAAAAAAATGAAAAAGCCCAATCAATTATCAATATATTGCAAAAAGCTCAAAATCCAATTTGGCTACATAACAACTTAGATAGTTGGAGTACAACAGATATTTTAAATCTAAAATGTAAGGATACAGGACAAAGAATATTTTGTTTTCTAGAAAATAAATCTCTAAGAATAATTTATATATGCAAGAATCATAAAGAATATGAAAGAATTGGAAATGAATTCAAAAAAATAAATTTTAAAAATGAAGAGTTTGAAGATTTAACAATTCCCTAAAAGAGTTAGTTAAGCAATTGGATATAATCAGAAAAAGGAAGACTAAAAGTTTATCGCTTACCTAAAACAGATATAAATATATATTTCTAATATTTTGTTTAAAAATGAATTTCTAGATTTTTACTATACATCTTTATATAAATTGTATATAAAAATAACTCTATACAAAAAAAGGGTTAGAAAACTCTAACCCTTTTCATGCCTTCTCGCGGAATTGAACCACGGACACAGGGATTTTCAGTCCCTTGCTCTACCGACTGAGCTAAGAAGGCTTACCAACGGAGAGAATATATATATGATTTTTCTAATTGTCAATAGGTAAAATTATTCTTTTCTTTAGTTTTTAGTTCAATTTATAGGAATTTAAAGAACTTTTCCTCTTTAAATATATTTTGAACTTTAAGAAGATGATTATAAAACCTACAAACTATGGAGAAAATATGTTTAGAGTTCTTTTCCTTTTAACAATTTTGATACCTCTTTTTCCAAAAGAGATAAGTGTTAGTATTCTTCCTCAAAAGTTTATTTTAGAACAGATTGTAAAAGATAAATTTAATATAAATGTAATGGTAAAACCGGGATTCTCTCCTGCAACCTATGAACCTACACCATCACAGATGAAGCATCTATCGAAATCCGATATATTCTTCTCTATCGGAGTACCTTTTGAAAAAAATTGGGTTCCTAAAATAGAAAAAATGATAAAAGGTTTAAAAGTTGTAGATAGCTCTAAAGGTATAGAGAGAAGAGAGATGGACTCTTTTAAACATATAGAAGAGAAAAATAATCATCATAAAGATCATGGTCATAAACATTCACATAATGGTAAAAAGGATCCTCATGTATGGCTGGATCCTATGTTGGTTAAAGTTATAGCTAAAAATATGACAGATGAGATGGTTAAAGCAGATAAGATAAATAGTAAGTTTTATCAAAAAAATCTTGAAGAGCTGAATAGAAAAATGGATAATATCAATATAGAGATTAAAGATCTTCTTAAGGGTAAAAAATCCAATAAATTTATGGTATTTCACCCAAGCTGGGGATATTTTGGCGACAGATATGGTCTAAAACAGATCCCTGTTGAAGTTGAAGGAAAAACCCCTAGTGCAAAACAACTTAAAGAGATTGTCAAAATTGCTAAAGAGAAAAAAATAAAAATACTCTTTGTTCAACCTCAATTTGATAAAAGAGCTTTAAAAGCTATAGCAAAAGAGATAAAAGGCAAGGTTTTACCTATAGATCCTCTTTCTTACGATTATATAAACAACTTGAAAGATGTTGCTAAAAAAGTATCGGAATCATTATAGTGAATATTTTAGATTTTGATAATGTTTCATTTTCATTTGGAAAAGAATCCATAATCAGAAATGTATCTTTTGCCATAGAGAAAGGTGATTATTGTGGAGTTGTAGGACCAAATGGAGGAGGAAAAACAACTATTTTGAGACTTATCATTGGTTTGCTGAAACCGGATAGTGGTAAAATAACTATAAACGGCAAAAGTATAAAGGAGTCCAGGAATATTATAGGATATGTTCCCCAATATTCAAATATGGATAACAGCTTCCCCATATCTGTTGAACAGGTTGTCGCTATGGGTGTTTTAAAGAGGTTTAACCTATCCCCTTTTTTAAAAAGTGACGATAAAAGAAGGGTAGAGGAAGCTTTGGATCTTTTAAAGATTAGAAATTTGAGAGATAATAGCTTTGGTGATCTTTCAGGAGGACAGAAACAGCGAGTTCTCATAGCAAGAGCTATAGTATCAAATCCTGAGATTCTTATTTTAGATGAACCAACTGCCAGTGTTGACAGTGAGATTGAGAAGGAGATCTATATTCTATTAAAGGAGTTTAATAAGGATAAAACCATAATCTTAGTTTCTCATGATATGGAGAAGATCTCATCCGCCTCAAATAGACTACTATGTGTTAATAGAAAGGTTATAGTCCATTCAACTGAGAATAAAGAGTTTCATGATTCTACGACGAGTATATACAATCCCGAACTTAAAATTATAAAACATAAGTGTGGTATTTAGATGGATTTTTTAAGTTCTATTTTTGATTTTGATTTTCTTCTATATCTTATAGCCGGCATTTTATCAAGTATTGCTTGCGGTATAACAGGAACCTTTGTTGTAAAAAAAAAGATCACCTTTGTAAGTGGTGGTATAGCTCATGGTGTTTTGGGTGGTGTTGGTCTATTCTACTTTTTAGGATTGAATACCCAGATAGGAGCTGTAGTTGCTTCTTTAATATTTGCACTAATCTTAACAATCTCAAAATTTAAGTATAAGGGGAATGAGGATACCCTTGTAGCCTCTATATGGTCAGCCGGTATGAGCTTAGGTATAATTTTTATGTTTATCACCCCCGGGTATAATGTTGATCTTCTATCCTTTATCTTTGGTAATATACTAATGGTAGATCAAGAATCTATTCTAATGCTCCTAGCCTTTGATATAATTATCATTGGATTGGTATTTTCACTCTATAAATATCTAAAATATGTAAGCTGGGACGAGGAGTATTTGGAGGTAAGGGGATTCAATGTTCCATTAATCTATTTTACTCTACTTGTTTTAGTTTCATTAACAGTTGTAATTTTATTAAATATTGTTGGACTTATTCTCATAATTGCTCTTTTAACTTTACCATCAGCAATAGCATCACTATTTTTTAAAAGGTTTTCATATATAATGGTTGGAAGTGTAGTTATAGGTACTATTATTACAACAATAGGGGTGTTTATCTCTTTTGAAAAGGATCTTCCTTCAGGAGCTACAATAGTACTTTTTGCCGCAACTACATATATATTATCGGTTCTTTTTAAAGGTTTAAAGAGTAAGTTCAATTAAATTTTTCTGTAAAGATTGCTATTTTAGTATCAATGATATGACCTATAGATTGATTTATATAAAATTAAATAGTTGAGGATAGATATGAAAATATGTTCATGGAATGTTAATGGTTTGAGAGCCGTTATGAAAAAAGGTTTTCTCGATTGGGTTAAGGAGTATGATCCCGATATTTTATGTTTACAGGAAACAAAACTTCAAGATGAGAATCTCGATGATTCAATGAGAAACATAGAAGGGTATAAAAGCTATTGGTCATTTGCAGAGAAGAAGGGTTATAGTGGAACTGTTATCTATACTAAAGAGGAGCCAATCTCTATCTATCATGGATTTGGTGTAGATGAGTTTGATAGTGAAGGTAGAATTGTAAGAGTAGATTTTAAAGAGTTTATACTTATAAATATCTATTTCCCAAACGGTCAGAGTAGTGATGAGAGACTTGACTATAAAATGAGATTCTACGATAAATTTTTAGAGTACTCAAATGAGATTGTAAAGAGTGGAAAACAGCTTATTGTCTGTGGTGATTATAATACTGCTCACAATGAGATAGATCTAAAAAACCCTAAATCCAATGCTAAGAGATCCGGATTCTTACCAATTGAGAGGGAGTGGATAGATAAATATATATCTAATGGATATGTAGATACTTTTAGAGCTCTAAATCCTGAAGAGGTTAAATATTCCTGGTGGAGCTATAGATTTAATGCAAGAAAAAATAATGCGGGCTGGAGAATTGATTACTTTTTTGTAAATGAAAACTTTTTCTCTGAAGTTAAAACTGCTTCAATACTAAACGATGTAATGGGATCTGATCACTGCCCTATAGAGATTGTACTGAACTAGATCTCTAAGTTCGGTATGAAAATAGAAATCTTGCTATAAGATTATGTATATTGGTTAACTATGCCGAAACTGTTAAACTTGGAATCTTCTAAAAGAAGGATGTAAAACAAACCTCCATTACCGATGTATCCTCTATTCGGAAACAATTAATATCCTATTCCAAATAACAGTTTCCGATATAGCGGTGGAATCGGCAAACCCGACAAGGGTTTGAGTCTCCATCATCAATAATGTTAAAGAGTTCAGGGCTTTATGCCCCAATTATCTTTTTACTTCTTTTTGATAAGAAAAAGAAGAGATTTTGTTTCTTTTGCCTACAAAAGAAGTACCGTAAAAAGTTTATAGATTTTGATAAAAATCTTAAAACTTTTCCCAGACTGATAGATAAAGTTGTACCCTTCGAGAACCTAAGGAAACGATTTTTATATAGGTGTTTATATTTATAATACCAAATAGGATCTACTGAAAAAAGGAGAAACATTTTTTATTAAAGAATTTAACGATTATTCAGCAACCCTAAATTGCAAGGTTTTTAAACGATATTTATCAAAAATATTGTAGTTTTCTTGGGAGAAAGAAGATAACCTATCCATGAGTTTACTCTGTCCTGTTTTTTACTATTAAGAACGATACAAGTAGATCTTAATCACCTTGCCTTACTTTTTATCAACTCTCTCTGCTTTCTTAAAATATAACCCACCATCTCATCCAATTCACTTCCTTCCATAAATAGGTGCTGTAGGTGTAAAAATATTTCATATTTAGATTTTTTATTTTCATCGGCTGAAATTCTTACAAGCTTATACCAATAACCCTTATTAGCAGTATCAAGAGTAGTAGAGATATAGATATGCTCCCCCAAACGAAATCTCTCTTTTGATGATGTAGCAACCTTAATTCCGCCGGCAGATATATTTTTAACAACTCCGGGGTCTATAGATTTAGATTCAGAAAAAAAGTTAGAAAACCTTTTTATTTTGCAATCAGCAGATATCTCAAGCCTGAAGAAATCTCTTCTCTGAACCTTTCTATAAGAGTTCTTTACATAAAGAATCTTCATTCTCATGCTTTCACTCTTACCTGTTGAAACCACAATACCCTCAAAGATATGAATCCCATCATCTTTTATAGATATAAAATCAAGTCTAGTATTGCTCCTAAATTTAATAGAACGACTAAAAGCTATAGGAAGATCTACATAAAAATAATCATCATCAACAACTTCATCGAGACGAACGGGAAGCTCTCTACCATCTCCACCTGACAACCTAACAAAAAACTTGTCTCTTATTTTAAGGCTACTTAGCTTCACTTTCACTCTCAAACTCTGCTTTACACTCAGGGCAATAGAATGTTGTTCCTGATTTTCTTACTTTTTCCATTAAGATAGGGCTCTTGCAGGAAGAGCAGGATCTGTTTACAGGTTTATCCCAAGAAACAAAATCACATTTTGGATAGTTGGAACAGCCATAAAATACCTTACCTCTCTTAGATCTTTTTTGGGTAATATCACCATCACATCCATCTTTTGGACACTTAACTCCAAGATCCTCTGTCTTGATATTTTTACACTTTGGATAATTGTTACAAGCTATAAATTTACCATATCTACCCATTTTGGTGACCATATCTCCACCACACTTTTCACACTTACCCACAACAGTAGATTCAACCTCTTTTTTCTCTCCCGAATCTCCATCTATTGAGTTTGTATATTTACATGTAGGAAAATTATTACAAGCTATAAACTTACCATTTCTACCCCATCTGTAAACGAGTTCACCTTCATTACAAAGAGGACAATTTTGACCCGTTTTTTCTATATTACTCTTCTTAATTTCTTTACTGTTCTCCAAAGCCTCTTTTAAAGATTCACTGAAAGGGTTGTAGAAATTATGAAGAACTCCAACCCATTTTTGATCACCAAACTCTATTTTATCAAGCTCACTTTCCATTTTTTTTGTAAACTCAACATTAAGTATTTCAGGAAAACTTTTTACAAGAATACTATTAACTAAAACACCCAATTCGGTAGAGAAAAGTTTTCTTTCCTTCTTCTCAATGTATTGCTGAGAAATAAGTCTATCAATAATGGTTGCGTAGGTGGAAGGCCTTCCTATACCATCCTCTTCCAATGTTTTTGTTAGGGAAGCTTCATTAAACCTTGCCGGAGGTTTTGTAAAGTGTTGGTCAGCAGCAAGATCTTTAAGATCCACTTTATCACCCTCACTAAAACCTTTCGGAATCATCTTATCCTCACCATCAGAAGCATCTTCTATGCTGTAAACTTTAAGAAAGCCATCAAAAACCATGACTCTGCCGGAGGTTCTAAAAGTAAACTCACCACCAACAGTATCAACAGATGTTTGGTTAAATTTAGCATCTGAGAACTGAGTTGCTAAAAATCTTTTATATATGAGATTATAGAGCTTTGATTGATCTTTGGTTAAATATTTAACAATTTTTTGAGGATCAAGAGTTATATCTGAAGGTCTAATAGCCTCATGTGCATCTTGAGTATTATTTGATTTACTCTTAAATTTTCTCACACTTTTATTTAGATAGTCATTAGGATAGTTTTCCGAAATATAGTCTCTTAAAGCCTTATTTGCATCATCTGAAATTCTTACAGAATCGGTTCTCATATAGGTAATAAGTCCCACAAATCCATCACTACCAAGCTCAACACCCTCATACAGTTGCTGTGCTATCTGCATAGTTTTTTTGGATGAAAACCCAAGTTTCTTAACACTCTCTTGAAGAAGAGTTGATGTTATAAAGGGTGGAGCAGGAGATTTTTTTACACTCTTTTTTGTTATTGATTTTATATGGAAACTTTCATTTAAGATCTTATTTTTTATATCAACAGCTTCAGCTTCTGAACCAATGTTAAAATCTTTACCATCTATCTTATGAAGAGAGGCTTGATATTCTCCATTACTATGTGTAAAAATAGAAGATAAACTCCAATACTCCTCCGGCTTGAAATCAGCTATCTCTTTATCTCTTTCGCATATAATCTTTAGAGCAACACTTTGAACTCTTCCAGCACTCAACCCACCTGTTATAGTTTTCCATAAGAAAGGGCTTACCTTATAACCAACAAGCCTATCCATTATCCTTCTAGCCTGCTGAGCATCAACGAGATTTTGATTAATCTCACCAATATTTTCAATCCCTCTTTTTATACCATTCTTTGTTATTTCATTAAATGTAACTCTAAATATATTCTTGTTATGCTTAACTATCTTATTTGCAATATGCCAACCAATAGCTTCCCCTTCACGATCAGGGTCAGTTGCAATTAGAATCTTATCACTTGTTTTAGCTGCTTTCTCAATTCTCTTTATTGTCTTTGCTGCCTGACCGTTGCTGAGAACCTTATACTTAGGTTTAAAATCATTTTCAATATCTACTCCAATCTCCTTTTCCGGAAGATCAACCAAATGACCATTACTAGCCATAACCTCATATGTTTTTCCTAAATATTTACCTACAGCCTTTACCTTACCGGGAGACTCAAGTATAACCAATGTTTTTCCCATATATCAACCTATATTAAATATTACTCGTTTGCACCATGACAGCTTTTATATTTTTTACCGCTTCCACAAGGACAAGGATCATTTCTTCCCACTCTCGGACCACTTCTTAAAGGTTCCCTTTTATTAACCTTTTCCTCTTTAACGCTATTTGTCTTTGCATTTTTCATCATCTTTTTATCATCAGCTTTTCTTTTCTCATCCTCTTCTACCTCTACCTTAAATTGAGCTTTGAAAATAATCTCCAAAGCCTCCTCATTTATGGTATAGATCATCTGTTTAAAGGATTCAAAACTCTGCTGTTTGTAAGTAATAAGAGGATCTTTTTGACTGTGAGCTACAAGACCCACACCTTTCATTAAATTCTCATTATCGTAGAGATGATCTTGCCAATTTTTATCAATGGTTCTAATAATTGCTATTTTGATGAGAATATTCATCATCTCCTCACCAATAACCTCAATCTTTTTAATAAACTTATCTTTGGCTCTTTCAACCAATAGATCTACAAGATCATTGTATGTTTTAATCTCAATTTCATCAAGATCAAAGCTTATAAAAAGAGACTTTGTTAAAGTGTCATTAATTCCATCAATATCCCAATTCTCAATAATATCAGTATTTCCGGTATGGGAGAATACAACCTCGTGTATATAATCTTGAATCATCTCAAAAACATCGTTTTCAAGCTTTTCGGTAGGATCAACCCCATACTCTTTTGCAAAAGGAACATCTTTACCCTCAAAAATAGCACCTTTAATAAGAGCTTTTCTTCTTCTATGATAGATAACATTTCTCTGCTTATTCATCACATCATCATATTCAAGAGTATGCTTTCTTGAAGCAAAATAGTGAGCCTCAACCCTTTTTTGGGATCTTTCAATAGATTTTGAGATCCACTTATGAGTAATAGCTTCACCCTCTTGATGACCAAACTTATCCATTACGGATGATATTTTTTCAGAACCAAAGATTCTCATTAAGTTATCTTCAAGAGAAACATAGAATATAGAACTTCCCGGATCTCCCTGCCTTCCGGCTCTACCTCTAAGCTGTCTGTCAATACGCCTTGAGTTGTGCCTTTCACAGCCAATGATAGCCAATCCTCCGTTTGACTTAACTTCATCTGTTAACTTAATATCTGTACCACGACCTGCCATATTGGTTGCAATGGTAACTCTTCCGGCCCTACCTGCTTCAGCAACAATATGAGCCTCTTTAGCATGATTTTTAGCATTTAAAAGTTGATGTTCAATACCTTTTGCTCTCAAATATCTTGAAAGAACCTCACTTACATCAACATCAGGAGTACCCACAAGTACAGGTCTTCCCTCATCAACAAGAGCTTTTATATTTTCTACAACAGCATCATACTTCTCTTTTTTAGTCTTATAGACCATATCCTCTTGATCATTTCTAGCAATAGGAACATTGGTAGGAACAACAGAAACAGGAAGTTTATATATATCATAAAACTCATTCTCTTCAGTGATAGCGGTACCTGTCATACCACTTAAATTTTTATAAAGCCTGAAATAGTTCTGATAAGTGATAGATGCTATTGTTTGGGTATCTTGACCCACAGCAACCCCCTCTTTAGCTTCAATACTTTGGTGCATTCCATCACTGAACCTACTATCAAGCTTTAAACGACCTGTACTTTGATCGACAATGATAACCTTACCATCCTGAACAACGTAATCAACATCTTTTTCAAATAAAGAGTAAGCTTTTAACAGTTGATGAAGTGTATGCAAAATATCACTCTTTTTGGAGTACTCATCATGAAGAGTTTGTTTTTTTATCTCTTTATCATTCTCGCTGATATCCATGCTATCAATATTTTGAAGCTCTATACCAAGATCCGGAAGAATAAACATATTCTCCTCTTCGGCAAACTTACTTAAAAGATCATGCCCTTTCTGACCCAAATCTACAGTATTTGATCTCTCATCAAGAGTGTAGTATAACCCTTCCAATACTTCATCAATTCTTTTCTCTCTCAAATAATCATTTTCAAGCTTCTGAATTGCAGTTTTTACTCCTGTTTTATTTAAAACCTTTGCCAATCTCTTATGTTTTGGTAACGCTTTAAAGGATTGAAGAAGTTTAAAATGACCCTCTTTTTCAGTTTCAGGATTCTCAATAAGCTTCTCACCTTCGCTAACAAGATGGTTTACAAATTTTGTTTGTTCCCTAACAAGAGTTGATACTGCAGGTTTAAACTCCTCAAATCTCTGCTTAGTATCTCTGGAAACAGCACCCGAAATAATTAAAGGAACTCTTGCTTCATCAATTAATATGGAATCAACCTCATCAATGAGACAAAAGTTCCAACCTCTCTGAACCATCTCATCAATATCATGAACCATATTGTCTCTCAAATAATCAAAACCAAACTCATGATTCACACCATAGGTTATATCTTTCTCATACTCACCTTTTCTAACATCATTACTTTTAACATCACTGTGTATCACACCAACTGAAAGGCCAAGAAGCTCATAAATAGGTGCCATCCAGTCTCTATCCCTTTTAGCCAAATAGTCGTTAACAGTAATAACATGAACACCTTTTCCAGTTAAACCATGAAGATATGTAGGAAATATTGCAACCAAGGTTTTACCTTCTCCGGTAGCCATCTCAGCTATTCTTCCTCTGGCAAGAAGAATTCCCCCCATAATTTGAACATCATAGGGAACCATTTTCCACTCCTGTTCCCTACCGTCAACTATCCAAGAGTTCCCACACATTTTAATACAAGCCTGTTTAACAAGACCAAATGCTTCGGGAATAATAGATTCTAAGCTCTCTCCATTTTTTATTCTATCTTTAAACTCTTGAGTTTTACTTAAAAAATCCTGCTCTTCAAAAGAGCTATACTCTTCACAATATTGATTTACTTTTGAAACAATAGGTTTAAGCTTCTTTACCTCTCTCTCCTGCTTTGTTCCAAAAATTTTATTTAAAAAAAAGTTTATCATATATTTCCCTAAACGATTTATTTACCTATTTACCAATAAATAATCTTTCACCTAAAAAATTATCCAATTCTGATTTTTTTATCTTCATATAAACACTTTCAAGATCATACTCAACCCTGAGAAACTGAAACTTATAAGTTTCAGTGTCAAAAATGGAAAAGCAAGCTTTTGAATTTCCATCTCTTGGTTGACCAACGGAACCTGAATTTATAATAAGTCTACCATCATGATTTCTAAAAACTTCACTTCTATGGGAATGACCAATAAAACAAATATCCTCGCTAAAACTAAGAAAATTTTCCTTTGCCGCTCCTAATGTTGTGAGATAGTTCCACTTAGAAGGATCTTTTGGTGTAGCATGTGTAAACAACATAGATTCCTTCTTTATCTGCAACGGTAAAGTTGAGAGATACTGGAGATTATCGTCTGAAAGCATCTTCCTTGTTACTTCCGTTGATTTTTTTGCATACTGATTAAAAAGAGCAGTACTTGTTTGACCCAAAACCGCACTATCATGATTTCCCATAACCACATTATTTGAAACAGATCTTATGATATCAATACACTCATTGGGATTAGGCCCGTAACCAACAATATCACCTAAACAGTATATCTTACTAACTTTCTCAGATTCAATCTTTTTTAATACAGCAAGTAAAGCTTCAAGATTTGAATGTATGTCAGATACTATTGCTATCTTCATTTTTCATATTGTGTAATAAATTATTCAATATACCATTAATAAAGTTTCCTGATTTTGGGGTACTGAATTTTTTAGATATATCAATGACCTCATTTATAGAAACCTTTGGAGGTATCTTAGGCATATATAAAATCTCAACAACAGCCAATCTTAAAAGAAGTTTATCCATAAGAGTAAGTCTGTTAAAATCCCAATTATCCAATCTGTTTAAAATCTCTTCATCAATAGATTTCTTGTTTGTGTTGTAGAATCCAATAAACTCTTTTACATATTCCAAGTTCTCATTAACTTTAACCAACTCCTCTTTTGTCAACTCGCCAAAAGAGATCTCCTCAACAGGAATATTTTCAGATATTTTATCTGCAAAAGAGTAAAAGTAATCTTTTTTCTTCTCTTCAATAAGGGTACTTAGACTCAAAGAAAGCTCCTCATCCATACCTGAAACTTTAAGAACTATTTTCTCTTCCTTATTTAGTCTCTCAAGTAAAATCTCATCGTAAGCCGAACTTAAAGTATCAACAATCTCATCCCAAGGGGTTTCAGTACAAGATTCTTCGAACCAACGCCAGTATTCAACCGGATCATTGTAAAAATCTTTGAGATCAAAATCATAGTACTCCATTGTATATATTATTGAAAGAACTACTTCTCTTGTTTTTCTTCTTGTAATCATCCCTACTATTCCTACACTTTACTTTTTATTATAAACTTTAATTTGCTCTCTCGCAATAAAATCCGCTTCATTATTTAACTCATTTTCTGAATGAGCTTTTACCCAATGCCACTCTATTTCATGTAAAAGAGAGAGTTCATAGAGCTTCTTCCACAACTCCATATTCTTTACCGGCTGATTGGAGCTGGTTTTCCAACCTCTTCTTATCCAATTTGATATCCAAGAGGTAATACCTTTTTTAACATACATAGAATCTGTATATATATTTATTTGACAACACTTTTTGAGGGCTTTGAGGGCTTCTATTACTGCTGTAAGCTCCATAACATTATTGGTTGTACTCTCTTTGTACCCTTTTACAACCTTTTTATGCTCTTTATAAAATAAAATAGAACACCAACCTCCCGGACCTGGATTATAGCTACATGCTCCATCTGTGTATATTTCAACTCTCTGCATTTCACCCCTTCCTTACACAAAGAAAGAAACTATATCATTTATTCCTAATAAGCAAAACATATTTTAATGTAAGTTTAAAGGAAAAATAATAAAAACCAAGTATAATTAAGACTAAATACAACTTATTTTAAAAGATCAGTTTTTCAATTTTAATTATTTATGACCTACTGAAAAAATCATAAGAAAATAAGTTACGGCAGAGCAGATCTAAGGGAGCGAAGCTAATTCTTTATTTTGTGCTTCTTTCTCATAAGAAAACTGCAAGGTTTCTGATAGATATCACTTAAAAAGCCTACAGTTTTATTTCAAGCATATCCATAAAAACTATTAAATATCCTATTTTACCCTTTTTCAGAAGATATTATTTATCATCAGTTTTTGAGATAGCTTAAAGTTATAAAAAACAAAAAGCTCTATAATTTCACACTTTCTATCTTTTAGAAATGGTTACTCAGAGACTAAATATTAAAACTGAAATCTACTCATCACCCAAAAACTTATTAGGTATAAGATAATTTTTTACATAATCCTCAACAGATTCCTCCAGAGATCTAAACCTTGCTTTGTTTCCATCTCCCGCCATATTTATTTTTTCGTTTGATGCACAGGTATAATACTGATACTTACCTTTAAGGTTTTCAGGCATATCTATATAGTTTATATTCTCACTTTTACCCATACTTTTAAATACCGCTTTAGCTAAATCATTCCAAGATCTAGGGGTTCCGGTACCTATGTTAAAAAGACCATTTATATTATGATTGCTCATAATATCAGCAACAATAGAAACAACATCTTTAACATAGACAAAATCTCTTTTAGAGTCTCCGTTAGGATATTTTTCAGAATCTTCAGATTTAAATAAACTTATATTTCCATTTTCCAAAACTTCATGATAGCTTTTAAAAATCTTACTACACATTGCACCCTTATGATACTCGTTAGGACCAAAAACATTGAAAAATTTTAGCCCCACAGATTTTTTAAACCCATCTCTCTTTTTTACATATCGATCAAAAAGATGTTTAGAGTAACCATACATATTTAAAGGTCTCAATTGATTGAGATTATCCTCATTATCATCAAAACCTCTCTCCCCATCTCCATAAGTAGCAGCAGAAGAAGCGTATAAAAATCTAATATCCCTTTTCATTGCATAATCATAAAGCTTTTTTGAATATTTATAGTTATTCTCCATAAGAAAAGAGCTATCCTTTTCGGTTGTAACAGAGCATGCCCCAAAATGTACTATTGTTGGAATATTAAAAGCTACTCTATCATTTTCAATCATGTTAATAAACTGATCTCTGCTGTAATAATCACAATAATTTAAAGCTCTAAGGTTTTTCCATTTTTCACTACTATCAAGATTATCAACAACTATAATCTTATCAAAACCTCTTCTGTTCAACTCCCAAACAAGTGCTGAACCTATAAATCCGGCTCCTCCGGTAATAACTATCATAACTACTCCTCTTCAACCGATTTTCCATTTCTTAACTTATATACTATTAGAGGTATAGAAAAAACAAATAACAATATGATGTACAATTTAAAGTTAACACCAGAGATTCCTTGTATACTGTTTTTACTATAGTTAATATCAAAAAGCATAGCCACTATAGTAGCAACAAAGAGAAATCCAAAGGTTGACCTTATGCTATTGCAACATTTTTTAAAATTCAAGTTTATCTCCTACCAGTACATCATTCTCTTCAAACCAACCTCTCTTCATTTCCAGTGCATAAATTGCAGGTTTTGACGAGATTACTTCATCAAGAGACAGAGGTTCCATATCTCTAATATCTACAATAATTCCCTCTCTGTCAATAAAAGCAATAGATAGAGGTATATATGTATCTTTCATCCAAAAATTGAGATAATCTGTTTTCTCAAAAATAAAGAGCATTCCACTATTTTTTGGAAGAGAATCAAGCTCCATTAAACCTCTGGCTCTCTTATAGTTATTATCTGCGATCTCAATATGTATCTCTTTCCCGTTTATAGTTAAAAGATCTTTCCACTCATAACCAAAACAAAGTGAAAATAAAATAGAAATTATTGTAAAATATTTTAACATATCTCAAATCCTCAAAATCTCTTTTCCATATTTTTTCTATATTTTTCCAACTTCTCCTCCCTACTCTTATTACTCTTTTTCACCTTGTATAATACAACTACAACAGATAAAACTACAGCTAAAAAAACAACAATATATTGAAAAAGGTTCATATCTCTCCTTTATATTTTTCCTGTTCACAATATAGTACAAGTTTTATACTATTAGAAAGTGTTAATTTAGTACATACTAAAAAAGTCATAAACAAGTCAAGATAAAGTAAATTTTAGTAGTGTAGCCTACAAGTTTAGGTAAACCCAGGTAAATTAATTTTAATCCCGAAATCATAACTTATGGTTTCTTTTATATTAACTGAGCTAGAAAATAAGTATTTATATAAATGTCATGTAATAAATAGAATATTCTATAAGTTTTTCTACTTTAAAGTTACCCAAATGTTATACTGTGTCGATAAATCTGGGAAAAGTTTATAGATTTTTAATCAATAAACTTTATTTGAGGAATTTTTTCTATAAATCCGTTTTCAAAACTCTTTTTATAAAAAAGATTAAGACCTTTTAACCTTTCACTGGTTAGATCATATTTTATAATATTTTCAAGATAATTAATATTAAAACTTGTTTTTTCATCATTATTCAAAAGAGTTGAAATATTATCTATATTTTTTAAATATTGATCTTTAAAATGATTAGGATCAACCTCTAAATCTTTTTTACAAACCCATAGAGCATAAACAAAGGGTAAACCTGTTATCCTGTTCCATAGCTCTCCAAGGTCATACTTATACTTTGAAGGATAATCTCTATTTTTAAGAGCATTATCGCCAATAAGTAGAACAGAATCGTAGATCCTTAAAAGTTTTTCCAGATTATTACCCTCCTCCTCATACTTTACCACCTTATTCATCTCTTTCATAATAATTTTAAGAAGAGTTATTGATGACCTTGTTGATCTGTCGTAACCTACGGTTTTAATATTTCCTATTTTGAGATTTGAAAAAAGCGTAATGGAGCAAACTTTTTTATCAGATCCAATACATAGATCTTTAATAATTGTATAATCTTTAAATCTTTTTGCATACTCAATTGATGAAACCAGAGCAATATCAAGAACGCCATCGTGGAGCATATCTGCAAGTTTTGAAGGTATATCATAAATAAGCTCAAACCCTTTAAGGTTCTTTGTTAAAGGATAAGCGTTTATAAAATTAACACAGCCAACTCTAATCATAAGCAAGCTCATTATAAACTGTATCTCTTCTCACAGCTTTTTTACCGCTCTCTCTTATAAGATGCAAAAGCTGATCTTCACCCATACCTTTACCTGATTGTGATCCGGCTGCATTACCAATCTTTTCTTCAAAAATGGTTCCGTCAATATCGTTTGCTCCATAGGAAAGTGCTATTTGAGAAAGTTCCGGAGTTGACATTACCCAATAACTCTTTATATGTTTAAAATTGTCCAAAAAAATCCTAGAAACAGCTATCTGCCTAAGATCCTCAATACCAGTTGTATAATATTTTTTACCAATATCATTGTTATAAGGCTGATAAGATAGAGGTATAAAACATTGAAAACCTCCCGTCTGATCTTGAATATCTCTTAGCTTCATAAGATGATCAACCCTCTCCTCTACAGTTTCAATATGACCGTAGAGCATTGTAGCATTGGTTTTGATTCCACATTGATGGGCTGTTTTATGGATTTCAAGCCACTTTTCACCACTTATTTTATCGGGACATATAATGTTTCTGGCTCTTTCACTAAAGATCTCAGCCCCTCCTCCAGGCATAGAATCAAGTCCTGCATTCATTAAAGAGGTAAGAACTTCTTCTATAGACAAAGAAAACTTCTTTGAAAAGTAATCTATCTCAACAGCAGTAAACCCCTTTATTTTAACACCCTCTACCGAAAGTTTAGCGTTATGAACAAGGTTTAAATAGTAATCAAAATTCAAATTTGGATTCAACCCTCCAACAATATGAATCTCATCAATAATATTATTTTGATATTTTTTTAATATTTTGGGAAGATTCTCAGTATCAATAGTATAACTATCACTATCCCCAATTTTTCTATAAAAAGAGCAAAATTTACATCTATTTTCACATATATTAGTATGATTAAGATGTAAATTTCTATTATAAAAAACTTTATCTCCATTCTTTTTATAGTTTATTTTTCCTGCTAAGGAACCCAAAAGGTTTATATCTTCTATTTTATAGAGGGTTACTCCGTCATCAAAATTTAGCCTGTAACCATTATTTATCTTTTTTACTATCTCTTCTATCATAATCTATATTCAAATAATTCTAAACTTATATCATTAAGTTCTAATTTTAAGAAATCATCTTAAAAAATCCAAATAGGATTAATACCAATTAGATCATTTAATAATAAAACTATCTAAAAATGGATATTAAAAATAAGATTTTTTATCATAACAGCCTAAATGGATCTGCCATAAAAAAAGAAAACAATCTCTATAAAAATATAAAAAAGAATGAATTACCAACTTAGTATTTGATAACAAAAGAACTCCATACAAAAATAATATTACAAAAGAAAAACCATATATAAAAACAGATAACCTAAATAGATTTGGAAACTTGATCCTAATAATAAAAAACATGGAGTGAAACAAATTGAAGAATATTGACTTTACCCTCTTCAGCATTTATATTTAATACTAACATTATGATTATTAATGAGGATTCAAAATTGGTTGATTTAAGGTCTCTTCTTGAAATTTTGGTTGATAAAAAAGGTAGCGATCTACACATATGTGCCGGTAGCCCTCCGGTTATGAGATTAGATGGATCTTTAATTAGGTTAAACTTCCCGCCACTTACACCAAAAGAAACAAAAGCTATTGCATACTCCGCTTTAAATGAATTCCAAAAGTCTATGTTTGAAAAAAATCTCTCAATAGACCTTTCTATAAGCATTAGAGGTCTTTCAAGATTTAGATTAAACATATACTACCAAAGAGGTGCAATATCTTGTGCATTCAGGACAATCCCTTATGATATTTTTACCTTTGAAGAAGCAGGATTACCCCCAGTGGCATCATCCTTATGTGAAAAGCCAAATGGAATTGTTTTAATAACAGGAGCAACCGGATCGGGGAAATCCTCAACGCTTGCTACTATGGTAGATAGAATAAATAGCGAACAACCTAAGCATATTTTGACTATTGAAGATCCTATTGAGTATTTGCATAAATCAAAAAAAGCTATTGTGAACCAAAGAGAACTTGGAATTGATTTTAAATCTTTCTCCGAAGCACTAAAATCAGCACTCAGACAAGACCCTGATGTTATACTTGTAGGAGAGATGAGAGATAAAGAAACAATTGAACTTGCCCTGTCTGCAGCAGAAACGGGACATTTAGTTTTTGCTACTCTTCATACAAGCTCTGCTTCAGGTACAATAACGAGAATTATTGATACTTTCCCTGAAATGGAACAGGAACAGGTTAGAACACAGCTTGGAATGATGCTCAGAGGGGTAATATGTCAAAAACTACTTCCAAAAATTGGAGGAGGAAGATGTTTGGCTTGTGAGGTACTTATTGGTACTCCTGCAATAAACTCCTTGATAAGAGAAAATAAAATACACCAGATAGAAAGTATGATACAAGTTAGCCAAAAGTATGGAATGATGACACTGAATCAGCATCTTACTCATCTGGTTAAGATTGGAAAGATTGATGTAACAACAGCAGTTCAAAGTTGTAACACATATATATCAGAACTGCTAGACCTCCTTAAAAGAGAGGGAATAAATTAAACATTCTAGGATAAGTTAGTAATGAATGGGGACAAAATATACAAATCTTCTATAATTATTATCGATGACGATGATGATTTAAGAGAAACTTTAGTTGATGTGCTGATGTTTGAGGGTTTTACCAATACGATTCAAGCAGAAGATGGTATAAAAGCTATTGAAATGATAAAAAACAAGCATATTGATCTCATAATTTGTGATCTTCAAATGCCGGAGATGGATGGAATTGAGACCATAAAGAGAATAAAAGAGATTCAACCAGATGCCAAATCTATGATTATAACAGGTTTCGGATCAATGGAACTTGCAATAAAAGCGTTCTCAGAAAGTAGAGTTGATGATTTTTTGTCCAAACCTATAGAAAATGATGAACTAACAGACAAGATTAAACAACATCTTATGGATAGAAAAAAGGTTGAAGATATTGGTTCTACCGACATGGTTAGAGGTGAGTTTGGAATGAATGACAACCTTTTTGGTCAATTCCTTGTAGATAACGGATATATATCTGAAGAGAATATGATTGAAGCTATTCAACACCAAAAATCAACAGGAAAAATGCTTGGACTAACCATTGTTGATATGGGTATTTTAGATGAAGATATCATGGTTAAAGCTCTATCTGAAAGCAAGGGTTATAAATTGGCATCAGATAAAGATTTTAACTCAATAAGTGAAGAGGCACTGTCTTTAATCCCTGAAGCTATGGCAAGGGAACATAATCTTATACCTTTATCTCTAGATGGCAATACTTTAAGTGTGGCAATGATAAACCCCGATGACTTACAAATAACAGACACATTAAAAATAGTCTCAAAGTCTACCATTGCACCTCTTATTTCTACGAGGAAAAGAATTAATGAAGCAATAGAAAAGTTTTATGCACAGTTCTCAAACTCAACAAAAGCATCATCTGTTCTTAGTGAGATATTTGGAAATGAAGATGAAGATTTGAACATATCTGAAATAGCTGAAACGGTGGAAGAGAGCGAAGATGATCCTGACAGTGCTCCTATTGTTAAACTTGTAAGCAGTGTTTTACAAAAAGCCGTTTTGGATGGAACATCAGATATTCACATTGAACCGGAAGAGGGATTTCTAAAGATAAGATTTAGAAAAGACGGTAAATTATATTTCCCAAACGGCTATGAAAAACTCCCTAAAAAACTCCACTCACCAATGGTTGCAAGAATCAAAGTTTTAACCGGAACAATGAAGCTTGATATTAGGAAAAGGCCTCAAGATGGTAAAATAAGAATGATTATGGGTAAAAATAAGGTTGATTTTAGGGTTGCTTCATTGCCAACAATTTGGGGTGAAAAAGTTGTTTTAAGGATTTTAGATGCTTCTCAAAATGATAGAACTATAGAAGAAATCTTTAACAATAATGAAAATTATGTTGAAAGATTTAAAAGAAATATTAAGCGTAGAGATGGAATGGTCTTGGTTACCGGTCCTACCGGATCAGGTAAAACTCAAACACTAGCAGCAGCCGTAAATCATATAAAAAATGTTGATATAAACGTTATTACTATTGAGGATCCTGTAGAGATTACAAATCCGGGTGTAAGTCAGGTACAGATTGATGACAAGCAAGGGCTAACATTTGCTTCAACTATGAGGCAGGTTTTAAGACAAGACCCTGATGTTATACTTGTTGGAGAGATGAGGGATTATGAAACAGCACACACAGGCTGTGAGGCTGCTCTTACCGGTCACCTCGTATTTAGTACTCTCCACACTAATGATGCTCCGTCAACTATAACAAGATTTTCTGAAATGGGTATAAAACCATATTTAACCGGAACTGTAGTTCACTTAATTGTTGCCCAAAGACTTGCAAGAAGAATATGTAAAGTTTGCAAGGTTGAACACAAGTACGATATTAAAGATCTTAAGGCTATAGGTTTATCTGATGAAGAAATTGATAACGGAGTATTTTACAAAGGTGAAGGATGTCCTAACTGTAAAAATACAGGACAATCAGGTCGTGTGGCAATTGTAGAACTTTTAGAGATGAACGATAAAATTAGAGAAGTTGTTATGAAAGATGCAACAGCTCAAGAGATTGGAGAGATTGCTCACAAAGAGGGAACATACTTCTCACTTGAAGAGGATGCAAAAAAGAAATTTATAGAAGGAACTATAGATCTTTTAGAAGCTAGAAAATATATATACTTTAAAGAAGTCAATGATTAAGTGAGGTATTAATTATGAGTAAATATAAGTATGTTGCAATAAATATTTCTTCAGGAAAAGAACTGTCGGGAGAGATTACTGCAAGTAATCAGAGTGATGTTTTACTCAAACTTCAAGCCCTTGGTCTAAAGCCTAAATCAATTTCTGTTATCAAGAGTAATAAATCTTCAAAAAACAGCTCCTTATTTGATAGGGCTAATGAGTGGATACTTTCACTTCAAAATAGTGTGCCCCAAAAAGATGTGGTATTTTTCACTCGTCAAATGGCAACATTCTTAAACGCCGGTGTATCTCTTCCAAAATCAATAAAAAACATATCCAGTGCTCAAAAAAATTTAATATTTAAAAGAATTTTGGACGAGATGTGTGATGACCTAAACTCAGGTATTGACTTTTCTGAGGCTTTGGCAAAACATCCGGCTGTATTTGATCAAATGTATGTAAGCTTAGTAGAAGCAGGAGAGGCTACCGGTAATTTAGATGATGCTCTTAAATCTCTTGCAGATTATATGGAAAAATCAGCAAAAATGTCTCAAGCAATAAAATCAGCTATGATGTATCCTAAATTCGTTCTTATATTTACTGCAATAATTGTTTTTATTATTTTATGGAAAGTAATCCCTATCTTCCAAGACTTATATGGATCTATGGGGGGAACTCTTCCTGCTCCTACAAGAGCACTAATATTTATGTCGGAAATTATTCAAAATAACTTCTTTACTATTATTGGAATTATTATACTATTCTTTATTGTTAAAAAATATGCTTTCAAAACTAAGGCTGTTAATGATGTTTGGGATAAGTTTGTTATAAATGTTCCAACTTTTGGAGTGATGAACAGGCAGATTATTATCGGTCGTATAACAAGTACTCTCTCACTCCTTTTAAAATCAGGTACATCCATGATAAAATCAATGGAGATATCAGCAAAAGTTGCCAACAATAATGAATATTTTGTTGCCCTCAAGAAAGCTATGAATGATGTAAAGAATGGTATAGATCTTTCTGCTGCGGTAAAAAAAACAAATCAATTTGAAGATTTAGTTGTACAACTTATTGAAACGGGGGAGGAAACAGCTAGGATTGATGAGTTGATGAAAAAAATATCCGACTATTACGAAGAGGAAGTTAGTGTAAAAATTAAAGGTTTTGCATCTCTTATTGAGCCTCTTTTAATAGTAATTATGGGTGTTGTAATTGGTGGTATTGTTGTTGGTATTTATCTTCCAATTATTACTATGGGTGATGTTATGACCCACTAATTGTTTATCCTTTTCAGAGAAAGATTAAATAAGGGAGCTATTAAAGAGAGAGTTTTTGCTCTCTCTTTTTGATTAAATCCTAAACTTTTAAAAATATTTAATCATATTTGTTTAGGTAATTAGATCTTTGATTTTTATATTGAATGAAAAGATTTTAAGTAAAAGCAATATTTATTAAAAAATCTTAAGTTTAAATTTTATAAGAAGTATTAAAAATGAGATATTTTATAATAATATTTTTACTTTCAACAATATTAAGGTCGGAATTAAGCGACTCGGTTATTGCTCCCTCTCTATCCTTCATTATTCCGGGAGGTGGTCAATTTTACAACAAGCAGTATATTAGGGGATCTATATACTCAGGTATTGAGCTAGCTTTCTTTTATGGTATATACTATTCGGTTGATAAGGTAAACTACTACAGAGATCAGAAAAGTAATTTATCTCACGAAGATCCTCTTTATCAAGAAAAAAAACAGTTCTATAAAAGAAGAATAAAAAGATATAGGCGAGAAAGAAATAATTATACATGGCTTACGGTTGCAACCGTTTTACTTTCTGCCGGAGATGCTTTTGTAACTACAAAATTTAAAGAGTTCTACAAAAGAGCAGGAGATGGTAAAGGTATTGATATAAAAACTAGTTATAACGGTATAGCTCTTATCTATAACTTTAATTAGATTTATGATAAAGATATATCTGGAACTTTGCTAAAAATGGGAGGAGTATTAGAGAAGTTACTCTCTAAATTGATAAACCAACTAGATTAAAAGTAATCAATACTGCTAATACTACTTGACAGCTCTCTATTTACATTAATGTTTAGGTAAATAGATGATATTATCAAAACTAAAAATTCAACAAACAAAAGTATAGAAAATAAAAGATTAGGATACTCTAAAACCATTCCATTTATATAGTTTATATACTCTATAAAAACATATATTTTATAAATATTGAGAGATAAAATAAAAATTATTATAAAAAGTATTGAAATAATAGTAGAACTTAATTTAAACTTTTCTCTTAATATATTAGAGAAGTATATAAAAATTAAAGAACTCCCAATAAAAATATAACTAAAAATAGTATATATAAGAAATGGTACATCTATATATGCATGTATATTTGTTAGATAGAACAACAAAGGCAAAACAGATACAGAATAAACAGCTATCCTTAAAATGGTATATGTAAGGATACCAGAAAGATAGTAATATAAACATTTTCTATTTGTTTTTAACAGAAAAATATATCTTTTCTCTCTGTTTATAGTTCTAAAAAGATAAATAGCAGGGGTAAGTAATATAAAAAATGAAGAGATGGCTATTATTCTACTTAAAATATTCACAGATTCAATAATTGAGACAGCACCTTTAAAAACATTCAAAAAAGCACCTAAAACAAAGAAAGAAGCTATTTCAATTACAAATATTAATAAATCTTTTTTAAAAAAAGATTTAATAGATCTAATTAAAGATGTTTTAAAAAATAGACCCACTATTTCACGCCCCTCCTCATAAAAACTAATATTAATTTTTTAGATAAAAGAGTAATTTAATCTCTAAACAGACTTACTAAGTGTATTACTGCTGTTTAAAATATATAAATCATCAGATAACCCACTATAGTCTCCTAAACCATAGGTTGCTATAAGTATCATTGCTCCACTTTCCTTTAAAGATTCAACTATTTTTTTAAAAGGAAGATATAGATCACACGAAAAGTATAGTAGTGGCTCAAACATAACAATTACAGAATCTCTTATAATAACACTATTAAACAACCTTGTAAGATTTATAACAAGCGGTGTTAGGTTTTCTCTCTCCAACTTTAAATATCTGTTAAACTCAAAAAAAGATTCAAACCAAGACAAACGAGAGCTTATGACATTTTTATCAACACCTCTAAATTTACCCTTATAATTAATATAATCTTTAATAGTTAAATATGGAGGATCAGGATAATTAACTGAATAGAAGCCAACCTTCTTTTTACGACTCGAAATTAAAAAATCTGAACTATTTAACAATATTTCTCCCTTTTTATGGGGTATAATTCCTGAAATTGTTAGAAGAAGAAGATCAATATCAGATTTTTGATCCGCTTTAATAATAGAAATACTGCCTTTATGTAGATCTAAATTACCAAAATCAAGTTCTCTTTTATTGTGGGATATAACTAAATCTCTAAGTTGTAACATAACGACCTAAATATATTTTACTCTATAAGAAAATAACTTTATTTATTAAGTAAAAAGTTCTCCTAATCTCCATACTTATATCTGTTTAGAATTCTTCTATCCCTTTTTGTGGGTCTTCCTTTTCCTCTCATCTCTTTCAAATTTTTCTTATCCTGCTCTTCAATAATCTTCATTAGTTCAGACTTTTCTTTACTAACTTTAATCTCTTTTTCAATCTCCTCATACATCTCTCTGGCAATCTCAGCACTAACAGATTTTAAAGATAGCGATAAAACTTTATAATCATGATAAGTATTATCTCTTTTTACAGTAATAAGATCTCCCCTCTTTATCATTTTTGAAGGTTTAACTCTCTCATGATTAACCTTTACATGACCTTTTGCAACGTATTCAGCAGCTTTTTCTCTCTGTTTATAAAATCTTGTTATCTTTAGCCACTTATCCAATCTCATAGTATCAAGATCTGACACAAAAACTCCAAATATCATAATTAAACTATCAATTATCAACCATACAATATAGTTAGATATAATAAATTATCCAAAAACAGTAAAAAAAACATTCTTTATATGATCAATATTATCATCCTTAATCATATAATGGGTAACAAACCTAATTTTATGCTTACCTACGGAAAATGAAAAAATCCCATTTTCAGAAAGAGTTTTAACAACATCTTCGGCTAACCTTTCCTCAGTATCTATGTAGAAAATATTGGTTTTAACAAGATCAAGATCCACAGAAAATCCGTTAATACTATCTACAAATTTGGCAATCTCTAAAGCTCTTCTATTATCATCTACAATAATCTTAGATATTTTCTTTAAGGAAACAATACCTGGTGCTGCAATCACACCCGCTTGTCTCATACCCCCTCCAAGAACCTTTCTTACCCTTCTTGCCTTTGTTATAAACTCCTTACTCCCTACCAAAAGAGATCCTATAGGGGAACCAAGACCTTTTGAGAGACAGATCATTCCACTATCAACAAATTTAAAAACTTGATTCAAATCAACATTTAAATATGATATAGCGTTAAATATTCTCGCACCATCTAAGTGTATATTTAAACCTTTACTCTTTGCAAGCTTGTACACTCTTTCCATATATGAAAGCTCAAGAGGAGATCCGTTACATCTGTTATGGGTTGATTCCAAGCAGATTAGTTTAGTTTCGGGAAAGTGGATATTTTCATCTCTTAAGCTATTTTCTATATCATCAATATCTATTGTTCCATCTTCATAATTCTTTAACGGCTTTGGAATAAGAGATGCTATAGATGATATACCACCCTGTTCATAGTAGTAGATATGAGATTGATCCCCTAAAACAACCTCACTCCCCCTATTACAATGAACCATAAGAGCTATTAGATTTCCCATTGTTCCTGAACTAACCAAGAGAGCAGACTCTTTACCTGTCATCTCTGATATAAGATTTTCAAGCTCTATAACACTCTTATCTTCACGAAAAACATCATCACCAAGTTTGGCATTAACTATAGCTTTTTTCATCTCATCTGTAGGAAGAGTAAAGGTATCACTTCTTAAATCTGTTATCATTTTATTACTCCAATATTGTTAGAACCTCTCAATATAAAAGAATAAAACCTCCATTTTCGGAGGTTTTATACAAAAATCAAATATCATAAACTTATGATTAACGCTTAGGAGTTGCTTTACTCTCAATCTGTCTATAATCTCTAATCTCATGCTCATTTATAATATTGTCCCAGTTAAAGAATAGAAGATTTGTGTCTTTTGTTTTCCACATATTTCTAACAAGTTGAGAAGGAACATCAGCAGGAAGATCAAGTTCTTGAACCCCTTTTTGTAAATAACCTGCATACTCAATATCATCTACAACAATACCAAAGAAAAGATCAGAGCTTGAATGACCGTACATAATATGACCAAGATTAAGTACAACAACTCTTGTGTCATCATTAATTTTCAACTCCTCTCCCATCTCAGCATGAAGATTAATAACAGGTATTCTTCCGCCTCTTACCTGTACTTGGTGTTTCATCATTCCTGTTCCTTGAGGATACTCTGTAAGCATCTCTTGATTAATCTTCATAACCTCTATAACAGAGTTCATGCTTTCAGCCCAGTAGATACCACAGATATTAAGTACAAGGTTAGCCAAAGGCTCTTTGAATGATCTGTCAGGATTGGTCATTGTAAGATTTTTTCTGAAAGTAGAAGGTTCTAAAATATTTTGGATAGACTCTCCGATCTTTCTAAGCTCATCTGAAAGAATATGTGCTTTACTATTATTAACTCTCTTAGCTTCCAAAAGAGCGTTGATACCTAGCAACCTTAAAAGAGAACCAATATTTTCCATTTGAGGCTCAACATCTTCTATAGCTTGATCTTCAAACTTAATCTTACCTAAAATATCTCTTTCAATTGCAATAGAAAATTTTGTAGCCTCGTTTGCAATAGCTTTCACACCCCTGCCAAAAGGTCCTGCTTCAGTAGATGCAAGGTGAAGTTGTAAAACTATATTGTTCATCATATTTACAATATTTTCCAATTTCCACGCTTTTTTTTCAAGAATAGATGCACTCATCTTTTATCCCCTTCTATATTTTCTAATTTTAAAACACTCTCTAGGTTTTCCTATGCTAATATATATAGAATAAGGAGTAATTACAAAATAAATATTGAAATTGATTGTTAATTTTGAATAAATATTGGTATATTTAAGTGTTAGTAATTTAAAAATTGGAACAATAGTATAAGAATAAGTTTAAGGATCTAACTTTATGAAGACTATTTTTATAGTTTTATCTCTTTTTAACTGTTTATATTCCCAGATAATAATTAATGAAATTATGTTTAATCCTAATGGAAATGAATATCATACGGAATTTGTAGAGATATATAATAAAGGTAATAATCCCATTGATTTAACAAATTTTACTATAGGAGACCAGGACGAGCAGGATAATATTTTACCTTATAATGAAAATTTCACAAACATACTACCTCCAATGAGTTATGGAATTATACTTGATTCTTCATACGAGGAAAACTCAACATATTATGAAGATCTTATACCTACAGGAGTCTGCAGATTTGTTATAGATGACGGATCTTTTGGTAAGTATGGATTTTCCAACAGCGTTGAAGAAACTGTTATTTTAAAAGACAACAATAGCAATACTATAGATGAGGTAACTTACACAATTGATCAAAATCCGGGTTTTAGTGATGAGCGAATAATGATAGATCAAAACCTGTGGAGTAACTCTCTTTATGAAAGAGGAACGCCGGGTTTTAGAAATTCATCAACTCCGCTTGATAGAGATCTTATGATTAAACCTATAGATAATCTAATTTATCTTGATGGAGAGGCTGGCTTTACTGTTTCTATTGAAAATAGAGGAGTTTCTGCTATAGAACAATTTACTCTCACTGTAAAATTGGGATCAGAAGTTTTATACAGCGTAGACAACAGTTCTCCTTTAGCTCCAAATAGTGTAGTTGATTTTGAAATAGACCAACTTAATTTAGATTATGGATACAATAAACTATCACTTATTCTTGAATGCGAAGATGATCTAAACCTTTCAAATAATCAAATCAATGTTGAAACTTTTAGAAAGTTTGGGAAAAGTAGCATAGTTTTGAATGAGTTTATGAAATCTCCAAGTGAAAACAGTTGTGAGTGGATAGAAATATACAACCTCTCTAACAATAGTTTTAATATAAAGTATTTATCTGTGGGAGATTTAACATCTCAAGTTGTAGTTAAAGACTCAGTAGAGTTAGAACCCAATGATTACTTTGTCTTTGCTAAAGATTCTTCAATAATATCCTTTTATGGAGAGATTGAAAATATCATTATATCGAAACAATTCCCTGCTCTATCATCAGATGACAACCTAATTATTAAAGACCCGGAAAATGTAGTATTGGATAGCTTTTACTATAAGAATATTTGGAATGAAGAGTATGATAGATCTATTGAAAAAATAAACCCTAAGTTACAATCTCAAAGTAGTTCCTCTTGGGCAGTTTCAATAGAGAAAGGAACCCCATCTAAAAGAAACTCTGTTTATACGGAGATTGGTAATAATAGCAGTAAAAACAGTCTCAAACTAAAATCAAAAGTTATTACTCCAAATGGAGATGGGAAGAAAGATAATTTTATTATTGAGTATAATTTTGAAAAACCTTTTATAAATCTTTCAATTGACATTTTCAATATTAAGGGGCAGAAGATCCATACACTCTGTAAAGAGAGCTATCAAAATAGTAGTGGAACATATATATGGAATTGCAAAAGAAAAAACAGAAAACTTAAATTGGGATCCTATCTAGCTTTCATAAAGGTGAAATCAGGAGATTTTGAAAAAGATTATAAAAAACCTTTCTATATTGGAAAAAAATAGTTACTACTTTGGGTTATTCCCTATCTTTCTTTATTTTATTAACTCTTATAGGAGGGAACTTTTTGGTATCACTTTCTCCCATATTAGAACTCCAACTTAAACTTTTTACAACTGATCTCTTTCCTATATTTGTGAAAACAATCACTCCTGAGTATTGAGATCCTGCATTAACTCTTCTTCTAAGCATAACATTAGAGTATTTTTTATAAGCATTTCTATCAACCTTATGAATATTCCCCCTTGAATCTATCAACTCAAATTTTTCAGGATCAACAATCCTGTATCCACTTTCTCTGTTATCATAATAGTTAACATTAATAATAAGATCCCCACCATTTAGCCTTACACTTTCTATATCAAAACCTATACTTTTTTTTCTTTCTTTAAGAAACAGCCTATTGGAAATAACCTTATTCCTTAAAGAGGATATCTTCCTTTTATTAAATTTCAGTTCCTCAGCATCTTCAAGATATTTTTCAACCTTATCTAGAAGATAATTATCTCCGCTATCCAACCATAATTTAAAGTTTTTTTCTGCATCTCTATAGTAGATTTTTGCCGCTTCAACATCTACAGATTTAAGTATCTCTTCACCTTCAAGATAACCAAGAGCAATGGATCTTTTTATAAGTTCAACACCTTTGGAAGTAAAAAAGGAACTTTGAAAGTTGCTTCCATTTTTACCCTTTTTTATATAAGCCTCTCCAATAATAGATAGATTTTTTGCATAAGTAAAATTTATCAGAGAATCATTATCCAAAGAGTAGATCATACCTTTATCAAGCATTCTCATTGCCTCTTCAACCCTGCCCATATCTACTTTCTCCTTGGCTTTCAGAAAATAGAGAGTAATAATATCTTTCCTAACCTCCTTATCTTCATAGTTATCCTCAAGTTGCTGCTTAGCCAGTTTTAAAGCAGTATCACAATCCCCTTTATCCATATAAGTTTTATAATTATCATTACAAGATATAATTATAAATAAAAAAGCTAATAACAAATATTTAAACACCAAGATCTCCATATTTTTTCTCACCCTATAAAGATAGTAAATTTACCGTTTATAGGCTATTGAAAATTTTCAAACTATAATATTTGAAAAATATATCTATTTAAGATATGATGAACTATTATTTTTGAATTTCATCTTTTATTAACTATTTTATTACTAAACAAGTAAATTTTATGTGAAAGTTAGTGTTATGAAAGATCTTTTTGCGTTCAGATATCTGTTCAAAGGTGGAGGCTTCCTTTTAAAAAACAAGACTCTCTTCAAATATATCTTTTTGCAGATTATTACCGGGGTGATCCTATTTTCTCTATTTTTTGTTCTAGCCACAACACATGGAGGAGGGATCTACGATAAATACTTCATATATCTAAAAAATGATCCAAGTATTTGGTACAATATTCTCTACTACTTGGTGATGCCATTTTTTTTCTTAATTCTCTTTGGATTAGGAACGTATCTTACTTTTCTTGTAACTCAACTTGTGGTTTCACCAATAAATACACTATTAGCACAAAAAACGGCAAAATTATACAGAGGTTTTGATATTGAGGATAGTGGATCTTTCTTTAAAGGTTTGTTAAAAGATATTAGATATGAAATTGTTAAGTTTATTATCTTTTCACTTGTTTATATACTTCTCTTCTCTCTTATAATAATACCTGTTATTGGAGGAGTTCTATTTATTGTACTTTCAACAATCTTCACAATATTTTCACTCTCTTTTGAGTTTATTGAAATCTCTATGGATAGAGAAAAAACTAGTGTAAGACACAGAATCTCACTTTTACTAAAGAGACCATTTATGACTTTTAGTTATGGAGGTGGAATCTTTATTCTATTCGCTCTACCAATAATAGGTATAATATTCTACCCAATTGCCGTAATTGGAGCTACATTACTCTACGAGGATAGGATATCCTCAGAAAATATTAATAAAAATAGTAGAAAAGAAATAAGTTAAATACTAACAGATATATACTGATTCTAAATATTTAGATCAGTATGAAACATTTCTATTTATACCTAGTATCATACTCATTAATGCGAATTGAAGATAAAATTTTGAAGGTTGCACAGATAAAAACAGTTAATAAAAGATAAATAATTGTAATAGTTTCCATAACAGCTGTTATCTAAATCTTTTAGAGAAGTAGGAGAAGAGATGGGAAAGTTAAATATTGTAGCTATCATAGGGAGACCTAACATTGGCAAATCAACTTTATTTAATAGAATAACTAAAACCAAAACATCTATTGTTTCTGATCAAAGTGGGGTTACCAGAGATAGAATATATAGAAATGTTGATTGGAACAGTAGAAGATTTACTTTAGTTGATACAGGCGGGATGGTTCCTGATAGTGGTGATTATTTTGAAGAAAGAATTAGAGATCAAGCACAGATTGCAGTTGATGAAGCGGATTCTATCATTTTTTTAATGGATGTTAAAACAGGGATTACAACAATAGATCATGATATTGCGAAATTCCTTAAAAGGTCTAACAAGAAGATAACCCTTGTTATAAATAAAGTGGATGATGAAAGATGGGAAAATGATTCTTACGAGTTTTATAGCTTAGGACTTGGAGACCCCATACCTATCTCTGCTATGAATGGCAGGAACATTGGTAATATGTTAGATATTGTTACAGAAGATTTTAAAACATTCGATTACAATGATGAAGTTGAAGAGGAGGAGGATGACGGAAAGTTAAAAATAGCCGTACTCGGAAGACCCAATGCCGGTAAATCTTCATTAGTCAATGCTTTTCTAAATCAAGATAAGATGATTGTATCAGATATACCCGGAACTACCAGAGACTCCGTAGATTCCTTTATGAGATATAAGAAAAAAGAGGTTGTATTAATTGATACCGCAGGTTTAAGAAGAAAAACCAAGGTTAAGGATGATTTAGAATTCTACTCCACAGTTAGAACATTAAAAGCAATTGACAGGTGTGATGTTGCAATACTAATGGTTGATGTCGAGATAGGTTTAACTACTCAAGATATTACAATCATTCAAGAAATAATATCTCAGCTAAAAGGTATTATTATTGCCGTAAACAAATGGGATACAGTTGAAGATAAACACTCCAAAATAGTTAAGGAGTATGAAGAAGCTTTAAGATATCACATTGAATGGATAAAATATGTTCCTATAAAATTTATATCAGTATTAGAAAAACAAAGATTGTATAAACTTTTAGATCTTGCTATTGATATTAAAGATGAAAGAAGCAAAAAAATTCCTACAAATGTTTTAATGGACTATTTTGTTCCTATAATTAGGAAAACACCTCCAGCTTCAATAATGGGTAGATTTGTTAAAATTACATTTATTTCTCAGGTTGCCGTAAACCCTCCTGTATTTGTTTTCTTTTGCAACTATCCGGAAGCTCTTAAAGATAATTACAAAAAATTTCTTGAAAGAAAACTTAGAGAAAAATTTAATTTCCAAGGCTTGCCTTTAAAAATTAAATTTAAAAGTAAGTATTCGGAGCAGGAGAAATAGAGTTTAATTAAAGTTAAATTATTAATTTTACAATTATTTAAGGAGAGAATTATGTTACGAGTAGCGTTAACCCTTGTTTTTGTTGTATTCTCTTTCAGTTTCGGGAAAAATCCTGTAGCTGTTTTTAATACAACAAAAGGTGTAATAAAGGTTGAATTATGGCCGGAAATAGCACCAAAAACTGTTGAAAATTTTATTGGCTTGGCTGAAGGAACAAAGGAGTTTAAAGATCCAAAGAGTGGAAAAATGGTAAAAAGACCATTTTATGACGGGCTTATCTTTCACAGAGTTATTCCAAACTTTATGATTCAAAGTGGTTGCCCTCTTGGTACAGGAACTGGAGGTCCGGGATACCAGTTTAAAGATGAGTTTTTAAAAGATAAAAAAGGAAACCTTTTAGCCAAAAATGATTACGGCTGTATCTCTATGGCAAATGCAGGTCCTAATACAAATGGATCTCAATTCTTCATTATTACTAAAGAAGGAGGAACTCCTTGGCTTAATGGAAAACATTCCGTTTTTGGCAAAGTTATTGAGGGTATGGATGTTGCCTTAGAAATCCAAAATGTAAAGAGAAACAGAAGAGATAAACCTCTTGAGCCTGTAGTTATAAAGACTCTAAAAATTGTTAGGTAAAAAATATGAAAATCATCAATGTAATGGTAATGTTTTTACTCCTATTTATATTTTCTTGTAGTAAAGAGAACAGCAAAAAGGAAACAAAAACAGAAACAAAGAGTAATGAGGAAAAAATGAGCAAAGAAAACCCTATAGCTGTAATGAAAACAAATCATGGTATAATCAAGATAGAGTTATGGCCGGAAATAGCACCAAAAACAGTAGAAAACTTTATTGGTTTAGCTGAAGGAACAAAAGAGTTTACAGATCCAAAAAGTGGAAAAAAAACAAAGAGACCATTTTATGATGGACTTATTTTCCATAGAGTTATTAATGACTTTATGATTCAAGGAGGTTGTCCTCTTGGTACAGGAACCGGAGGTCCGGGATATCAGTTTGAGGATGAAACTATTGTCAAAGGTAGTGAAAAGGTTTTAAAAGGAGAAATTAAAAGTGAGTCTGATGCCTTTAAAGTCTATCAACAAATGATTATGCCTTACCTTTCTAAGAATAGTGATAATGATGAAATAAATGATATTGTAGCTGAGTGCCAAGCCACAAACAGTGGTAAACCTATAATGAAACATACTGTTGAGTATTTCAAAGAGCAAACAGGAAGTAACTTTGATATTATTTCAGATGGTAAAGTAAGAGCTAAGAATGATCTTGGTTGTATATCTATGGCAAATTCAGGTCCTAATACAAACGGATCTCAATTCTTTATTATTACAAAAGAGGGCGGTACTCCTTGGCTTGATGGAAAACACACTGTTTTTGGTAAAGTTATTGAAGGTTTAGATGTTGCACTAGAGATTCAAAAAGTTAAAACAGGTCCCAATGACAGACCTATTCAAGATGTCGTTATTGAATCTGTTACTATTGAAAAATAGTATCAAGAATATTTTCATATAATTTAAGAGGGGGTAATATTACCCCTTCTTAATTATAAAAAATATGATCTAACTCTCTATATTATACAGATGTTTGTTATAAAAATAACGATTAAAATCTATTTTTAGAAAAATGCCTCAAAAAAATAAAATTGTTTAAGAAAACAACAAACAATCACACTAATCTCATATTACACATAATAGATTTCATTTGAACACAAAAACCCTTAAAAACATATCCTTAAATGATCAATAAACTAAATAAAAATAATCAAAATTAACTATTGACAGATTTTGAATAGATTGATAGGTTCTATGCCAGTATTACTGAGTATCTTTTTTATATCAAAAAAAGATAGTTTTTATGACAAAAAACAGGGTAATATTGATGGGGCTGTTTTATAGTGTTAAAAATTGAGATTGAGACTTAGTTTTAATACTAATCATTTTTATACTAGGATTAAAATCTCAATATAAGGATTATATTTACAGCGTTTAGGTTCATTTTAAAATTTATTAGAAAAGAGAATGGAGTAAAAGTATGAAACATTTTAAGTACTCGTTGTTCCTTGGTTTTACTATTTTTGCAATAATGTTTGGTGCCGGAAATATTATCCTTCCTCCCATTGTAGGATATATTGCAGGAGATAAATACTTTGTTGGCATTATTGCTTTTATTACCACAAGTGCAGGATTTGCGGCTTTGGGTGTTTGGTCTATGGCTCTTCAAAAAAATAACTTTTTGGATATTACCAAAAAGATCCACCCAAAAACTCACCTTTACCTATTAAGTATGGTAGTTTTAATTTTAGGACCTCTCTTTGCTGCTCCTAGAACTTCAATAATAACAGGAGAGTTGTTTGTTTATGAGATTTTTGGAAGTAGTATTCTAGTTACTATTATTAGTTCCTTTATATTTTTCTTGATAACAGCTTTGGTACTACTTAGTAAGACAAATCTTGTTGATGTTATAGGAAAGTATTTAACACCGGCTTTAATTATTCTTTTACTTGTAATTATTGGTGGCTCTCTCATTGTAGATACAACATTTGTAGAATCTAGTATAACATCTACCGATTCTTTTGTAAATGGACTAAAAACCGGATACTTTACTGTTGATGCTCTAGGATATGTTATTATTGCAACTATAAGCATTAAAACAATTTTAAGAGAAACAACAATGAAGCATAATGACAAATTTAGAGTTTTAAATAGGAGTGTATTTATTGCACTATTCCTAATCTCTTTAGTATATCTTGGATTAGGCTACATGGGGGCTACTACTACATATGTGGCAAATGGCGTTGAACCTAGTGGTACAGATATATTAAGACATAATATATTCGCTATCTTTGGTAAATTTGGAAATATAATCTTTGGATTAAGTGTTGCACTGGCTTGTTTAACAACATCTATAGGATTGATAGTTAACGCTTCTAATTTCTTTGCAGTAAATACAAATACAGATCAAGATAAGTGGGTAATAGCATTCTCTATTATCTCATTTGTAATATCTCTATTCCCTCTTGGAAATATAACATCGTTTATAGGACCTGTACTTCTAATGTTAGTACCTCCTTCTATGTGTGTTGCTTTCTTGGGATACGTTAACAGAAAAATAAGAAGAAGAAGAACTTTGGTTGTTCCATTTGCTGTTAGTGTTATTATGGGTTTTTTAACTATGCTTGCAGAGTTTATACCTCAAGTAAAAAGTGTGGTTTCTACACTGCCTTGGGGTGAGTATGGTTTCTCATGGATTCCTGTAACTATAGCTGCTATTATCCTGATGATGGCTTATGAGATTTATACTGAAAATACATCTGTATATGAAGAGTACACAGAGGAGTATAAATCGTTAAAAGCAACAGATTAACAATTCTAAATATGTAAAAAAAGCCCCTAAATTGGGGCTTTTTTATTATCTACTTTGAAATTCTCTCAAATAGACCATAAATATTACCATCAAAATCTTGGATAAGGGAATGCCATCCTATGTTAGGGATCTCTGATTTAGGAAGTTTAATAATAAGCTTCTCCTCTTCAACTTTTTTAAGTACCTCATCAATAGAATCAACAGTAATATTAACTATTGGAGAGTACCCTGTTTGGATAGAATCAAGCTCAATCAGACCTATTCCTGCACCTTTTTCCGGTTGATAAGTTAGATATTTATCACTCCACTTCTCAAACTTCCAACCAAAAATATTCTCTAGGTATGCACTTGTTTTTTTAACATCGGTTGTTTTCCACTCAACCCACTCAATTATATTTGGCATAAAACCTCCAAAATTTATATTTAAATATCTCTATAAATAATGAACCCTAACATTGATACTAAACTTATGATTGATAAAATAGAAGATAAAAAAATCAATAATCAAAACAGAATAGTATTACACCTCTTTGGCGTATAACAATTAATACTCATATTCCTCAATTAATGCAATTATTTTCTTCATATCTTCCGGAATATCACACTCAAATGATATATCTTTACCTGTAATAGGATGAACAAGGTCAAGTTTTCTGGCATGGAGTGCTTGCCTGTTTATTATGGAAAGCATTTCTCCCAACCTTTTCTCCTGATTCTTTGGTAGATTTAAAACTCTTAAATTTTCACCTCCATAGTAAGGATCTCCAAAAAGAGGATGTCCTATATGCTTCATATGTGTTCTAATTTGATGAGTTCTACCTGTCTCTAAAAGAAATTTAACAATAGAAAACTTGTTGTACTCCTTAATAACCTCATAGTTGGTAATAGCTCTCTTACCCTCAAACTCCGAAGGAATCATAACTCTTCTATCCCTCTGCCATCTTGTTAAAAGAGTATCTACCCTACCCCTCTTCTCCTTAAATTTACCCATACAGATCCCCAAATACTCTCTTCGAGCTGTCTTCTTTGCAAATTGATCTGCCAACGGTTGATGAACAAGATCAGATTTAGCAACAACCATTAATCCTGTTGTATCTTTATCCAATCTATGAACAATACCGGGTCTAAGTTCTCCATTTACACTAGAAAGCTGATCTTTAAAATGGTACATAAGAGCATTTACTAAAGTTCCGTTTTTTACACTTAAAGTTGGGTGAACTACCAACCCTGCTTGTTTATTAATTATAGCTAAATAGTTATCCTGAAACATAAAATCAATGGGTATATTTTCAGCCTCAATATTTATTTTTTCAGCTCTGGGAATCTTTATCTTAATCCTGTCACCGGGATTTATTTTATAGTTTGATTTAATATTTTTATCATTAACGGTAACCATATTCAAATCAATGAGAGTTTGAATCTTATTTCTACTTATCCTCTTAACCTGACTAAATATATGTTTATCTATTCTAACCTTCTCTTTATTGGGTTCAACAACTAAATCTACCTCCTCTATGAGGGGAAATTTAAGTGGATCATACATAGGATCTCCTAAAACATTTAAGCATAAAATTATATTAAACCATTTATAAAATAGTAATTTTTACAGGATAAATAAAACTGCTCTATATTCAAATCTACTTTATCAAAACCATCCTATTAACAGCTATGGTTTCACCTTTTGATCTTACTACGGAAAAATAGGTACCCGTTGCCAAAGATTTACCGTCAAAATTAAAACTATGAGTGCCCCTATTTAACTCTCCCTTATAAAGAGAAGTAACCTTTTGACCAAAATTATTATAGATATCCAACGAAATATTTAAATCTTTTTCAAGATCAAGATTTATAGTGGTACTCGGATTAAAAGGGTTTGGATAGTTTGAGATTAAGTTTACACTGCTTAAAAGATTCTCATCTATTGATGATAGCATTGGAGCAATAAATACTCTTACATAAAATGTTCCCACCCAGCTACTTTCAATCTCATTTAAGTGTTTCCACTCAAGTGTTTCATCATAATTGGGATTTGGATTATTTGGAAGATAATTTTCTAGAATAAGATTACCATAAAGATGATCGTTAGGATCATTTGCATTAACATCTCTGGCAACATAGTTTGCTGAAGAGCTTATTACTACAGCATAGGAACTGTCTGGAGGGATCAAAAAATCTGATTCAATATCAACTAAAGCAGTATCACCCATAGAAAAGCTATCAAAACTTCCTTGAAGATCACCATAAACTCCCGGATAGTAGATACTATCATTTTTAAGCTTTGTAACTCTCCACTCTAAGCTTGATTCTCCATACTTTGCCAGTGTCTCTATCTTCTCAACCTTTACATACAAACTATCATTATGGAGTATAATTCCATATTTCCAATCGTGATATCCACAGCCAACGGCATTATCAACACTATAGTTACTTCCATATTGTTGCCAACTCGGCTGTGTATTGATCCATTTGGTAGATCTATATATACCTCTAGATTCTATATTTTCGTAAACATTGTAGTAAGAAGTTATTTTAAACTTATACTCCGATGATATTATAGGTGTTTGATTAAGTATATAAACGGTACTATCAGGTTTGTTGATTGTAGCTTTTATTTTATACTCATCTGTTTGTTCATCATACAGGTAAATTTTATAACCCTTTAAGTTTGATCTATAGTTATAAACTGTTTTAAAAGCTGTTATATCTCCTCTTCTCGTAACTAAATATTTTTTTCCACTATTTTGAGGAGGTTCCCACTCTAGCCTGATCCTATTGATCCCAAAATCATTAATAACATTAAATGATGAAACTCCTAAAAAACCAAGAGAATCAAAAACATTGTATTTAACACCATCAAAATTTTCTAAATACTCTTTATAGATTAACTTTTTTTCAGAACTTATAATAATAAAAAGAGGATAGTTCTGATCTTCCGAAAAGCTTGAAAATATACTTCCCAAATTTGGATCTATAGAGAGAAGAAAATCCAATCTATCATCTGTTTTATCTCTCCAACCTTCTCCATTTAGATCTTCGGGCGTATTAATATTTTTAACATAGGATACCATTCTTATATTTTTAGGAGATTTGTTAAAAACCGGATATATGGAATCATTAAAACTAAGAGAAATATTATAGGAAAGATCCTCCTCAGAGTTACAAAAAAGTATCATAAGGTTTTCGCCGCTAGCCGTTATCTCATCATAGTTTATAGATTCAATATCACCCGATACTTTATAAGCATCAAATTGAAGATCTATATCTACACTATCCCCTAGTTCATAGACTCCAAAGAGTGAATTTATAGCAATAAGCAGTATAAGTATATTTCTCATTATCTTTCCCTTTTCTATTAAGTGAAAACAATATAAATAATTAAAAAGAGGGAATCTATCATTAATTTAAAAAAGTTTGGATAAAATTTATAGAGCAAAAAATACCCCCTTTTAAATTAAATTAGAAATAGCATATCCAAAATATTTTTGAGAAAAACCTGATTAAAAAGATATAGATATAACTTTATTATTGGCATAAGGCAATAAATTTTATATTTTATATTTATGTTTTACATAGTACTTATTTTAAAGGAGTATTTATGGGAAGTAAACCTGCAGGTTGTAGTAGACCTGATAGCGGACCTTTGAAAATAGAGTCTGCTGTAAAAAATAATCAATCATTACCAAACCCAGAAAAGGAGATTAAAATGATTAGAGTAGGAAAAGAAGCTCCTGACTTTAAAGCTCCAGCTTTCCATAACGGAGAGTTTACGGAAGTTAAGTTGTCAGATTATAAAGGAAAATGGGTAGTACTTTGTTTCTATCCGGGAGATTTCACATTTGTTTGAGCTACAGAAGTGTCTGCAGTTGCAGCTCGTTACAAAGATTTCCAAGACCTTGGAGTTGAAGTTCTTTCAATAAGTGTTGACAGTATGTTTGTTCACAAAGTATGGAACGATAAAGAACTATCAAAAATGGTAGGTAGCGGAATTCCATTCCCTATGCTTTCTGACGGTGGTGGTAAAATTGGTGAAATTTATGGTGTTTATGATGAAGGTATAGGAGTAAACACTAGAGGAAGATTCCTTATTGACCCTGATGGTATTGTTCAAGGATTTGAGGTATTAACTCCTCCAGTTGGAAGAAATGTAGAGGAAACTCTTAGACAACTTAAAGCTTTCCAACATGTTAGAAAAGCAGGTGGAGCAGAAGCAACTCCTTCAGGATGGAAACCTGGCAAGAAAACATTAAAACCTGGTGTAAACCTAGTTGGTAAAGTTTGGGAAGAGTGGAAAACTGAAGAAGCTTTTGACTAAAATATCCAAAAATCTAAAAAAAAAGGTCTCTAAAATTAGAGACCTTTTTTTATAATATATACTTATATAAAGTTGCATCCTATTTATGGATAGGAGAATCAATAGCATCAAACCCCGCTTCCATAAACACCTCGGATATTGTAGGATGAGCATGAACAGTATTTGCAATATCATAAACAGTTGATTCAAGCTGCATATAAGCTGAGGCTTCCGATATCATATCTGTGGCATTGTGAGAGATTATTTGAACACCAAGTACCTCGCCATATTTCTTATCGGAGATAATTCTTATAGCACCATCACTGGTTCCCTCTGTAAGAGCTTTTCCGTTTGCAGCTAAAGAGAACTCATTAATCTTATAATCAAGATTAAGATCTTTAACCTGCTGTTCAGTTTTACCAATTTGAGCCATTTCAGGAGTTGTATACATATTCATAGGATACTTTTCCATATTTAGCTCTTCATTAACACCATTTATACGATTAACAACAAAAAGTCCTTGAGCAGAAGCTATGTGAGCATAATAACTCTTACCATTCATATCTCCAATTGCATATATAGAATCATAAGGAGTTTTACAGTTCTCATCTGTTGAGATAAAATCATCCTCTACCTTAAGATTTATAGAAGATTTAGGAATAATAGCTTCTCTCCTCTGGGTGTTTAAAACCATATCACAACTTACAGTCTTATCACCTATAACTAAAGAGTTATCTTCATACCTAATTGTAGAAAGATCTTTGTGATAGATAAGCTCAATTTTATCTTTCTTTAATACTTTTAACATAAATGATGAAAGAAATTCATCAGCTCTTGGCATTATCTTATCTGCAGGAGCTACTAAAGTTACAGTTTTACCTATATGTCTAAAGAGTTGAGCCATCTCAATAGCAAGAGGAGTCTCTCCAAATACAACTATATTTTCAGGAATATCATCTTTTCCAAAAAGATCCTTAATCTCTACAACAACATCTTTAGGGATATTTTCAGGAACGGGCTTAGGAGAAGCTCCTGTTGCCAAAATTATATTCTTAGATTCAATTGTTCTATTGTTTACACTAACCTTATGCTCATCTAAAATTTCAGCTTCACCTGTTATTATCTCAACATTATTTTTTTTCAGAAGAAACCCAATTCCGGTAGTAAGCTTTTTAACAATACCTGAAGCTCTCTTAGCTGCTTTTGCCCAATCAAATCCTACACTCTTTTTATCAATACCCGTAATACCAAACTTCTTAGAATCATCTTTTATTCTTTTAAAAAGTTTTGCACTCTCAAGCATTGATTTTGAGGGTATACACCCCCAATTTAAGCACATACCACCAACATTCTCTTTTTCAATAATTGCAGTTTTTAAACCTAATTGTCCGGCTCTAATAGCGGATACATATCCGGCAGGTCCTGCACCAATAATTACTATATCATAATCCATTATATTACCTCGAGTTTATTAATCCATTATTAAAGCTACAGGAGATCCAAGATATTCCATTATCTGATTTAGAAATCTTGTTACATCTCCACCATCAACAATTCTATGATCTACAGAAAGTGATAGCGGTAGTACAGAACCAACCTTCATCTCATCATCCTTAACAACAGGTTTCTTCAGTAGTTTTCCCACTCCCAGAATACCGGCTTGAGGATAGTTAATTACCGGAACAGCATGGATTCCACCAATGGCACCATAGTTTGTTATAGTGAAAGTTCCATCTGCCATATCCTCCATAGTAAGCTTCTTATCTCTAGATTTTTCAGCAAGTTCCATAACTTTTTGAGCAAGTTCAAAGATAGAAAGTTTATCAACATCCTTTATAACCGGAACTACAAGCCCGTGCTCAGTATCTACTGCTATACCTATGTTGTAGTAGTTTTTATACATCATCTGACCCTTTTCAAGATCCATACTGCTATTTAAAGATCTAAACTTTTTTAGAGAAAGAGCGGTAGCTTTTAAGATAAAAGGCATATATGAAAGCTTTACACCTTTCTCTTTAAACTTCTCTTTAAACTGAGTTCTTACAGCTATAAGATCACTTATCTCAACCTCATCAAATACTGTCATATGAGCAGCTTTATGCTTTGATTCCACCATATTTTTAGCAATGGCTTTTCTGATTTGAGTAAGTGGCTCAATATCAACTAGATTACCGGTAGGTTGCGAAGCAGTAGAAGTTTGAACACTTATTTGAGGAGATGAAGATCCATTTTTAGAAAACTCTAAAATATCCTTCTTTGTTACCCTTCCCATTGGTCCTGAGCCTTTAACCTCATTTATATCTATATGAAGATCTTTTGCATAAGCCCTCGCAACAGGAGTTGCCAAACTTTTTCTTCTAACATCTTTTTTCTTATCAACTTCACCTTCCGGTGCCCCTTCATCACTTGCAGGAAGATATGCTCCACTACCGGCAACCTCTAGAGTTCCAACAACGCCTGCAGCTTCACCCTCATCAATAGGTTCTGTTGTAGTTCCTGATTCTTCAGAAGCTTCAGACTCTTCACCCTCTACCTCAATCTCAACAAGAGCATCACCAACATTAATGGTTTCACCCTCTTTACCAAAAACTTTTGCAATAACACCATTTTTAGGTGACGGTATATCTGTAGCTACCTTATCGGTCTCCATATTACAAAGAGGATCACCTACTTCAACTTTTTGACCTTTTTTGACAAACCATTGATTGATTGTACCTTCATCTAAACCTTCACCAATATCTGGAAATTTAAATATATATCTCATTAGAACCTCACCGTTTTTTCAATTTCATAAAAGATCTTATCAGGAGTTTGCATATAGAAGTGTTCACCCTGTGGAAGAGGTGTAATCACATCAAATGCTGAAACCCTCTTAGGTGGAGCTTCTAGGTAAAGGAAAGCTTCCTCGTTCACTATAGAGATAAGCTCAGCTCCGGTACCATATGTGGTATTATCCTCTGTAACAACAACAACTCTACCAGTCTTTTTAACAGATTCAACAATTGTCTCTTTATCAATTGGGTAGATTGATCTAAGATCTATAAGTTCGGCAGAGATACCCGCTTCTTTAGCCATAACTAAGGCTTTCTGCACCTCTCTAATCATAGCTCCAAAAGCTATTACGGTAACATCATCACCTTTGGTTAATACTTTTGCCTTACCTAGAGGGATATTGTACTTCTCTTCCGGAACCTCTTGCTTGATTGCTCTATATATACGCTTTGGTTCAAAAAACATAACAGGATCGTCAGATTCTATTGCTGAAATAAGCATCCCTTTTGCATCGTATGGAGTAGAAGGTACAATAACCTTTAATCCCGGAATGTGACCAAATATTGCTTCCATACTTTCACTATGATGCTCAAGAGCATTAATACCACCGCCGTAAGGCATACGGATAACCATACCCATTTTAAATTGACCTCTAGATCTATTGTGCATTCTTGCAACATGACAAATAATTTGGTTAAATGCAGGATAAACAAATCCTGAAAACTGCATCTCAATAACAGGTTTAAGACCGGCAGCAGCCATACCAACAGCTGTACCAACAATACCGGACTCTGCTAAAGGAGAATCCCAAACTCTCTTTACTCCATACTTTTTTTGAAGGCCTTCGGTTACACGAAAAACACCACCCTCAACACCAACATCTTCACCAAATACCACAATATCTTTATCTTCAGCCATCTTGACATCAATCGCATCAGTGATAGCATTTACCATATTCATAACTTTCATATATTAATCCACTTTCAATTAAACTTAAAATTTACGGTTTCGAGATAAATCTATTTTTTACCTCTGGATTCTCTCCATTTGAGAAATTTTTCATACTCAGCTTTCTGATCTAAGATATTTTGAGGAATATCTGTGAAGATGTATTTGAAAACATCGTCAAAATTGCATCCCTTATCCTTTTCAGCTTCACGAAAGATTCTATCAACCTCTTTCTTGTACTGAGCATTAATCTCCTCCTCTTTCTCATCTGACCATAAACCTTTATCAATCAAATAAGCTTTCAGCCTTTTTACAGGATCCTTCTCTTCCCACTCGCTCTCCTCCTCTTTTGTCCTGTACTTTGTAGGATCATCGGATGTAGTGTGAGGACCTTTCCTATAAGTCAAAGCTTCAATCAAAATAGGACCTTCACCCTTTAGAGAAGCCTCTTTAGCTTCATCTATAGCTTTATACATTGCAAAAAAATCGTTACCATCAACTTTGATACCTTTTATTCCATAAGCCTCTGACTTCACAGCTATATTTTTTGAAGCTGTTTGAACACTGAATGGAACAGATATAGCATATTGATTATTCTGAACAATGAAGATAACAGGAGCTTTCCATACTCCGGCAAAATTTAGAGCTTCATGAAAATCTCCCTCGGAAGTTCCACCATCCCCAACAAAAGCGTAGACTAAATTTTTCTCATCCTTATACTGCATAGCATAGCCTAAGCCCGCTGCATGAACAAGTTGAGACGCAATAGGGACAGATATAGGAAGAACCCTATTTGCACCCTTAAACCTCGAACCCTCTTCATTACCCATATAGTATAGGAAGATCTCTTTTAAAGAAACACCTTTGGAAAGATAAACACCGAGCTCTCTAAAAGCAGGTACTAACCAATCTTCATTAGTAATATGAGCGGAAGTTGCAGAGTGGATACCTTCTTGACCATAATTTGGCGGATAGGTGTAGATTCTACCTTGCCTTTGGTAAGAAACTATCATAAGGTCAGCCATTCTCTCAAATAACATATCTTTGTAGGCTTTTAATACAACCTCATCATCAACCTTTGGGAAAAACTCCTCATTTATAACCTTACCATCGTTATCCATAACTTGGAAAAGGGCATCTTCAATTGGTTTGTATTTTTCAAATACACTATTCATTAATAACCTCATCTATTTAATATCTATAAATTAATTTTGACTAAAATTCTTATTAAAGCCCACTTATTATAAATTTGGCAGAAAGATTTAATCTCCAATATATTAAGAATTAATTAAAATTTCCAATATGATTCTAATCATTATATAGCAGTATTAAGACTTAGTATCAATTTGTTGAAATAGAAACTCTTTTGTAGCATACCTAAAGAATAGTAACCACGATTCAAATTAAAAATATTTTCTTAACTAAAAACTACTTAAAAAGAGAGAAATTAAATTCTTTTTTTTGAGATCTCTTCTATTACATAAACTGTATAGTTTTTATATCACAATATGTAAAAACATTGTATTTTAAAGACACATGCTAATTTATTAAATCAAAAAAAGCTTGCCTTTTCCACAGGTTCTACTCTCCCCTCCTCTTAATCAACTCCAAAGCAAAATCAAGAGCCTTTTTTGAAGGTACTTCATAATCAGGAATTGTTCCGTGAGTATCTTCATCTGTTGTACCATATTGATAGAACTTTTTGAATGAAACATAATACCAAAGATCTGTATTTGGAAGTTTTTCACTAATTATATCCCCAAAACAAACGGCTAAACCACCTGTCTCTTCACCTATAATTGTTCCCATTTTAAAATATTTAAATGCCCAAGTAAAACCAGCAGCTGAAGAAAATGTATAATGACTTTGGAGGAGATAAATATTTCCATTAAATCTCAATGGATTCTCTCTTAACTCTATAAGATTCTTTGAGGAGTAAGTTTTAGTACCCTTATTTCTAACTTTAACTATTGTTTTACTAAATTGTCTAAATGGAACTTTTGAAATATATTGAAAAAACTCATCTCCAAGTTGTGAGTTCCCTCCCCCATTATTTCTAACATCAATAATTAAATTTTTTATGTTTAGTTTTTTTATTTCAGTAAAAGTTGAGTCTAAAAAAAGTTTAAATTTATTTAAGTTATTAAATCGCCTAAAATCAATAGTTGCAATACTATTAAGTGTGTCTATTTCCAAAGTATAAAAAACTTTATTGTTTACTCTTTTAAGGTTCTTAGTTTTCTCAAACCTTTTTTTAAAAGATATACCTTTTAACGTTTTTTCATATATACTATCTTCGTAAATATATTTTATTTTAAACTCTCTATCTCTAAATAAAGAATAAAGCAGATATGTAAATCTATAGCTTAAAACTTCAAATTTAAAAAAAGTTCTTTCTCCTTGTGCTTGAAGTAACATTTTATTAACAATCTTTTTACTCTCAACATCGTTAATACTAACTATCTTGGAGTTTAAAGGGATATTTTCTTTTGTATAATTTTTAGTAATAACTATTGAAGAATCTCTATTTTTTATCTCTATTTCAAATGGAAACATTAGTATACTGTTTTTATCAAAATTACTTATCTTTTTTAAATGACCAAAGGGAACTCCCATGCTTGTATGACCATCTTTAAGCTTTACAACTAAAGGATTTACTAATAGGTAAAAATCCAAAATATCAGTTGTATCACTAATGGATTTTTTAATTTTTAAAATCTCCTCTTTTAGATCCTCTTCACTAATATTAGCAAAAATATTAGGATGGATCTCCTCTATACTCTTAAAGAGAATATCAACATCCTCTTTTAGTTTATCTGCATGATCCATTGTAGCTTTATTCACAATATTCTTATTACTACAATTAAGAATAAACAGCATTCCTACAATACTAATAAAAACAAGAATAGAACTTTTTATCTTTAACATAAATCACCTTCTTTATAACTAACTATTGGAACTCTATTATATAGTACTAAAATATGGAGCTTTAATCAATTATTAAATTTAATAGATAAGAGTATCCCTACGGTAGAGACGAAAGATAGGGTACAGAGTTTAAAAAACTTACTCCTCAGGAGTTTCAAAAGATGATTTAGATGATAAGATCGATAAACTATTTTTATCATTAGGTTATGAAATGAAAGAAGGGCAACTTGGAAATGGATCTTATGTAAAAGGGAATAGAACCTTAAGGATAATATTGGGATCATTTGCAAAGTATTTCAAATTTAATATTATTACTACCTTAAATTCAGATGAGGTTAGACTGGAAGTTAAAAAAGCCACTTCTGGAATGATCGGTGGTATTATTGGAGTTGGTCAAGTAAAAAAAAGAGTTTAAACAATTAGCACAACTACTCGAGACAATATAAATGACCAATACTATTTTGTATAAATAGGATTAGAAGGATAGACTCTCTGCCTATCCTTGAGATTGCCCTAAAAACTCAGACTTTCGAGAAGCGAGTAGTACAAGGAATTGATTTTTTTATGGGATTGAGCTTAGAGTTACTAGGCGATTTGAGCAGAGTAAACCGATGACGCAGTAATGCGAAGTTTATCGGAAGTCTGAGGGTAGATTTGTATCTACCCTGAGATTGCCCTTATATTCTATTATACCCTATTATTAACAGCATCCTCAAAAGAACGCCATATAAGGGTTGCACATTTAACCCTCATAGGATACTCTTTAACACCTTCAAAAATCTTTAGTTTTCCAAGCTCATTTCTACATAGATCTTTATCATACTCATCATCCTCAGCAGTAAGAAGATTTATAAAATTATCCTTAAACTTACTCGCCTCAGCTATAGTTTTGTTCTTTATAGTAGTAGTCAAAAGAGATGCACTGGATTTAGAGATTGCACAACCAACACCCGTAAAACCTACCTCTAAAATCTTGTCATCTTCAATCTTTAGATATATCTCATAATCATCCCCACATAGAGGATTTTTCCCTCTTGAATAGTGGGTAAACTTATCAAGTTTACCAAAATTCTTTGGAGATTTATTATGTTCTAGAATCATATCTTGATATAGCCTATTATCCATACCCATATTTTTATCCTTTATAGTTTATATTAGTCATACAACTTGAGTTAAATATAAAACAAATTTTGAGTTCACACATCATCTTACAATTAATGAGTAAGCAATGAAAAGTTTGATTCAATGTAAATGGTTTTAATCACAAATATTTCTATTACCTAAAAAACCTACCAATCAGAGCTTTGAGAAACGAGCAGTACAAGGAATTGATTTTTTATGCGATCCATAGCCTAGTAAACCTAGGTGATTTGAGTATAAAAAAATGAGGACGCAGAAATACGAAGTTTATCGAAAGTCTGATTACATCATTATCTCTTTTACTTTGTGCAAACCACAAACAAATCTATCAATATCATAGTAAGTATTGGCAAAAGATATGGAAATCCTTGCTGTTGCAGGAACCTCCAAAACCTCCATAAGAGGTTGTGCACAATGATGACCTACCCTTATACAAACCCTCTCTTGATCCATAATAGTCCCTATATCGTGAGGATGAACACCATCTATAGTAAATGAGACTAAGGATGCTCTCTTTTCAGGATCTCCTACAATCTTTACAAACCCCAGTTCTCTAATTTTTTCTAAAGTATATTCAAGAAGATCATCCTCTATTTTCCCAATAATATCAAAACCGATATCCTTTATAAATTGAAGAGCTTCTCCAAGCCCAATTATTTCAGCAATAGGTGGAGTTCCGGCTTCAAACTTCTCTGGAATAGGAGCAAATGTAGAATCTCTAAAGCTAACAAACTCAATCATTGATCCACCTGTTTGATATGGTGGCATAGCCTCCAAAAACTCCTTTTTTCCATAGAGTACCCCAATACCTGTTGGCCCATACATCTTATGTCCTGAGAAGAGCATAAAATCTATATTCATCTTCTGAACATCAATAGGGATATGGGATATTGATTGAGCTGCATCTAAAACCATTATTGCATTGTGTTTTTTAGCAATAGCTGAAATTTTTTCAATAGGGTTTACACAACCAATAACATTTGATATATGTATCACAGAAACAAGAGCAGTTCGCTCATCTATAAGTGTAGCATATTTATGAAGATCAAGCTCCCCATTTTTAGTTATAGGGATAACTCTTATCTCTATATTTTTCTCTTTAGAAATTGTTTGCCAAGGGAGAATATTCGCATGATGCTCCATCTGTGTAAGAACAATATTATCGCCCTCTTTAATAAAAGATCTCGAAAGTGAGTAAGCTAAAAGGTTAAAACCCTCTGTTGTTCCTTTTGTAAAGATTATCTGCTCTTTACTCTCAGCATTAATAAAATCTTTAAACCTTCTTCTAATCCTGTTTACATTTTCTGTAGCTCTATATGACAGGTCATAAACCCCTCTGTGAACTGTAGCGTTCTCACTTCTATAAAACCTTGAAATTCTATCTATAACTCTATCGGGTTTTGGCGATGTTGCAGCATTATCAAGATAGATGATAGGATCATTCTCCTTTAATCCATTTAGCAAAGAGAACTCTCTTCTAATTATATCGTGATTCATAACTACTCCTACCAATTGCTTATTTTATTTTCAATATAGTTTGTATATTTCTCTTTAACAGAGTTTATAGGAATCTTATCTAAAACCTCTCCAGCAAATCCATTTATAAGAATAGATCTTGCAAGATTTTCATTAAATCCTCTACTTTTTAGATAGTGGATTTTTTCAATATCCAACTCCCCATTATTTGATCCGTGATTACAAACTACATCATCATTATAGATTTTAAGTTGAGGTCTTGCATAAGCTTTAGCATCATCTGAAAGGATAAGATTTCCATTCATCTGATCTGATTCTGTTCCTGAACTACCTTTAAACACATGAACTAAACCATCAAAACTTGTTTTAGATCTTCCCAAAAGGATATTTTTGAAAAGTTGTTTTCCTGTACAATTTTTACTCTTATGCTCAATTCTAACAAGATTGTGGGATTCCATACCATCTTCACAGAAAGAGAGACCATAGAGGGAGTATGAACTATCCTCATCATTAAATCTTATAGTTACATCATTTCTGCTGTATTTTGACACTGAATTTAGTAAAAATCCATTAAACTCACTTCTGTTACCAAGTTCTACAACAGAGTTGATCAACCTTATAGACCCCTTATCACTTGCTCCATCAAATATAAGATTGCACTTTCCTCCATCCTCAATATCGATAAGTAGACTCAAATTTAAAAACTCTCTACTTAAATTGTTATGGAGAAGAATAGTAAGATCTGATCCTTTTTTAATCTTGAAAACAACTAGAGAGTCCATCTCCATATCCATAAAAAACTCTAAGGTTTCACTCTTTTTATAGATATCGAAGATATATAAGTTTTCAGAACTTGTTATGTTGTAACTATTAAAAGGGTTGTTTGTATTGCTATGGATCTTAGAGTGTATAGATTCTAAATCCTCACTACTAACTTGACCACCTTTTTTACACTCTAAACCAAAATCTCTAAAGTTTCCATTTTTAAAACTTATATGCTTTTTATCTACATCTTGATCTTTATCTATATTTATAACTATTGGGCTAAACTTACTAATATCAGAGTATCTCCACTCCTCAGATCTCCTAGTTGGAAACTTATCCTTAAAACTACCGCTGATATCTCTAGCAGTTTTACTCCTATCCAAAAGTTTTGGATCACTATATTTATCTATTAAATTTAACATTATTACCTCTTTTAAAAAGACTACCTATCAACTTTGTACTTCTAGATTTAATTAAATTTTTTGTTGCTAATCTTCCAATTATAAGATCTGCTATTAAAATCTAACTCGCCTTGAACTACTCGTTTTTTTTAAGTCCTAACTTTTCAACAATACCTTTTAAATAACTAATCAATAATTTTCTACTTTATACTATCGTAACCACTCTCCTCCAACTCAAGAGCGAGGAATTTATCGCCAGATTTAATTATTTTACCACCACTCAAAACATGAATATGATCTGGGACAATAAAATTTAGTAGTCTTTGGTAATGGGTAATAAGAAGAAAGCTATTTTCACTATTTTTCAATCTATTAACAGCAGATGCTACTATCTTTAAGGCATCTATATCCAATCCAGAATCAACCTCATCAAGAATAGATAACTTTGGTTCTAATACAGCCATTTGAAGCATCTCATTTCTCTTTTTTTCCCCACCGGAAAACCCATGATTTACTGCCCTTTCCAAATACTCCTTATCCATACTAACAATAGATAGCTTCTCCTCTAAATACTCATCAAAATCATAAGGATCTAAAAGCTCTTTACCCAAGTATTTCATCTTTGCGTTATATGCCATACGAAGAAATGATCCGTTATTAACCCCTGGTATCTCGACAGGGTATTGGAATGAAAGAAAGATGCCTTCATTTGCTCTAGTATCTACATCCATATCTATAATTGATTTTCCCTCATATAGAATATCTCCACTTGTAACCTCAACAGAAGGATCTCCAGTAATAACTTTTGATAGTGTCGATTTACCAGAACCATTAGGACCCATTATAGCATGAGTTTCCCCCTTATTTATGGTTAAGTTGATACCTTTTAAAATCTCTTTTCCACCTATAGTTGCATATAAATTTTTTATCTCTAACATTTTTTCTATCTCCTATCCAACTGTGTTTTCTAATCTTACATTAAGTAGTTGTGTCGCTTCTACAGCAAACTCTGTAGGCAACTCTCTAAAAACATCTTTACAAAATCCATTTACTATAGTAGAAAGAGCAACCTCTTGATCTATCCCTCTCTGTTGGAAGTATTGTAATTGTTCATCTGTAACTTTTAAGGTTGAAGCTTCATGCCCAATGTGTGAACTACTATTTTCAACCTCTATATATGGGAATGTATGAGCACCACACTTCTCCCCAATGAGCATTGAATCACATTGGGTAAAGTTTTCACTATTTGTTGCACCCTTATTTATCCTAACCTTACCTCTATAGGTAGCTTCACTTTTACCTGCTGAGATAGATTTTGAGATAATACTAGATTTAGTATTTTTCCCTACATGAATCATCTTTGAGCCTGTATCAGCTAGTTGATGATTTGTTGTAAGTGCTACTGAGAAAAACTCACCAATAGAGTTATCTCCCAAAAGAACACAGCTAGGGTATTTCCATGTTATAGCAGATCCTGTTTCAACCTGAGTCCATGAAACCTTTGAATTTTTACCTAAACATTTTGCTCTCTTAGTAACAAAATTATAGATACCACCCTTACCAGTTTCAGGATCACCTGCATACCAATTTTGAACTGTTGAATATTTGATCTCAGCATCATCTAATACCACAATCTCTACAACTGCTGCATGGAGTTGGTTTGTATCAAATCTCGGAGCTGTACACCCTTCGAGATATGAAGCATAAGCACCCTCTTCTGCTACTATCAAGGTCCTTTCAAATTGACCTGAATCTTGAGTGTTTATCCTAAAATAACTGGAAAGATCCATAGGACTCTTTACACCTTTAGGGATAAAAACAAAGGATCCATCTGTAAATACAGCAGAGTTTAAAGCAGCAAAGAAGTTATCACTCGGAGGAACTACAGTTCCCATATATTTCTTTACCAGTTCCGGATAATCTTTCATAGCTTCTGAGATAGAACAAAAGATAACACCAGCATCTAAAAGCTGTTTTTTAAATGTTGTCGCAACACTTACAGAATCAAAGATAGCATCAACAGCAATGGGCTTTTTCTCCTCAACACCTGCTAAAGCTTTCTGCTCATGTAGTGGAATACCGAGCTTCTCATAGGTCTCCAAGATCTCCGGAGAAACATCATCCAAACTCTCAAACTTCTTTTTAGGAGCAGCGTAGTAGTGAATATCTTGATAATCTATTTTTTGATAATTAAAATTAGCCCACTCCGGCTCTTTCATTTTTTTCCAATTTTCAAAAGCTTTTAATCTAAACTCCAACATCCATTCAGGTTCTTCCTTATTCTGTGAAATCATCCTTATGGTGTTTTCATCTAAACCTTTAGGAGCAACCTCTTGATCTGTATCGGTAACAAACCCATGCTCATACTCTCTATCTATATAATTTTTTATATCTTTATCTGACATAATCCCTCTATCAAAATTTATTTCTGTTTCCCAAATTAGAAACTCTATATTTTAAGTTCCACTAAAAAGTAGCTATTAAACAATAACTTTCATATGATTATAGGGGTAAAGAAATATATTGTTTCGCTTCCTCATTAACATGGATGGAAAAAGCGAATTAATACTTGTAAAACTTATAATAAATAATATTTACAAAAAAGAAACGGTTGGAATATTTTTTTATAAATTGAGTTTAGTTTATTATTTGATGATAATTAATATGGAAAGAGAGGGGTTTATAAAAATACCAAATTTCAGTAATACCTTGCATTAAAGTCATGTGCCTCTAAAAGTTTTAATGTAAAAATCTTTTTAAAGTAAAACATAATGTTTTCAAATGAGATCTATAAAAAATTTGTAGTTTATATAAGAGAAAGAGGCAATGAAAACAGAATATAACATCTCTATCATCATTAGTTAAAAAGTGTTTCTATCACTTACCTTGTGTAAACTTTGCTTTTTTGGATATCTTTTGTTGATCCTATAACTATCATTTTTTTAATAACATGAATTCGACATAACTACTTATCTAGTCTGTCACATAATAAATAGAATGCTGCATACAAATATATTGATCAGCTTTCCTCCCCTCAAAAATTCAGACTTTTTAGAAGAAAATAGTACAAAGAGCCATTTTTTATGCGATTTGAACCTAGTAAACCTAGTTGACTTGAACAGAAAAAATCGATGACGCAGTAATGCGAAGTTTATCGGAAGTCTGGGGGTACATCGTTAATAGAGGTTTTCTTTAGATCCTTCCTTGGTGGGGAGATACATATTTTAGGAATTATGATGAAATTGATTACTATCATAATGTTATAATTGAATCCTTAGGCTTAATTATTACATAAGACAACCTATTGTTTTCATACCGAACTCAGGTTAACTATCTAAACTTTTCCCATTCAAAACTACTTATATTCTTCTTCTCTTCATCAAAGTTTATTCCCACTAAATAGATATCGCTCTCTTCGCTAAGAAACTTCTCATAATATCTATTCTCTTTAATTTGGGAGATAGCATTTTCATTACCAACTTTAAACTCAAAAATGTATCTGTGGTTGTTTACAAGCAAACTCATATCCAACCTTCCCATATTTGTACTCTCCTCTACACTTATAGGAAACCCAAGAGAAGCGAGATAGGAGTAGATTACACTAGAATAAAAACCTTCATAAATATTAATGTTGTTCTTAACATAGTTTTGGTAAGGAAGAGAAGCAAATAATGAGATTAAGCTTGATTTAAAATCTTCCAATTTTGCATCAAATAGAGAGTATAGAGTTTTATTTTTATTAACCTGAGTATTGGCTACATTCAAAAGCATCATTTTCAAAACAGATCTATTTAGACTTTGCTTAATCTCTTTATTTGGCATTTTTAGACTATATAGAATTTCATCAGCAGGGTTTATATATCTTTTTTTAACAGTTAGATATCCACTCTGAAAAAGTAGAGCTTCTAAATTGATATTTTCAATTTCAAAAGAGTTTAAAATCTCTTCCCCAACAACTATATTTTCGAGGTTTGGAAGATAGTAGTTATTCTTTTTGATAAGATCTATTAAAAATGAAGGGTTCCCTGTCTCAAACCAATAGTTTTTATAAGTTAAATTTCCTCTTATAAAGAGTAGAATATCAAAAGGGTTATAAACCTTATCTTTTAAAAAGTAGTATCCATTGTACCACTCTTTTAACTTTTCTAAATCAACACCTTGTAATAACGGTTTAAAAGCTGTTTCTATATCGCTATGGGTGTAACCACAGATATTACCAAAATTATTATTTAAAGTTATATCCTCAAGATTGTTTAATCCTGAAAAAATAGAAACTTTTGAAAACTTACTTACTCCGGTTAAGAATACAAACTTGAGGTATTTATCCGACCTTTTTAATATTTCATAAAAAGCTTTTAAGCTCTTCTTTGCATATTCTCTCATTACTGGTTCTGTAATATTATCTAAGATAGGCTTATCATACTCATCAACCAAAACAACAACTTTTTGGTTATATTTTTCATAGGTTTTTTGAATCAGTTCTGATAGTTTGTTGGGAATGTCTAAATTATCATCAACATTTACCTTTAGAGCTTCAATATTTTTTTTTAAAATATAGTTAAAAACTCCATCTATACCCTCCTTTGTTGAAAGATTACCTGCAAAACTGATATGTATTACAGGAAACTTTTGACTAAAATCGTATCTTTTTTCAATATATAGACCCTTAAAATACTCTTTTTTACCTTCAAAAATAGACTTTAAAGTATCTAAAAATAGAGATTTCCCAAATCTTCTAGGACGAGAAAGAAATACATATTTATATGAATTTATCAGTTCCCAAGCCTCTTTGGTTTTATCGACATAGATATAATTATCCTCTCTAATTTCACTAAATGTTTGTATTCCAATTGGTAGCTTCATTCTCTTTCCTTGTGTGACATACCTTTAGATTATATTATAACCAATTTTGATTTGAAAATGAAATGATAAATATGATTCTGACTTAGCTTATTATAGGGTTTACTGAAAAAGCCCACATTATACCATTTACTTTTGATTTAGATTTACCCATATTGTAAAAAGTTCCAACAGAAAGAAGAAAAAAAATTATTTTCATAAAGAGAAACTCCTCTAATCTTTTATTCTATATACAGATAACTCTTGATTTTTAACATAAATCCTATCCCCTATAATTTTCACTTGCGACAAAGGATTGAAAAAATCACGAATTTTACCTATATCAAAAATCTATGGTATTGATAAACCTATTATCCCTAAAAACATCAACTAAAAATCTATTCTTATTATTTTCATCTCTATTGAAAGATCTTTTCTTATCATAAAAAAACATAACATGACAACCATTTATAAAATTAAAAGTCTCATAAGTATAAAAAATTTTCAAATCTTATTTTGAAAAAGTTAGTTAAATTAAAAAAATCTATTATTTTGATTATTTTTTAGATTGAACAGATTAAATGAAACTATGAAGGTATAACAAACAAACTTAGGCTTTAAAAATATGAAATTAGTTGATATATCTATAAAGAGAAAAGTTACAATAACTATGTTTACACTGGCAGTTATCCTATTTGGTTCTGTCTCATTTTCAAGATTAAAATTAAATCTTTTACCGGAACTTTCATATCCAACTCTAACCATAAGAACCGAATACCCCGGAGCTGCACCTTCTGAAGTGGAAAACCTTCTTTCGGAGCCTCTTGAGGAAACCTTAGGTGTTGTTAAAAACGTTAGAAAAATAAGTTCTGTTTCAAGAGCTGAACAAAGTGATGTTACCATAGAGTTTGCTTGGGGAACCAACATGGATTTTGCCGGCTTGGAGGTTAGAGAAAAGATTGATCAACTAAATCTACCAAAAGATGTTAAGAGACCATCTATTCTAAGGTATGATCCTGCTTTAGAACCTATTATGAGATTTGGATTTTATACAGAGAATAATGAAAAAATCTCTATTGAAAATTTAAGAATCTTTGCAGACGAGGAACTTAAAAAGGATCTTGAAGTTATAAACGGTGTGGCTTCCGTTAAGATTAGTGGAGGGCTTGAAGAACAGATTCATGTTCTAATAGATCAAGGCAAACTTTCAAGACTAAATCTAAATATATCTGCTATTTCCAATAGATTAAATGTTGAGAATATAAACTATTCAGGTGGTAAACTTGAAGAGGGAACAACCCAACTTTTGGTGAGAACTGTAAATGAGTTTAAAACCCTCGAAGATATAGAAAATCTTGTACTTGGTAAGTTTGGTGGTAAAACTGTTTATCTTAGAGATGTTGCCAAGATAAGAAAGAGTTATAAGGAAAGATCTGCTGTTACCAGAATGGAAGGTAAAGAGAGTATTGAGATTGCTATATATAAAGAGGGGGATGCAAACACCGTTTCTGTTGCCAAAGATATAAATAAAAGTATAGAGAAAATTAAAAAAAAGCTTCCTAAACACTCTATTCTTACCAATGTATACAATCAAAGTACATTTATTGAAAACTCTATCAATGAGGTTATAAAGTCAGGAATGATTGGTGGTATTTTAGCAGTATTCGTTCTCTACTTCTTCCTTAAGAATTTTTGGATAACCATTATTACATCATTCTCAATACCTGTATCCGTAATTGCAACATTTAATCTAATGTACAGTAACAATATAACTCTAAATATTATGTCTTTAGGTGGTATTACCTTAGGTATTGGTATGCTCTTAGATAACTCTATTGTTGTACTTGAAAATATATCCCGATACAGAGAAAAAGGAAGCTCCAACATAGAATCAGCAAGAAAAGGAACATCACAAGTTGGTATGGCAGTTACAGCCTCTACTCTAACCACTATTGCTGTGTTTTTCCCTTTAATCTTTGTAGAAGGTATTGCAGGTCAACTCTTTAAAGATCAAGCAATGACAGTTACATTCTCTCTACTTGCATCACTTATTGTAGCTCTTACACTTATTCCAATGTTAGCATCAATTCAAAGAAAAAGAGAGAATTATATCGAGTTTGAAGAGGAGCTTACACCTTCAAAAAGTGAAAAACCTGAACCTACAAATAGGTTTTACAAGATCTATAAGTATAGTTTAAAACCCATTGTTTTTATTGTAGGTTTTATCCTGAAAAAAATCTACATAGTTATTTTCAATCTTTTACCATACTACCTGTTTAGATTTTTTAAAATAGTTTTTGTTTATTGTAGCAAACTACTCTCTTTAACCGTATCACCTTTTGTAAAGATATTTGATATATTCTACTCTTATATAGAAAAGATATACCCTAAAATTGTAAGATTTGCTCTTGGAAATAATATTTTGGTTCTATTTATTGCCATTACTCTTTTTATTTTATCCATAAATATTATTCCTACTCTTGGTATGGAGCTTATCCCAAAGCTTACACAGGGTGAGTTTAAAGCTGAAATAAAGATGCCTGTTGGTACGCCTCTTGTCAAAACAGATAAGGTTTTAAAGAGTATTCAGGATAAATTTAAATCACACCCCTACCTTTCTACCGTTTACTCCGTAGCAGGAACGGGTAACAGACTTTCCTCAAACTCCGGTGGAGGAGATGATATTGGAGAGGTAAATTTTGTTATAAAAAAGAGTTATTTCTCAAAGGAGAAGGAGATAATGGATAGTTTAAGAGTGTTCTTTTCAACTATCCCGGGTATGAGTTATAAATTTTCTACTCCTACTCTATTCTCATTTAAAACACCTCTAGAGGTTGAGATTAGCGGATACAATCTTAAAAAGATAGAGAGAGCTAATAAAAAAATTGTATCTCTTATGGAAAAAGATGGACTCTACACCGATATAAAAACAACTGTTGAGAGGGGTCAACCTGAAATTCAGATCTATTTTGACAGAGACAGAGCTGCTGCACTTGGAATAAAAATTGAATCTGCAGCAAGAAGAATTACCGATAAACTTAAAGGAGATCTTGCAACTAAATTTTCCAAAGGCGATAGAAAAATTGATATTTTGGTTAAAGCAAACCGTTTAGATTTTAGATCTGTTGATGATATAAAAAATACAATAATAAACCCTGAAAGCAGAAATCCTATTACTCTTAAATCTATATCAAATATTGTAGTTAATGATGCACCGGGTGAGATAAGAAGAGGTAATCAGCAGAGAGTTGCCATTATCTCATCAGATATTACCGGAGGAGATCTTGGATTCGCAGCAAAACATCTTGAAGAGAAAATAGGAAAACTCTCTTTAGATGATGGCATTGTTGTAAGTATTACAGGACAAAATGAGGAGATGGAGCTTAGTTTTAGATCCTTAAAGTTTACACTTATTATGGCAATATTTTTGGTTTACTTAGTTATGGCATCACAATTTGAATCATTTATTCACCCTTTTGTTATTTTGCTTACAATACCTTTAGCTATGATTGGAGCTGTATTTGCCCTCTATATTACCGGATACTCCATAAGTGTTGTGGTGTTTATTGGAGCAATCTTACTTGCCGGTATTGTTGTTAATAATGCCATTGTACTCATTGACCTAATAAATCAACTTAGAAGTGAGGGTATGGAGAAACTTGAAGCTATAGTTGAAGGAGGACGTTTAAGACTAAGATCTATACTTATGACAACTTTAACCACAACTTTAGGACTCTTACCTCTTGCCATTGGTATTGGTGAAGGTTCTGAGCTTAGAGCTCCTATGGCAATCACAGTTGTTGGAGGATTGACTGTTTCAACACTTTTAACCCTTGTTGTTATACCTGTTGTATATAAACTTCTTGATAGAAAAAAGTTTGTAGAGGAGAGATAGAATGAAACTTACAGAGCTCTCTATAAAAAGACCTGTAACAACAATGATGATACTTCTCTCCTTTGTTGTTGTTGGGTATATCTCTTTTTCAAGATTGCCTATGGAGTTTTTCCCAGCACTTGATGTTCCTTTTGTAGGTGTATATATCCCCTATCCAAACTCCACTCCTGAAGAGGTTGAGAAGGAGATAACAAGACCTGTTGAAGAGGTTCTGGCTATGATAAGTGGAGTAAATAAAATAAAATCAAACTCTTCTCAAAATAGTGCTTGGGTAGAACTCCACTTCAATTGGGGGGAAGATTCAGATATAAAAGCTTTAGAAACCAGAGAGAAGTTGGACGGAATTAAGCATCTTCTTCCTGATGATATGGAAAGATTTTTTGTATTTAAGTTTAACACCTCTGATATGCCTGTTTTACAGATAAGAGTTTCAAGCAACAGAGATATCTCCAATAGCTATGAACTTCTCCAAAGAAATCTTAAGAGACCTTTGGAGAGACTTAACGGTGTTGCAGAGGTTGATATGTATGGGGTTGAGAAAAAGGAGATTAAAATAGAGGTAAACCCTGACAGATTAATAGCCCACTCAATTACTACAAATGATCTTATTAATGTTTTAATGAGGAGTGATTTTTCTATCTCTAACGGAGAGCTGAACACAGGCTCTTCATCAATTATGGTAAGATCTATGAGTAAAATTAAAGGTGTTGATGATCTTAAAAATCTAAAAATAAACAACTCCGGTCTTCTTTTGAGCAATATTGCAGAGGTTAGCTATACAGCTCCCAAAAGGGATTATGGAAGACACTTAAACGGGAAATATGCTGTAGGACTTTCCATAAAAAAAAGTTCTGAAGCCAATACAATAAATGTAACAAATAGAATTTTAGATGAGATAGAGAAGATAAAAAAAAGTCCTGAAATGGAAGGTATAAATGTTTATCTCATGGAAAATCAGGGTGAAGGTATAAAATCTTCTCTAAAAGAGTTGTTAAACTCAGGTCTTTTGGGTGGTTTTTTTGCTCTTCTCATTCTATACTTTTTCCTTAGATCTTTTTCAAATACTCTTATTGTTATACTTTCAGTCCCCTTCTCAATGCTCATTACAGGTGTTGTTATGTACTTTATGGATATAAGTTTAAATGTTCTTTCAATGATGGGACTTATGCTTGCTGTTGGTATGCTTGTAGATAATGGTGTTGTTACAATGGAAAGTATCCATAAACACCAAAGAGAGCTTAAAGACAGAAAAAAATCTGCAGTTTTAGGAACCGGTAAAATAGCTTTGGCAATTACGGCCGGAACAATAACTTCAGTAATCGTATTTCTTCCAAACATAATAAATGATAGCAGTGTAATAAGTATATACTTAAAGTATGTAGGAGTTCCCCTTGTAATTGCTCTTTTAGCTTCCCTTGCTATATCTCTTACAGCTATTCCTGTTTTAACAACGGTGTTTAACGGTAATCTAGAGGAGAAAAAGAACCAAATTATTGAAAATTTCAAAAAAAGATACCTTAAAATACTCACTTGGCTCTTGGATCATCACAAGGGATCAATATTTATAATTTTAGCTACTCTTTTCAGTATAGGCATACCTGTTTCCTTTGTTAAAAGTGGAGAGGGTTCAGCAATGGGTAGAAAGATGAGACTTTTCTACAATATAAATGGAGAATATAAGATTGAAAGAGTGGTTGAAGAGGTTGAAACCTATTACAATACGGGAGAAGCTAAATCAGTACTTTTACTTAAGAAAGAGGGTAGTGGTAAAACCACTGAAGAGTTGATGGAGCTTATAAAGAAGGATCTTCCTAAAATCTCTATAGGGAATCCGGCATTTGAGTGGAAAACTGCTAGAGATGATGATGTGTTAAGGGTTAGATTAACCGGAAAATCCAGTAAAAAACTAATAGATCTTTCGGAAGATATAGTAAAATACCTTTCCAATATTGAAGGGCTTACAGATCTTCACAGTGAGGCCTCATCCGGAGATAAAGAGATTATGGTTGTAGTTGACAGAATAAAGGCCGGTAATTACGGATTCTCAACAGCTGAGATTGCAAGAACCATATCATCCTCTATGAGAGGGACAACAATTAACAAGCTTAAAACAGATGATGGTGAAATTGATATCTCTCTAAAGTTTAGGGAGGAGGATAGAAGAGATTTGGAGGATCTTAAAGAGATACCACTTAAAAATAGAGACGGAAAGATATTTAAGCTTAAAAACTTGGCAAACTTTAAATACACCAGAGGTCCCGGTGTTATAAGAAGAGATAATAGAGAAACATCTATTGGAATCCAGATTGGTGTTGATGGAATAACAAAGGAGGAGTCAAGACCAATTATTGAATCAGCAATGGAGAGGATAAAGCTTCCTTTAGGTTACAAGTGGGACTTTGGCTGGAGCTTTCAAAATTGGGATATGGGAATTGAAACATTAAAGTTTAATCTTTTATTGGCTCTAGTTCTAATATATTTTGTTATGGCAGCTCTGTTTGAATCATTTATCTTGCCAATCTCTATATGGAGCTCAATAATTTTTGCTGTCATTGGGGTTTACTGGTCATTTCTATTAACAGGAACAACATTTTCCTTTATGGCTTGGATTGGTGTACTTATTTTAGTTGGTGTTGTGGTTAATAACGGAATTGTTTTGATTGAGTATATAAATAATCTGATTGAAGAGGGGTATAGTAGAAAAGATGCCGTATTAAAAGCAGGATCTGAAAGGTTTAGACCTATACTTATGACAGCAGGAACAACAATTCTTTCAATGCTTCCTCTGTGTATGGTAACTACCCAGATTGGTGGTAATGGACCTCCATACTATCCAATGGCGAGAGCAATTGTAGGTGGTTTATTCTTTTCAACAACGGTAACTTTACTTATATTGCCCTCTATATACATCATACTTGATGATATTAGAAATAAGTATTTGAAAATAATTACTAAAGCTTTAAGATAATCGGAGTTTTTATGAAAAAAGTTTTTTTTATGATTCTAATAGTAGTAGCTGCTGCTTTTGGAAAAGATTACACCTTAAAAGAGTGCGTAGATATTGCTCTTAAAAACAATTTAAATCTTATGAAATCGAAGCTTGATAAAAGGTTGGCGGAACTTGACTTAAAATCCGTAAAATCCTCCTTTCTGGGAATAAGAGGGGCTTATGACGGAGAGATCTTTTTCAGTAAGAGTAAATTTAGCAATTTTGATGATAACCTTAACGATTATAATTATACCGATAGTGATGATTTTACCAATAGGTTATCTCTAAGTATAACAGCCAATCTTTCACTGCCTCTCATTGATAGGTATAAAAGCTCCAGTTTAGGTATAGAATATGCCGAAAACAACCTTGAAAGTGTGAGAGATAATTTAATCTACTCTGTTACAACATCATTCTATAATTGTATCTTGGCTCGTGAGGATATAAATGTTCAAAAGGAGAATATTAAATATAATCAAACTCAATATGATGAGACTAAGCTTAGATATGATCTTGGCAGTTTAACAAAGTCTGAACTTTTGCAGGCAGAGGTAAATCTTTCAACGGCAAGATTAAATATTATCAACTCCGAGAAGAGATATGAGATAGTGGTTCAGAACTTGATAAATCTTCTAAATATAGATGAGAGCTATAAGCAATTTAATCCTGTTTATGAGATCCCCCAAAAAGTTACAATTGAAAATTTAGACCTTGAAAAGCTTATTGAGATTGGTCTTAAAAATAGAATAGATGTAAAGAACGCAGAGCTCTCTCTAGAGCAGAATAGCCTATTGTACGATATTGAGTTTGACGGAATATTTCCCTCTGTTTCTGCAAGTTTCAACAACTCCTACTCAACTTCAAATGACAAAGAAACTCAAAGTTTAGACCACATATTATCGGCAACTCTTAATTGGGATCTAACATTTGAAGATTTTAATAGAATGGATAAGCAAAAAGTTTCATTAAAAAAGAGTGAGCTTAGTTATAAGCAAATAATAAGCAACGCAAAGAATGAGATTACTAAAACATATCTGGAGCTTATTCAGCAAAAAGAGAACTTAGACAGGGTAGGGAAACATGTTGAACTAGCTAAAGAAAATTTGGATCTTGCAAACGAGATGTTTAGGTTTGGAAACAAAACTATAACAGATAGAATTAAGGCTATGAACGATTACATTCAAAGTAAATATAGAGAGATTCAAGCGAGATATGAATATATTACATCTTTGGCGAAACTTAGGAACAGTATAAATATTGATAGTTTCTAATACTTGGTTTTAGCTTGAAAATTGTATAGAGAGGAAATTTTCCCTTTAGAGGACTTTAATAATAGTTTTGATTGATGATAGAGAATGTTTAGAAACCATTCTCTATCTAGGATCTAAAACAATTTTAGTATACCTTTTCTCTTCAAAAGCATTAAAACTTTTTCTTTTTATACTCAAAATAGTTTGATAAATAATTAGAAATAGATTACTTTATCCTTTTGGAAATAAAGATTGCTCTATTTATGTTCAATCTATTATTTGATTCTAAAACGGGAAGGTTTATAGATGGAAGATATTAAATTACTAATACCTGATCTGGTTGAGAGATTTAATAATCTCAGGAGGTCTCTTTGATCTTGAAAAGATCTCAAATGAGATAAAATCTTTGGAAGAGGATACAATGGAGGAGGGTTTCTATAATGATAGAAGCCATTCTGAAAAAGTTTTTAATGAGCTAAATCGCAGAAAATATTGGATTGAAAAAATATCACTTCTTGATGAACTTAAGGAGGAGATTGATCTTATTCTTGAAATGATTGAGGAGGATCCTGATTCTATTGATAATGAACTTGAGACCGTTTTTAAAAAATTTAGTTCTACTTTAGATGAGGTTGAGCTTAAGTCTATGCTTAGTGGAGAGGAGGATAAGAGGAATGCTATCTTTACTATCCATGCAGGATCAGGTGGAACAGATGCTCAAGATTGGGCTCACATGCTCCTTAGACTATATAAAAGATTTTTTGATAAAATGGATTTTAAATATTCTGAAGTTGATTATTTGGCAGGAGATTTAATAGGGACTAAATCTGTTACATTTGAGGTTAGTGGTAATTACCCTTACGGATTTCTAAAATCTGAACATGGAGTTCACAGGCTAATAAGACTTTCACCCTTTGATACTCAACATAAAAGACACACCTCTTTTGCTTCAATTTCCGTTATGCCAGTTGCAGATGATGTTGAAATAGATCTTGATCTTAACGATTTAAGAATTGATACCTATAGAGCATCGGGAGCCGGTGGTCAACATGTAAATAAAACAGATTCTGCCGTTAGAATTACCCATATACCTACAAATACGGTTGTTCAATCCCAAGCCCAGAGATCTCAAGTTGTTAATAAGGAGTATGCTTTAAAAGTTTTAAAAGCAAAACTTTATCAAATGAAACTTGAGGAGGAAAAGAAGAAGTGGAGTGATATTGGAGGAGAGAAACTTGATATTTCTTGGGGTTCTCAAATAAGAACCTATACCTTTCACCCTTACAATATGGTAAAGGATCATAGAACAAACTATGACACTTCAAACACTCAATCCGTAATGGATGGAGAGATAGAGGATTTTATAAAGGAGTACCTTCACAAGTTTGGTAAAAAGTATTAATTTTAATTGAAAAAAATTAGGAGATAGAGATATGTTAAACGAAAGATTTATAGGTATGATTACCTCAGTTTCTGCTGCACTTAAAAGCGTGAAACTTCCAGATGGATCAAAGATAAAGCAGGGAATCTTTAAAATTAAACTTGAAAGTGCAGATATTGATTACAAAAGTATAGCTTCTTTCAATCCAAATATTTCAGCAACCCTTTTAAATATTCAACCAATACCTTTCAAATCTGTAAACTTTGGAGAGCAACTGGTTCAAAACATGATGGTTAGTTTCTTCTGTGAAGAGGAGGAAGATATTGAGGAAAAATCGGCTGAAAATCTAATTGGTGGTGAGAGTGATGCTGATTTTGGGGATATAGCAATAACAAATCTTTCTGTAGCTATTAAGGAAAATATCCCAATTTATACATTTTTTCTAGAAATACCTATGCTCTATGATGGAAAGTTTCTGTTCAAAAATCTTAAAAAGAAAATTAGTTTTGAATTTGCAGATATGACTAAAAAAGAGATTAGAGAAGAGGAGTAGAGCAGTAGATGGTTACAATTGCTGAACTTTCTCACTCATTTGCCGATAGAGTTTTGTATGATGTTGTTAATCTTTTCTTTAAGAATAGAGCAAGAGCAGGTATTGTTGGAGCAAATGGTAGCGGGAAAACAACTCTTTTAAAAATAATCAGTGGAGAGTTTGATCCCGACAAGTGTAAAATTACCATTAGTGGCAAAAAAAGTATAGGTATGCTTTCTCAGGATATTGTGGATCTTGAACCTATATCTATGCTCCAATATTTTAAGGATGAAACCAATATTTCATTTCTGGAAAAGAGACTTAGAGAGCTTGAAAACAAACTAAATAATAGTGGTGATAATACTAATGTTTTAAAGGAGTTTGAAGAGATAACTCAACAGTATGAATTTTATGAAGGTTATAGTTTTGAATCTCTTTGTGGTAGAATAATTAAAGGTTTAGGGTTTAAAAATGATGACCTTTACAAAAAATGTGATCAGTTTTCCGGTGGAATGAAAACAAGAATAGGTCTTGCTCTTCTTCTTCTTAAAAAACCTGATATCATGCTTTTAGATGAGCCTACAAACCACCTTGACACCGAAAGTATGGAATGGCTTGAATCCTACCTTAAAGATTATCATGGAACTATAATAACAGTTTCCCACGATATTAGATTTTTGGATAAGGTTACAAACGAAACCTATGAAATATTTAATAAAACCATAACAAAATATTCCGGTAATTACACATACTATAAGAAAGAGAAAGAGAAAAAGCTTGAACTTCTAAAAAAAGAGTATGAATCTCAAGCGAGAGAGATTAAGAGACTTGAGGATTTTATTGAAAGGTTCAGATACAAAGCTTCCAAAGCAAGCCAAGTTCAAAGTAGAATAAAGATGCTTGAAAAGTTTAAGGAGATTAAGCTTGAGAGTAGTGAAAAATCTGTTAAGATAAAATTTGCTCACAAAACACAAAGTGGGAACTCTGTCGTTGAGCTGAAAAACATATCTCATAGTTATGGAGAAAAAACTGTTCTTGAAAATGTAAATCTCCAATTTTTTAGAGGGGAAAAGATAGCAATTGTTGGTGTTAACGGAGCAGGTAAATCTACACTTTCAGCTATAATTTCAAAAAGTTTAGATCAAACATCAGGCAGTGTTGAGTATGGTTATAATGTAAAGCCGGCTTATTTTTCTCAGTCATCTTCAGATACCCTAAATAAGGAAAACTCTATTTTAGAGGAGATAAACACAGTTAAGCATGATTACGATGATGTAGGGATAAGATCTCTTCTAGGTGCCTTTCTGTTTTCAGGAGATGATATTTATAAAAAAATAAAGGTTCTTTCAGGTGGCGAAAGATCTAGAGTTGCTCTTATCAAAATTTTAATGAACGATACCAACTTTCTTATCTTAGATGAGCCTACAAATCATCTGGACAGATCTACTAAAGATATCTTCCAAAAAGCTCTTTTAGAGTATGAAGGTACAATAATGATAGTTTCCCATGACAGATATTTTTTGGATAATCTTGTAGATAAGGTTATTGAAGTTAAAAATAACTCTGTAAAGGAGTATACGGGGGATTACTCATACTTTGTATGGAAAAGAGAGCAGGAAACAAATAGCAATATAGAAGAGACAGCAACAGTTGTTTCAACATCCCAAAAGGAGAGTTCCAAAGGTTTTAAAAGTAAAGAACAGAGAAGATTGGAGGCTGAAAAGCGTAAAGAAAATGCTCAAAAAACTAAAGGTCTTAAAAAAGAGCTTTCTGAGGTTGAATCTCTTATTGAAAAATATGAAGAGGAAAAAAGTAGTACTGAATCTCTTTTATGTTCCGAAGAGGTTTTAACTGATAGCCAAAAAATAGTATCTCTAAATATTAGGTTAAAGGAACTTAACGAACTCATTGAAACCAATATGGAAAAATGGGAAGAGATAACTATGGCGATAGAGGAAATTTTAGGGTAAAATTATAGCATTCTTAAAATAGATAGTATCTACTGAAAGAATAGATCTTATTCCATTTAGCCTAAGTGGAACATAACTATTTATCTACTATTTAGCATAACAAATAGAAGACAACATAAAACTTTATTGATCAGTCCTAAAAAGTCAGGCTGTCTAGAAACGAGTAGTACAAGGAATTGATTTTTTATGTGATAGGAGCCTAGTAAACCTAGGTAACTTGAGTATAAAAAAGCGATAACGAAGTAATACGAAGCTTATCGGAAGTCTGAGGGCAGAACACAAGATCTGCCCCTACGATATACTCTCGATCAGTTTAATATTTTAACGGCATAATACCAACTACCCCTTAACGGCAATAGTCTCAATCTCAACCATTACTCCGAGAGGAAGTTTTGCAACTTGGTATGCGGCTCTTGCAGGAGAGTTCTCTGCATAACATTTACCGTAAACCTCATTCATAGCAGCAAAGTTGTCCATATTATCAATAAGACAAGTAGATTTAACAACATCAGCAAATGTATAACCCGCTTCTTTAAGAATAGCTTCAATATTTTTCATAACCATCTCAGTTTGCTCAGTTACTCCACCCTCAACAATCTTACCGGTTTTAGGATCTACAGGGATCTGTCCTGAGATATAAAGAGTTCCGTTAACTTCTACAGCTTGGGAGTATGGACCAATTGCCTTTGGAGCATTTTCGGTAAAAATAATCTTTTTCATTTTATCTTCCTTTTTATAGTTTATGTTGTATAAAACAACCTTTTTGTTAAATATTAGGATCTAAATATAGATAAAAATCCTAATTAAAATCTAATAAGATCTACTTTTTAATTCTAATCCTTGCATCAACGGCGGTTACATGAGTTGAGGTACCGAGAAGTGGATTTAGATCAAGTTCCATAATCTCCGGAGCAGATTCCAATAGAGAAGAAAGTCTTGTAACAGTATCTACAAACATCTCTTGGTTTATACCCTCTTGACCTCTAACACCTTCAATAATCTTATAGCTCTTTAGAGATTTAATCATCTTTTGAGCTTCACACTTGCTTACAGGAACAAGAGCAGCACTTGTATCTTTTAGAACCTCAATAAAGATTCCTCCCATTCCGCAAAGAACCATATGACCAAACTTCTCATCATAGTTAGCTCCGGCAAACAGTTCAGTACCTGAAAGCATAGGTTGTATTAAGATTCCGGTTGTATCTGTAATCTTCATCATTCTATTAAACTCATCTTTAACCTGACCTTCACTCTTTACATTAAGAACAACACCACCAACATCGCTCTTATGAACAGGTCCTACAACCTTCATAACAAGAGGATATCCAAACTCATTTGCAGTATCGACAGCATCTTTTTCAGAATTAACAACTCTTTCCCCTACTCTCTTGATTCCGGCAGCATCTAAAAGTGCTTGGATCTCTTGTGGCGGAAGATATCCGTCACTAATATTTGAGCTTTCAATAATCTCTCTAATTTTATTGTGGTCAACTTTAGCAGTTTCAGGATTCTCCTCAGGTTTACTACTATTCCAGACTCTTGAAAGAGCATTACCAAATACAACCTCATCAGGGAAGTTTATTCTACCCTTATTTAGGAAGAACTCAACCTCTCTACCTGCTGTAATAAGGGAAGGTAAAATAGGATAGATAGGTTTTTTTGCTGTTCTCATCTTTTGATCTAAAACTTCATATGCGTCAAAAATCTCAAACAGACCCGGAGTTCCAAAAACTACAGCCATACCATCAATATTGTCAAACTTTTGATCACAATAATCTATAATTGTACCAAGTTGCTCTGCAGTACCTGTAGCCAAGAAATCTATAGGATTTCCAACAGCTGACCCGGGGAAAAGTTTTGTTAAAAGCTCATCAGCTAATTCACCCTCTATGTGAGGAACTTCCATTCCACCATTTGAAAGAGCATCAGTAAGCATTACAGCAGGACCTCCGGCATGAGTAATAACAGCAATATTTTTACCTTTTAACTCTTTGTGCATAAATATAGAGGCAACAGTTGTAAGATCCTGTCTTCCGTAACATCTTACAATACCTGCTTTCTTAAATAGAGCGTCAACAGCTTTATCAGGGCTTGCTAATGCACCGGTATGTGAAGATGCGGCTCTTGAACCGGCTTCTGAAGATCCGGATTTAACAGCAGCAATCTTACACCCTTTACTAACGAGAGATTTTGCATGCTTTAAAAGCAGTTCAGGTTTATCAATATTTTCAACATAAAGTATTTTAACTCTTGATGATTTTTCAGGATCAAAAGTTTCATCCCAATATTTAACAACCTCTTCAATACCCATTTGAGCCGAGTTACCTACAGAGTAAATGGAAGCGAATTTAAGTCCGTTAGGTATAGCAGATTCTAAAATAAATACAGCTGTTGCACCTGAACCTGAAGCAAAATCACAACCAAATGGATCAAGAGTAGGAACAGGCTTTGTAAATGTTCCATTGTAGTAAGGGGTTAAAAGACCAATACAGTTAGGACCTATTAAAGAGCCACCAACACTATTAATGGTAGCTACCATCTTATCCTCGAGAACCTTACCCTCTTCACTGGACTCACTAAAACCGGCAGTTAAAACAATATAACCTTTAGTTGATCTTTTGTGAGCAAGGAAATCTACTGTGTCCGGAACAAATTTAGCAGGAATAGAGATAATTGCTGTATCAACTTTTGGAGGAAGCTCCTCTATAGATTTGAAACATTTTATACCTTGTACTTCATCCTCTTTAGGGTTTACAATGTAAATATCACCCTTAAATCCGCAGTTTTTTAGATTTACTACAACTGTTCCACCGGGTTTATTAGTATCGTTTGATCCTCCAATTACAACAATTGATGAGGGGTTTATCAGTTCCTTGGCTATCATAGCTTCTCCATTTATATTTTAATATAAAGTTTATAGTTTAGTATCTTTCCTTTTAACTAAGAATGTCTAACTCTTAGAATTAAAAAACCTATACTAAACCATAATAAAATAAAGAATTAACTAAAATCCAAAATAATAGTTAAAAAACTATAGTTATATTTTAGGCCTACTGAAAAATGTTAAGAATAATTTAACAGATTATATAGGTATATTTAAAGTTTTGAACTTTTACAGTAAAACCTAGCTATAGAACTCTACTATTTTTTGGGATATATACTCAATCTCACTTTGTTTAAGTTCATAGTACATAGGTAAACGGATTAGTGTATTTGAGTACCTGTCACAATTTTTTAATGCTCTCCCATCATGCTTTGATTTAAAGTATTCGCTACTATGTAAAGATTGATAGTGAAAAACAGCTAGAATATTATTGGATTTTAAAAATTTTAGCAAGCTATCTCTTTCGTTGATATTTTTACATACCAAATAGAACATATGTCCATTATTTGTTGCGTAATCGGGGATATCACCTAGCTTTGTTTTACCATTTATTTCAAGAGAGGATAACCCTTCATAATACCTATTCCAGTTTTCAATCCTCTTACTCTGAATATTCTTCATTGATTCCAATTGAGCGTATAGATAAGCCGCAATAATATCGGAAGGTAAAAATGATGATCCTATATCAACCCAACCATATTTATCAACTTCGCCTCTAAAAAATTTTTGTCTATTTGTTCCCTTTTCCCAAATAACCTCAGCTCTTTCTATAAATTTTTCATCATTTATAAATAGTGCTCCACCTTCGCCGGAAATAATATTTTTAGTTTCATGAAAAGAGAGGGTTCCCAAATGACCAATGGTTCCTAATGGTTTCCCTTTGTAATAGGAATCAATAGCTTGGGCAGCATCCTCAACAACAAAAAGATTATACTTATCTGCCAACTCCATTATCTTATCCATATCACAAGAAACACCTGCATAATGAACGGGAACAATAGCTTTTGTTTTATCTGTGATTAAACTTTCAATCTTATCAGCATCAATATTAGGATTGTTATCGCAACTGTCAGCAAATATAATTTTAGCACCTCTAAGAGCAAAGGCATTAGCAGTGGAAACAAAGGTGTATGATGGTATAATTACCTCATCACCCAATTTTATATCAAGAAGTATTGCAGCCATCTCTAAAGCATCAGAACAACTGGTTGTCAAAAGGACTTTTTTTATACTATATCTCTCTTCAAAAAAGGAGTGACACTTTTTGGTAAAGTATCCATTTCCAGCTATATGGGATTGCTTATACACAGCTTCATACATATAATGAGCTTCTTTACCGGTTAAATGAGGTTTATTAAATGATATCTTATTCATGATTATACTCTTTATTAGTTATTGTTATCTTTACCTATCTTTTAGAATTTCCTTTTAGTTTTAGGGCTTACTCCTCTTTTAAAATCTCCTCTAAGCTAACCACCTCATGATCCTTCACATTCCTATCCTTTTCATTAAAAGCTATACCCATACAGACAACTTTTTTCTTATCATTCAAGTATGGTTCATAATATTTTTTACTCTTTATCTGTTCAATAGCAGATTTTGCACTATTCATCTTAAATTCCATTACATAGATAAAATCTCCAACCTTTACAACAGCATCAATTACACCATTATTGGTCTTTTGCTCTACATCAATATTTATGCCCATAAATTTTAGAGCTAAATAGATAATTGTATGGTAATAACTTTCATACTTTCCGGTTCCGAGATTGTTTGGAATATCAGCAAAAATAGATCTAAGGGTTAATATAAAGGCTCTAATATCATTTTTTTCTAAAGAGGATACTAAATCCTGTATTTTTTGAGAATAATAGCCACTTTCAATTCCTGCAAATTCAGCCCCTAAAAGCAGATAAAAAGATTGTTTTACCTCCATATTAGGATATCCTATTTTGTAAGATATAGAAAAATTATTTGGATCCATCATCTTCTCTTTAATAGTGAGATAGCCTGTTTGAAAGAGAAGAACACTCATGTTTATATTTTCTAGATTATAGGAGTCTAAAGCTGATTCAGGAACATTTATAAGATCATCATAATCTCTAACATTAATGCCCTTCTCTTTTATAAGCTTTATTAAAAAGGTCGCAGTTCCTGTTTTAAACCAAAAGTTTTTAAACTCTCTATACCATAGAAGACTTAAAACAGAATACGGGTTATAGATAGAACTCTTAATATCCCAAGAGTAGCCATTATACCATAGTTTGACTACCTCTATTAGCCGTTTTCTATTAATACCATACTTCTCTTCAATAGTTTTTAGATAATCTCCATAATTATCTATAATCTCTTTTTCTGTATAGCCTGCTATCTCTGCATAATTTTCATCAATTGTAATATCTGTTAAATTATTGAGTTCACTAAAAAATGATACTCTACTAAACTTTGAGACCCCTGTTATAAAAAGTAGTTTTATATGATTATCTAAATCTTTAATTACAGAGTAAAATTGTTTCAATATCTCTCTATTTTTTTCAGCTGTTTCTAAATTGGTAATATAATCAATTATCGGCTTATCATACTCATCTATTAAAATTGCAACAGGCTTTTCTTTACTTAGTTTTATTATTAGTTCTCTAAATTTTTCAGAAAATATTTCTGAGCTGTCAAAAATAACATTATTATCTTTAGCAATACTATTAAGTTCTTTCTCTATAGCTTCTTTCAAATCTAAAGAGTTATAGGGTAAATTTGCAAAACTGATCTTTATAACCGGAAACTTTTCCTCAAAATTCCACTTATTATATATCCAAGTTCCTTCAAAAAGTTCTTTATTTCCATTAAAGAGTTCTTTCATTGTATTTACTAGGAGAGATTTCCCAAATCTTCGTGGACGGGAAAGGAAGTAGTATTTTCCTGTTGAAATAAGTTTATTGATAGTTTTTGTTTTATCTACATAAACACAATTATCTCTTCTGAGTGTTGAGAGTTCTTGATATCCTAAGCCTAGTTTTTTCATGATAAAATCCTATCAAAATTATTTCTATAATATTCTTTTTCTATATTTGGTCTTGATGTATTAAGGTATCTCATTATTACTCCCAAAAATAGTTCTATTTCTATTTAAGTACAGTATAAGTCATTTTTAGTAAAAATAAAATTAATATGATTAATTTGATAGTTTTGCTCTTAGGGAAGCAGATAAGATCTTTTAAAGATCTAAATTTCCCCAAATATTATTACTCAAATCATGTTTTAAACAACTAACCCTAAATAAAAACACTACAAAAATTTCTAAATTTAGAATTGAACCTTTTTATAGTAATTCCATCTCTTCTACACTTGCTACTTCATAGCCTTTAACATTTCTATCATCTGAATCAAAAGCAACTCCAAGACAAATAATATCTCTTTCGTCATCCAAATATCGTTCATAATACTTTTTCTCTTTAATCTGTTTTAGAGCAGCCTTTGCATTACTCATCTTAAACTCCATTATATAAATATAATCTTTAGTTTTTACGACCGCATCAATTCGCCCATGATTGGTATTAACCTCCACATCAATCTGAACTCCTATAAACTTTAGAGCTAAATAAAGAACGGTATGGTAATAACTCTCTTTTTGATTGCTAGCAAGATTATTTGAAATATCTGCAAAAAGAACCCTAATACTTTTGATAAAATCTTCAATTTTATTTTTTTTGAGAGCAATCATTAACCTATTAACCGTATCAGAATATTTCAAATTATGAAGTCCGGCAAATTCCGCTCCCAAGAAAAGGTAGAGAGAAGATCTTACTTCCATATTGGGATAACCCATTTGAAACGAAACAAACTCCTCATCCCTAATATATTCTTTAATGGTTAAATATCCGGTTTGAAACAAAAGAACAGAGGTATCAATATTAGAAATTTCGTAAGAATCTAAAACGCTTCTAGAAATATTTATTTGATTATCATACTCTTTAACATCAATATCTTTTTCTTTAATTAGCTTGGTTAAAAATGTAGGAGTTCCGGATTTAAACCAAAAATTTTCAAATTCCAAAGAGTTAAAAAGATTTAAAACAGAATAAGGATTATAAACAAAATTTTTAGCATCCCAAGAGTATCCATTGTACCAAAATTTTATTCTTTCTAATAATCTTTTTCTATCCCAATTATACTCTTCTTCGAGTTCAATCAAATAATTTTCATAATTATCTATAATCTCCTCTTCTGTATATCCTGTAATATTAACATATTTTCTATTAATGGTAATATCTGTTAAATTATTAAGTTCTGAAAAAATTGAAACCCTACTAAATTTAGAAACTCCCGTGATAAACAAAAATCTAATATGAGCATCTAAATTTTTAAGGACAGAGTAGAAATTTTTCATAATTTGTCTATTCTTTTCCGCTGTGTCTCGTGATTTTTCATCAATATAATCTATAATTGGTTTATCGTACTCATCTATCAAAATTGCAACAGGATTTTTTTTGCTAAGTTTTATTATTAGTTCTTGAAATTTTTCTTTTACAGTTATAGTTTCAAGCTTAACTTTGTGATTTTTTGCTATATCCTCTAGATTTTCTCGAAGAACAATATCTAAGCCCCTATTTGCATAATCTAAACTCGCCATACAAATCTTAATTATAGGAAATGTTTCAGCAAAATTATATTTATCCTCTATCCAAGTATCTTTAAAAAGCTCTTTATTTCCTTGAAAAATTTCTTTAATAGTGTTTAGAAGTAAAGATTTTCCAAATCTTCTTGGGCGAGATAGGAAACAATAAGTTTCATTATTGATTAGTTCATAAATATACTCTGTTTTATCAACATAAACACAGTTTCTTTTTCTAAGCATTGATAACTCTTGAGTTCCAAGTCCAAGTTTTTTCATGATAATCTTCTCCTATTAGAATCATTTTATCTTATGTATAAAATAAAATAATTTTTTGTTAAAGGGAAAATAAAATTAGTTTGATAGTCTAAATTAGAGTATCAACTTTGATTCTTCTATAAGAGTTAGTAATAGTTTCATTGATTTTAGTCACCATCTTTAATAAGAGTGATATTTTTTAAAACCTACATATTAAATACAACAACTCCAATTACAATTATAAGTGTACTTAACAACTGATTTTTAGAAAAACTCTCTTTTAAAATAAAATAGGATAAAAAATTTACCACTACAAAGGTAAATGGTAAAAATATCACTCCATACTTTACATCTAAATATCTATAAACATATAAATTTAATAAAGTAACCACTAGCATAAGGAAATATCCTAGTATTGTAAACTTATTTAGATATATTGAAAGTTTTGAGTTTTGTTTGCTACTTCCTTTTTTTAGAAGTAGTTGGGCAAAACCTGTAAGCAAAACTCCAAGATAGCCTAAAATAATTAACATAAAATGAAAATTTGACCCAATCATTTCAACCTTTCCTTTATATTCCCTTCTTCTCCCGAACTTAGAAGAAGTAGAACACCTAATAAAATAATAATAGTACCAACTATATTATTTGTTGATATCGTTTCTCCATAGAAAAAGTATCCTGAAAAAAGTACAACGGGATAGATTAAAGACATAAACATATAGGAGTAGGAAAGTTTAAAATATTTTAAAGCTAATTGCCAAAATATAGCTTGGAGAAAAAGTAAGAAAAGAACTGATAAATAGTAAACATTTGTTGATACTTCATAGAGAGTATATTCTTCCATTGATATAGAAGCCTTTTTTCCAACTATAATAGCTAAAGATTGGAATAGAAAAGAGAGGAATATAAAGAGATATTTAAACATAATTTTTATTCTATAACTTTATAATACCAAAAAGATACAGAGTTGACCTTAAATCCATTTCTAATATAAAAGTTTTGAGCTTTAATGTTTGTTCCTTGGGTAGAAACGAATAATTTAGCAACATCATTCTCAATTAGTTTTTCCATTAGCATATTAATAAGAATTGAAGCAAATCCTTTATTACTAAATTTTGGATTAGAACCAACAAGTCCAATAGTGGCTATATCCTTTTCAATTTTAACAGTAATAAAAGAGCAAATATTTTTATCTTGACTTAAAACTAAACAGAAATCATCAAATGTTCCTAGTACCGCTTTTTTTATCCAGGTACTATAAAGTTTTTCTGAATCATGTTTAGAAAAAGGCTTATGATTATATCTTGATTTTTTATAAATTATCTTAGTGAAGTTTTGTAGAGTTTCAATATCACTAATATCAGCTTTTCTTATTCTTAGATTGGGATCTAATTTAATTTTTTGTTTTATACTTTTAGTTAAATTTTTATAAAAAGTAATATTTAATTCTACAAATTTAAAGTCAAGATATTCAAGCATTGATATTCTGTCTATATAGCTAATATCTACAGAAGATTGAATCAGATCAAACATATGTTCCTCTTCTACCTGGAATCTAGAAGAGGCATCAAAATCGCCAATTTTCATAGAAAAAAACTCAGAATCCCACACCAGTTTTTTAATCATTTAATCTTTCCTTTACAATATATAAAGGTCTCTTTTTTACTTGCTCAAAAATTTTACCAACATATATTCCCACTACACCAAGTGTCATTATTATAAGTCCTGAAAGTAGCCATACAGAAGCAATTAAACTAGACCAACCCTCTACAGGTGTTTTATAGATATAATATCTTAGTACAATATAAAACACATATATGAATGATAAAAAGGATATACTTATACCCATACTAACAATAATTTTAAGAGGCTTATCTGTAAAACTCAAAAAAGAATCAAGGGCTAATTTTAATAGTTTTCTAAATGTATAGCTTGTTTTTCCATGTTGACGAGAAGAATGTTTAACATCAATAGATACTCTTTTGAATCCAACGTACTGTACCATTACAGGGAAATATCTTATGGAATCATTTAAAGAGCATATACTATTTATCACTTTCCTACTATATATGCCAAAGTTTGCAATTTTCTCATCTTGCTTAGTTTCAGTTAAAAAACTAAGAGTTTTATAAAATATGAAAGAAGATACTTTTTTCAAGTAGCTATCATGTCTAATAGTTCGTTGACCTAATACAGAATCATAACCTTCCAAAGCCTTATTATACATCTTCTCTATCTCTTCCGGCTGATCTTGAAGATCTCCATCCATAACCACAACCCAGTTTCCCGAAGAGTAGTCTAAGCCTGCTGTAATAGCATAATGTTGACCAAAATTTCTTGAAAGGTTTATGCCAATAACTTTTTTATCTCTACTTACTAAATTATAAATTACACTCCAATCATTTTCCGGACTTGCATCGTTTACTAAAATTATTTCGAAAGAGGGTACTATTTTTTCTAAGGTATCAACAAGCCTTCTATAAAGTTCTTCCAAGCTTTGCTCACATTTATAGCAAGGAACTACTACAGATATTTCAGGATTATTATTTTTCATTGTTTTTTATTGAGAATTAAAGGTAATATTTCAATCTAGCTTATTTAAAATTATAACTACACCCACAAATAGATTATAATTAATAATTTTTTGTTTCACAAGATCAAATATTTAATAGCTTTACCAATTAGATTTAATCTATACAATCTTAACTAGAATCTACTGGAAATTCTTCGTCTTTAAGAGATTTTTAATTATCTATAGATGAAGTTTTATACTTTTTTGATGCAACCACAGTAAAACCACTAGCACAATTTTTTGCCAACTTGTTATGTTTTAAAATAATATCAAGAAACTTTACAGGAAATGTAATAACCATGAGAACTATATAAATTACAGAATAGAGAGGTCTATAACCAAATGATAGTACTACAGCAATATAATCTTGTAGTATCCAAAGTAACCCGGAAGTAGGCCCTCCTGCAGTGTAAAGATTTTCAATATTATATTCCTTAAATAAGATTTTCATACCCTCATATGTTCTTCTACTATAATCATAAGGACTTGCATGAAAGCCTTGCATAAAAGGGAAAAAACAGATAATCTTGCCTCCCGGTTTTAAGATTCTATAAAACTCTTTAACAACTTTTTCTGGGTTAGTCACATGCTCCAATACTGCTATATTTATTATATTATCCACACTATTATCTTTTATGGGAATATTATCAATATCACAACTCATATCTACATTATCATAAGGGAAAATATCTACATTTGAAACATTATCAGAAACATTACTGTTCCCACTTCCAAAATTTATAGACACTTTATTTATTCCATTAACATTTTCATCTATAAATTTTTTCAAATAATTATCGGGACAAACAGGGCTTATAACATTAATTAAAAAAGAGTATAATTTATGATACTTCTTAAAAAAATATTTTAACTTATCTAAGCTATCACTTATCTCAGATTCTTCAAAATATTTAAATAGTATCTTATTATTAGATATTTCTATCTTTGCCTTACACTCATTACAAGATATACTAGTCGGGTTTTCCGTAAAGGATCCCCCACACTTAGTACACTTCAATATTTCAATTTCAATATTTCTACCCATTATCAATTACCTTTTCTAATTTGAAAACTTGAAACATACTATTTTCAAAAACTAAATTATAACTCTTATCTTTCATCCAAAATCTCAAATAATCCTCTTTTCTTAAATATCCTAACCAAACTTTATCTTTTTTCTTATAACTTTCATCAGCTAAAGGCCAATTAGGATTTCTGGTAAATTTAGATGAAAAAACAATGTATACAGGTTTTTTCTTTTGGCTATTTTTATCAAACTCCTTTCTAAAAGATGTAAAAGTCAAGCAATCATGCCAAGGATTATTTGTTATACAATTAATTTCAGTTAAATAGTAAAACATAGGGATCCAACCTATAAAAACACCCGGTGTATTATTTCGTTCATAATTTTCTTTCTCAAAAAACCTTAGGAAATCATCTACAACTTCTACTCTTTGAGGAAAAGTGTGTATTCCATATAGTCCTTTTGCACTAAACATATTAATTAATAGCGACCTATCTGACAAATCTCTATGGGAATTATTATAGTTTTTAGGATTCAAAGATGAGAAAACTATAAAAGAGACTACTATTATTGTAAAATAGCTAAAATTAAGAGTAATATTTTTATTTACTGTATATTTTCTTTCATCTACAAGTATTGCTAAAGGTATTGAAAGTAGTAGTAAGGCTGACCCCGCTCTACAAATAATATTGAAAGAGAGTAGAGATCCCGGGAAAGAGAAAAGGGCAAGCATAGTTGTAACTATTATTAACTTTTTAACACCATCCTTAATACTATGCAGAATTAAAACATAAAACAGTGAAACCAAAATTAATATAGAAACTAGAAACTCTAAATTTATTTCAAGATTATAATGTGATAAAAAGTATATAAAAAATGTAGATATAAATGAAAAAACAGACCTAGTAACAATACCACTTATCTTTGAAGTAATAATCCAAAGGATTACTGTAAAAAAGAATATATACGGTATTGATCTATGTATTAGTTTCCATAAATTAGTAAAATAGATTTTAAATAGCTTAGATACAACATAATTATCATTTTCGGATTTATAAATAGGATCACACCTTAAGCTATCCTGTTTTAATGAGTCGGTTAAATAGAAAAAGGAATCAGAACTTATATTTCCAACAGATGAAGACTCTTTATCTTTTTTGAAATTAATAATTTGGTCATAAACTTTATGGTACTCATCACTTTTAATCTCTGGCTTACTTAAGTTTTCTTTTACATATGTAAAGTAAGGATTTATGCTATTTAATTGAAACATTATTAAAAAAGCTAAACCAAAACTTAAAAGATAACCCAAATAGATGTTTCCTAAGGTTTTAACAGGCTTTTTATTATTCTTAGAATCAAGAGCAAAAATAACAAGTGGCAAAATTAATATAGGTATATAATTAAATTTTAAAAATATACAAAATCCCCAAAAAAAGCCAGCTACAATTTCAGCTTTTATTTTAGAAGGGTACTTAAGAAAGAAATAGAAGCCAATAATGGAGAAAAGATATGGTAAATTATCATAATTAACTGAAAGATAGTAGTTGTACTGTATGAAAAAGAATATCATAAAGTAAAATATAAAAAAATGGGTTAATTTCTTGAAGTAGATTTCATATATTTTATAAGAAAACATTATTATCATTGAAACAACAATCACATAACCAACTCTTCCCCATAAAACAGAAGGAGTATTTATAATTTTTAACCATAATCCATATATAAAACTTGTACCAATTAGAAAATCACTATTTTCATAAGTTGTATTAGTCAGTAATCCCCATGCCTTTGATAGATGGAAACCTGTATCCGTAACATCAAATGTTTTAAAAATTCTTTGAAATGTATATACAATTGTTGTCACATAAAGTATAATTTTTCTATTTTTGTCTATAAACTCTTTGGGAGTAACTTTTGAAAAAGCAAATAAAAAAAATGGAATGGAGCCAAATATGTACAACAAGAACTCAATGTAAAAGAAAGAGTAATCACTATAGCCAAAATTGTTTAAAATTTTATCTTGGGATAGGGTTAAGAATTGTATTGGAGATTTAATTATCAAAACTAAAAAAACTATTATAAGCAATACGAGTTTGATGTATTTCATATATTTGACCTTTTTAAATAAAAAAAGCCAATCCGAGGATTGGCCTTATGTTAAAAACAGCTTTTGTTAGAATGCAGTACTCTGTGCAGATACGCCTGTACCTGATCTAGTAGGTGTAACAGTAATAACACCAGTTTGATTATCACCATTCAAGCTAACAGATATTTTTTGATATGCAGGAACCGCTACAGCAGCCAGGATAGCTACGATCACAGCCACAACCATTACCTCAATTAAAGTAAAACCTTTTTTCATTTCTCTCTTTCTCCATTTTAAATTGTTGTTCGCCCAAAACGGGCACATTTTAGTTAGACAATTGCATACAATCATGCAACCAACAATAATTATTACAAACTGAGGGCAAATCACATTGCTGTACTTCATTAAATACGCATTTATTACCCTCGTCATAATTAATATGACGATTTTTTATATCCTTGTCAAGTTATTTATTTTCCTTATTTAGTAATATATTTTTCAGTTAAAATGGAAGTTATGAAATAATTATACTAGCAATATAATTTTTATTTGTTACTTTTTTTATTATTTTTTGTTTTTAATAAAATTATTTGAGTTAGATACAGACTTATATTTTACTTAAATTTTATTTTTTCATGTTATAAAGAACTTTTTCATAGAAGGAGAAGGTATTGAAATAAATTATGTGGATGTTCATGTAGAAATATATCCTGTGTGTGTACCCTGAGGTTCTCGAAGGGTATAACTATATGATTATAGTTTTCGTTCCCTTCGAGAGCCTCAGGGTACTCTCTTTTCTATGGATATCTATACTTATTACATTAAATATTAGTTAAATGCTTATGTCGAACTCAGATTTTTTCAATAAATCCTAAATATCCGCAACACTAAAACCCATTTTAAGCAAACTATTTGACTTAACTATCTCCAAAAGTTTTTCATTATCTATATAGTTAAAATGTTTATTGGCATCTATAATGGAAGAGTTGTTTCTCTTCATATAAAATGAAAGTTCACTACTCTTTTTATACCCTATGTAAGGAACCAAAGCAGTAGCTATACCGGTTTTGTATAAAATATCCTCATTTCTACTCTCAATTGTTAAGCCCATAAAAATATTACTCTTTATTGTTGAAACAGAAGATATCATTAGATCAAGAGAGTTGAGTAAGGCATCCCCTATGATTGGAATATAGGGATTTAGTTCCAAGCACCCCTTAGCGGCAAGTTCTGAAATCATTGAATCGTTGGCAAAAACTTTAGCAGAACAACTTACAACATATTCAGGTATTACAGGGTTAACCTTACCCGGCATAATTGAGCTTCCGGTTTGTTTTTCAGGTATGGAAAGAGAGCTCTTTACAAGATCACTGCTTAAAAGTCTCAAATCAGAAACCATCTTTTCCAAATTCACCGAAAGTGATTTAAGTATAGCATGAACCTCGACAAAGGTATCTAAGTTGGATGTAGTATCACTCATATTTTCAGATCTTGAAAGAGGAAGATTCAGCTCGCTTTTAAGATTGTTGATAACCTCTAAAATAACAAATCTTGGAATGGCTAATCCCGTACCTATGGCTCCACCTCCCAAATTTAGAACCTTAATTCTTTCAAAACATTTTGAAACCCTCCACCAATCTCTTGAAAGGGCGTTGTTATAGGAAGAAAAGAGCTTTCCGTAAGATGTGGGAACAGCCTCCTGCATTTGGGTATGACCCATTCTCATTATATCCCTATACCTATTTTCAAGCTTTTCACCCTCAAATCTAAGATCGTTTATTCCACTCTCCAAAATTGAAAGTTTTCTCATTATAGCAATCTTTAATGCAGAGGGGATAACATCATTTGTCGATTGGAAAATATTTGCGTCATTTACGGGGTCAATCTTTTCATAATCACCATAATTAAACCCCAGAATCTCTAAAGATCTATTGGCAATAATCTCATTAACATTCATATTTATACTTGTACCGGCTCCACCGGAGATAGCAGGAACTATGAAATCATCAAAATATTTACCTAAGCTTATCTCTTCACTAGCCTGAATCATAGAGTTTAAACAACTATTGGACGGTATGGATATTTTAAGGTCTAAGTTGGGATATTTTTTATCAATGGCACTCTTAAACTTTAGAACGGTTCTGTAGAAACTTCTCTTCACATCACCAATTGCCCTGTACCAAGATATTGAAAATAGATGATTATTGGGGAAATTACTCTTTGCTCTAAGGGAGTGGATACCATATTTTCTATCCCTTTCTACCTCTAGCTCTCCTAAAAAATCTTTCTCAACCCTAAACTTCTCCATTATCATCACCTAAAATTAGTTCAACTTTTTCACTCTCTAAGCTCTCAACAGATCTTAGCTTCCTGTTTATCTGATTAACCCTTGTCGATCTCAAACTATCCAATGTTTTTTCAGCACTATTGAGCTGTCTGTAAGCTTTATCCAAAATATCCGTAAACTTGAGAAACTCTGATTTAACTGCTGAAAGCAACTCCCATACCTCGCTCGATCTCTTCTGTACTGCAACAGTTTTAAAACCCATTCTTAGACTATTTAAGAAAGCAGTTAGGGTTGTGGGCCCTGTAATAGATATTTTAAACCTTTTTTGAAGGTCCTCAACAACTCCCGGTATTGATAAAACCTCTCCGTATAAACTCTCTACAGGAAGAAACATTATAGCAAAATCTGTAGAGTGTGGAGGGTGGATATATTTAGAGCTTATATCTTTTGCCGAATTGTAGATAGAACTGATAAGCTCCTTATACCTCGACTCAATCTCCTCCTTATCTCCAACCTCTCTGGCTTCTAAAAGGAGATTATACTTATCTAAAGGGAATTTTGAATCTATTGGTAATAGAACACTCTTTTCATCATGACCGGGCATTACAATAGCAAACTCAACACTATTTCCGGAGAGGGGATCAATCTTACAATTGGATATATATTGATCGGGAGAAAAGATCTGTTCTAAGATAGCTCCCAATTGCAACTCCCCCAAAATACCTCTTGTTTTAACACCGGATAAAACCTTTTTAAGATCTCCTACCCCTCTGGCAAGGGTTTGCATCTCCCCCAGCCCCTTATGAACCTGTTCCAATCTACTACTAACTATATTAAAAGATTCTCCAAGTCTCTTCTCAAGAGTAGCATGGAGTTTATCATCTACTATGGATCTAATTTCATTAAGTTTTTCACTATTTCCTTTAGCAAGAGTTGAAAGCTGTTTTTCAACTGTTTCCAAAATATCTTTTTGATACTTTTCCGTTGACTCGTTCAGTAGCTTATATCTCTCCACTAAATCAAAAAAATTTACCTTTATAGCTTCCACAATTTTATTGTTTTGATTCTCACTTTTAAGAAAAAAGGATTCCGAAAAAAGATTAATATATTTGGAGATTTCACTACTTAATTTACCAATGGTTTCGGAAAAAGATCCCATTTGATTATCTATTTTTAAGTTGATACCTTTGTCTATTTCAGAGATTTTATTGTTAAGATAGAGCTTGGTATCATAAATATTTTCATTTAATTTTAAACTCTCCTCTAATAATCTCTTCATCCTATTCTCAATATCCTTTTCTAACTCTTTACTCTCTTTCCCTCTTCTAATAACCACAAAAACAAGAACAATGAGAACCAAAAAGATTAAAAGATTGAATGTTAATAACACTATTTCCATACTACTTTGCAATATCCAAAATCTCCTCTATACTATCCATAAAATAATCATATCCGTTATAATCTTCTCTACTTATCTTACCGTAACCTGTTCCCACTAAAACAGTGGTTAGCTTAGAGCTTTTACCCGCCTCAATATCTGAAACCTTATCACCAACAAAAAATGATCCCTCTCTCTCTATTCCATACTTTTTTATCATATCCTCAATAAGTTTATTTTTAGGTTTTCTACAATCACAAACCAAAGAGTACTCTTTAATTTTACCTTTGGGATGGTGAGGACAGTATAAGATCTCTTCAAACTCAAAGCCATGATTTTTTACTTCAGTTTTTATAAATGAATTAAGTTTTAAAAGATCCTTTTCTTTAAAGTAACCTCTAGCAATGCCACTCTGATTGGAGATTATAAAAAGTTTATAACCTCTCACAAACAACTCCTCTAAAGTTGATAAAACCCCCTTTTCAAATTGAAAATCCTCTATCTTATAGAGATAATCTTTCTCCTTATTTATAGTGCCGTCTCTATCCAAAAATATAGCTTTCATTACTTACCCCCTTTTAAATCCAGATTTCTATTTTGAGGAAAAATATTTAAAATATCAGCAAGCATTATAATAAGTTTTTTGTAGAACATAAAACAAATTTAGCTAAAAGATTTCAACTAAAAATATTACCCAAAAATATAGATTTTACCAACAATTTTAAACAATAATTACATATCAATTTCAATTTAACAAGAAAAAGAGAGAAAATTGATAATTTTATTTTGTTTATTGATCTTTCCTTTGTAATTTATATATAATGTGTATTACAAATAACAAAGTTTTTTGGTCTAATAATCATTAATTGGAGTGAACAATGGGAAAAGAGAAAAAAGATGAAGAAAAAAAATTTGAAGAGGAAAAAACGTTTGAAACAAAAATTGAGGAGAACGACTCTTTAGAGGAAGAGACTATTAAAGAAGAGTTTGAAAATTTGGAAGAAGAGCTATCTGATGAGCCTGAAAAGAAAGAATCTGAAGATATTCAAGAGGAGATAGTAGTAGGAATAAAAGAGGAAACCGAGGAAGAGAAAAAAATTGAGGAGGAAAAAGAGGATTCCTCAGATTGTGAGTTTGAAGAAAAAGAAAAAAGTTGGTTGGATAAAGTTAAAGAGTTTGAATTAGATACTAAAATAGGATTGGTATTAGCTATAATCATAGCCTTAGCTGCTCTTATCAATATTCAATGGATTAACTATACTTGGTGGCTAATGATACTATTAAGCGGTTTTGCTATTAGAAACCTTTACAAACAAAAAGTTGAACTTGAAGAAGAGAAGCCTTTTGAAGCGAGAGTATCAAATATAGCTTTTCTTGCTTTAATAGTTATTTTAATTATAAGAGACCTTATGATTACTTCAAGAATCTCTGAATTTATGGATATATTTAAAAGCTAATATGTTACCTCTTTTGACCTTTCTTACAATATTGGTTTTTTTAGAATCAAGCGAGGTATTTCAATCTTTTATTACTCAACCTATTTTTACCTCGCTTTTTTTTATAACCCTTGGTATGGAACCCGAAGTTGCACTGCTTCCTGCAATAATAGTTCAATTGTTTTTCCTTCCATCAACACAATCGGGAGCTTCACTGTATCCGGAGTATCCAACGGGATATTTTTTAACAATGTCGTCAATATTTATGATTTCAGAAAAATGTAATTTAGAGGAAATTCCCACTTTTTTCATTGTCTCAATAATACTTTCGGTATCCCTTTTATTTGCTACTATACTGTATTACAAGCGAAGATCTTCCGCCTACATAGTATCAAGACTTTCAAAAAAAAATATCTTCAAAGATTTCAAGAGTCTTTTAGGACTCAATCTACTTTTTTATATTTTTATATCAATGCCTCTTTCCTATGGATTGATAGTTCTTATATCAAATATTTTTTCACATCTTCAACTAAAAGATATAATATGGATATCCACTGCTCTTACTATAGCTGTATCTATGGGTATGATTGTTAATTATTATAAAAACAGAGAGTATAAGAAATTTATTATACTGGGTAATTTTTTAGGTTTAATATCAATTTGGTTTGTATAAAGATGAAACTGAACAACTACACAATTATATCTATAGTTATAAGATCAATGTTTATAAAGCTTTTCTACAACTATAAAACACTCTATGGTCAAGGTCTATGTTTCTGTTTACTTCCAAGCAGAAAGAATCTTAAGACGGAAATACAGCTGTTTTTTGAAAGACACAGTGATTTTTTTAATACAAATGATCATCTTTCAGGATTTGCAATAGGAACAATTATAAAGCTTGAAGAAGAGGGAAAATATCATCTTATAGCAAAGATAAAGAAGATATACTCAACTTCATTGGGTGCTATAGGGGATAATCTAATACATAAAACTATTAAGCCTATAGCTGTCCTAATACCTGTTAATATAGCATTATTCTTTAATTTAAAAACAAACTATATCTTCTATACATCTATAGCATTAATAATAACACTACTCATATTTTTTAATATATATATAAGAATATTCGGAATAATAAGCGGATATAAAAACGGCATAAGTTCCATAAAAATGTTTAAAGAAAATTTTTTAGCTAAGTTTACAAAATATTGTAACTACATCATCTACATTCTCATTGGTCTTTCACTTATAAACTTAATGAAATTGATACCAAATAATGAGGGTTACTCTATCTATCCACCATTAATGATATTTTTAATATTTTTTATATACATGTTTCAAAAACTAACATCTTATATAAAACTATCAATAATAGTTATAGTGATCTCAATAATGATATCCCTGTTTAGTAAATACTAACCCTTATTAAAAGTTGTACTTATCTCAACATGAGTTCAGTATTAAGGATCCACTAAAAACACCTTCTCTTTTTATATAGTATCTAATTAGGATCTACTAAACTTTCCCCATATTTAACAGCAGAGTTGAATGTACTAAAAATATTTTTTTCTCCTACCATTGAGATTATTCCACTCTTTCTAAAATCTTTTTCAACATTCTTGTTTATACCGGAAAAGATAACCAAGATTCCACTTTTATGAAGATTGTTTATTGTATCTTTCAAGTTATGAGTTCCGGTTTGATCTACAAAAGAGAGGTGTCTCATTCTTATAATTAAAATTTTTGACTGTAAACCAATCTCCTCTATAAGCTCGGAATATCTTCTCGCTGATCCAAAGAATAGAGGTCCGCTTATCTCATAAATAGAGATTTTTTTATCTATCTTTGAGTAATCATCAATTATATCTGTATCAATAAATCTATCAAGTTGTTTATCTGCAAGATCTGACATCCTTTTCATAAATAGTAGAGCTGAAAGAAGAACACCAACCTCTATTGCAACGGTTAAATCTACAAGTACAGTTAAAAAGAATGTTGAGAGTAGTATAATAATATCTGAAGTTGAACTTTTAAGTATAGCAACAAAAGATCTCCATTCACTCATGTTGTAGGAGATAACTATAAGAACACCCGCCAGAGATGACATTGGAATAAGCTTTGCCAACCCTCCAAGAAAAAGCATAATCAGAAGTAGCACAACAGCATGCACCATACCTGCAATAGGGGTTCTTCCTCCATTTTTTACATTGGTAGCCGTTCTTGCTATTGCTCCCGTTGCCGGAATACCGCCAAAGAAAGGGGTTACAATATTTGCAACTCCCTGTGCTATAAGTTCAGTATTTGATCTATGCTTACCACCTATCATACCATCGGAAACAACGGCTGAAAGTAGAGATTCAATACCTCCGAGTAAGGCAATGGTTATAGCAGGAGATATATAATGATGGAGTTTCGATAAGTCAAAATTTGGAACTACAAAACTTATTTCACTCGGTATATCTCCAAAAAATGATTCTATTGTAGATACGGGGAGATTGAATATTTTAACAATAATGGTTGATAGTATTATAGCCACAAATGATCCCGGTACCAGTTTTGAGATCTTTTTGAAATATATTGATATTAAAATGGTTAATATAGTTATTGCGAGAGCATAGATGTTTGTACTGTCTAGATTTGACAGATAAACAGACCATCTTTCTATAAATCCTGATGGAACCTTTTCTATGTTAAGTCCAAGTCCATCTTTTAGTTGAGTGGAAAATATTACCAGAGCTATACCCGATGTAAATCCCGTAATGAGAGGTTGTGGGAAAAACTTTAAAAGGGAACCTAATTTCATTAAACCCATAACAATAAGTATCACACCTGCAAGTATGGTAGAGATAATTAAACCATCAATACCGTACTGGTTTATTATTCCGTAAACTATAATAATAAATGCTCCGGTAGGTCCTCCAATCTGAACACGAGAACCTCCAAGAAAAGAGATTATAAATCCTGCTATAACTGCTGTTATTAAACCCTTTTCCGGAGATACCCCCGAAGCCACTGCAAATGCTATTGCTAAGGGAAGTGCCACAACACCTACAACAACTCCCGACAAAATATCTTTCGAAATCTGCTCTCTACTAATGCCACTTTTTAAAATAGTATAAAATTTTGGTTTAAATAAACTATTCATTTCTACACTCCCCCATCTAGGATTTTACCCCTCATAAACCTATAAGAGATAAATTTTAAATACTATAGAAACAATTAGGATCCAAACTCTTTTCTCTAAAAGATCCTATCTGTATTAAAACTCCTATCATATACTATCTTAAAGAAAATTTCAAGAGAAGTTTTATCTAAAATTTGGTTCTTTTATTGCAAATATAACACCTTATAAATTAGGATCTAATCTTAATAGATGAAACACTTTAAAAGTTCTGACAAAAAGAGAGCAAGATATCTATTACTTTTCATAGTTAATCTATTTATATATTAATTACTCTGTTACATATAGTATTTAAATCCTCATCATCGTGAGAAACTATTAGGCTTGTTATTTTAACTCTTTGTAAAATATTTTTTATTTCCAGACGCATTTTTTCTTTTATATCGCTATCTAATGCACTAAAGGGTTCATCAAACAATAAAATATCAGGCTCACAAATTAAAGCTCTCGAAACAGCAACTCTTTGCCTTTGCCCCTGACTCAATTCACTTGGATACCTATCTAAATAATCATCTATTTCAAATAATTTAGTCATCTCCATCATTTTCTCTTCTTTTTCAGATTTATTTAAATGTTTTACTCCAAATAAAATATTTTTTTTAACACTTAAATGTGGAAATAGAGCAAAATTTTGAAAAATAAAACCAACATTCCTCTTATATGCCGGCAATTTACTGACATCAATATTGTTTATAAAAATTTTTCCGGACTTAGTTTCTTCTAAGCCTGCAATTAATCTTAATAAGGTTGTTTTTCCGGAACCACTTCTTCCTTTAATTCCTACACACTCACCCATATCTATCGATAAATTTAATCTGTTTATAATTGGCTTTTTATCATATTTAAATGTTAAATTTTCTGTTCTTATCATTTACCAGTCCCCTTTCTAAGACAATTATACAAGCCATACATACAAAGATAATAATTATACTTGGAACATAAGCAACCTGTGGCATTTCATTAGCCATATAAGAGTAGATTTCCATTGAAATAGTTCTAAAGTTGAATGGGCTTAATGTAAAAGAGATTGTAAGTTCTTTAAATACATCTAAAATTACAAGTATAGCTATAAAAACAGTGGTTTTTGATAGAAAATATAAATCTATTTTAAAAAATGTCTTTATTGGATTTTGATTTAATGTCAACGATGCTTCAAAAATACTAGGGTGAATCTTTTTATATGTTTGCTCAAAGTTATTAAAAGCAATTGCCAGAAATTTAAGACTCATTCCAACAACTAAAACAATGATTGTTGAGGTTAAGATATACCCTTCAGAAGTAAAGTTTTTTATAAGAGGATTAATTAATAGATCCAAATTAAAACATAATGAATATACACCTAAACTTAAAATCATTGAAGGCATCATATATCCTAATGTAGCTATCAGAGAAAGTTTTTTTCTGGAAAATGGTTTAAGATATTTTAGCATAGAACTTAAAAACATTGCAATAATTATTATGACCAAAATAACCCATAAACTTAAAATAAGAGTTTGAATTGCAGCACCGGTAATATTGCTTTTGAAAAAATATTCATAATTTTTTAAAGCTCCTATTAAAATTCTTTGGAAAGGCAAAATAAATCCAATAGTAATTATAAGAGTATAAAAAGTATAAATCACAATATTAACACTCATACTTGCTTTTATTAACCTCCTTTCCGATAAGAGAGAGCTATCTAATTTTACCTTTTTATTTAAAAATTTTTCAAAACTTATTGCCATACCAATTATTAAAACTAATCCAAATGCTAATTTTGCTGAAGTAGATTGATCTGAACTCAATCTCCAAGCATCATTAAATGCTCTGGAAAGGGTTTGTACTCCAAAATATTCGCTTACCGCAAAATCTGAAAGACTTTCATAAATAACAAATAAAGATGATGAGAATAAAATAGTTTTTGTCAAAGGGAGTATAATTCTGTATAAAATTTGAAAATCTGATAAACGAAGCATTTTACCGGCTTCAATATACTCTTGCATATGTTTTTTTAGATAAGCATAGGTTGTTAAGTATACATAGGGATACAAAAAAATGACATAAATAAAAACAGTACTATTCATTGTAAAATCATTTTTAAATATTGTCTCTAAAAAGGGAATCCTATGGTAAAGATCTGAATATACATAAGCTCCAACATAAATAGGAATACTTAACGGTAATATAAAAAAAAGATTTATTATACTTTTAAACCTAAAAGAATAGAACGCCATAAAGTACGCCCCCAAAAAGCCAATTATTATACTAAAGAGACCAACTTTTAATATCAATTCAACGGTATTATAGATATAGTTGTTCAGTATCCTATTTTTTATGATAAAATCTAAATAACTGCTATTTGGCTCTAAAGCTAGTAGTAAAATATATAGATATGGCAGAAGCATAAATAAAACAGTTATTAAAGATAATATTTTTAAAGTTTTAAGAATATTTATATCTTTTAGCATTAAAAAATTCCTAAGCATAAGGATATTAGTAATATAATTTTATGATTACTTTCTTTTAGATCTATGGTTATTAAGTTTCACTAAATAAGATCTGCTTTTAGAAACTCATAAACATTGGATCAGTTAGAGAAGAAATGGTACCGAACTATGGTCAAAGCCTCCCCTTTTAACAAAAGTTATAAGGATAAATAAAATTTAAATTATGGTTCCATTGATTTTTTACCAAATAAACTGAAATTGTATTAAAAAAAGAAAATTCCCATAAGCCGGCAGTAGATGCCTATAAATACTAAGTGATGAACCAGATAAAAATTTGTTCTTTTTTAACAATCGAAAAAATAAAAAGTAAGATTTTTAAAAATCTTACTTTTTATTTTATATCCGTTTCAACTAATATCTCTAATTATCCCACTTCTCAATAGTCATAATTTCAACAGCTTTCTGATTATGCTCACCCAATTTACTAAGATCTATTTTTTGTTCGTTTAACTCAGTAATACCTTGCTTGTCTAACCATGATTTAAGCAAAGCTGACATTTTAGCATTTTTGTTTACAGGAAACTCATAATTAGTTGCAGAAAACACCTCTTGTTGAGGAACTTCCGATAAAAACTCCATAAGCTTTATAGCATTAGATTTGTGTGGAGCATTTTTTATTAAACCAATTCCACTAATGTTAACATGAACACCATTTTTATCTTCATTTGGAAAGTATATATCAACAACATCAGCAACACCAAAATATTTTGAATCAGGATTCTTGTCATTTACTAATTTTCCGTAGTAATAAGAGTTTGAAATTGCAATATCTCCCTTACCCTTTTTGATAGCCAAGGCCTGATCTCTATCATTTCCTTCAGGTTTACAAGCCATAGCGGAAACCAATTTATGAACCCATTCAGTAGCTTTTTCTTCTCCAAAAAGTTCAATAAATGATGCTACCAGAGACTGATTATATATGTTTGAAGAACTACGAATCAGAATCTTATTATTCCACCTGTTATTGTTCACTAAAGAGTTGTAGTCTAAGGAGTTTAAATCCTCTTTGGAAACACGCTCTTTTGAGTACAGCATAACTCTTGCTCTCTTTGTCAAGCCAAACCACTCATTATTTGAACCTCTATATTTTTCAGGAATATTAGAAGTTAAAACTTTACTTTCTACAGTCTCTAAAATTCCTGCTTTTGCAGCCTTTGCAAGATTTCCTGCATCCGCTGTTATAAAAAGATCCGCCTGAACATTGGCTCCTTGGCTTTTAATTTTTTCAATCAGAGCACCGGCTTTTTTTTCATTAACAACATTAACTTTAATACCTGTCTCTTTTTCAAACTTAGCGTATAGAGCATCATCACTCTTATAGTGTCTGGTTGTGTACAGGTTAACCTCTCCGGCTGACTTCTTTTCAGGTTTTACCGCTTTTTTTACTTTACTTTCCGAACTCTCGGAGCAAGCAGAAAATGTTAATAGCATGGCAAATGCTAATAAAAGTGACAACATTTTTTTGTTAAACATAAATAAACTCCCTTTTTTGTAAAAATAAAACAATCAACTTTAACAACATTCAATTTAACCTAATTTTCAAGATTAGTATTAATTTGAAATTCCCTGTTTTAAAATATCAAGATATTAAATAATTAAAACTTAATCTTTTTCAATAGATACTATTTATACCACCTACTTAATCGCTAGTGAATCTTAATATCAATTACAAGAAAAAGCAAATGTTTTTTATAAAAATTTGTAAAAGTATAACTTTATCTATCAGTCTGGGAAAAGTTTTAAGATTTTTGTCAAAATCTATAAACTTTTTATGGCATTTCTTTTGTAGCCAAAAGAAACAAAAGCAGAATTAAGATAAAATTACCTAAAAAGTCAGACTTTCGAGAAGCGAGTAGTACAAAGAATTGATTTTTTATGTGATCTGAGCCTAGAACTACTAGGTAATTTGAGCAGAAAAAATTGATGACGCAGTAATGTGAAGTTTATCGGAAGTCTGAGGGCAAAGCCAAGCCATAAAATATTTCCGATGATGTTAGCTCAAACCCTTGTAGGGTTTGCCGATTCCACCGCTATGTCGGAAATTGGAATAGGATATTAAACAATTTCCGAATAGAGGATACATCGGTTCCTCCTACTCATATAATATCATTCTTTTGAAGAATTTATTAAGAGCTTAAAAGAAAGATTTAATTTTTAAGTATGAGATAATTTTTTTATATCGAACTCAGGTTAGATTAAATAGTGGTTAATATGCTTATATCAAACTAAGATTAAAACTAATACTATTTGAGTAGAAGATACTTATAATATGCAAAAAACTCTCTAACCAATGAGTATAGATCTCTTACTTCATAATAATCGCTACTTGCAGATTCAACCTTTTTAAATCCCAGTTGTTTAAATGCTAATCTGGATCTTTTTATATGGTAGAATTGGGATACTATTACCAGAGTATCAATATCCGGATGGGCTTTTTTGAAGTTTACAGCTGTTGCCTTGGTATTTATACCTAAGTTGTCAATCTCAATATCACTCTCTTTCACTCCATTTTGGATAAGATATTCAGCCATTTTGCTACCTTCATTATACCCTTCAGATCCTAATCCACCACTTACAAAAAAGGTTTTAATAACCCCTCTATTGTATAGCTCTAATCCTTTATCAACTCTTGATCTCAATCTAGGAGATAGAGTTCCATCATGATTAACCTTATTTCCAAAAATGACACAATAGTTCTGTTTAGTATAGTTATCATCTAAACCCTCTTTTACTGTAAATATAAGATGGAGTAAAAACCAAACTATAATAAACAGAACTATGTATCTAATCCATTTCATTTAAATTATACCCTTTTTAAAGATCCTATTCCAATCTATAGCTGGTAGAGTAACTTAATCTTGAAAGTATTTCATCAGTACACCCTTTAGTAAGTGCTAGAATAGATTTTTGGGTTATATCCTTAAATGGATCGGTTAAATATCCAAGCTTAACTATTACAATATCGCAATCTTTAGGATTTACCCCAACTGTTTCAAACACCTCTGTACCTATAAATCCTATGTGTTTTGATACTATTAAAAGTTTATATTTAGCCGTTTCAAATAGTATGACTACACTCTTATAAAAATCAAAATCTTCAGATACAGCTTTTACCTTTCCTTTAATCTTGACAGGTTTACAATTGAAATTATCGTAAACACCACCTACGCTTATCTCTATCTCCTTATTAGGATCTTTTCTATAGCTTTCTAAACATATTTCAGCAGCTTTTTTATCAAAGATTCCACCATAAGCTATATTTTTACCTTTGAGATCTTTACTCTCTAAAAGTGAAAGTATAGTTGTATTATCCCCTGAAGATCCTGCTGTAGGGTTATCTCCAGAATCAGATATAAAAACAGGTCCCTTATTACCCTCAATATCAAAGTGGGATATTGCTTCGGAGATAGCTTTTTCAGGATCTAAGGCTATTCCAGAAAATCTAAACTCTGGTATGGTTTTATCAAATTTATCTATCAGGTCATCTACAAGTTTATCTCCATACTCTTTATCATTATCCGTAACTACAAGGGCAGTAACCCCATTATCTTTACTATCAGCCCATGGGAACCCTAGAAGATATGAAGCGGCTAGAACTTTATCACTCTTTTCACACTCCTTTAGAGCATCTATTAAACCATTCATTGGGTAGATCTCTGTTTCAGATCTCTCTCCTGCTATTAGGAATGGTAGTTTTTTATAACTAATTTTTGGATCTGCTTTTCCGAGAAGTTTCATTTCGAGTATAGCTGCTGCATGAGCACCTGTTTCATATACATCGACATGTGGAGCTGTTTTAAACCCTACAAAAGCATCGCAATTGTTTAACATATCATCACTCATAGTAGCGTGCATATCAAGAGCTGATATTATAGGCTTATCAGGAAAGATCTCTCTTACCCTTTTCAAGATATCAGCTTCAGCATCGCCAATGTTCTCAATTCTCATCGATCCGTGAAGAGCTAGGAGGATAGCATCTATATTATCCTTGTTTTCTATAAGTTTTTTTATAAAAGGTTCTCTAAGTTTTTCTACCCAAAGTTTCTCTTCAACTTCTCCATTAGGAACAGCTTTACCAAAAACAGTAGGTATTAGATTAAACTCCTCTTTACCCTCAAAATATTCAATCATACCTTTAGCCATTATGTAAGAATCGCTATTTTGATATATTTCGTTATCATAGAAGATTATAAACTCCTCTATCCCTGTTATGATTGGGTTAAAAGTATTTGATTCGTGAAAGAACCCTCCAAAAGCTATGTTAAACATATTAAATTTCCTTCTATTAAATATTTTTATTTTTCCCTTAAAACTTATATGTAGAGATATTTCTCTGAATAAGCTTACTTATAATTTATAGTTCAATTTTTGAGAATATTCAATATTTGATTTTTATTGGTTAATCTCCAAAATTTGGGATCTATGATGGGGAAAACTATTAACAAAATTATATAATGTTATAAATGTTTATCATTACATAGAATGTATGGATGATGGAAATAAAGAGGTCAGACACGATATCTGTCCCTACAATTGGTAATGTAAAAATCAACCTGTAATAGGGTAATAAAAACATTTAAGCCCTAACTAAATATTCATTATATTTCAAAATTAGACTATTGCCAAATTATATAACTATTTTTACCTTTCTAATTGAAAGATTTTATATGAAAAATCCAAATAAAAACAGGAGAATTCTATGTTTGAGAGGTGGTTGTGGATAGCTTTATTCGTAGTATTAATTGTAATGTTCTTTGTATCCTGTAGTGATGATAGTAGCACAGGAGCTTTAAATGAGATCACTCCGGTAGAAATGATTCTAGTAGAGGGTGGAACCTTTCAAATGGGAGATCATTTCAACGAGGGAGAAAGCGATGAAAAACCTATTCATGATGTAACTCTAAGATCTTTCTATATAGGTAAGTATGAGATAACTCAAAAGGAGTACCAAAGTGTAATGGGTAATAATCCAAGTTATTTTAAAGGTGATAATCTCCCTTTAGAAAGTATAACTTGGTATGATGCTGTAGATTATTGTAATAAACTTAGTGATCAAGAAGGATTGGAAAGGTGTTATAGTGGATATGGTTCAAATTTCACCTGTGATTTTACTAAAAATGGTTACAGATTACCTACAGAAGCTGAGTGGGAGTATGCAGCCAGAGGAGGGGTTAATCATAGTGATAATTATAAGTATTCTGGTTCTAATAATATAGGTAAAGTTGCTTGGTATAATTCAAACTCTGGTAAAAAAACTCACGAAGTTGGAACAAAAGTACCAAACCAATTAGGAATTTATGATATGAGTGGTAATGTTCGTGAATGGTGTAATGATTGGTATAGTGACTCTTATTACAGTAACTCCCCTAGCAGTAATCCTACAGGTCCTAGCAGTGGCTTTAGACGCGTGTTTCGTGGTGGTAGTTGGGGCAATATCAATTACTTCTGCCGTCTTTCTTTTCGTGAAAACATCCTCGCCATCAACAGCGATAAAAGCCTGGGACTCCGTCTGGTTCGCTCTACAGGAGAGTAAGTTTCCTACGGAAAGTTGAGAATGTTTTGAAAATATTGGCTATTTATATTCCATCCCAATAAAATTATAAGATGTGATAAATGATTGCCATCAATAGAATGTATAGATAAGGAAAACAAAGGACAGACGCGAGATCTGCCCCTACAGGCGTTAATGGAACACTAACCATTAATGTTAAACTGATCGAGAATATAGTGTAGGAGTAGGTTTTATGCTAATTCTGCTTTTGGCTACAAAAGAAGTACCCATAAAAAGTTTATAGATTTTGACAAAAATCTTAAAACTTTTCTCAGACTGGCTAAAAACGAGTAGTACAAGGAATTGATTTTTATGTGATTTGAGCCTAGAGATACTAGGTGATCTATTGCAAAAAAAATCGATGACGAAGTAATGCGAAGTTTATCGACAGTCTGAGATATTATCCATAATCTTTCTTACCCTTCTAACCAAATCTCTATCCGTAACCTTTCTCTTAAACTCATCTCTGGGATATCCACTCATAGGGATATTACTTTTGAAATCCATTCCCGTACTCTCCTCTTTAAAAGCTGTCATATGGATCTCTTTTGATTTGGTTTCATCTATAAATTTTTCAATATTATGTTCTCTTAAACCTGATCCGGGTAGTATAGTTAATCTTTCCCCTGCTACCTCTGTAAGTTTTTTTATCATTTTAACAGAATCTACAGCTCTATTTTTCTGACCGGATGTAAGAACTCTTTCAAACCCAAGGGATATAATATTTTCAAGAGCTAAAAAAGGATCTGCCGATGTATCAAAAGCTCTATGGAAGGTTGTACTCATAGGTTTTGAAATCTCTATAAGTTCTCTATTTCTCTCCATATCTATTGTACCATCTCTGTTTAAGATTCCAAAAACAACACCGTCTACCCCAAGAGATTTTGCCATTTCTATATCATTTTTCATTACCTCAAACTCCTCATTGGTATAGAAAAAATCGCCACCTCTTGGTCTTATTATAATGTGGAGTTTTGTTTTATTTAACCTCTCTCTACAAGATTTTACAACTCCATAAGAAGGGGTTGTCCCCCCCTCAACAAGGCTATCACAAAGCTCAACTCTATCAGCACCTCCCAATTGAGCGTTTACGGCAGATTCCACAGAATCAATACAGATTTCAAGTTTCATATTTACTCCAACTATAAATCTAAAATATAGATATGAAAATTATTTTTTTTAAAATTATCACTATTTTCAATATCGTTAAACAGCTTAAACTTAATTCTCTTATCCTTTCCCAGAAGCATAGGAGGAAAACCGTAATAAACCTCTTGTATACTCTTACTGCTAATAGAGATACTATTTTCGAGAGATGAAAGATAGAAAATATTTTTACCTTTTCTTAGCTTACTCTTTCTTATTAGTTTGCCTTCACTATTTAAAACAGATTTGGAAAATGTCAACAGAGAGCTGTTATCATCTTGTAATTCAAAAACAATCTTAAACCTCTCGGGAGCTCTGTTTATAATATCAACAAGGTTAAGAAACTCCTCATTGACTACTTTCCTCCTCTTTCCATTTGATCCTGTTAGAAAATAGTTCCCTTTCTTCCTCATAAAGTTTAAAGAATCGTTAGATATATGTTTAGCTCCGTTTAGGAATGAGAGATTATACTTGTTTTTAAAATCATATATCTTGGATGTAAATTTATCCATTTTCATATTGAATTTTTTATAAAGTACCTCTTTTAATCTAAATTTTGATTTTAATTTACCATTGTTTAAGATCCAATCACTGCTACCTCTTTTAACAATGGTATAGGAGTTTTTATATTTGGATATTAGAGAGATTGCTTTCTTAAAAAACTCGTTTTGATCACTCTTTTTATAGTTATTAAGGTCAAGTTTTACTACAAGAAGATGTTCACTTTTTTTGTGTACTTTTACAATTTGTGAAAACTCCGTATAACTTTCATAAATATCTAAACTATCACAAAAGATCTCGTCATAGTGTGATATAGGTTTCCTATTGTTTGAAAAAAAGATTGTTTTTAACTTCGTTTGATTTAAGATAGAGTTCTTATTAAGAAACTTTTCTATAATAGAATCTTTTTTAACTACAGATTCTCTATTACCAAAAAGATACTCATCATCTCTTTCAATAAATCTATTAATCTTTGTAAAACTATTATCAATATCTATTGAATCTCCATCTACATAAAGAAAGACAAGGTCTGTTCTTTTTCTGTTCCTCCAATCTTTTCTTATAACGGAGTATTGAGTTATATTTCTAATTGTAACCATATCAAGATTTTTAATCTCAAAATTTAGCTTACCCTTTACAAACAATCCTCCAACAACCTCCCTCTTGTAGTTAAAAAATAGAGGATGCCTTTTTCCATTAATGGTAATCTCAACTCTTGATGAATCTAAAACAGGTTTCTCTTTTGATACAAGTTTAAACATAATGTACTTACTTGTTTTAAAATCCAATGTAAGGGAATCTTTAAAACTATAACCTTTGAGAGAGTCTATTAAAGCAACATCTCTGTCAATCCTTAAAAACTTATTTTTCGGTATAGTGTCAACTAGAACTATATTTTCAAAAGGTTCAAATAATCTTTTTTCAACTATACTATTGGGTGTTTTTTCCTTGTACAATCCAAATATGAAGTATAGTAAAACAGGTATTATTATAAGTAGGAGGTGGATCTTTTTCATAAATTTCTCATTTTTGATTTTACTCTTAGAAATTTTAATCCAAACATTAATTTAAACTTATACTAAATGGGAAATCTAATTTCTTAAATAAATATAACCCTTTTTCTGTAGATCCTAATTAAATTGGTAGATAAAAGCTATACTACTTTTAATGATAATATTCTCATCAACACTAAAGATAAAAGGCATATATCCTTGAAGTGAAATATCAAAACCAAAACCGTTATTCCAAGTATATTCACAATTTAACCCTGCAAATATATGATTTACGGAAAAGGTGTTTTTTGTTTCCAAATATCTGTTAAGTGAAATTCCCAAATCACCTAAAAAGACAAGATCTTGTGTTCTCTTTGTAATTCTGTAAGTAATACCTGCGTTTACCTCAACCATATCATCAAAATCACCACCGTTGTATATATTTCCAATCTCCACCAGTGAAGCTATCTTTTTATTAAAGAAATAGTTATATGCCAAAGAGTTGGTTACATCTGCTTTACTACCTTGAAAAGTAGCTCCCGCCTTTACTCTTAACTTATGATGCTTTAGAGTGTAATAGAGTTTCATCTTTTCAGCTCTATTGTTTTCAAAGATATTGAAATCCTCACCAAATGAGGTAAAAACTATTGATATAATAATCAGCATGAAGTATTTTAACATTAAATCCTCTCCTTGGAACAAAGTTTAGGATGTAAAATAAACGATTAATAAGGTAAAATCAAATAATGAATCAAACTTATTTAGAACTACTCGATCCAAAATTTATATCAAAAACATCCAATCTAAATATTGCTACAAGATATATTCTTCAAGGATTTATGTTGGGTAAGCATAGGAGTAAATTTCATGGGTTTAGTGCAGAGTTTTCAGACAGGAAACCCTATGTTTACGGTGATAATATAAGAGATATTGATTGGAAACTTTACGGTAAAACGGATAGATATTTCACCAAGCTTTACGAAGATGAGACAAATATATACTCATATCTTTTTTTGGATGGAAGTAGATCTATGCAGTATTTGAGTAAAGAATCTGTTTCAAAGTTTAGATATGCTCAATACTTGGCAGCTTCAATAATAAGGATAATGCTCTCCCAAAATGATTCAGTAGCCTTAGGTCTCTACGGAAACAAGATAGAGAAATTTATACCCCATAAGTCTGGTATATCAAATTTGACACTTTTTTTAAAGGAGCTTTCTCTTTCTGATTTTATAGATGAGAGGGGGAGTGAAAATTTTTACAGTTCTATTTCAGATTTTATAACCAAGAGAGGTATGATATTTATATTTAGTGACTTTTTACAACCTGTAGAAACCATTCTGGATAAGCTAAAGGGGTTAAAAAAGTCAGGGAATGATATTATTTTATTTATGATTAACGATAGTAGCGAGATAGAGTACAATCTAAAACCGGGTCATAGAGTCAAGGATATGGAGACAGGCAAAATAATTGAGATAAACTCTAGTAGACTTATAGAAAGATACAATGAGGAGTTTGAAGCTCACAGATCAAAGTTTAGAGAGGAAGCTGTATCAAATGAGATTGATCTTATTGAGATAGATACCAAAACACCTTTTAATATACCTTTGACGGAGATGGTGCTTTTGAGGGGTAAGAGGAGGTAGGATAAACCATTATTTTTTACTCAATCGTTTAAAGATTTATTCTAAAAAAATGCCAAATATGGAGAGGTAAGATGAATAATTATAAATATCTCACATACTATATTATTCTAAGCATGCTAATTCCCTTGAAACTGTATTCAGATGCTAATAAAAAGAATCATTTAGTGGGTATAAATTTAGGGTATCTTACAGGTCCAACTTTATCATATCAATATTACTTCACAGGGAATTTTGGATTTCAATCAGATTTAGGGGGAGTCCCAATGCACAATGAATATGTAATAAACTCTTGTATAAGTGGAGTAATTAAGGGCAACGCAAACTCCAGTTTACTCCCTATGTTTTATACCGGTATTCATTGGCTTTTTGGCGAATATGATGATGGATACAGAGGACCATCTGGATCGGCAATCGATTTAACGGGATATTCTAAAAGGAATCTACTATTTATAAGAGCAGGAGTAGGATTTAATATAAGTTATAAAAATATTACATATAATATATCAGGTGGAATTAATTATAGAATTAATATGCAATATGAAGATGGAGGAGAGAAATGGTTTCCAAGTATAAATATTGGGATATATATACCTTATGGCAGTAAGATATAAAAGATATCTATTACTTCCCCCTAATATATAATAATCTCTCTATGAATCCTATTTATGAACTCCTTAACAAAAGATATTCTCCTGTCGATATACTCAAGATCTATACTCTCCCTCTCACTCTTTCCCGAAGGTATATCACATTGGTGAGAGATTTGATTTCTTCTTACAACCAAAAGATTTATCATATCCTCAACCTCTCGGTATGAAAGCTCCATATCCTTAGCAATATATTTAATCTTTTTATGTATCTTTTCATCAATAATTGAAAGACCCTCTTTAATCTTATCCATCTTTTGAAAGGATTGGGTTCTATTCCTAAAGTTTATCTCATCTTTAAGCCACTCTGTAGATTCAGGATTTAGAATAGCCTCCTTTACACATTTAAGGGAGATAATAAAGTTGTTATACTCCTTTGTCTCCTCCCTCTCATTTTCAAATATTTGGATTATACCAATCCTAATAATTTCATGTATATAGTAATCAATGGCACTTACAAGCATAACTACCTCAAAACGAAACATCTCCTCGTTATTCAATTGAGGTAATTTTTTATATTTCTCTATCCTGCCATAAATTGCATCAATATTCTTATTAAACTTCCCCAAAGCTTTAGATTCTTGAAGATCTTTAATTACTCTCGATCTGTTTATAGATCTTGTTTCCTCTGATCTTGAAAAGAGATTATCCATTTTTCACCTCTGAAACATTGGAATCTAAAAATGGGATTGCTCCATACTTACCCTTTATATAACCTTTTCTTATATTCTCATCTTTTCTGATAGATTTAAGATCTGAAAGTGAGTAGAAATCACTTTCGCCAAGAGAGTTTTTTTCAGTGAAATATATTTGATCCCTTCTAAAAAAATCTAAATCTAAAAGGTTGGTATCATGGGTTGTAAAGAAAAGCTGTCCTCCGTTGGGATTGCTCTCTTTATTGTTAAACATTTTAACTAGATATTGTGAAATCATAGGGTGAAGGCTGGTATCGAGCTCATCAACAACAATCAGTTTTCCCTGACTCATTATATCTATCCAAGGACCTATAAGCTCAATAAGTTTTTGAGTCCCCTTACTCTCCTCTAATAGATCAAACTGCATACCTACAATATTACCTTCAAGATCGTACCCTTTTCTCAACAGTTTAAGTTCAGAAAAACCCATAGATCTAGGATCTTTATTGTATGGAGAGGATCTTTTTTCAACCTTACCCCTTATATCAACAATACCCGTTCCTAAATCTGAAAGGATTGATATTAAAAGTTTTTTAAATCTAATATTCTTCTCAACCTTTTGTATTGTATATTCAAGCCAATTATAGTTTTTTTCAAAATTTGAGTTTATTAGTATTTGATCTTTAAAATATCTAAAAGCCGGTATAATCTTTTCATAGTTCCAAACGGCAGCAGAGGAGAGGAAGAGTTTATTTTTATTGGTTCGAGAAGCGAGAACTTCTAACTCCTTTTTATCGGATTTGAAATTGTAACTATCCAGCTCTCTTTCAAATATTATAGTTTGCCTCCCATTGGGGTAGGTGTGTAAAAACTCACTGACTACCCTCTCATTTGTAAAGGAGAACCCATATCTGTATCGTTGATCGTTTTGGATAAATAGAAACTCAAAGAGGGTAGGTTTTGTATGGTATTCAACCTTTAACTTAAAAGGGTTATACGGTATCTGATCCCCATCGTGGAGATTTGATGAGGTCATAATTATATATTGGGCAGCATTTATAGCTTTTGCCATATTGGTTTTACCGGAGCCGTTTGCTCCATAGGTTACAATTGTAGGAAGTATTCTTAAATCGCTACTTTCACGAATATAGTTTTGATGTTCTTCATCTTTGGTTGCAAGAAAATTTATTTCACACCTTTTTGATATAGATCTAAAGTTTTCAACGGAGAATTTTAATAACACGACTGCCTCTTTTTAAAATTTATTTGTTTAATTTACGAAAAAGCGTCGAAAATACAAGATAAAAGATCTATTAAAGGTAAAATATATTGACATTTCATGTTAAAATACTATATTCCGATTGTGCCAATAATTAGTGAATGGTAGAATTTATCTCTCAATGTTAAATTAAAAGCAGGTTTCAATAAAAATTATAAGAAACTCCTCTGTTGCACCTGTGGCTTGTTGTAGAAATCAGGAATCTCCTAAAAATGGTATAGTTGATCCATCTACTAATTCAGATGAATAGTATTATTCAAGATATGGGAAATATACCATCTTATTTTGGTGTATTTTTTTGATTGAAACTATTTAAGATTGAGATCAAAGCATATTAATAAGGATTTATTTAGATAGGTATGATAGAGTTAATTAATATAAATAAAAGTTATAAGGTTCAGAATAGGCGAACAGGTTTAGTAGGGGTTGTAAAAGATCTTATATTGCCTACTTACTCAAAAATAGATGCTCTTTCAAATATTAATTTAAGGATAGAGAAGGGAGAGCATGTAGGAATAGTAGGTAAAAATGGTTCAGGGAAATCAACCTTAACAAAAATAATATCATCTATTTTGAGACCAACCTCAGGTATTATAAAATTTGAAGGAGAACTTATATCTAATGATATAAAAAGATATAAGAGAAGTATAGCTTTAATGTTTGGACAGAGAAGTCAGTTATACTTTAATATGGCATTTTTGGAATCTATAGAATTATTTAGATTGATGTATGGTGTAAGTAAATCTGATGCTAAGAAGAGGATTGATTTTTTGATAGAATCTTTATCACTAAAAGATCTACTAAAAAAAAGTATCAGAGAGATGTCTCTAGGTCAGAGAATGAGGTGTGAAATAGCTATAATCTTACTACATCAACCTAAAATTATATTTTTGGATGAGCCAACAATTGGATTGGATGTAGAGGTTAAAGAGCAGTTTTATAGCCTGATAAAAGATTATACCAATAAAACAGAAGCTACACTTATTTTGATTTCTCACGATGTAAGTGATATTGTAAACCTTTCAAATAGGTTGTTATTGTTAGATAATGGATTTCTTAAAGAGGATATAGAAACTAGTAAATTTATCTCAACTCATAATAGTAGTAAAATTGTTGAACTCTCTTTTTACAATAGATCTGAATTGGAGAGGGTTAAGGGGTTTTCTGTTGTAGATATTGACAAATTAAATAATACACTCTCTATTTTAGTGGATAAGGATCTTTCAGTGATTGAGCTTCTTGAGCAAATGGAGAACAGAGATACAATTAAAAACATCTCTGTTAGGGATCAGGATTTTAAATCTGTTTTGTTGAACTATTATAGATCTAAGTAGTTTATGAATTACTTTTTGGGTGTTATAAATATCAATTTGAAAAACCATTTTTACTTTAGGGTCTCAGCAATTTTTTCAATAAGGCTCTTTCTGTAATATTATGGTTGCATTTTTATTTTTCTAATATGTGGTAAAAATCCAGTTGCCATCAATATTTTTAAAAAGAAATAATTCATAT